>OMNT01000107.1_pt1 | contig 84599 bp, 70 predicted proteins | sample 1672551 | NCBI WGS metagenome assembly OMNT01 (sample SAMEA3136698, study PRJEB25190) | human gut metagenome | reverse complement strand
ACGTGAGATAATGTATTTGACAGCAGGTGATTGCCTACTTGCGAAAGTTGAGTTAAAGAATAACAAAAAAAGACAATACAGATGAAAAAGGCTCTTACTATCCTGCTGCTGTTGATGGCGACGGTGGCGGTACCGGCGCAGAAAAAGCCGGTGGTCTACAATTTCACAGAGGCTTCGAGCCTGACGATGGTGGGAAAACTGATGACTGACACGCCTAACCCTTACCACAGGGTTGACACCGTGAGGTTCAAGGGGTTCACGACCACGGAGAACAAGCAGGTCAGGATGTCCGCCGGCCTTGCGGTGGCGTTCAGGACGGATTCGAAGACCATTGCCGTGAGGACCAAGTACCTAGACAGAGGCTTCCCGGCAAACACGGGCGGCCTTGCCGCCAGGGGCTACGACCTCTACATCCGTCAAGACGGAAAGTGGCTTTGGGCGGCCTCCAATGCGTCCTACGATCAGAATCCGGAGAACGATGTCACCCTGATCAACAGCATGGACGGTTCGATGCACGAGTGTCTGATGTACCTGCCGATCCTCAGCGAGGTGGAGTCCGTCAAGATCGGCACCGATGAAGGTTCCGTGATCGAACCTATCGCCAATCCGTTCCGCCACAGGGTGGGGATCTTCGGTTCGAGCTTCACGCACGGCATCAGCACCTCAAGGGCCGGCATGGCCTATCCCGAGCAGCTTTCGAGGATGACGGGCCTCCAGTTCCTGAGCCTTGGATGCAGCGGCAACTGCAAGCTGCAATCCTATTTCGCCGACGTGCTTTGCGCCGCCGAGGTGGATGCCTTCGTGTTCGACTCTTTCTCGAATCCGACTCCGGAACAGATCAAGGAGAGGCTATTCCCGTTCATCGAGAAAGTTCAGGCAGCACATCCCGGCATCCCGCTGATCTTCCAGCGGACCATCTACAGGGAGAGCCGCAACTTCAGCACCTCCAGCGAGCGGGGCGAGGCCCGCAGAATGGAACTGGTTGACAGTCTTATGAATATAGCGGTGAAACGTTACCCGGATGTCTACTATGTCAAGTCCACATGCGCGACCGCTCCCGACCACGAGACTTCCGTGGACGGCACCCATCCGTCCGACTATGGCTACACCCTCTGGGCAGAATCCATCCGCAAACCAATCGTGAAGATCCTCCGCAAATACGGAATAAGATAATCCAGCTAGACGGATCATTCGGAGCGCCGGTTGAAGACAGCCGAACGGCTGCTACGGCGGAACCACAAGCGCGGCGCCAGACCGCTCTCAGGGGCAGCTTAAGCGCCGATGGCGGAAGAAGAATATTCATTGAAAAGACAAAATGGCGAATCTGAAGACATTGGCCAAGGACACCGCGATCTACGGCCTAAGCAGCATCATAGGAAGGTTCCTCAACTACCTTCTCGTCCCACTCTACACCCACGTGATCACCTCATCGAGCGGCGGCTACGGCGTTGTCACCAACCTCTACGCCTACACCGCCCTGCTGCTGGTGATCCTGACCTACGGGATGGAGACGACCTTCTTCCGGTTCGCCAACAAGGAAGGCGAGAACCCTGACAAGGTATATTCCACGATCCTGACCTCGGTTCTGGCCACTTCCCTACTCTTCGTGGGACTGATCGTGGCCTTCATAGGCCCTGTCTCCTCCGCCCTGGGCTACGCCGCCCACCCGTCCTACGTCTGGGCAATGGCCGCCACCGTGGCCATCGACGCCTTCCAGTGCATCCCCTTCTCCTACCTCCGCTACAAGAAAAAGCCGCTGAAATTCGCCGCCCTTAAACTGCTCTTCATCGGACTCAACATATTCCTGAACCTGGCCTACTTCGTGATACTCCCGAAAACAGGAGTCAACCCTCTGGGCATCTACGACAACGGTCTGGACGTGGGTTACGTGTTCTACATCAACCTCTTCTGCACCGCGGTGATCACATTCTTCTTCTGGAGGGAACTGCAAGGATTCAAGTTCGGCTTCAACGGAAGGCTCCTAAGGAGAATGATGTCCTACAGCTGGCCGATCCTTGTGCTCGGAATAGCCGGCATCCTGAACCAGAGCGGCTCCCAGATAGTGTTCCCTTTCATCTACGGCGATGGTTCCGATGTTCCTCTTGGTATCTACGGCGCGAGCGTCAAGATCGCGATGATCATGGCGATGATCACCCAAGCCTTCCGCTATGCCTACGAACCCTTCGTGTTCGGCAGCGCGTCGGAGAAGGGCAGCAAGGAGATGTATGCCAAAGCGATGAAGTACTTCATAATATTCACGCTCCTGGCCTTCCTCTGCGTGGTCGGCTACATGAACATCCTTAAATACATCATCGGACCAAGCTACTGGGAAGGCCTGAAGGTAGTCCCGATCGTCATGGCCGCCGAGATCATGATGGGGGTCTACTTCAATCTCTCCTTCTGGTACAAGCTGACAGACCAGACTCTCTGGGGAGCCCTCTTCTCCGGCATAGGCTGCCTGGTCCTCTTCGGAGTGAACATCCTGTTCATCCCCAAGTTCAGTTACATGGCCTGCGCCTGGGCCGGTTTCGCCGCCTACGGAGTGGCCATGCTGCTCTCCTACATAGTAGGCCAGAAGAAGTACCCCATCAAGTACCCTCTAAAAGACATCGCCCTGTACGTAGCCCTGGCCCTGGCAATGTTCGCCGTAATGACCTACGCCAACGTCCGCCTCGGAAAGTGGCTGGCGATCGTCTGCAACACCGCCCTGATCCTCACCTTCTGCGCCGTCATCATCAAGCGCGACTTCCCCCTCTCCTCCCTCCCCGTAGTAGGCAAGTACTTCAAGCCCAAGTCCCATTAACGGCAACGACAGCGCTCACAGGCAGCGAGTTTTACAACGGAGTTCAATAATAGGAATTCTATAATCAGGAGATCAATAATGGATTCAGGATGGATTTCTTGTAGTGGAATGTCTGGTAGAGGGAACGGTAGATGAGGTGGGCGTAGTAGGCGGCGAATAAGAGGTGGGCTCCGGCGACGGAGGCAGCATCAAAGGCACCAAGACCCGAAGAATCAAGGGAGCCTGCAGCCGAAAAGGCATCCGTGGCACCTGCGGCTCCTGCACCCGAAAAGGCATCCGCGGCACCTGCGGCAACTGCACCCGAGAAGGCTCGCGCGGCATCAAGGGCACCAGAAGCACCCGCGGCACCCGCAGCACCATAGGCACCGACTCCCGAGGCGGGAACTGGGCTGTCTATGAGTAGGGAGCCTATGAGCCAGACGGCGAAGAAGGCTGCCACACAGCCTATGTTGGAATCACGCATGGGTTTGGTGGCGGTGGCTCCGGTGTAGATGCCGTCCCAGGTGAAGGCGGGGCAGCTGATCAGGGGGAAGAAGACCAACCAAGGCATGAACATGCTGGCGGCGGCCACCACACTTGGGTCGGAGGTCAGGAGGCGGATCATGGGAACTCCCAAAGCGGCGTAGATGAACACGAAAAGGGTACCTATGGCCATGCTCCAGGCGAAGGTGTAGTTTACTGTGCGGCGGACCATTTTCGGAGCGCGCATTCCTATGAACCTGCCGGTCAGGGCTTCGCCGGCGAAGGCGAAACCGTCGGTGAAATAGGAGAAGGTCAGGAGGAGCTTCAGCATTATCGAACTGGCGGCAAGGAGGACGTCACCCAGGCGGGAGGAGATGGCTGTGAAGGCCAGGTAGACTACTATCAGGCAGACAGATCTGATGAAGAGGTCGCGGTTGACCGAGAAGAAACGGCGTACCTCGCTGCCACGGAAGGGAGCGGTGGACAGGAGCGGGGAGCCTTCCAAGACATTACGGAACTTCACCAGGACACGGGAGGCGGCGAAGATGAGTCCTGAATATTGGGCAACAACGGTACCCAGGGCAATTCCTTTGTAGCCAAGGCCTTCGAAACCCAGTGACGGGAGGCCGAAGGTCAGCAGGATGCTGAACAGGATGTTGCCTCCGTTGACTATCACGTCGGCCAGCATGGAGCTGAAGGTGTCCTGCATGCCGATGAACCATCCGCGGAAGGCCATGAGGCTCAGGGTGGCGGGGGCTGCCCAGATACGGATGTAGAAATAGTCAAGGGCAAGGGTGCGGACCTCTTCGGAGCAGCCTACGAATAGGAAGATCAGTTTCTGGAAGGGCCACTGTACCATGATCATGGCTAACGCTATCAAGAAGGCCAGGCCTACTCCCCTCTTTAGGTTGTCGGCGCAGTCTTTCCAGTCGGAGCGTCCGTAGGATTGGGCTGTCATGCCGCCGGTGCCGGCGCGAAGAAAGCCGAAATTCCAGTACAGGAGGTCGAACATCAGGGAGCCTACCGAGACTCCTCCGATCAGGGCGGCGGCGGAGGCGTTCAGATGACCGGCCACGGCAATGTCTACCATTCCCACAAGCGGGACGGTCAGGTTGGCGAGCATGCTGGGGAGCGCCAGCCTCAGCATTTCCTTGTTCATCGCATTCATGCGGCAAATGTAGTCATAAAGTGGAAATTTAATGAATCTCCGACCTGGAATATTAAAAGATTTTTAAAGGAATTCATTAACTTTGAAGATTAAGGAATATACCGGCAGCAGCAAAGGCAGCCCAAAAAAGGCGAAGGCGTTCCAGCGGTAGCGAAGGAGGCCCGAAGGAGGCAAAGGCTGTCTGGCTACAGCGAAGGCTGCACGAAGGAGGCGAAGGGGTTTAGGAATATGCCATCGAAGGCTGAATGCAGGAATATGTCCGTGAATGTTGAAGGCGGGGATATTCCAAAGAAGACTGAAGACGGGAGTATTCATAGAATCCGGGATATTCATAAAATAGAGTTCAGGGGACAGTCCTAGAGAGTTCAATGACGGTTTCGGGAAAGAGTTAATACAACATATTCAAAAATGGAAAACACTTCGGTTGAAAGGATAAGGGAGATTCGCGGGAAGCAGAGGCGCTGCTTCGGGAGCGGAGCCACGCTGGACGTGCGGGGGCGTGTTGAGAGGCTTCGGGCGTTCGAGGCTGGGGTGCTAAAGTGGGAGAAGGCGCTTTGTGAGGCTCTTTGGACTGACCTTCACAAGTCGTACGAGGAGGCTTACATCACCGAGATCAGCATACTGCTCGGAGAGATACGCGGGCATATTCATAAGGTCAGGAAATGGAGCAGGCCGCAGAGGGTCGGCACGCCGCTGAAGATGTTTCCTTCGTCCAGCAGGATCATCAGCGAGCCGCTTGGCAACGCACTCATCATCGCGCCGTGGAACTACCCGGTGCAGTTGCTTCTCACGCCGCTCGCGGGAGCCATATCCTCAGGCTGCACCGCCGTTCTGAAGCCGTCGCCTTACGTGCCGAACGTCTCCAGGGTCACGCAGCAGATGATCGAGGACACTTTCAGTGATGACTATGTCGCTGTGGTCCAGGGAAACAGGGATGTCAACTCGGCCCTGCTGGAGGAACGCTGGGATCTGATCTTCTTCACAGGAAGCCCGGGTCTCGGACGGAAGGTGATGGAAGCCGCCGCCAGGAACCTCACGCCGGTCGTGCTGGAACTCGGCGGGAAGAGTCCTTGCATCGTGGACAGGGACGCTGACATCAAGGTCGCCGCCAAGCGCATAGCCTGGGGCAAGAGCCTCAACGCGGGACAGACCTGCATCGCTCCTGACTACCTGATGCTCCATGAGGATATCAAGGAAGAGTTCCTGAAAGAGCTGGAGGCAGCGTTCAAGGAGCTTCTGGGCGAGGATCCGAAGGAGTCACGGCACTTTGTCAGGATCGTGAACGACAAGGCTTTCGAAAGGCTCGAAGGCTACCTGAAAGACGGACACGTGGTCTTCGGGGGCCGGACTGACAGGACGGAGCGCTACTTCGAGCCTACCGTCATCGACGGCCTCGGCGAGGACTCCCCTGCCATGCGGGAGGAGATCTTCGGGCCGATCTTCCCTATCCGGACGTTCAAGGACACCGGCGAGGTCATCTCGTTCGTGACATCAAGGGAGAAGCCGCTGGCCCTTTACTATTTCGGGGGCGACGGGGAGAACATCCTCCGGCACACGTCCTCCGGCGGAGCCTGCGTCAATGACACGATAATGCACATCGCCAACGAGAAAGTGCCGTTCGGCGGCGTGGGCAACTCCGGGATGGGCAGCTACCACGGCAAGCGCAGTTTCGACGTGTTCACCCACTACCGGGCCGTCGTCAAGACACCGGTCTGGCCGGATCCGCCGTTCCGCTACATGCCGTACAAGTTTTTCAATCTTGTGAGGAGACTGCTTTAGAGAGCCTTCCAAAGGCTCATCCCTAACCTTAAGGACCCTCCAGGATGGAAGGTACGAGACTAAAGAACAACGAATATATAGAGACGGACAATATGAAAAGATCATTCGCTTATCCCCTGCTGGTGCTGTTGGCCGCATCCTGCGTGGAAGGGAACAAGGCCTACGACGCTTCCGGGGTTTTCGAATCCACCGAGGTGACGGTCTCGGCGGAAGGCAACGGGAAGATCCTGAGCCTGGACATCCAGGAAGGAGACAGGCTTGAGGCCGGACAGATTGTCGGCTGCATCGACACGGTGCAGCTGCACCTTAGTGAAGTCCAGCTGGAGGCGAGCCGGCGGGCTGTCGGAAGCGGATGGCTCGACATCTCCAGACAGATCGCCGCGCTGGAAAGCCAGATCGGCAAACAGCGGCAGGAGCTGGACAGATTCACGAAACTGGAGAAGGCCGGAGCCTCTAACCGCAAGCAGGTCGAGGACATCCAGGCGCAGATCGAGACCCTTGAGCGCCAGCTGGCCGCCCAGGAGGAGAGCCTGAACAGTTCCAACCGCAACGTCTCCGGACAAGCCGACGCGCTTGAGGCCCAGATCGAGCAGATCCGGGACAGGATACGCAAGTGCGTCATCACCAGTCCTGTGGCCGGAACCGTGCTGGCGAAATATTCAGAGGCTGGAGAATTCGCAGCCTTGGGCCGCGCCCTGTTCAAGGTCGCCGACATCGACAACATCCGCCTCCGAGCCTACATCACCGCCGACCAGCTGACCACCCTCAAGCTCGGGCAGCAGGTCAGGGTCTTCGCCGACCAAGGCAGCTCCGGGAGAAAGGAATATGCCGGCACGCTCATCTGGATCTCCGACAAGGCTGAGTTCACTCCCAAGACCATCCAGACACGGGACGAGAGAGCAAATCTTGTCTATGCCGTGAAGATTGCCGTGGAAAATGACGGACTGATTAAACTTGGAATGTACGGAGATATCAAATTCTGAATGAAGATCCATTAAAAGGTGTTCCGCCGCCTTTCGGGAAGAGCAAAAGGACGGAAAAACAGCCGGATGAAGACACTGATCGCATTCATACAAAAGGAGTTCCGACATATTCTTAGGGACAAGTGGACCCTCCTGATCATTGTCGGGATGCCGATCGCGCAGCTCCTGCTGTTCGGTTTCGCCATCAACACCGAGGTACGCGACGCCTCGGTCGCCGTGTTCGATCCGGTCTGCGACGAGCTCACGTCCCGCATAGTCGAAAGGATCGATGCCAGCGACTATTTCAATGTCACTGAACGGATTACTGACATCGACAGGATCAACGACATCTTTCGTGAGGGCTACACCAGCCTCGTGATCGTGTTCAGCGACAATTTCTCCAACGATATCCTCAACGGCGAGGCCGGCATCCAGCTGATCGCCGACGGCACCGACCCGAACCAGGCCTCGATGATCACCGCCTACGCCGGCAACATCCTGGCCTCCTGCCGGGAGGAAATCGCCGGAGGAAGCGGGACGGCGGCGGGCATCACCCCTGCCATCAGAATGCTCTACAATCCGCAGGGGAAGAGCTCCTACAATTTCGTGCCTGGAGTCATGGGTCTGATCCTCATGCTGATCTGCGCCATGATGACGGCTGTGGCCATCGTGAGGGAGAAGGAAAGCGGATCGATGGAGGTATTGCTCACCTCGCCGGTCAGCCCCTTCATGATCATCACCGCCAAGGCTATTCCCTATCTGGTGCTGTCCGTCTTCGATCTGATCCTGATCCTCGTCTGCGCCGTGTTCGTGATGGGTGTGCCGATCGCGGGAAGCGTCTTCTCGCTGGCTTTTGTCTCTGTGCTGTTCCTGATCTGCACCCTGTGCCTCGGCCTCCTCATCTCCACGCTGGTGGAGACGCAGATGGCGGCGATGATCGCCTCCGGAGTCGGACTGATGATGCCGACCATGCTCCTGTCCGGACTCATATTCCCTATCGAAAGCATGCCGCGCGTCCTCCAGTGGATCTCGACGGTCGTCCCGGCACGCTGGTACATCCAGTCCATCAAGATGATAATGATCCAAGGCACGCCGCTTGGCCACACCCTCGTGGAAACCGGTGCCCTGACCCTCATTACCATCATACTCATCGTTTTGATTATCAAGAACTTCAAGACAAGGCTGACTTAAGATCATGTTGTCGTACCTCATAAAAAAAGAGTTCAAGCTCCTGGCCCGGAACAAGATTGTCCCGGGGATGCTGGTGGCGTTGCCGCTGATGGCGATGCTGGTCTTCCCTTGGGCCGCCAACCAGGAGATCAGGAACGTACGGGTGGAGGTGGTGGACAACGACCGCAGCCCGCTGTCATCAAGGATAGTGGACGAGATCGGCGGCTCGGCCTACTTCAACGTCACGGGCATGTCGGAATCCTACCCGGACGCGCTACGTAAAGTGGACTCGGGCCAGGCCGACATGGTCTTCGTGATCCCGCCGGACTTTGAGAAAGACCTTGTGGCCGGACAGCCCGGCCCCGTACAGATCGCGGCCAACGCCGTGAACGGCACGAAAGGCACGCTCGGTAGCTCCTACCTGATGTCAATGCTCTCGGGATCAACGTCCCTGCGGGAATATTCAGAGAAGATGACGGTCGTTTCCGCCGGTAGGGACGTTCCTTCCTTCTCGGTCAGCCCGCTCTACAAGTTCAATCCGACGCTTGACTACAAGGTGTTCATGGTACCGGCCCTCATCGTGATGGTCCTGACGATCATCTGCGGCTTCTTCCCTGCCCTGAGCATCGTCGGAGAAAAAGAAAGCGGAACCATCGAACAGATCAACGTGACCCCTGTAGGCAAGTTCCATTTCATTCTGGCCAAGCTGATTCCGCTCTGGATCATCGGCGTGGTCATCATGGGGATATGTCTCGCGCTGGGCTGGCTCGTCTATGGCATCGCGCCGGCCGGGAGCCTCTGGACCCTGATGCTTTTCACCGCCGTCTACCTCCTCGTCGTGTCGGGGCTGGGACTGGTCATCTCCAACTACGCCTCGACCATGCAGCAGGCGATGTTCGTCAACTTCTTCTTCATCATGATCTTCTTCCTGATGGGCGGGATGTTCACCCCGGTCAGCAGCATGCCGGACTGGGCGCAGGCGGTCACCCTATTCAATCCCCTTAAATATTTCATCGACGTGATGCGGCTTGTCTACCTCAAGGGCAGCCGGTTCGCCGACATGATCCCACAATTTCTGGCCCTTTGCGGATTCGCCGCCGCTTTCGGGGTTTGGGCGATACTAAGCTACAGAAAATCAAATTAAGACATGAACAGCACTTCTGAATATTCCCTCACCATCGTGGTGCCGGTGTTCAACGAGGAGGACAACATCCGCAACCTCGAAAAGGCCCTGGCAGAGTTTATTCCGGTCAGCAAGGTCAAGACCTGCGTCCTCTTCGTGGACGACGGTTCCTCCGACGGGAGCCTCAGGCTGATCCAGGAGACCTGCCAAAGGCAAAGGGACTTCTTCTACATCAGCTTCTCAAGGAACGCCGGACTGAGCGCCGCCATCAAGGCCGGATTCGACCACACCTTCTCTGAATATGTCGGCTACATGGACGCTGACCTCCAGACCTCCCCGCAGGATTTCAACCTTCTGATCGACGGAATGAAGGATCACACCCTGATGACAGGATACAGGGCTGACCGCAAGGACACGGCGTTCAAGAGGATGCAGTCCAGAATCGCCAACAGGTTCAGGAATATGATGACCCACGACGGAGCCAGGGACACGGGCTGCCCGCTTAAGATCATCCGCACGGAGGCCGCCAGACGGATTCCGATGTTCAAGGGGATGCACCGTTTCCTGCCGGCCCTCATTCTGCTGCAGGATGGAGGTTCTTTCGGCGAGGTCGCCGTAAGGCATTTTCCGCGCTCCGCCGGCAAGTCCAAATTCAATCTACGGAACAGGTTCTGGGGACCTTTGGCTGACTGTTTCGCCTACCGCTGGATGAGACCGAGGTACATCAACTACTCAGTCGGGAAAAGCGATCTCCAGGAGCAAGGCCAACCCGTCAAATAATTGTCTTCCATGAATATGTTCCAGAACATTCCCGTTTGGCTGATCCTGACCATAGGTTTCTCGGCGCAGATGTTCTTCGGACTGAGGACCATGCTCCAGTGGCTGAAGTCCGAGGCCGCACACAAGTCAGTCTCGCCGGTGTCCTACTGGATCTTCAGCGTGATCGGGGCATGTCTGATGTTCATCTACGGTGTGATTAGGAACGACTTCTCTATCATACTCGGCCAGTTCATCTCCTACTACATCTACCTGTGGAATCTGAACGCCAACGGCATCTGGACGAAGATCAAGTCCCTGACTAGAGTCTTCCTGTTCATCCTCCCCCTGGTGGCGACAGTATTCCTGCTGAATGACGCTCATGAATATTCAGAAAGCTTCTTCAACAACCACGACATCCCCGTATGGCTGGTTGTGTTCGGCTCCGTCGGACAAGTGATGTTCACGCTGCGGTTTGTCTACCAGTTCATCTTCTCGCACCGCAGGCACGTGTCCGTGCTGCCGCGAGGCTTCTGGATCATCAGCCTGGCAGGTTCCGGAATGATCATCACCTACGGAATAATCCGTCTGGACGCGGTGCTGATCATCGGCCAGGCGTTCGGCTTTGTCATCTACATCAGAAATCTGATCCTTGGATCAGGCAAAACCCAATCGTCAGATGCGGAATAAGAGTTCACAGGTTTTTCCAGCCCCGGCTCCTTCTTCACAGGTTGCCGGGCCTGCGGGAGCGTCGCCACTGCGGTGCCGCAAAGGGAACATATTCACCCGCCATCCCATGATGACGGTCTTTGTCTTCTGCGCCGTCTGCCTTCTTCCCATGATGGCGATGCGGGATTTCACGCCCTCCAACGAGCTGCGCTACCTGAGCATCGCTGACGAAGCTATCGCCAACGGCCACCTGTTCGCATTCTACAACCACGGCATTCCCTACGCCGACAAGCCACCGCTTTATTTCTGGATAGTGATGCTGTGCAGACTGTTGTTCGGACATCATAGTTGCCTCGCGCTGTCGATGTTCTCTCTGATTCCGGCATTCGCCATTGTCGGGATAATGGACAGGTGGGTGATGAAAGGCAAGTCCGCGATGAACAGGATGTCCGTGGCCGGAATGACGCTGACCTGCGTGATGTTCCTCGGGACGATGGTCGTGCTGAGGATGGACATGCTGATGTGCCTGTTCATCGTCCTGGCTCTCTGGACATTCTACAGGATGTACACCGGCGAAGGCTCCCGGCGCCAGGACTCGCTGACGCTACCGCTATGGATCTTCCTTGCCCTTTTCACCAAGGGACCCGTAGGCCTACTGATGCCGCCGCTGGCGATAGCGGTGTTCCTTGCGGTCAAGCGGGATTGGAAAGGATTCCGCAAGTACCTGGGTCTCAAGACCTGGGGCATCATCGCCGCCCTCTCCGCCGTCTGGCTCACCTGTGTCTGGCTGGAAGGAGGCCCGGAGTACATCAACAACCTTCTTTTCAAGCAGACAGTAGGCCGCGCCGTCAACGCCTTCACCCATGCGAGACCATTCTGGTTCTATCTGGTGACCCTCCTATGGTGTCTGGCTCCCTACACCCTGCTGCTGATCGGCTCATTCATGGCCTCGCTTCTTCCGGTAAGGAAGGCCGGTGCTGAAAAGTCCTCCGATCTTGAAATTCTGTTCCTCTGCACGATCATCTCCACAGCCGCGATGCTGTCATCATTCAGTTCAAAGCTTCCGATCTACCTCGTGCCGGTCCTCCCGTTCTGCGTCTATCTGTTCCCTACCGTTCTTGACCGCATCGGGGAGCGCGGATGGATGCGCTGGTCTGTAGGAATATTCCAGATCCTGCTGCTCTGCGCCGGCATAGCCACCCTCCTTTTCCTGAGCGGCTCTGTCACCATACCCGCGGCAGCCAGCCTTCAGGATGAATATTCCTTCGCCCGTGAGGCTCCGGTGGTCAACGCCGTCATCCTCCTGACCCTGGCCAACGCCATGGGGACATGGTTCCTGATAAAGAGGAAAAGTGTGAATATTCCTGTCCTTCTTCTCAGCGCCGGACTGTTCCTGGCGGCCTTCTCCGCCTCGGCTGTACTCCGCGACCTGAACCCGTACATAGGCTACGGCTCAATCTGCTCGAGAGTTCCGGAAGGCACCGATGTCGCCACCATATTCCTTCACCGCCCCGAGAACATCGATGTCTACACTGGCCGCCAGATCACCGACTTCGGAGACGATCCCGCAAAACTGTCCGAGGCGGTCAAAGCCCACATTGAGCTGACCGGAAAGAATGTGGGTTACGGCAGACCTTTAACGATCATCACCCGAACGTCAAGAATGGAAACAACACCCGAACTGCAGAAACTCTTCAGCGAAGGTACCGTCATTTATGCCGGTCCTTACTGCCTGACTACCATAAGCCGGAAGTAGCCGATGAGAACAACCGGCTATGCAGACTTGTCTGTGTGCTAAGCAGCAAAGGCACAAATGATCCTTAAAAGATAACCAGGTCTTTTTTTAAGGATTACTTTAACGCAAATTTAGGGGGTATCATCCGAAAATATTTCTGTTTTTTATAATCCGCATACGTTTCTTTTCATTATTTACGTTTTTAGTGCATATTATTGCGGTTCAAATATTCATTTAAAATTTGAACTATGTATTTCAATGAAAAGAGACAAGGACTCGCTCCGTTCGTGAATCTGCGGAGCGATGTGGGATTCAAGGCAGTGTTCGCGGACAGGAACAACAAGGACATCCTCATCGGGGTGCTGAACCAGATCCTGCCTCCGGAGGCGAGGATCGAGGACATCAAGGAGTACTCCGACAGGGAGCAGCGGAGGGATGTCCCCTACGGGAAGAAGACGGTGCTGGATCTGGTCTGCGTGAACAGGGACGACAGGACGTTCGTCGTGGAGATGCAGGCCTCGGAGGAGGACTTCTTCTTCGAGAGGTGCGTCTACTACGCGTCGGGACTCTACCATCTCGAGCTCTCGGACGGGGTGCGGTACAAGGGGCTGCGGCCGGTCTACGTGGTGTCGTTCCTGAACTACCGCCTGAGGCACGATGACGAGTCCCTCTGGGACACCGACCACTTCATCTCCCACTGGAGGTTCACCGAAAAACGCACCGGAATGGTTGCGGATCAGACAATTAGTGTTATCTTTGTGGAGATGACGCTGTTCACCAAGACGCTGGAGGAGTGCGTGACGGAGTTCGACAGGCTGTTCTACATATTCAAGAACAGTGATGGCTTCCAAAGGATCCCCGAATGGATAGAGGAGGCCGGCGGGATCTCAAGACGGCTCGCCGAGGCGTGTGAGGTGGCGGCGTTCGACAAGGAGAAGAAACTTAAATACGAGATTGACAAGATGAACGAGTGGGACATTCAAGCGCAGAAGGAATATGCCGTGCGCAAGGGCTTGGAGGAAGGGCTGCAGAAAGGGCTGCAGAAAGGGCTGTGGGAAGGCCGTGAGGAGGGTCTGGAGCAAGGACGTGAGGAGACAAGACTTTCTATCGCAAGAAAGCTTTTCGAGGCCGGGACACCGGTTGATGTGATTGTCAACTGCACTGGAGTTGATGATGGAACAATCGCATCGTTCGCTCATCCCGAGTAGCATAATGGATGGCGATCCGCAAGTCCGGGAAGGAGCTTGCGGATGCTTCCTTTGAAGTTGCCTGACACATATCTCGCAGACATTATTTGGCGGATTTGCGTAGCAGACCGTAACGTACCTTTATGTCCGGTTCGATTTCAGGGGAAGGCGAGTGCTCTTTCCTGATCATCGCTTTTTCCACTTCGGTAAAATCTCCACAGGTCATAAGATTCACGAAACCGTTGTCGTACATTGTCTTGATCTCAGACATAAGCTCGGTCGCGTCAATGTCTATGAGATCGCTTACGATAAGGCCATTGAGCATCGCGTCGGTATAAGTCGCCGAAGGAAAGTTCATGTTGATGGCCGTGAGCAACTCCTTGAACCAGGCGATGACCTCAGTTCTCCTGTCCGGCTCAAAGAAAGAGATCTGAGCGACAGCGTTGGCGACTGTGAATTTCCAGAAATATTCGGTAATTTTACGGGGAAAATGAAAATGATTGTTGTTATGAATATTCGGAGAATGTTTTTGGGCATGGCGGTGCTGTGTGGGTTTTCGGTTTTGAGTTTTGCGGGCGGGGAGGAGACGCGGAAACTGATCGATGACGTGAACGTTTTCGTGGGGACGGACGGGTTCGGGAACGTGTACCCGGGGCCGCAGGTGCCGTTCGGAGGGATCCAGATCAGCCCGGACTGCGACGACAAGGACTATGACTGCGCCGCTGGGTACAAGTACTCCAAGCCGTTCATCCAAGGGTTCAGCCTCACGCACCTCAGCGGAACCGGAATCCCGGACATGGGCGATTTCCTCTTCCTGCCGGGAACCGGATCGAAGATGGATCCGTCAACCTACGACCACAACCAGGAATGGGGCGAGCCGGGTTACTACGGAGTGATCCTGAAGGACTACGGAGTCAAGGCCGAGATGACGGCAGCCCTGCGAAGCGGAATATTCAAGTTCACATTCCCGCAGTCGGACAGTTCGTTTGTGATGATCGACCTTGACCACACCCTGAAATGGGATTGCCTCTGGTCCACGGTACGCCTGCTGGACGAGCGCACGATCATCGGCAGCAAGGTCGTCAACGGCTGGAACCCGGGACGTTATGTCTATTTCGTGGCCAGATTCTCAAGGCCGATCGAGGAGTTCAACATATTCCAGGACGGGCAGCCGGTGATCTACAACACCAAGCGGTTCCGCAGCTCGCTTGAAGCGTGGGGACAGAAACTGAAGGCTGTCGCAAGGTTCAAGACCGGAGCCGACGAGAGCATATTCATAGATGTCGCCGTGTCGGCTGTAGGCACTGATGGTGCTCTGAACAACCTCAAGGAGCTGGAAGGCAAGGACTTCGCCGCTGTAAGGACCGAGGCCGAGGATCTCTGGGAAAAGGAACTCGGGAAGTACGAGCTGGATTCCGACGACAAGACGCTCCGGGAGACATTCTACACCAGCGTCTATCGCACAGCCCTACATCCGTTCCTATTCGAGGACGCGGACGGACGCTTCCGCGAGCACGACGGCACGATCGGGAATGCGGAAGACTTCACCAACGTCACGACATTCTCGCTATGGGACACTTACAGGGCTTTCCACCCGCTTCTCAACCTCGTCAACAAGCCGCTTCAGGCAGACATCGCCAACTCGATGCTCGCCCATTTCGACAAAAGTACCGAGAAGATGCTCCCGATCTGGTCGTTCTACGGCGGCGAGACCTGGTGCATGATCGGCTATCACGCCTGCTCTGTACTGGCAGACATGATGCTCAAAGGCGTGCGTGGATTCGACTACGAGCGCGCCTTCCAGGCGATGAAGACCACCGCCACCAACCCTCACTACGACTGCATTCCTGAATATACCTCCCTCGGCTACGTGCCTTTCGACAAGGAGAAGGAATCGGTCTCCAAGACTCTTGAATATGCCTACGACGATTGGTGCATTGCCCAGGCGGCCAAGCTTCTGGGTCACCGGGAGGACTACGAGTTCTTCCTCAACCGGTCGATGAACTACCGGAATCTCATCGATCCCGAGACCGGCTACATGCGCGGAAAGGATTCCGCCGGCGACTGGCGCGACCCGTTCGCCCCTGTCGCCTATCAGGGTCCGAACTCGGTCCACGGCTGGGGCGACATCACGGAAGGGTTCACGATGCAGTACACGTGGACAGTGCCGCACGATTTCGGCGGATATGTCGAGAAAGCCGGCCGGAAATTGCTCCAGAGCCGCCTCGACAGCCTCTTCACTATCGAGCTGCCCGAGGATATTCCCGGAGCGCACGACATCTGGGGCCGCATCGGCGGCTACTGGCACGGCAACGAGCCTTGCCACCACGTCACCTATCTGTACGACTGGTTCGGCGAGCCTTGGAAGTGCCAGAAATGGGTGCGCTACATCGCCGACAACTTCTACGGCAACGAGCCCGGCTCGCTGAGCGGCAACGACGACTGCGGCCAGATGTCCGCCTGGTACATTTTCAACTGCCTTGGATTCTATCCGTTCTGCCCCGGATCCGATGAGTACTACATCGGTTCTCCGTGCGCCAAGGGGCTGAAGGTCAGGCTGTCAGACGGAGGTCTGCTGGAAATGACAACGGAAGGTTGGAGCAAGGAAGCGGTTTACATCAAGGCCGCCTACCTCAACGGCAAGAGGCTGGACTCCCCCGTCATCCGCTACTCCGACATCAAAGACGGAGCCCGGCTTCATTTCGTGATGTCCTGCAGGCCGGTGAAGAATGGTTTTCGGCTGCGACCAAATTGATTGGCGAAGGATTACTTGGTAAGCGATAAACAATAAGTTGGTTATTATTTAAGGATTACTTAGGGGGTATCATCCGAAAATATTTCTGTTTTTTATAATCCGCATACGTTTCTTTTCATTATTTACGTTTTTAGTGCATATTATTGCGGTTCAAATATTCATTTAAAATTTGAACTATGTATTTCAATGAAAAGAGACAAGGACTCGCTCCGTTCGTGAATCTGCGGAGCGATGTGGGATTCAAGGCAGTGTTCGCGGACAGGAACAACAAGGACATCCTCATCGGGGTGCTGAACCAGATCCTGCCTCCGGAGGCGAGGATCGAGGACATCAAGGAGTACTCCGACAGGGAGCAGCGGAGGGATGTCCCCTACGGGAAGAAGACGGTGCTGGATCTGGTCTGCGTGAACAGGGACGACAGGACGTTCGTCGTGGAGATGCAGGCCTCGGAGGAGGACTTCTTCTTCGAGAGGTGCGTCTACTACGCGTCGGGACTCTACCATCTCGAGCTCTCGGACGGGGTGCGGTACAAGGGGCTGCGGCCGGTCTACGTGGTGTCGTTCCTGAACTACCGCCTGAGGCACGATGACGAGTCCCTCTGGGACACCGACCACTTCATCTCCCACTGGAGGTTCACCGAAAAACGCACCGGAATGGTTGCGGATCAGACAATTAGTGTTATCTTTGTGGAGATGACGCTGTTCACCAAGACGCTGGAGGAGTGCGTGACGGAGTTCGACAGGCTGTTCTACATATTCAGGAACAGTGAGGGCTTCCAAAGGGTCCCCGAATGGATCGAGGAGGCCGGAGGAATTTCCAGACGGCTCGCCGAGGCGTGCGAGGTCGCGGCGTTCGACAAGGATAAGAAACTTAAATACGAAATTGACAAGATGAACGAGTGGGACATTCTGGCGCAGCGGGAATTCGCCGAGCGCAAGGGCTTCGAGAAAGGATACGCCGACGGAGAGGCAAAGGGGATCGCTGACGGGACGGCTAAAGGTATGGCTGAAGGTATGGCTAAAGGTATGGCTAAAGGTATGGCTGAAGGTATGGCTAAAGGTATGGCTGAAGGTATGGCCAAAGGAAAGGCCGAGGGGATGGCCAAGGGAAAAGCTGAAGGAAAGGCCGAAGGAAAGGCCGAAGGAAAGGCCGAAGGAATGATTGAAGGCAGACTAGACGTGGCCAAGGCTCTGCTTGCCAGTGGAATGCCGATTGAGCAGATCAAGCTGTACACCAAACTTTCCAAGGAGCAGATTGAGGCAATTCAGTAATGGATACTTGAGCATAAGTGGTCCGTAAGAGACATTATCATGGCTAACCTCCGAAAGCTGGGGGTGGCTATGTTGGTATATTCTGTGCCGCAATACGTCGCCGAGGACAAGCACCGTGGCTACAACACCACCCACCTCATCAAAGTGCCACAGAGCCACCACCGTTGTAAGCATTCGATAAAGTACGACTGTCAGTTTGATTAAGTGGTATATAACTTTGCGCCACTAATATAAACTGACATGCTTACACGCGAACAAATCGAAGAGATCCAGGGCGAGGCCCGGGAGAAAGGGACAGCAATCAAGGCCCTGTTGAAAGAGAAAGGCATTCCAGAGCACCAGTACTTCTGGTGGAAGCGGAAGTACGCCAGGGCAGAGGTTCCGGATGGGTTCCTGCCCATAGCTGGCGGCGGCCTGCCTGCCGGGATGGAAGCGACGGCGGCATTTGCCGCATCCCGCGGAAGAACGAAGGGTGTCCCGACCGGTGAGAACTGGATGAGCATTGAACTCCGCACGGTTGCCGGCACGGACATGCGCATCCAGGGCGGCCTGACGCCCGCGATGGTGTACACAATCCTCAGAAGCGTATAGGCCATGTTCAGTCTTGGAGACGGAGCGAAGTTCTGGCTTTACACGAAGCCGACGGACATGCTCAAGAACTTCAACAAGCTGAGCGGGATAGTGAACAACGACATGCGTCAGAACCTGTACAGCGGGGATGTCTTCGTGTTCGTAAACGCTTCCAACAACATGATGAAGCTGCTGCGCTACGAGCCGGGCGGACTTGTGATCTATAACAAACGCCTTGACCACGGAAGGATGCATCTGGTGGAGCGGATACAGGAGGGTGACCCGGCGATAACACCCTTTGAGTGGCGCCGTCTTGTGGACACCATTCAGGGAATAGTCGATGATCCAAGACGCCGGCTGCAACGTCTGAAGGTCCTTCGGGACGTCCAGATGGAAGCATCCTTGAAGGAAGCAAAAAACATCTGAAAACCAGCAAAATAAGTTGAGGGGAAACGGCTTCAGACTTGCGTATGTGGCCGTTTTTTCGTACCTTTACATATGGAAAGAACGGGTTGAGAAATGACTGCCGAAGAACAGAAAAAGATGCAGGAACTTGAGGCCGAGAATGCGGCCCTCAAAGAGAGGTTGCTTGTCGCACAGCGCACCCTTGCGATGTACGCGCAGATGCTCTTCGGCCAGAAGACGGAAAGGTGCCGCCTTCCCGAAAAGCCCGAGGAACTCACCGGCAGCCTCTTTGAGCAGGAAATGGATCCGGCCGAGCAGGCCCGCCTGGACAGGGAGGCGGGAAAGGCTCTTGCGGAGCAGGACAAACTCATTCATGTTGAGGCCCACGACCGCAAGGTCCGCAAGGCCATCGACACCAGCCGCCTGGAAGTGAGGGAGGAGCACCTCTATCCTGACCTGGACAACAAGGAGGACTATACGGAGATGGCTCCCGAAGTCACCGACAGCCTGGCGCTGGTTCCCCGTCAGATGTATATCCGCAGGATCATCCGCCACAAGTTCGTCCTCAAGAGTAATCTTCAGGTGGCGGACCCGGACCGGAAAGCCTTCCGGATAGCAGCCCTGCCGCCCGCGCCGCTTCACAAGTGCATGGCGGACGCCTCTCTGCTGGCGGACATCGTCATCAGCAAATACGTCTACCATCTGCCGTTCTATCGGGTGATGGAGACTTACAAGGAGTTGGGGGTCAGTATCTGCGCCTCGACCATCAACGACTGGTTCAAGGCGGTGGTCGGAAAGGTCAAACCCATATACGATCTGCTCCGGGCGCACGTCCTCGCCTGCGACTATGTTCAAGCGGACGAGAGCACATTGCCGGTAATAGACAATGAAAAGCGCCGCGCGGTGAAGGGATATGTATGGAGTGTGGTGAACGTGATGACGGGAGACAGGTTCTTCTTCTATGAACATGGCTCCAGGAGCGCCCGCGTGGCCATGGGTCTGCTGAAGGACTTCACCGGAGCCATCCAGAGCGACGGTTACATCGTGTACGAACACTTCGAGGGGATGGAAGGGAAGAAGCTCCTGGGCTGCTGGGCCCACGCAAGGCGCAGGTTCTTCGAGGCCAAGGTGGAGAATGAGAAGCTGGCGCTTGAAGCCCTGTCCTACATCCGGCGGCTCTATGATGTGGAAGCGGAAGCGGATGCTCTTGACGCGGCAGACAACAAACCCGACCATGAGCGCAGGAAGGCCCTGCGGCAGGAAAAGGCTTATCCGGAAATCAAGAAGTTCGAGACGTGGATGGAGGCAAGCATCCTCAAGTGCCCTCCGAAGTCTCTGATGGAGGAGGCCATCTCCTACACCTATAAGATCCTTAAAAAACTGTCGCTCTACGTCACCGACGGCCGTTACAAGATAGACGACAATATGGTGGAGAACAGCATCAGGCCTCTGGCCATCGGGCGCAAGAACTATCTGTTCTGCGGTGACGACGACGCCGCACAGAGGGCAGCCGTGGTCTACTCCCTGCTTGCCACCTGCAAGGCACACGGCGTTAATGAACGGGCGTGGCTTGAGGATGCCCTGCGCCGGATCCCGGAATACGAACAGGCAGGGAAAGACTACGCAGACCTTCTTCCCGGAAACTGGCGCGCCTTGTCCGCAAAGTAACTCGAGCCAATATCACACTCCCATAAAAAGACTGCACCGGCATCACACTGATGCAAGTTGCAGTCAAACTTTATCGACGCACGTACTTCCTCGAATGCTTACCTTGTTGAAGCATGGCGTTCACAATTATCATTTTGGTGAAATCCGAGCGGTAATATTCATCGTCTTCCAAATGGAGTACATCCTGAGCCGTGTCTCCCCAATAGCGCAGGCATCCCTCCACCGTAAGGTCGTCATCCTTCTCCTTTGCTCCACAAAATACGCTGATGATTATCAGTAAGTACAGAGGCCATACACAATCTCATACAAAGTCTGAATGAGTTGTGTATGTTTTCTTTTAATATCGTCCCCTATGCTATACGCCCGCCACTGGGGGCTCGGAAGCCGGGTCAAACCGGGAACCTCCCACGACATTTCCACGCCATACGTCCGGATAAAAACAAAAAATCCTGCCCCCCGAAAGGAAGGCAGGAATCTTTTTTCAGTACCAGGCCAGAAGGCCATCAGGAAGATTAGTCACCGCCACCGGCGGCAGCTGCGGTCCACGCCACCTCGGCCAGCATGGTGCCGGACTTCTCGCCGGTGCTGGAGTTGACGTAGTAGTAGCGGAAGAAAATCTTCGGCGCTGCTGCGCTCGGGGCGCCGTTCTTAGCCACGTAATCGGCACGGATGTCGATTGCATTGGCGGTGGGTTCCTCGACCATCTTGATGGCAGAGGCCTTCACGTGGGCGCGGGGAACGCCATTGGACTGACCTTCGGTGGCCTCGATGATCAGGAAGATGCCGCCATTGTCGGCGAGGGCCTGGTCCAGCTTGAAGGTAAAGGTTTCACCCTGGCACACGATGGTGGCGGTGGAAGGGTTCTCAACTCCCATCTTCCGGTTCATCATCGATTTCAAGTACTTTCTCATAATCTAATTGGGCTTCTTCCCACCTGCCAAGTTCCATTAAGAGGTCTCCACGGCTTACATATAAATATGAATACGTTTTGTCCAGATCAATGCCCTGGTTGAAGTATTCCAAGGCTTTATCATTATCTCCCTGCAACTCGTAGCACCAACCAATGACGTAGTATTCATAAAGGGTCATCCTCCATAGAAAAGGCATAGTCCGCAATTGCCTTGTCGTACATTCCAGCACTTCGATAGATGTCTCCACGGTGTCCATAGAGGGCCTTGCTCCCATCAAGATCTATGGCACGAGTCGCTTCCTTTATGGCCATATTAAACTGACCGAGTTCGGAATAGCAATTCGATTTATAGTAGGCAATCATCTTGTATTCACCGTACTCTTTTTCGACCTTATCGTAGAGTTCAAATGCTTTCACGTAGTCAGAATGATCCTCGTAAAGCCGAGTCAACAACACAATCCATCGATCAGAGGCATCATCTTTATTCATTTCAGCTTTAACCTTTGCGACGCCATAGGTGTAGTGTTTTCCCGCATATTCCGTGACCAGCCATGCTGGAGCGTCATCATTCAGCTCGAAGTACTTCAATGCAGCATCAACCGATTCATCCGTTTTCCCAAGTTTGTCCAGGATTTGCATCTTGAATCGATAGATTTCCGCATAACTGGCATTGTAGGATTCAGCCTTTCTTAGCCACTCCAATCCTTCTTCATATTTATTCTGGTCTAATATGTTACGAGCCAGGCCAACCATTGCACCTCCATCCCTGGCATCATCTTTCAACATATCAAAATAGACTTTCTCGGCTCCGTCAAGGTCCTTGGCGTTATATAGCGACTGCGCTAAATCAAATTTGTAACTCTGAATCCAGTCTGGATTGTCTTTCTTCGCAAATTTGATAGCCTACCTGTATGAGTCAACTGCATCGGCAAATCTTTCCATATCATCGTAAATCGCTCCCTGGAGCCCAAACAGCGTGGACTTGTATACGCTTGGCTTTCCTTTGTAATGCTTGATCGCATACGATAAATCACGCAGAGCGGCATCGTACTTATCTACACGCCAATAAATCTTCGCACGAAGAAACCTTGAGTCCAAATGATCTGGTGTCTCGTCAAGTTGTTTATCAACAAGCTTGAGAGCCTTGTCATCATCTTTGTCTTCAAAAAAAGCATCCACAGCTTTCTGGTAGTTGTAATCAGAGACGACCTTTCTCTGGGCGCACGCCTGAGGCGCAAGTATGGCCAAAAAGACCATAAGGAAAAATAATCTGGTTTTCTTTTTTTGTGATAGGTTTGGTTATTAGCAGGGCATAGCGAGTTTAAGGTTATTGATAAACCTTCGATAGGCATTCCACGGGATCGATTTCTTATCTCTCTCATCACGAACCAGTTCGAGAAAAGAGGCATCATCTTTCTCCCGGTCAAACAGCAGGGATGCGATAGGGTTGTCGGTCTCTTCCTCAAATTCCTGGCGAGCTTCGGCATTGCCAATCAACATCGACCTAAGGGCGGTGTGATACTTATCATACGCTGGGTTTTCTGCCAGTAGCTGGCGCATTAGGCCTGCGCCTGGATCGGAATAGACCCGCTCGTTCAGGATGGCCAGTCTGTACTTGAACTTACGATATGAAATGGAATCCAGTCCCATCTCTCTGGACTGGTTAAATAGAGCCATCATCTTCTTATATGTTTCATCCACTTTATCCCACTTCTCCTTCTCCTCATAACATCGGGAGAGGATGTAGAGTCCGTCGAAATTCGAATCCAGAATAGGAAGCATTTCTGCAATGATTCTTTCGGATTCATCCTCTCTGCCGGCATAGAACAAGCCGATGGCATCCATAAGACGATACTCGACGTTATCACTTCCTATCGTCTTCCACTCCTTACCTTTTAGACATTCATCATCAACAACATAAGACATGGCCCTGGCCAGAAGTTCAGACGCATAATCGTAATTCCCCTGATTGACTTCTTCAACAGCCATTTCATATAGCGTAGTGGCGGCACCATCGCAATCCATGTTTTTGATAAAGCCGTTTATGGCAGCACCGATATTGATCTCCCGCATAATCTTCTCGGTATTGTTTATGTCCGAAGAAAAGTCAAGTACATCCTTAGAAACAAGCACAGACGATAGGGTCATAGGACGGAGCAGTTCCAGTCCTTCCAGCGAGCGTGAGCGGCTTAAGGCAACATAAGCCTGACCATTTGTGAATGCGCTTTTACCGAAGTCTATTGCAACCCTGTCGAAGGTCAAGGACTGACTTTTATGGATGGTAATTGCCCATGCGAGTCTCAAAGGATATTGGGTTACCGAACCAATCGTTTTCTTGATGCTTGATTTCGTGGCCTCATCAAATTTGTATTCGATGCTTTCCCACTTGACCCGTTGAACCTCTTGAGTAGACCCATCGTCAAAACGGACCTTTATACAGTAGTCTGTAAGACTATCGATGGTTGCAAGTGTTCCATTGGCCCATCTCTGGAATGAATCATTTCTTGTGAACATTACCTGAGCGCCGACACGTAGATACAATTTGTCCTCAGCAGCGTCTTGACACCTTCTGGAGTCTCCCGCATGTTCGGCTTCATAGACCATCAGGTCTCCATCCAATTCCGCGAGCCTTTCTTCATTAATGAGCTGGGCTGCTTTCTTGGTGCATGTCAACGTTACTTTGAGTTTTTGACTTCCTTCCCCAGGGACAACTACCCGGCTGTTAATACGCAGCATATCCCGGTAAGAGACGGTGCCCGTCCTTACATGTTCCAGCAGTTCGATGAATACTGGATCTGATTGCCGGTAGATCTTCATGAACTCAATCTTTGGCAAACCATAGCGTTGGATGACGGCAGATTTATAGAAATAGAATGAGCTTGAGTGGTACAGGTCCATCAGGATTTCGCGATCCTCCTGGGTTACCACCGGTTCCAATTGAAACATGTCTCCGACAAACACCATCTGCAGTCCGCCGAAGGGCGCTGAATTCTTCCGGTAAAAACGAAGCGTCCTGTCTATCGCATCCATTATGTCGCACCTGACCATAGACACTTCATCAATGATGATTGTGTCAATGTGTCTCACGAGGGAGATTTTATTCGCATTCATGGTGCCGATGTCGCCAGGCCCAAGCACTCCGAAATCAAGTCCAAAGAAGGAGTGAATGGTTTGACCACCAGCGTTAATGGCGGCAATCCCCGTGGGAGCCAGAACAATGAACTTCTTGTCAATCTTTTCCTGGGCCATTTTTAGGAACGTGGTCTTACCTGTTCCTGCACGGCCGGTGAGAAAGAAAGAATTGTTAGTCTTGGCGATCATGTCAAAGGCATGATTCTGCTCAATGTTGTTGGCGTCGAAAGAGGTTTGCATGACAATTGGTTTTTCTTTTCACGACAAAGGTAAAACCACGACGCGCAGTGTTTTTTCGCATCGTGGTCGTAAAAAGAATAGCGCGAGATTAGAGCCCCGCGCTTATGTCATGTGCCTTAACTTATCTCCAAACCGGCAATAAGGCGAGAAGGGGTTTGTTCAATACTCTCGATGACTTCCGGATAGGAAATGTTCAATTGCTGTGCGGCCCTTGTACAGGCAACGTACAGTTCTTTCTTCTTGGTATTCAAGTATTTTTCGTGCTTATCCGTTGTCTTGTTGCTGTATTTCTTAAGACCAGGGAAATTGAGATCGTACATTCCGATCAGAAAAACGTATTTCCATTCCAGGCCTTTCGCCGAGTGGATTGTAGATAGCGTAAGACAAGGACCATCTGTTGCTGCCACACTTTCAACAAAGTCTTTTTCATAGAAGCAGATAAACCTCTCCTTATCTATAGTAAATGCATCCAAATACTCTTTGATGGTCCCGTAACCCGAGATGAGCGACCTTAGCTTTTTGAAATCTTCTGCTACCTGAGGCTCTGTGTACATCCCCGTAGGCAAGAGTTTGTCTACGATCGCATCGACAAGACTGGGAAGACTCCATTCCTGCCTGTCATATTCCTTGTGAATTTCACGAAGACTTCTACCATACGTATTACGGAAGAATAGTTCCTTGGGCGAGAAATGGCGAGGAGCACCTATTGGTTGAGTCTTGACGTCGATGGCAAGGACTCTACATACAGACAGAATACTTTTTTCGTTGTTGTTGTAGAGAATACGCAACAGGTTGTTGACGAACTTGATATGGCTTTTAATCTTACGACGCCCCCCCAGCACCACAAACGGGATACTTTTGGCGTTTAGTTGCTCGATAATGTCGGCTAAACCTTTAATGTTCGGGGAGATAATGGAGCAAGAATCAAAGTCCCCAATAGCTGAAATGGCATCTACGACGCTTGCGCTTTCGTCTTGAATTGTAGGGTATGCTTTTGCCTGTATCTGACCAGCAATATCGGAACGTAAAGGGATATTCTCGCAGTCCAGAAAGGTAAACCCGTTGACAAACCCAAGTACAGCCTCCGGGCATCTATATGAGATGGACAGGTCACGACGGGCTACTTCATTCTTATACTGAGCTAGGAACTTATCTAAAAACTCGTACGAACCGCCGTTGAACTCGAATATGTTCTGACGGGGATCTCCAACCATAAACAACTGAAGCGAGGGCTTAAGCTCCAACAAGTGGCTAAAAATAGTGAAATTGCTCTCATTGAGATCCTGCGCTTCATCAATTACAAGCATGTCAGACGAGTCTAATATCCAGTCGGTGAAGTCTTTATCCTTTGATAACAAGTCGTCAAACAAGGAAAGGATGCCATTGATGGAGATAAACTTATACCTTGCCTTAATGTCATCGACTGCTGCTGTTAAATCCTCCGGCCACAACTTGCTACTATTGCTCAGGAAGCCATTTATCTCTTCCAGGGTATATTTGTCATTTAAAAGCCTGCAAATGTCTGGAGCGAAATCAAACAACTCGTCGTCGCCAATAATCATGTACTCAAAAGAGCGACCCTTTAACTGATAATACTTCCGCATTTTCCGCAGGCAGAAAGAGTGGATGGTCCCGTTGAAGAGTTCGTATTGATTCTCTTTGAGATACATGAACGCCTGCTGTTGGAACTTCTCTTCCAGTTGCCTGGCGGCGGTATTGGTGAAAGATAGGGCTACAATGTGATTGCTTTGTGGATTCTTGATAATGTGGTGGACCATCTTCTGGACGAGGAGGGTGGTCTTTCCAGTTCCAGGGCCGGCGTTAACGAATACAATACGGGAATCAGTAAGAACTGCATCTTTTTGCTGCTCGTTCAATCCTTTGAGACAATCTGACTGATTAACGCCAAGAAGCTCAAATGTGGCGCTATCCGGAATAACATTCGTTGCATTGTAAATAATGAGAACAAGGTCCTCATATATGCTTCTGATGTCGCCCTTTGTGACCGAAACGCGCTTTATTTCCTCAGGCCTTATCTCAATAAAATGATGGATGATATAATTCAACTTCTTCCTTGTCCTATGGGCACGCATCCTCATTGCCTCTTCATCAGGGTTGGAATCATAATGCTCGTCAATCCTATCCTGCATGGTGAATTGCCCATCCAACTCTGGAGTCAGGAGTTTGAAGAAATCTTCAAGAAAGCCTCTAAAATCAAGAGCCTTGATAGCCCAGTTGCTATCAGGCCTGACAAAGGCTTGCTTCATCCCTTCATAATAGAAATTTACCTGCTTCGCTTCCATACGAAAAAACGTTTCGTGGTTAAACTTACAAAGTTACAAAAATTTGACGGCGATACTGAAATTAACTAACTTTGACATCGGTAGAATCACGTTTTGTCATTTCAGGTATGTTTAAGTACAACAAGATTTACTTTGACTATGAAGGATACGAGAACCGTTTTGGTAATGCAAGACGACCGGCCCTCGTGCGTCATTTGACGAAATTCGTTGGCGATTCTCGATATGGAGAGGTTGAAGAAATAGACCTTGTGACACTATATGTCGATGGAAAAACCTTTGAGAATACTCTTGGCCAAGATTCCGAACCATACCTTAAACCATATTCCTTAGTCCTATTTGAACCCAATCATTCTAATCAAAAAGACGTTGCTGATTATGATATGGTCGCACGTCCTTTTAATCCAGAATCAAAAGATGATTGGAACTGCCTGTTCTATGACACATCACAGTTCCATCAAATGGGAGATCGTTTAGCATACGCCGCTATTGCAATTGCACTTGACAGATATAGTTTTAAAACGTCTGTTATTCTTGATGCTCTCAACTTTCTCCAGGAATCAGCGAAAGGCCAAATCATAGATCTTATTAAGTACGTATCCTATGGTTTAAGCAAAGAGAAAATTACACAAATCAATGAATTGAATCGTTCCCTGGGTCGTCCCTCAGATTCCTTTTTCCCAGTTGTTTTGGAAGACGCCGCGAGACAGTATGGACTTACCTTCAATGGACTAAATGTCCATTCCTTAGTGGACCGTTTGTTTGAAAAGTCAGAAGAGAAGACAGTAAAAGAGCCCAAAGGGTTTACCCTTTTTATTCAATGGCTCAAAGACGAATCGGCTGTTATTACCCTGCAAGATTTAGACACATATTTCGCTTTCCTTGGAGAAGATAAAAGGAGTCTTGCCATAAAGCGTTATTTTTATGATGTAAAAAAAGGTGTCTTCAAGTATGATGGGCAATCATTAAAAGCGTTTTCATCGCAGAATTATCAATACTACTCTTCCCAAAGATATATCTATGAAGGGTGGCCAGGAAACCGTAATGTGTCAACGGATTTTTTCCTTGACTGTCTAAAAACTTACGAGAAAACCAATCAGCAGCATTTTCAGGTATCAGACGGTATTCTTGATTGGGCTATTCAAAAAGCAATCGAAGTGAATCGTCCCATAGAAATGAAGTTCTATGACTGGTTGTGCTACTGCCAAGGCGGGATTATCATTAACAAATCATTTAAAGGCTTCGCTGATTTTGACATAAAATACGAGCTTGATGATTTCGCTTTCGAGGAAGAATCCTTGCGAAAGAGCATTCACTCTATAGTTAGGCAACACTGCGATAGATTATCCCACCTGGAATCTGTTATCAAGACTGATCCAAAAACAGGAGAGCCTCTTCGAGATCCTCAAACGAATGAGATTGAAACCACTCAGGTAAGGATTTATGAAAAGCGGTGGAGATTATCCAAATATGGTGATAAAAAACATATTGACCTCTTTGTCAACTGGGATAAAAAGCCGGAGACGGAACCAGAAAACGATGCGTTTACACCAGAAATGGTTGATTACTCTATCGTCCGAGATAGAGTCGAGGCGTATCTAAATGAAAAATATGGCTCTTTAACGCCTTATGTTTCTGAAAGACATCCCGATGATATAGTCAAGATGTTCGCATATGAAATAAGAATGCGCGCTACTATGGATAATTCTATCAGTATGGGAGAGAATCCAGGAGTTGAGGAATCTGTGGTTAAACAGCGTATTACAGAGCGAATGTCTGAATTGTTTGGAGATTCTCTCGACTGCGAATACGATCAGGCCACCTATCGTCGTGCACTGTCTGATTCATTATACCGTTCGACAGGCAAGTCGACAGAATGCTTTGAGAGAAAGATAAAGAAGTATTACCGAGAGCGAGAGATATACTGTGCCCCCGAATTGTCAGAATTGCCAAATCTTCTTACGGGGAGGAAATGCGCAATTTGTCAAGGCGACATGTGCTTTGTAACCAGCATAAAAAAGGAGCCAGATTGGAAAGAATACACCTTGATTCATATTCTCGAGATAATTGGATACACAGTCCTTGAGGAGACCGATGCCGGTTATATGCCAAATGCCGTATACAATCAATTCGTAACACAGATAAATAAAGCGATTCGTTTTTCCAAGAGGCTTGTATGCAAGGATTGTGGACATATCCTTTTCCCGGCAAGGCAGCGAGGACACACAAGATTTAAATGCCTTTTGCCATCGTGCCCTGAATACAATAAGGAAGTATATCTGAATTATTGCCATGGCTGCAAGAAAGGCATTATAGACTCACGGGACACAAAACAATGCCCGAATGGTTTGTATATATGCCCCTCGTGTAACTCTTGTTGCTCTAACGCCTTTTTTGAGACCATGGCTGAGAGATACCGAGTCCAAGGCCTACCTGTACCAGCTTTCGTATCACGGAATATGGGTAATGGCCACAGGGATCAGAATATGTTCTTCTGCTCTAAGTGTGGGTCCCAAAAAGTCGATTATATCGATAACGCCGGCAACCATGAATGGCGTTGTTTGGCATGTAATCCCATCAGGGAAGGGGAAGACCCGATATACGATGAGATGGAAGATTATCCGCCGCTTGAGGAAGGAGGAATACAACCAGAAGCCTGGGGATGAACCAAGGCTCCAATTGTCTCTTAAAATAGCGGAGCTAAGAGTATAACTCCAACTGTCGCTTGACGCATTCTTTCATTTCATCCCTTAACTTTTCTGGGGAGAGAACAACCAGATTGGGGCCATAACTCCTGAACAACGACGATAGTTCGTAGTTCAATTTGCAATCCAGGGAGAAGAATGCGAAATCCTTCAACAGGGGGTGTTCACGGCGTAGTTCCGCTTGGTCATCTTTCGATAATTCGGCCTGATATGGATGAATGGGTTTAGTGCGGATATAGTTGGCGGAGGACTTGTGAACGGCGAACACAACGTGTTCAACGGGTTTGTCCCAGTAATATGTCACTCCCACTATGTCATCGAAGAGTTCGTCGATGTCAACCTGACATTCCACATAAGGAATGTTTTGCACTTCTTCGTATGACTCGATCCTGTCCAGTGGGATATTGGCTATGAAATGTGGGTTGTATGGCAGTTTTTTGTCGCAAGTAGGGGTACATAGCAGATACCATCTATCTCTATATTGCTTGAGCATGTAAGGATAGGCGATGATTTCCTGCGCACTCTCGGCGTCAAACTTCCGGTATGTGATGGAAACGACTTTCTTGTTTGTTATGGCAGAGAAGAACCATCCCAAGTATTCCTTATTCTGAAGGAACTCGTTTGAGCTGAAACTTATCACCTTTCTCTGAGGGGCTCCGCTCCCAGTATCAAACTCGCTTCCTCCGAAAGACACATGATCCCCCAACTTTGTTTTCAGGTCATCTAGCCACATAAAATTATCTAGTCCTGAGAACTGACCAAGTGTATTTAACACCTCATTAAGAAGCATTTTCTCATCGCCCGATAGTGGTTTTGAGAAGATGGATCTCGTCTGATCTGCATACCGAATTACTTTCTTTCCGTTGATAACCTTGCTCTCATCAAGGTCTATCTGGAAAATGTCCTCCATATCCCTCAGGTCCATTTCTATTGTACGCTTGCTCACTTGGAGGGTTTCATCGATGCCCTTCAGAGAATCGTTCACCGCATTCAACAACTGGGTACGGGTGTAGTAATGGTGCTGATCCGACAGCATCCTGTCCAGGATAATATATCTTACGACGGCGTTTTTGTTTGCTGGCATACTGTTTCTGATTAGTTACGAGACAAAGATACGGAAATTTTACGAAATGTATCTTCGCAAAGTCTCAAAGAACAAAAGAAGAGGCGCCCTAACGAGCGCCCCATCTTATTTGATTTCACCGGGATTAAGCCACGATTCGTCTGGTTTCGCAATTACTCTGGCGTCCTGATAGCCATCTTCAAGGTCCAGAATTGTGCGTGCCACATAATAGCCTTCTTCAATGACCTTCCCTTCGTCATTCAAGACGGGAGGTATGTTCTGAAGCACAAGGGCAAAATCAGGCCGCTTCTTGTAGCTCCTCTCAAGAAAGATTGGCATTATAAAGGAAATTGTGTCGAACCGAGGGTAGTAAATGGGAACGATATACTTGTAGTTGCGCTGGGCAATGGCTAAAGCATAGTCAATTGCGTTATAGAGTTTACTCGCAAGATAGTCCGCCGTCTTTCCTTTCTGCTCCTCTGGGAACCGGTCGATACGTTGTTCTATAATATGTGTGAGGCTATCGTAACTTTTCTCAATATAATACTCTGGATGGAAAATAACCTCGTTTACATTGTCGAAAAACTTGGGGGGCTTTGGCGCTACGTTCCTCGAGAAGCCATACTTGATGAGTTCAGAGCCAGAATCCTTGGATACCCGAACAGGGTTTATGTAGACTTCTTCTGTATCGTCTATTTTTTTGACCTCGGCGATGATGTACTCGTCATTGAAGAACCGGTCAAGGAGATTCGTATTGAATATGATGTGGCTTCCGTCTCTGCTACGGATAATCTTTTCGGATTCTCCGGCCTCCTGTTCTTTTTCTAGTTTTGAAAAAAGAGTTTGGATATACGAGCGCAGAATAGGAGCCGAAATCCGCGAGGGTTTCTTTTTGTAATTCCAGTCTTCGTCAATAGTCTTCCGTGCCAGGTCCTCCAGAAAGGCGTTGCAGTTGTCAAGGTCCTTGAAATAGAACTTACCCATTTTAAAACTCTTCAACTGGAACTTCTGTACAGAAGCGTAGGCTCGGATTTCAGTCATTGTGTTCCAGTTTACGCCGACAAAGACCCCGTTTTCCTCTTTCTCGAACCATCCATAAACATCTTCCCCTTCAAGGGTCTGATACCCCGTATTGAAAGCAATGAACTTAGCCATTGTTTCAGTGACAGGAGCGCCATCCCTGTCTTGAGGATAACCATTGGCGTTAAGGTAGATGATTGATGCATCGTCCGCAATCTCACGTAGTTCCTGTGAACTCGGAAGCTCTTCGACGGCCCCTTCGATGACACGATGCAGTTCTTTGAGGAAGACTCCTTGTTTGAGATTGGCCACGAGTCCGAATCTAAAAAGGCCCTCTTTGGTTTTGGTTGTTTCATTAGTAACCATAAAAACAATAGTATTTGTTGTCCGCTTCGTTAATACTAAGTCTCTAATCAGTCCCTTGAATGCGGACGAACCAGGAGAGAGAGACCTCGGATTCTTCTTGGTATTACATTGCTACCACTGGCAGCCCAAGGACATCCTAAAACAAAGGTAGCCATTTTTCTTTTGTAACGAACTATCCTTCGTTCTGATTGCAAAAATAATAGACGCCTACGAAACCAAATTTCGCAAAGGCGCCCATAATTAAAATTTCAGAGAAGTGAGACTATCTGATGCCGAGGAAAAAGTTGATGCCGTCGACATGGAGGTTGACGATGGTTTGTTTGCCTTCTTCGGAGAGGAGGAAGCGACAGTCGGGCTTGGAGTCCATGAATAAGTTCTCTACGAGGACGCTGGGGCAGCTGGTGTGGCGGAGGATGTAGAAGTCGGCTTCGAGGTCTGGGTCGCCGTCGGTGTAGTCGGTGCGGGGGTATTTGCCAGGGAGGTGGAGCCGGGCGTCGAGTCCCAGGGCGGTGAGGGCGGTGACGATGCGGGCCGCTATCTCTCGGTTCCAGGCGTATTTCAGGAGGGCGCCGTCGGGGCTCCGCTTGCCGGGAGTATCGGCCCCGTGGTCGTTGTCGATGAGGATCTTCATAGCTTGCAGTAGGGTTTGATTTCTGACTGTAAGTTACAAAAAATCAGCGAATTGTGCAAGTGGTTCGGCGGAGGGTGTTACTCCGTTTGGGCGTAGTGAATTGTAGTGGACTGAAAAAAGTTGGGGAAACTTTTCATAAAGGTCAATGTAAAGGATCAGAAAATAATCAGTAAATTTGTAGTCCATAGCTTTCGATGCCGATGGCTTCAGAGAATGCTCATATCAAACCGCTTGCCGGAGAAAGGCCTGCCCAGTACGCTGAGAGGGTCGGAAAAGGGTATGCAGGGGCCTCCATCCAGAAGGATAAGAAGAATAAAGGTCAGTTTTTTTACTCCACTGTCCATTTCGGAGTTTATGGGGCAGACTGGCTGCTTATTCGGGGAATAAAGATGTTTCGATTTTGGATCCCGGCTGCGGTCTGGCTATTCTTTCCTGTGCCTTAATTGAGCATATCGTTCAAGAAATCGTTCCGGAGCATATTTCTCTTACACTTTACGAGACCGACAAAAAGGTCGTGCCGCTCACTGAGGACGTTCTTTCTTATTTGAAGACTTGGTGCGGCGATAGAAAAGTGAAACTTGATTACCAGCTGAATGAATCAGACTTCGTCCAGGAGAAATGTGAGTGTCTGGACGGCGCCGACACCATCTTTGGCGATTTGTCCGGATCGGAGAGGTTTGATTACATCATTTCCAATCCGCCCTATTTCAAGTTGTCCAAGGACGATATTCACACGCGCTCCTGTGCCAGCATCGTCGATGGGCAGACAAACATCTACGCTCTGTTCATGGCCATCTGCGCCAAACTGGTCGCGGAAGACGGACGGATGATCTTCATCACGCCGAGAAGCTTTGCGTCCGGACGGTATTTCCAGTCATTCCGGGATTTCCTTTTCCAGCACGTCAGCATTGACCTTATCCACCTGTTCAATACCCGTAAGGATACGTTCGCCAAGGATGAGGTGCTGCAGGAATTGGTCATTATTCGGATGGTTCCTGCCGGTAATGGCAAGCGGATTACCGTATCCTACAGCCAAGGCATTTCCGATTTGGATCATCCGTTTCAGAAGAAGTACGCCGCTTCGGAGATTGTGGACGTAAGCAGTGAAGAGAAGGTCGTTTATCTGCCCGTTGATGGCCGGGATGAGGCGATATTGAGTCTGTTCCGGTCCTGGGACGGAAATATGGAGAAGTCCTGAGCCTTTTCGGACAAATGGACCGCGAGAGGAAGAAATGGATTGTGTCGCCAAAAGTTTGAAGAAGGCTGCGGAAGAACTGAAGGTCCCTATAATTGTTCTGTCACAATTGCAGCGTGGACCGGATCGTCCCCAAATGGACGATATCAGCAACTCCAAGGATCTTAAGGAACTAGCGGATGTCATCATTCTGATGCACAATGGAATAGGTTGGGACAAGATTGACGGACAGATAATCGGCGAATTTATTATAGCAAAAAACACACGCGGTAATATTGGTACAGTAGAGTTGACTTGCGATCTTGAGCAAGGCAAGTTCTACGAGGAGATAATTAGCGATGGAGTTACAATGAAAGCGTTTAGAATCACGCCCAAAAGAATCAGACGTTCAAACGGGCAGGTACTGACACCGGAGATGTCAGTTGTTGTTTCGACGAATCTGTCGAATCCGTTCAACAATGGGGCAAAAGAGGTCGCGGAGGCGTATATGCGCATCTACGGCTTTGACTACAAGCGGTCTTGCTGCTGCAAGACGGACTTTGACTGCGTGCTGTTGGGGTAGTGCGGTAGTGCGCGCCTTCCGGCCATGCGGCTTCCTTTTTACAAAACGCCTTCAGCGCGATTGCCGATTCTGATGGCTGTGCTTGGGATGAGGCTGAAATACTCCTGGGTAAAGGCAATAGTTTTTCAGCCGGATGCCGCTTCTGGGCCGTTCCGGAGGCTGCCGGGCTGAAGGCTTTTCGTAAGGAAGTCTCCTCTCGGAGTCACCTCTCGGAGTCTCCTGTCGGAATGAAGCATGGCGATTTTGCGGCAAGAACAAAAAGCACCCGATCCCGCTCCATAATATTCATAAAGACCAGTCTGTCACTGCTGTAAAATAGCAGCGTGGTGGACTATCTTTGCGAAAAACAAGGTTATGGAGCAACCTCGGGACATCTTCTTTATGGTGGCGGCGAAGTTCATCATCACGAATAAAACCGCATCGATAACGGCTCTGCAGAAGCTCTCAGGAAAGCCAAGGCGATGTTCAAAGACCAAGGAATATGAGAATAATTCACATTTCGGACACCCACAACATGCACCGGCAGCTGACGAATCTGCCAGAGGGTGATGTGATCGTGCATTCAGGGGATTTCACGATGATGGGAACCAAAGGGGAGGCTTTGGACTTTATGGAATGGTTCTGCGATCTGCCCCACAGGCACAAGGTCTTCATCGCCGGCAATCACGACTTTTGTCTTCGGGGAGCGAGGCTTGAGGGGCTTGACGAGAATTGCCACTATCTCTGTAATTCCGGAGTCCAGATTGATGGGGTCAAATTCTACGGCGTGCCGATGTTCTTCGAGGATGCGATTAACAGGCGTGCGGAGAATGATTTTATGAGTATACCTCCGGACACGGACGTTCTTGTCACCCATCAGCCGCCCGAGGATATTCTTGACCTTTCTGATGAGATTCATTACGGTGAGCCTCTGTTGTGGCAGCGCGTGATGCGGATCCGTCCGAAACTTCATCTGTTCGGGCATATTCATAAAGCCGCCGGAGTGGAGGAGCGGAACGGGATTGTCTTCTCCAACGGGGCGGTCCTCGATGAGGTCTATGACCTTGCGAACACGACTATTAACGTCCTGACGATCTGAGGTGGCCCGTGAACGGCGGTGCCATTTAGGATTATTTGCTTGTAATATGTTAATATTTAATAATATGGAAAAAGAAAACACTTTTGCTGACTACCAGCTGCCCCCTTTGGATTTGCTGGATGAATATATTCCCGAAGACAAAGTGTCGGAAGATAAGATCGCCAATGGCCGCCGAGCGGTGGTGCGTATGCGTTCGGCCCTGAGTGATGATGCGTTCCGGAACAGCAAGGCTGAACTGCCGGTGGCTATCGGGCGGACTTTCGGGAACAAAGTCAAGGTCTTTGATTTGGCCAAGGCTCCTCAACTGCTCATCGCAGGAGCCACAAAGCAGGGTAAGACGGTGGCGATCAATGCCGTGGTCGCCTCGCTACTATATTCAAAACGCCCGCAAGAACTGAAGTTCGTGTTCCTCGACCCCAAGGGCTGCGAGTTTTCAGCCTACAGCCGTCTTGGCGGACATTATCTGGCCACCTTGTCCGGTGAGAATCCTATCGTGCAGACGAAGGATCAGGCAGGCAAAACCCTTGAGGCACTCTGTGAGGAAATGGAAGCCCGCTATTCGCACCTCAGCGTAGGCAGCATCAGCAACATCGTGGAATACAATAAGCAAGCATCCACTCCTCAAGAACGTTGGCCTTACATCGTCACCATCATTGATGAATATGCCGACCTTACCATTCCTGCAGGCCGTGAAGAGGAGTCCAGATATATTTCACGTGAAATCACGGAGTCCATCATCCGCTTGGCGCAGAAGGGCAGAGCCGTCGGCATCCACATCATCCTTGCCACCCAGCGACCATCCAAGAAAGTCATCACGGATTCTATCAAGGCAACCTCCCCGACCAGAATCGCTGTCAGAACCATGACCAGAACCGACTCCAGAGTAATCCTTGACTCTCCGGGAGCGGAGAACCTTGCCGGAGGAGGAGATATGATTTTCAAGATCGACACAGAGACCGAGCGCATCCAAGGCTCGTACATCAGCCCCGAGGAAATCAACCGCCTGACGACCTACGTGAAGTCACAAAGTTGCAAGAAGACTCCATATACTCTCCTGGAACCGGATTCTGCCCCGAAAGCCTGATCTTGCCGATCTTGGAATATTCATAAAAACAGCAGCGAGGCGGACGTCCCTACCTCGCTGTTGTCGTTCTGTAGAATGCGTTTTTAACACAGGCAGATTTGTTTCTTGATCTCTTTCTCCTTCTTCTCGACCATTTCTCTCCAGAGCCTCGAGTCCTTGAAGTCGCAGGCTGGGATCCTGTCGGAATATTTCCGGATGAACTCTTCGGTCGCCAGTTTCTCGCAGCAACTCCAGTTGTTGATCAGAGCCTTCCAGTTGATGTAGTCAGCGAACTGGTCGATGAGCTCAGGAGTGAGGCAGTTGTTGTCAGAGAGCTCCTCCCAGTTCCAGTAGTCCTTGAACTTTTCCAGCAGCTCGGCCGAAACGTTCTCCTCCTGCAGGCAGCGGGACAGGGCCGTCCAGTCGATTCTTCTCTTGAACTTCTCCAACATCTGGACGCTCCAGAAAATGTTGGTGTTGCCTGAAACTTCCTTCCAGTCGAGCTTGTCTGCGTACTTCTCCAGCTGTGCCTCGCTGAACGGGAAGTCCCCTGAAACATTGCCCCACGCCTCTGTGTCCATCATCTGGGCGACTACGCCCTCGCATAAATTGATCTTTTCCATACTCGTTTTGTTTTGTTGATGCAAAGTAACAACCTTTTGCTGCAAAAATATGGCAGTTCTACAATATTTTCATCGCGATGGCGGCGCATGCCTCGGCATCGGCCAGAGCGTGATGGTGATTCGTGAGGTCGTACCCGCAGGCAGCGGCGACGGTCTGGAGCTGGTGGTTGGGCAGGGCGCAACCGAAATGTCGCCGTGAGGCCGCAAGGGTGTCGAAAAATTCATAGTCAGGATAATCCATCTGATAGACCTTGAATACACTCTTAAGACAGCCCTCGTCAAAACGGCTGTTGTGAGCCACAAGAGGCAGTCCCTCGATCAAGGGTTCGATCTTTTCCCAGACGAAAGGGAACACCGGCGCGTCGTCAGTGTCGTCCGGCACGACACGTATCTTCACGTCCTCCGGCTCCTCCCCGATGATGACACCGAAGTAGTTCCCGAAATATTCCTCCGCGTCGAAACCCTTCGGAATCTCAAAATGTTCCTCCAACTCTTCCATGTCCACGAAGCGGTCCAATGAATATATCCGCAGCCCCAAGTCGCTGTCGCCGAGCAGGTACCACCTCTGCTTGAAATACTTGACGCAATATGGACGTACGTTGAAGCAGAACGGCTCCGGATGCCGGAAACTCTGGTAGCAGAGACGTATCACCCTGAAGTCACGCATCGCGCTGATGATGTCCGTAAGGAATCTCTCGCTTGACGGGACCTTCTCCATGAGTATCCGATCCTTCATGTCAGCGTTCTCGTGCAGCACATTGTTCAGACACAGTGTGTGCAGCATCCAGTCGCTTGTCTCGTCGCTTCCGACATCCGAACGCCCGATGTAGAATCCGAGACTCCTGTCGTTTAGAATCTCTATCCCGAACATCCCGGCGATGGCGTCCTTGTGGTTGAAGAAGGTTCTCTCCGACAGAGGGTCTCCTGTCTCGTTCAGCGGACTGCGCATCCATGCCTCGCTGATCTCCTTGAAAGACACATACTTCCTGCGGTTGATCAGATCAACCAGCCAGATGTATCTCTTGAAAAAATTCTTTGCCATTATCCATGAATATTTTGAAGTCCCTAAAATAGGGGCTTGTTCAGCTGCAAATACACTCCTTTTTTACTGAAATAATGTGGCAGTTGTGGCCTCCATGCAGAAATTCAGTAATTTAGAAGCTGTTTGCCTATGTCGTAAACCTACTAAGTAATCCTTAAAGAATAACTTGAACAATTTGTATGTCTTTATGGTCTAGATTTCTTAAGATGATGCAGGTTATTTTTTGAATGTTACTTAAAGTGGACTCATTATTTAACGCTTACTAAAGAGAAAGCTCTGACATATTCGTTGATAGTGAACTGCGAGACACGGTGGCATCCTGCAAGCCTTGCAGACGTTGCGATGATGTGGCGTGGCGCCGCTATCTTTGCGTCAGAAACAAGGTAGAAAACACAATTCACCTAATTTAATATATACAGTTATGGAAGAGAACAAGACAATGAAGATCTACAACCTCATCGTTCTGGATGAGAGCGGTTCGATGAGTTCGATCTACAATCAGGCGCTCAGCGGGATCAACGAGGTGATCAACGGCATCAGGCAGAACCAGGAGAAGTACCCGGAACAGAGGCACTTCGTGTCCATCGTGACGTTCGAGGGGGAAGGTATGAATGGCGTGAAGACCCGTAGGGACTGTGTGCCGGTGGGGGAAGTGGCCGATCTGACGAAGAAGGATTACCGGCCGGGTGGGTGCACTCCGCTCTACGATGCGATGGGGAAGGCCATCTCGGAACTGGACCGCAATGTGGAGGTAGGCGATGGAGTTCTGGTGACCATCATCACGGACGGAATGGAGAACTCCTCCCAAGAATATTCAGGAAGGGCCGTCAAGAATCTTGTCGCGATGCAGAGGAAGAAGGGCTGGACGTTCGCCTACATCGGGGCTAACCAAGATGCCGTTGAGGTGGCGAGGGATCTGAACATCCAGAACGCGATGAACTATGACGCCACGCCGGAGGGAATGGTGTGTATGTCGATGGTATTCAATGAGTCTCAGGCTAAATTCGCAAAAAGGATGCATCTCGGTAAATCCATTCTTGCCGATGTCGCGGACTTCTTTTCAGGCTCGTCTGATGAGGATGCCGGCGAGGAAGGAAAGTAGGGTCACAGAGCCTGTCGAAGCGACCCTTCGCTCATCAGACTAACTATCACCCCCAAAGTACAAGGCTACGGTCAAGGGCGATCCTCTTGGCCGTTCCTTTTTTCCCGTCTATGTAGTAGAATCTTGCGGTATGCTCATTCACCACATCCTTGAACGCTTTCTTGACCTTGGACACCTTCTCGTTGATGGAGTTGTTCAGCGGGTCGCAAAGATCCGACACGCTCTTCCGGATGCTGTCAAGATCCTCCCGACCTGTGATTGATGAATATATTTCCTCAAGTTCCTGCTGATAGTCAGAGAGTTCCTTGTAGCGTATCCCCTCCGGGTGCTTGAGAAAAAGCAGGAAAACAGCCTTGGTCAGCGTGTCCATCTTCACCTCCTTGTGGTCGAAATCCTCCAGCACAATCGCTTTCTTTTCGGTTATGCGCAGGCGGCTTAGCTTCACCCTGAAGGCAATCACGGCCTCCAGCTCCTCGATCGTGATTCCGTATTTTCTCTGCAGCCTCTCTATCTCCGCAAGGATAGCCTTGGCCTGCTCGTCCGGCTCAAGGTCCTGAACGACGGGTTCCTCAACCAGACTATACCTCCTTAGGTCTTCGTCATATAAATCATCTTTAACTCTTTCGTATCGCTTTTCCCGGATGAAGTTGATATTTCTTTTCTTCCGGCCGCGCTTTGGGTTGGCAGCCTTCCGAGTAGAGTCAGGTTTTGTCTGTGGATTTTCGCGTTCTTCGACAGAAGGACGTAGTGAGCCGCATCCGATCTCTGGCAAATCTATAGCATCGGAATAAACCTGCCATTGTGCAAAGTCGATGGGTTCCTCAGCCGGAACCTTTGGCTGTGGGCACATCGGGAATGGAGACTCTATTTTAGAATATGCGACGTCCGCTTCTGTCAGGTGTGCATGGAACTGTTCATCAATTGTTGCTTTGTCCACTCCCGGGAAAAGATACGCCAAAGCCTTTCCGGACAGTTCCGAAAGGAATTGTTTGATGTTCTGCGTTCGCTTGTCAGTCATTAGGTCATTCAATTTGTGGATGGCAAAGATAATAACATCATTATATAATTGCAATTCATTCATACCGGCCCGCCGCGAGACGCAGCCTCGCCGCGATCGACCGCACAAGAGACTTAGGCCGCAGAACCTTAACCCCGTCGGCGAACTCCAGCAGCGACTTCTCCAACTCGAAATTCAAGCAGACATCACGTTGGAACGTTACCGATCCGTCAGGCAGTGTCTACTCCTATCAGGAGTGCCACGAGACCATCCTCCCTGAAGGAACATACATTGTCCAGTACAGACTTGGAGGCACATACCGCACCGGAAAGAACATAGCCGTCAAGATTAGTAACACCATAAAACACCTACCCTGCCCCACCAAAAAAGGTGAAGAGCAGGGTATGCTGTCATAGTCATTTAAAGAAGGTTACCCTCCTTCGACGGAAGGGATTACCTCATGTCCGAGTAACAGCCGTCAACTGTGACGGAGCCGCCGTCGATGATGTAGAGGTCATTGATGGTGGCGGGGTAACGGAGGATGAAATCCTTGAGGGTCACGTTCTTACAGTCCTTAAGGTAGACAAGGGTCGGGATGGTGGCAGTCTCTGGAATATGCTTCATCCGGATCTGGGCGTTGATGTCATCCAGAAGAGCCGGGCCACGGCCATCGATCACGCCGGTGCCGAAGATGGACATATTCTCCACACCCTCACCCCAGAAAATGGCCTTGTGACCTTTGTAGGAGTAGATGTTCGTGGAACCGACGATCACCGCGCCCTCGCGGAGCCTGATGCTCACACCGGACTTAAGTTGAACGGCTCCGGTGATGTAACGTCCCACGCTGAACTCAAGAGTGCCGCCGCCCTTGGAGGCGATGAAATCAATCGCGCCCTGGATGCTGGCAGTGTTGTCGCGCACCCCGTCGCTCTTGATGTTGAAGTTGGAGGCCTTATAGACGTTCTGGGCCAGGCCCTGAACGGAAAACAGCAGCGCGGCAGCCGCTAATAACAGTATCTTTCTCATTTCTTCCTGATGTTCTTGGTGTCCTTTGTGATGATCTGTTTCTTGCCCTTCGGAGCGGTCTCCTGGTTGATCTGAAGGTTCTTCATCCTGAGACCGTTGACATCGTCGGCCACAAGAGCCGGACGATAGTCCTCGCCGTCAACCGTGATCTTCACGTTGTCGAAGACGATGCCGTCGGCGTGACGGATGTAGAAACCCCAGGCCGGAAGCTCCTTCCAGTTGGAAAACTCTGGGTAACGGGTCTCCTGCTCCTCGATCGCGTCAAGTTCCTCCTTAGAGGTACCTGCGTAGGCATATTCAGGATCGGCATGACCCGGATAGACGATCTCGATGTTCTCCATACGGACATTCTCGATGCGAAGGCCAGGCAGACCGGCGATAATGCTCGGGCAGACGTTGCGAGGCAGATCCTCGACAGGACCCTCATAGCTGTATCCAGCGTCAGGCTTGTCAAGCGGGACCTCGGCGTACATATTCTTGATCACCACATCCTTAAGGCAAGGCACCTGACTGCCGTTGACATTGCGGGTTCCCGTACGAAGGAAAATCGGGTTGCCAGTGTTCAGGCTCTTGAGGCTGTCGATCTCCACATCCTCGATCTGGGCTCCGTCCACGGTGGCGATGGTGATGGCGCTGCGGTAGGTGTCGAATATGGTCATATTCTTGAACCTGAAGTGCTTGAACTTGCCGCGCGTGTAGGTGCCGAACTTGATGCCGTTGGCGCTGCTTCGTCCCACGCAGTTCTCCACGAGGATGTTCTCGCTCACTCCGTCGTTGCTGTGGCTCTTGAAGCAATAGGAGTCATCCGACGAGTCGATGTAGCAGTTGCGGACAATGACATCGCTACAGTCAACGACATCCAGACCGTCATTGTTCCAGTAGCACTTCGCATCGACAGTGACGCCGTCAATCAGCAGATTGCGGCACTTGTCGTACTGCTGTGTCCAACAAGCCGGATCCTTGAGGGTGATGTCCTTGATGGTAACGTTGTTGCAAAGGTACATATGGATATTCTCCGGCCTGATGGTCTCGTTGACACGGTCGTTGCCGAGTTTGTCGTCAATGAGTCCCATGTGGACGAAATCCACAAAGCGTACTCCTACATCGAAGCCGCGGCCATCGATCATCCCCTCCCCGGAGATGCCGATGTTGTCAGCCTTGACGGCCAGAACGAGAGCCGTCCATTTGGCGTCCGGATCCTTGATGTAGTCGTAAGGATTCAGCGAGCCGAGAAGCACGGCATCCTTCTCGATGTGAAGGGTCACATTGTCCTTCAGGTAGATGGATCCCGAGACATAGTCTCCCTGGTCAAGCACGACTCTTCCTCCGCCTCTGGAGGAGGCGAAATCAATCGCGGCCTGGATGCTGGCCGTGTTCATGGTCACACCGTCCGGGACGGCTCCGAAGTCACGGGCATAGAAGTCGGTGGCTCCAAGAGTCAAGGCCGGGCCGGCGAATAGCGCCGCAATGGCTGCGATTCTAATCAGTCTATTCATTATCAATAATTTATTAATATAATTTCACTGGTCCAATAAGTCCCGCACTGACATAAGGCTGCTTGCGCTTCAGCACGAAACGCTGGGCTGCCTTGTTGTCCTTGAGGGTCTGCATATAGTTGCCCATAAGGGTCGTGACTTTTATCTCGATGGTGTTCTCGCCCGGGCGGAGCAGTCCGGTAATGTCATACACACGCTCGCCGAACCACTTGACTCCCGCCGGTTTGCCGTTGACCCAAACCTCGCAGATGTCTGCCACCTTACCAAGATTCAAGCACTTAGGAAGTTTACCGGACAGGGTCACGGTCTTGGTGTAGGTCACCTCACCCATAAAGTTCTTGAACGTGGTGTCCTTCATATCCTTGAAGTCCTGAAGCTGGTCGAGGCTGGTCGTCCAGGTTGAATCCGGCCAGGTGTGATGCATCTTCAAGTCCCAAGAGCCGTCCACCGGAATCTCGTCCTGACCGTCAAGCGGAAGCTGCTTCCAAGCCGGAGCGCTGCCTCCCATCCTGTTGAACACGAAGAGATAGGTCTCTGAAGGGCCGAAGCGGAAATGCATCCTGCCGTCCTTGCCGACAGGAAGGACGAACCGCTTGCCGGTCGCCGGATCATAAAGCCATGCGTGCTTCCCGGCGGTCACGGATTTCGGGAACGTGATGTCCGTCTCCCTGGCCTCGCTCATGTGAGCGTTCATAAAGAGGAACATGTCACTGCCATCATCAGTAACATACTGGTTCTGAAGCAGGAACCTGTCCGGAGCAGAGATTGTCAGGGTGTGCGGAAGGTTGTACTTCTCCATCACGCCGGCGTACCACTCAAGGTACTTTCCGTCAGCCGGTTTCTCAAGCAGGACGAAATTGTCCTTATACTCCTTCAAACGCGCTACAGTCTCAGCGATCTGCTTGTCACGAGCCTCGAAATCCTTGAGTCCCAGCGACTTCTCCGGATATTTCCCGATGCAGAATACCCTTCCGCCACCTTTCACGAACTCCTCCAGCTTGGCTAAGGTCTCCGGTGTGGTGCTTGTCACCTCAACGATGAACAGGGTACCATATTCCTTAGGCCCATAGCAGAGCTTGCCGTTACGGACAGTAGCGTCGCGAAGGATGATCTCGCTGACATAGTCCGCGCCACCGCCGTTCTTGTGGATGGCCTCCCAGATCAGCGATGTGTAAGGAATATTCAAGGCCACAGGGAACGGCTCGGTCTGCACGCCCATCGTGCTCCACATGTCGTAGTTGGCCGGCAGGATGGCGATGTCGGTGAACATGTCGGCGTTCTGGAGCTGGCTGGAGAGCCTGGCGCGGTAGTCGTTCAGCTTGTTCACGTAAGGCCACCAGGTGTTCCTCTCGTTGTGGAAGGTTCCGTACTGAACCCAGCCCGGGAACTCGGCCTCAAGCGGGGAGTAGTTGAAACCATGCCAAACAGAATGGGTTATACCGGAGATCGCGCTCATGTCGGAGCCGACCTTCAGGAACTCAAGACTGGTCGTGAACACCTTGTAGGTGTTGGTCATCTCCTCGGCGCTGACAAGACGCTTGCCGGTAAGGTGGGCCGCCGACGAGACATATTTGTCAATCATCGTGTAGGCGCGTCCGCGGCGGTAGTCCTCGTCGCCCATCTCCTCACCGATCCTGTGCTTGAGCCAGTTGGTCGTCCAGGACTCCCCTTCCGGAATGTCCTGACCAAGGGAAGACTCCTCGATAAAGAAGCCGTTGCCATAGGCCTGGGAGCGGGATTTCACACCCTTCTCCCTGCACCAGGAGAGGAACGTGTTCATGTACCGCTCGTTGAGCAGCTCGGCCTTCGTGAGTTCAAAGTCGAAACGCACACGGTTCACCTGGTCCTGGAACTTATCGCCTTTCTTTGAGCCATAGTCGAAGCTCTCCACATTGCCAAGTCTGCCGACCTTGAACATCGTGAACGGAAGCCAAGGCATCAGGTCGTAACCTCTGCGAGCCTTGAACTCCTCAGGGAAGTCGCTCGTCCAGTTGCAGCCCTCAAGCTCCATACTGTCCACGAAGAAAGCCCTGAGATGCTTTGACAGAGGTCCGAGCCTGGCCTCGATCGTGTCGGCCATGTGGTCCAGATAGCCACGCACGGCGGCGGAATCCATGTGGTTCAGGATCGAACCGGCCGCGCCCGGAGCACCGTTGATCACGCAGGCGAAGGAATCGTACTTCACCATAGCATAGAACTGCCAGTTGCCCTTAGGCACATCCACAGTGATCACATCGCCTTCGATGTTGCTCGACAGGTCGATCGCCTCACTGAGATCGTTGATAGGGTCCGGAGCGAGACAGACCGACACAAGTTCCGGAGTGCGGCCGGTGTTCACCTTCGTCACTCCAGGATCTATATTCTTGAATATATTGAACTTGGACATCTCGAACCTCTCGCCCCCCGTCACCTTCTGCGCATAGGTGAGCATCACGGAGGCACGCTCCTCACGAGGCAGGGTCTCCGCTCCGAACGGCCATCCTGATCCGATGATCAGGTCGCAGGTCATCCCGATGCGCTCCGCCTCGTCGAACACGACCTTGAGCATATCGATCCACTCGTCGCTCAGCCACTTGAGCGGCTTGGTGTCCATCGCGTCAGCTCCGTACGGGAACGAGATCGGATTAATCTCCACTCCACCGACTCCCGCATCCTTGAGGATGTGCAGCTCACGCACAAGCTCCTCTGCCTCAACGCGGTCGCCGTTCCACCACCAGCGCACGAACGGACGGTAGCGGCTGTCCGGATTCTGGAACTGTTTGTAGAGATCCTTGGATGTCGTCCTGGCCGAAGATTCGGACGAGAAGGCAACCAAGGAGGCCAAAGCAACAGATGCTGCCGCTAAAAATCTGAATATCTTCATGTTCCTATTCGTCAACGTGATTTACAACCTTCGGCTTGCTTGAATATACCAGATAGTTGTCGATGACGATGTTCATGTTGTCCTGCTTGTTGAGGAACTTGAAGGTCAGAGTGTGCTCGCCTTCAGGAAGATCGTACTTCCAGTAGAGGTCCGGAGCCGCTCCGTTGCCCTTGATAGGGTTCTTGGCCACAGCGGAGAGCTTGCCGTCGAGGTATATCTCGACCTCGCCGACGTAACCGGTGTTGTCGTTGTAGCCGGCTCCCTTGTAGTAGTGGCTCTTCACAACGATGCCGTTGCCCTTGAACTTGATCTGGCCGATATTTGTGATGGTCTTCTTGACGTTGACCTTGACTTGAGGATAGTGCCCCTCGAAAGCCTTCTCGTAGCGCACGGCCTCCGGCTTCTGAACCTTGATTGTAACATTGTCACCATCAATTGAGCCACCATTACGCTCGATCACCTGAAGGGCTTGGCTGAGGGAATATTCAGTGGCCTTGTTGATGGAGATGTCTGTGTAGACGAAAGGTCTGTCCTCTACCTCCTCGCAAGGCTTCCTCCAATATTCAGGAATATTCTTGTAACCCATCATTACTCCGAGGATTCCGGCGGCCGACGAAGGGTTGCAGTCAGAGTCCTGGCCGCAGCGGGTGGAGATGTCGATGGTGCGGTAGAAGTTCTTGTCACCGTAGAGGAGACCGATGAGGATGTAGCCGCTGTTGATGACGGCGTCGATGTTGAACTGGTTGTCAACCCCGTCCGGGCAGCCGATGTCGTAGCCATAGTGCTTGTTGAACAAAGCCCAGGTTATGTGCCAGTCCTTAGGGTACTGCTTGTGCCATTTGATGACATCAGCCATCGCCTTGTAGTAGTTGCTCTGCGCAGGGATGGCCTTGAGAGCCTCATTGACAACGAAGTTCATGTCATCGCTGATGAATGCGAGAGAGATCATCGCGGCGACATACACTCCGCCGTACCAACCGTCGCCGTAGTTCATCATGTGGCCGATCTCGTCGCAATAGAAGGACGAGGCGTTGACCATTCCCGGAGCCATCAGACCGGCGTAGTCGGCTTCGATCTGGAAGTCGATGTCGTCGGCGTGAGGGTTGTTGCGCCAGTGGCCGGACTCAGGAGGCATCACACCGTTCAGGATGTTGTAGCGTCCGAGCTGGTTGGCGTGCCAGAGTGGGTATGGGGCATGGGCGAACGCGTTGGCGAAGGACTCGATCGGAGCGTCAAGGCCTTCCTTCTGGAACACCTCCACGAAAGTGAGGTCCATGTAGACATCGTCGTAAAGCCCGGGAACATTGTCGAACCACCATTTGATCGTGTGCTCGTGCCACGGAATCTCGATCTCGTCGTTCATGAAGCCGGAGTACTTGAACTCCGTCGGTCCGCCGTAGGAGCAGCCGATGGTCTTGCCGGCCCAGCCACCCTTGATCTTGTCCATAAGAACCTCCTTGGTCATCTTGACCTCCTTCGGGAGCTTCTTGGCGGCCGCGTCGAATGTGGTTGTCAGCATAAGGACACCAGCGGTGATTAGGAATAAATTCTTGATTTTCATAATACTTTAGTTATTAATTATTTGTTGTTCGTAAAGACTCACTTATCCATGAGATGCCTCCCCACAGGATCTGGTTCACGGCCTGGGACTCGTGTGAGAGGGTCGCGAAGATCATCCCGAACTGTAGCGGAATGCCGTAGACGTAGGCCATCGCCGAAGAGACCAGAAAATGGAACGCGCCGAATCCGCCGGGAACCGGGATGACCGACGAGATGCTTCCCACAAGCATCAGAAACAGGGCGTCTGTCAAGTTGAGGCTGCGCAGCGCGTCCACAGTGAAAGTCAATTCCGGGTTGACGGCTCCGGGGGTTATTCCCTGGAGGGACCACAGGATCGTGACGCTCATCATCCAGTAGCAGAACCACACTCCGGCGGTCAGGGCTATGAATTTCCACGCTCCTTTCATACGGAGGCAACTGATGAATCCCTCCCAAAGCCCCTTGCAGAAATCGCGTACCTTGGCCAAAGGCTTCCATCTGTCAGCGAAAAGGATTGCGCACACTATGGCGGCGACAACTGCCAGACCAACGGCGATCAATGTGATGATCTTGCCGACGCTGACACCTCCCGAGGCCGCGCCGAAGACCACATCGAAGAAATAACCGCCGAAACGTCTCCAGGTGAAAAGCAGGAACACAGCCATGACCACCGCCATCGCCACCAGATCGGCGGCACGTTCCATGGCGGCGGTGCCGAGAACCTTGTCAAAGGATGCCAGACGATGGTTTCCCTCCTCTGTCTCAGGATCCTTTCCCGAATGGGCGGTGATGTAGCCGCAGCGGACAAACTCCCCCACACGAGGCAGTACAAGATTCACCAAATAGCTGATGTTGACGGCGTTGAAGCAGGTGAGGCGGGATGTCTCCCTGTCGATCGGAAGCAGAAGCTCGCGCCAACGTAGGGCTCTGAGGAAGAACGCGAGAAGCCCGAACAGCATCGAAAGGATGACAAACTCCCAGCGGCATGCCTTGATCCCTTCCATAAAGTCCGTCCAGCCGACCCCACGGAACGAGAAATACAGCAGCGCCGCCGCAAGAGCGATGGAGACCCCGTATTTAAGAATATTCCCGACCTTCGTCTTCATGTTACAAATTTAATCAAATATTCCTTAACTTTGTGATTTGGCACGGAATGATAATCAAAATACGACAATATGAAATCAATTTTGGGAATAGGAAACGCCCTGACGGACATCCTTGCCGTCTTTCCTGACGAGACAATGCTCCGCGAGTACCATCTTCCTCCGGGAAGCATGCAGCACGTGGATCTGGAGACCGGCGACCGTATCTGGTCCAAACTCAAGGAGTTCGGAGTGAAGTACGTACCGGGAGGCTCGGCGGCGAACACTATCACATGCACGTCGATCTTCGGCATGCCGTCCGGCTTCATCGGCAAGATCGGCAACGACGAGTTGGGGCACCTGTACAAAAGCACCCTGGAGCAGTACGGCGTGAAGACCACCCTTCTGAACGGAACCAAAGGCTCCGGACGCGCGATGTGCTTCATCACGGGAGCGAACTCCGAACGGACCTTCGCGGACTACATGGGAGCCGCCCTGGAAATGGTGCCGGAGGATCTTAAACCTGAATATTTCGAAGGCTACGACTACTTCCACATAGAGGGCTATCTCGTACAGAATCAAGATCTTATCCGCAGAGCGGTACAGATGGCCAAGGATGCGGGCTGCAAGATCTCCATCGACATGGCCTCCTACAACGTGGTAGAGTCCAACGAGGCCTTCTTCCACAATCTTGTGGACCGTTACGTGGACATCGTGTTCGCCAACGAAAGCGAGGCGAGGGCCTTCACGAAACAGGAACCGCGCGAGGCTCTTGACACGCTGGCAAGCCAGTGCGAGATCGCCGTCGTGAAGGTCGGCAAGAACGGCTCGATGGTGAAGGAAGGTGATGAATATCACTACATCGAGGCATGGCCGGCGGCCACGATCGACGCCACCGGAGCAGGAGACACCTACGCCGCCGGATTCCTCTACGCACACTCTCTCGGGATGCCTCTCAAGGTTTGCGGAGAAGTCGGCTCAATAATTGCTGCAAAGGTCGTCGAGGTTATCGGCACCAAGATCGATGTTCCGAGATGGAAGGATGCCAAGCGTGAGATCCGCGAGCTGATCGCCTCCGTAAATCAATAGACTATGCTTGATTTTTTAAAGACATATTTCAGAAAGAGAAGCCTGCGCAAAAACTCCAGCACAACACCGACGGGGATACTCCCGCTCGGCAAGATCCGTTCCTACGTCGCGATCATCGATGCGGAAGAGGGTACCTTTGACTCATGCAAGACCGCGATAATGAACTTTTTCCGTTCCAATGACATCAAGGGCTGCGTGTTCTTCCAGGATTTCAGGAAGATCGGAAGCGAGGACAGACTGATCACCAGCATCCAGACCACCATCACGAAAAAGGATCTGGACTGGCTCGGCAGACCTTCCCGGTACAAATTGAACGTGCTGGAGGAACAGGCTCCGGATCTGTTCATCTCGCTGGTCAAGAACCCGGACTTCGCCATAGAGTACATGGCACGCACATCAAAGGCCCGCTTCAAGATTGGCCGCAAGCAGATGGACGGCAATCTTTTCGACCTTGTGATCAGCGATCCGGCCGGCAAGAACATCTCGCAGCTTGAGAGTTTCACGGCCATCAAAAGCTATCTTACAAAGATTCAATAATCGCAATGTCAAACCTTCTAAAAAACGCCGCCGTCGCCCTTAAGGGTTTCGCAATGGGAGCGGCAAATGTCATCCCAGGCGTGTCCGGAGGCACTATCGCCCTGCTCACAGGAATATTCAATGAACTCATCGAGGCGTTGAACGCCATCCTGTCCGTCTCGTCATGGGAACTGCTGATCAAAGGAGAGGTCAAGGAGTTCTGGAAGAATATTCATGGGACATTCCTTCTTTGGCTGTTCGTCGGAGTGATCGTGAGCGTGTTCTCGCTCGCCAAGCTGATGGAATACGTGCTCGCTTACCATCCGATCCAGACCTGGGCTTTCTTCTTCGGGCTGATCATCGTCTCGGCGGCCTTCATGCTGAGCGACATCAAGAAATGGAAGACCGCCGACACCCTCTGGCTGGTCTTCGGCATCGCCTTGGGAGCGGTGATCTGCCTCCTGTCCCCGACTCAGACGACAGACGCCTCCTGGTTCATCCTGATCTGCGGAGCCATCGCGATCTGCACGATGATCCTGCCGGGCATCTCAGGAAGCTTCATCCTGGTTCTCTTCGGGAAGTATGAATATATCATGTCGGCCATCAGCGAGCTCAACTGGCCTGTGCTCATCATGTTCGGAATCGGCTGCGTGATCGGACTCGCCGCCTTCTCCAAATTTCTGCACTGGCTGATAGCACATTACGAAAGGCCGACGCTGATCACCCTGATCGGTTTCACCCTCGGTTCCCTGGTCAAGGTCTGGCCGTGGAGCGACAAGTTCAGCGTGATGATGGCTCAATGGATGCGTGAAGGGCAGACCGCCGAAGAGGCCCGGATTGGCGTCGAGGCACTTGTTGACATAGGCACGGATCTCTCCACGCTCATCAATCCGCAAATCTTCTCCGCCCTCATCTGGATGCTCATCGGCGCCCTCCTCGTCGTCGCCCTTGAATGGTTCGGCCACAAGAACGCCAAAGATTAACCGGCTATGCGACAGACAATAAGCGAAAAGGCGAGGAGAAAACCTCGCCTTTCGTGATTCCGTAGGGATTCGAACCCTAGACCCACAGATTAGAAATCTGTTGCTCTATCCAGCTGAGCTACGGAACCATTCCACGTCTCACAAATCCGGAAAATCGGAAACGGACTGCAAATATACGAAATTTCTGAGGAATGCAAAAAAACAGCCCTAGAAATAGAAAACAGAAGATCGAAACTAGAAGTAGAAACCTGTGTTGAAGTAAAGGACGCCGGCTCCGTCCTGGGCGGAGAGAGCGTGGGCATATTCAATGTTCAGAATGAAATTGCGGTTGAGGATGAATTTCAGGGCGGCTCCGGCGGAGAGGTGGACGGTGTCTCCGGAAGCGGAGGTGATGAACTTTGAATATTGCTCCTTGAAGGCTCCAGTCCTGTTGCTGACATCAAAAGACCGCAGGGTGCTGACGCCGTCGCAGAAGCCGCTCAGCATCAAGCCGATGTCCTGATTCCAAAGAGTGAACCCGGCGAACTTCCAACGGAGTTCCGTGTTGAAAAAACCCATGCCCGGACCCGAAACCCTATTGTACAACAAGCCACGGACTATTCTGTAGCCGCCGAGGGCGGAATTGTCATAGAGCGGCCCGCCCGGTGTGTAGAACGGAAGGACATACCACGGAGCGTCAGCGAAGTAATCCAGATAGTCCAAACGGTAGGCAAGTGTCAGACAATCCTTTGCCAAAGGAATATACTGCCGCAACGTGGCATAGATCTTAAGATAGGACTCCGAGGAGCCAAGGAACTCCGGAGCGGCTGTGATTCCCGCCCTGGCAAGGATACCTTTTGTCGGAACACCCTCGAAGTCACGCGAATCGTAAAGCAGACCAAGACGGAGAGCTGAGGAATATTCACTGAACCGCTCCTTGGAAGGGATTATCCCCCAACTACGGTAGAGGCTGAACAGGGATATTCCACTATCCTCATTCTTTGGTTGGTAGTCGCTGATTCTGAATGCATTGAACTGATAGCCGGCCTCCCAGAAGAGGTTGCCGGCGATTCTCCCCGTGAAGTCCGTCCTCGCGTTGGTGGTCGCGCGGGAAACCTTGTAGAAACCATCGTCAGCCGATGCGTCGTAGAACGTCTTGCGCCCACCGAAGCCGAAGAACTCCATCGCTCCATCGGAACAGTAGCTCGCCGCGACCTTCATCCGCACTTTCGGGAAAAGTCTGCCGAAGTCGAATGAGGCGGTGAAAGTCTTGCTCCCGCCGGTGTAGGCCGAGGCCTCGAGATACGCGCTGCTCCGGGGGTTCGGGTAAGTGCTGCCATCCCCGAAATCGTAGACGTTCAGCAGGCCTCCGAAAAGGACACCCTTCGCGGCGTCGAAACCCGCCAGCGGGAACGGGACGAAAGAGAAACCTGTCTTGACGACGGATTGACCATCCTCCGCGCGAAGCGGCGCAAGCCCAAGCGACAGGCAAAGGGCTATAAGGAATAATCTGGTGACGCGTTTGACCATACCGACTCGGTTCTATGCCAGGAAACGCAGGACGGCTTCTGTCCAGTCCTCGCCGTTCGTGGCGTGAATCGCGTTGATGCCGACGTTACGGGCCGCCTCCACGTTTCTGGAGCCGTCGTCGATGAAAAGAACCTGCGACGGGGCGACATTCTCCGCCTGAAGCATGAGACGGAATATTCTTTCGTCCGGCTTCATGACCTTCAGTTCGTAACTGAGGTAGATGCTGTCAAGGTACTCGTCAAGCGAATGGCCGTGGCCATCAAACTCCTTGCTCAGAAACCACTCCGCTACAAACGGATTGGTGTTGGACAACAGCGAGAGCCGGTAGCCCTCGGAGCGGAGCCTGCGGAAAAGTTCCAGGTTCCGTTCCGGCACTGTCGAGAAAAAACCCATGTAAGCCTGCCTGCACTCATCCATCGTGACCTCCCTGCCGGCCTCCTCGCCGACCCTGCGCCGGAACTCCTCCTCGCCGATCAGCCCCGTCTCAAAATCTCCGAAAAAGCCCTGCTGGCAGACAAGGTTGAGATACTTTTCTATGTCCTTGACTCCCAGATCTCTGAACTTTCCGATCACCACGCCGAGATCCGCCGGAGCTATCACCCCGCCGAAATCAAAAACCACATTAGTGATGTCCTTCCTCATGTTCCCGAAATTTGCCGCAAAGTTAATCATTTTCATCAATCAGGAATCCAGAGGAATTTAGTATATTCACAAAAATTTTTGTGATGTACAGATTCAAGCAGGATGGCGACAGGTTTGTCGTCAGCATTGACAACCACCAGGAACTGATGGAGGCCGTCGCGGCGTTCTGCCGAGAACAGGGGATTATGGCTGGGGAGGTTAGCGGAATCGGGGCTGTGAGCAACGCGACTCTGAGGTTCCTCAACCCGGCCACGAAGGCCTACGTGGACAAGACTTTCAACGAACAGATGGAGATTTCCAGCCTTGCGGGGAACATTTCCGAGAAGGACGGCAACGTCTACCTCCATCTCCACGCCAACCTCGGAAGGGCGGACTACACGGTCGTCGGCGGACACCTTCTCACCGCCACCATCAACGGAGCCTGCGAAGTGTTCGTCAGGCGCTTTGGATGCAAGGTGGGCCGCCACTTCGACGAGGAGACGGGGCTGAACCTCTACACATTGTAAACAACCAAGGGGAAATCCTTGCCCCAAAAGCCGTTACAACAGATGGAGAGAATCAACATCGTCGGATGCCCGCTGGGCGAAGTCAAGACACACCTCCGAGGCTACGGAAGCATATTCATAATCCACGACCGCAATGTGGGTGGCATCGTGGAAAGGCTTGACATTGAAGCGAAAGGAATATTCCCGATCGAGGCGACGGAGGAAAGAAAGACTCTTTCCACGCTGCTGGAGATCGAGAAGTGGCTGCTGGAGGAAGGCGCTGACAGAGAGGCGTTTGTACTCGGCGTGGGCGGCGGGATCACCACCGACATAGCGGGATTCGCGGCCTCCGTCTACAAGCGCGGCGTGCGTTTCGGCTTCGTCCCGACCACGCTCCTCTCGCAGGTGGATGCGGCGATCGGCGGCAAAAACGGCGTGAACCTCGACTCCTACAAGAACATCATCGGCGTGATCCGTCAGCCGCAAGCGACCTTCATCTGCCCCGAAGTGCTGGAAACCCTCCCCTACCCGCAGATCCTGTCAGGAGCCTCCGAGCTGCTCAAAACATTCATAATCAACAACAAGGACAATGAATATGAAAGGGCTGTGAATATGCTCGGGAATATTCATAGACAGGCGTTGGCAGGAGCCGCCGACACCGCCGTCCGGGAGTATTCAGGGACGCTCCGGGAGCTGATAGCCTCCGCCGCACAGGTCAAGGCGGGCATCGCCGGAAGGGATCCGGACGAGCGCGGGGAGCGCCGCCTGCTCAATCTCGGCCACACTTTCGCCCACGCCATCGAAAAGAATTCCGGAGAGACCGTCCCGCACGGCATGGCGGTCTCGATGGGCATCATTCTGGCCGCCCGTCTGGCTGAGGCGCTGGGGCTTACGACCGGCCTAGCCGATCGCCTGAAAGCCGACTTCACGGCCTGCGGCCTACCCGTAGAAAGTCCGTACTGCGTTGACACTCTGGCCGATGCGATGAAGAAAGACAAAAAAGCCGATGGCACCGTCATACATTTCGTACTCCCCCTCGGCATCGGACAAGTCGTAACACATGACCTCCGGGTCGAGGAGGCCGTGGAGGCATTGACAAACAGTAAATGATTAATCAATAAGACATTATGATCTGCACAACCATACAGAACAGGACGCTGGAAGAGATAATCGGGCTGCTGGAGGGCAGCGAGCCACGCATACAGATGGCGGAAATCAGGCTGGACAGATGTCCGCTTGACATTGAGGAGATTGAGAGCCTGTTCTCTTCCTCGGACACCCCTCTCGTGGCCACCTGCCGGGTCGTTGACGACGGAAACGGAACTTGGGAAGAGGCCGAGGAGAAACTCACCACCGCTGTCGAGGCCGGAGCCGCGTTCCTGGATCTGGAGATCGAGGCTCCGAAGGAGGTCGGCAAAAGGCTCCGCAGAGCCTGCACTGAATACGGCACGACGATGATCCGGTCGAGTCATTTCTTCGCCGGAACGCCCTCCGACGACGTGCTTCGGAACACAGTGGAGAAGTGCAGGAAGTTCGGCGGGGAGATCGTGAAGATCGCGGCGATGGCTAAATCCGGAGAGGATGTCGCCAGGGTGCTGGGACTTTACTCCCAGGAACAAACAAGCCAAAGACAGGCAGAGCTGATCGCCTTCTCTATGGGGGAGACCGGCAGAGCCAGCCGTCTGGAATGCCTGAGGCTCGGCAGTCCGTTCACCTACGCCGCCCTTAATGACAACGAGGCCGCCGCTCCTGGGCAATGGACTTACTCTGAGATGATTGCCGCCGTCTATGGTGAAAGGAGACCTCTTCATTGCGACACTGCTTTGAATATGCCGGCCTCAAAGAGTTTCGCCCAGCGCGCCATCATCGCCGCCGCCCTCGCCGATGGAGAATCCAGACTTGAAGGCTACTCCCCTTGCGGAGACAACGAGGCGGCCATCGAAGTCGCCAAGGCACTCGGAGCCGAGGTCAGGGTCGAAGCGGCCGGCGTGAGGTCGGATCTGTCTGACTCTTCGACAGACACGGCGACCGGAACCACGCTGACAATCAAAGGCGCAGGTTCCTCGGTCAACATGCCGGACAAACTGAATGTCGGCGAATCCGGCCTTCTGACCCGGCTCATGATCCCTATCGTCGCCGCTCTCGGAAAAGGACAACCGATAGAAATCGACGGCATCGGCACCCTCCCGGCCAGACCGCTGAAAGGCGCGTCCGAGATCATGGCCGGCTTCGGCACGGTCCTGAGGCCGCTCAACCCTGCACCCGAAGTCCACGTTCCGTTGACCGTCCAGGGTCCTCTGCTTTCCGGCAAAACAAGCGTTTCCGGCAAAGGCGGCTCGCAGCTGATCTCCGGTCTGCTGATGGCTCTGCCTCTTCTTCCGGGAGACTCGACCCTGCATATTCATGACCCAAAGAGCATTCCATATATGTTCATCACAGCGGACGTGCTTCGCCGTTTCGGCATCAGGATAGGCTCCGAGATGGAAGGTGGAGAGGATTTCCTTGAGACGCAGGACTGGAGCCTCTGCACCGGCATCACATTCAAGATCAAGGGCGGGCAGAAATATTCACCCGCGGCCTTTGACATCGAAGGCGACTGGAGCGCCGCCGCCAACTTCCTGGTGGCCGGAGCGCTTTTCGGGGATGTGAGGCTGACCGGTCTGGACACGACCTCCCTTCAGGCCGACATCTCGATCATGGACATCCTGATGGAAGCCGGAGCCAGCCTGTCGCAGATTGAGGATGAGCCGCAGGACGAAGAATCTGCCAACGTGAAAGACAGCAACGACAATGAAGCGGCTGACGCTCAGGAGGCCAATGCCCCGCAAGGTCACCGCGGCCTCATCACCGCCCAGAAAGCCCCGCTGCGCGCCTTCGACACCGATCTCAACAACTGCCCGGACCTGTTCCCGATCGTCGCCATACTCGCAGCCTTCTGTCACGGACGCAGTAATATTCAAGGATTCAAGAGGTTGGCAAGCAAGGAAAGCGACCGCGGCGCGGCGATTCTGAATATGCTCACCCAGATGGGCGTGGAGGCCTCCGCCGCCGGCGACATTCTCTCCATCACCGGCGAGTCAGTAGAGAGCCGCCTCCTGAACGGCCATCTTCTGAAAGGTGGTGAATATACTTCCTCCCACGACCACCGCATGGCCATGGCCCTGACCGTAGCCTCCTGGTGCGCCGACTCCCCCATCCAGATCGACGACACCTCCTGCATAGCCAAATCCTTCCCCGCCTTCCTCGACGCCTACCGCCTCATTGAGCGTTAGTACGCCTGGAACAATGGTACGAATCATCTGCATCTGTCCGTAGGATTGTGGTCTGGCCGGACAAAATGTGAAAATCATAAACTTTGTCCGGCCAATATGGCTTTCACCGGACAACTACGCGTTGGCCGTCAGCGTGGCAGGTAAGTAGCTGATTTTCAAGCGAAACAAAGATGACATAGCGCGGAATCCAGCATCAGTACATCTTCGTTTTATTCATTATCAATAAGTTAGATGCCGCGGCCTTTCAGGTCGGCAAGTACGATGGCGGCGACGGCCTCGACGATGACGGGGGTGCGGAGGGCGAAGCAGACATCGTGGCGGCCTGGGACGTTGAGGGTGGCTTGCTCGCCGGTCCTGACGTTGAGGGTTGTCTGGGATCTGGTGATGCTGGAGGTCGGCTTGAAGGCGACACGGAAAACTATCGGGGAGCCGTTCGTGATGCCGCCGTTGACTCCGCCGGAACCGTTCTTGGAGGTGGTCACGACATCGTCTTTAAGTTCAAGAGGATCATTGTGTTCCGAGCCTTTCATCCGAGCGGCCTCGAAACCGTCACCGAACTCGATTCCACGGACTCCGGGTATCGAGAAGACGGCGTGGGAGACCAGCGACTCAACCGAATCGAAAAACGGCTCACCAAGACCTGTCGGCACACCGGTGATCCGGCACTCGACTATTCCTCCCAACGAATCACCGTCCCTGGCGGTTCTTTCCAGAAGGGCATCCCATTTCGACTTGTCGGACTCTCCCCCGATTTCAATCAAACTGGCCTCAAAGACGATTCCCGGACACATTTTCTTGGCAATAACCCCAGCGGCGACCAGCGGAAGGGTTATCCTGCCGGAGAAATGTCCGCCTCCACGAGGGTCGTTGAATCCGTTCCACTTGACCGAAGCCACATAGTCAGCGTGACCGGGACGCGGCACCGCCTTAAGAGCTTCATAATCAGAGGATCTAGTGTTGTTATTTCTGAATATGACCGCTAACGGAGCGCCCGTTGTCCGCCCGTCGAACACCCCGCTGAGGATCTCCGGCTCATCGGCCTCGACCCGCGGCGTGGTGCCTTTCGCCCCGCTCTTCCGGCGAAGGATGTCCGCCATAAAGTCCTCGACACCAAGCACAATGCCCGGCTTCACACCATCCACGACAACCCCGATCGCCCCACCGTGCGACTCACCGAAAATCTCCACCTTAAAATTACGTCCGAATGTGTTCATGTCCAAATCCGATTATCACAAGCAGACAACCGTCCGCCTAAAAAATATCGTCCTAATCCTCAGCTACCTTTTCCGCCGGAAATCAAACCTTTTGCACTCACAATAATTAGATCGGGAGCGTCTTTTGGCGGAGCCACGTGGCTACTTCCGGGGTGAGGCGCGGAGAGAGTGTACGGTAGACGCGCTCGTTGTAGGCGTTGAGCCATTCAATCTCGGAGCGGTCCAGCAAGTCCCTGACGATGATCGAAGTGTCGAAATGACAGAGGGTCAGAGGCTCGAAACCAAGCCAGTGGCCGAAATCGTTCTCGCCGGCATCGACGCAAAGAATCACGTTCTCGTGACGGACTCCGAACTTGCCCTCGCGGTAGATTCCAGGCTCGTCACTGGTGACCATTCCCGGGATAAAGGCCTGACGGTTGAAATTCTGACGGAACTCCTGAGGCCCCTCATGGACATTCAGGTAGAACCCGATGCCGTGGCCGGTACCGTGACCGAAATTGCGCTTGACATTCCACAGCGGCTCCCTGGCCAGGATGTCCAGCTGGCAGCCGGCAGTCCCCTTCGGGAAAATGGCTTTGGAGAGGGCTATGTGGCCTTTCAGCACAAGAGTGTAGTCCTCTTTTTCCAGCTGCGAGCAAGGCCCGAGAGGAACTGTTCTGGTGATGTCCGTTGTCCCGAACAGGTACTGTCCGCCGGAATCGCAAAGGTAAAGGCCTTCGGTGTAGAGCTCAGCCGAACCCTCTTCCGGAGTGACATAGTGAGGCAGAGCCGCGTTCGGGCCATAGGCGGAGATTGTCTCGAAACTCTCCCCCCGGAACCCTTCGATACCGGAACGGAACTCGTGCAGCTTGACCGAGGCTTCATATTCATTGATCGCATCGCCCGCCTGCAGGGATGTCTCCAGCCAGTGCAGGAACCGCTCGACGGCGATGCCGTCCTCAAGATGGGCCTCGCGCATCCCCGCGACCTCGACCTCATTCTTGACAGCCTTTCGCAGCGCCACCGGCGACGCGCCCATGACCACGAACTGCGAGGCATTCTCGTTGAGGATGCTGTACAAGTCATAATTCAAGGTCGAAGGATCGACGAACAATGCCTTGATGTAGCTGCCGTCCACGAGATTCGAGAGTGCAAGCCCCACGTCGGAATATTCCTGAAGACTCACGCCGTCAGCGGTCAGCTCATGGAAGCTGTCCTCCGTCTCAGTGTCCTCCTCCGGAACCGCACCCTTACGAACAAACCATAGCACATTATCCTGAGTGACAAGTAGATAGGACATCACTACGGGATTGTAGGCGACATCCTGACCGCGGACGTTCAGCATCCATGCTATCTCATCCAAAGCCGTGAGGAGTATCGCGTCACGCCCCCGTTCGGCCAGCCACTTACGGATCCAGCGGAATTTCTGCGCCCTCGACCATCCAACCTGCTCGGTTCCAAGGGTAATGATCGGTGTCTGAGGGATTTGAGGCCGGTCTGTCCACAAAGCGTCGAGCATGTCCGGAGCATTGACAAAACGGACTTTCTCGCCGACCGATTCCTGGATGTCCTTCACGGCGGATGCCGTCATGCAAAGCCCGTCGAGAGCAACGCAAACATCGTCAAAGTCCGAGAAATGCCCGGCAAGCCACTCTGGGATAAGGACTTGATCCGGCACGCGGGTCTTGTGCAGCTCCGCCCCGGCCTCCGGAAGCTGCCGGGAAGCCTGTATAAAATAGCGTGTGTCTGTCCAAAGGCCGACATGATCCTCCGTGATGACCAGGTCACCCTCCCCCGTGTAGCCGGAGAGCCAAGCCACCTGATGCCAGCGGGCGGCGGAATACTCACTGTTGTGAGGGTCATTCCCCGTCACGATGACGGCATCCCAACCCTTCGAGCGCATCATAGCCCGAACCGACTCAATCCTTTCCTTGAATATGCTCATGTCGTAATTAAATGAATATGACCGTGATCATTTGAATAACTTGCGCTTGAATATTCTTATGGCCAGCAAAAGCAACTTTTCGACCGGAACGAACGCAGAAAGACCTCTAAGGCTGGAGAACAGCATGTTGGATGGCGTGAATGCATCCTTGACATCGGACAGAGACTCGCGCATCAGAAACTCTCTGCGGACCAAACGCTCACGTACATCTTTCTGAGCCGACTCCAGCTCATCCATCGTCTTGATTTCTGAATACCTCATAGTTTGTCTCCGTCAAAGAACAGTTTGATGAACATCGGCACGAAAGTGTTGCGGAACAGCCTCTTTCTCAGCAAGACGACAACCGCAAGAATCACCGCGAAGACAGCGGCCACTATCCCGGCCCCCGCCGCATAACTTCCGATCAACTCCCCTATCCACATCACTCCTCCGATGGCAAGCGCGGTCAGAATGACGGACACGATAAAAAGGACAAGCAGCATGTACAGCAGCTTGCCGAGCGTCAAGGAAAGCCCTTTGGCTGTTCTCAATTTAAGGTCATCGATCCGGGCTTCGACATAATCCGCAGTGTTCTTGCCAAGATCCTCAATCGGTTTTGTGAACTCACTCATCATCAGGCGTTTTCAGATTGTCTTTCGGCATATTCAATGTCTTTCTGAAGGGCACTTTCCAATTTCTCCAATCGCTCGAAGATCTTCATCCTGACATCATCCTTCAAGTCCTCTGCCTGATCTTTCAACTCAGCCTTCAGGTCATCAAGTTCCATTCTCGCCAACCTTGCACGAGCTCTGGCCGAGTCAACGGCATCACCGACAGTCTCTTTCAGTTTCCTTCGGGTATCCTCGCCTTTTTCCGGAGCGAACAATAGTCCAAGGGTCAGCCCTGCCGCCGCCCCCGCGACAAACGCGAATAATGAATCTCCTTTCATAACGTTCGATTTTCACAAATATAACAATCCTTTCACAAATATTACCAACTTATTCGGCAACGAACAAAATACCGAACTTAATTTTGAACAGTCAAAACAAGATAAGAACAATCCTGGTGATAAAGTGAAATAATCAAGACCGCAACGTTTTCTAATTGTGCATATTACACATTTAGTACAAATTATTGCTAACGCTATACTCTTAACAAACAACGATTTAGGTCAACAAATTTAGACCCCGAATCTAAACACCATCATAAACACCTCATATTCAACATAATGCAAAAGCGCAAAGTAAGACTATTTTTCATTGGAATTTCATGGATTCTTCCGAACTTTGCGGCCACAGACATATTCACACATATTAATAACTACTAATTTTAACTCACCTACCAATGAACAGGAAAACAACACACTACATTTCTGTGCTGCTGACTGCATGTGTCACACTTTTGGCAGGCGGATCATGCGGCGATTCACTTGACGCGGATCAGACAATCGAAAGAATCCAACCTGACGGAAACGAAGGGTTCACACTCGAAAAGGCGAAATCAGCGTTCGAAGCGGAATATGACGGCGCCGTGAAAGTGCCAATGGATGAGACACACTTCGAATCTCCGTTCGTCTGGGAGTCCGGAGACATCCTTCCTGTTTGGAAACTCGCCGAGCGTCATGAAGACGTCAACACTGACTATTTCTCAGTCCCGATTCTGACCTCCAGACGCTACTACGCCACCTGTGAATCCCGCAATGACGCCGATCTGATAAAATGCCGTCAGGAACTGCTCATCAGCAGGAAAGCGTCAGGGAAGACAACCTCACGCATAGTGTTCCACATTCCGACCGACAACACGCGACCAGATGATGACCGCACGCATTTCACCGGACTCCTGGTTTACACCGACCTCAACGGAAAGTTCAGAAAGATCGAGCGGTACGAGAACGGAACTCTCGTCAATGGCGTTTACTTCGGGGAAAAAGAATCCGCGATAGCGGGCGAGAGACATTTCATCCTTGTCAATCAGATCATGGAGGGAATCACTGTCTTCAAGGTTGGAGTTCCGTCTGTCACCCTGCGATCTGCCCCTACCGACACCGTAGAGATCAACGACACCATCGCCGGGTCAATCTGCATCGGCGATTGCTCTCCGGATCAGTGGTGGCTTGATTCGGATGACTGGTACTACAACCAAGACACCGGTAAATGGGAGTTCTGTCCGGATTCATCCTACACCGGTGATTACCCATGGCCTGAGGATAACAATTCCGGAGGCAACGGTGGAGGCACACCTACTAACACCGGAAGTTCAGGTGCTGAGCATGGCTCTGGAAACAGCAATCCGTCACATGACCCGAATCTTCCAGCGGACTACTTAAAGGATATTGGAACCATTGACTACTACATCAAACGCCATGATGATTATTGTCGTAGAAACAATATTAAGAGTAAACCCGAGATATACTATATTAGTTATGGATACAAGTATTGTAAAAAATTTGACGAATTGAAAAAAAGTGGCGTTCTTTCATCCAAGGGAGAAGAATGGGGCGAAAATACCACTAATCTTCTTCAAAAAGAAATGGAAGCCTTAATAAGAGAAAATCCGACTATTGAAGACAATTTAGAAAACCTGACGACAGCTGCTTTTAAAACACACCCCAAAGCATATATAGAGGGTGGGATTCTACAATTAGAAATACTGGACAAAATAAGAATCATTACAACTATTGAATTTAAGGATATTATCTCAAAATTAGGACGTGAACAAGTCGCAGAGGTTGTCAATGCCCAAATAGGATATTATATAAAGCATCCAAGCGAAGCAGTACGTGATGCCAGGTACATGAAAGAGAATTGGAGCGAAATACAACAAATCCTGCATGACTATGTATTCAAAGACAATGTAACAAGAAGTGGACAGTTTGATGAGACTGAGTATCCATACTATGACTTCATGGAATTAGTCTTTGGCGAAGTCATCTGCTACTTCTACGAAACAGTGGACGGATTCGAGTTGAATGATTAATGTCAAGGTCATGAAAAGAACAATCATACTCATCCTCCTCACGCTTACTTGCGGATCATGCTATGTAAAGCACACAGGTACTCCCGCAGGCTACGAGATTATCGAGTATCCTGTCGAGAATGGAATCGGAACGGAATATCATCCCTCGGAAATTATTCTTTGTGACGAGAGGACATGGGTGTTGTCTGCACGGAACAAAGATGAATTCAAAACGGGGCTTTTTGTGACCTATGATAGCGGCAAGAGCTGGAAGAAGAACAGTGATTCCGACAGGGGAGAAATTTATGAGAATCTTGTTTTTGACCGGGGGATCCTCTTCTGTTCGTCTTATCACAGTTCATGGAATAAAACGAACACGATTATGGCATCATATGACCTCGGAGCGACTTGGAATGAACTCTGTTCTTTCGTTAAGGAAATCGAGAAGTTCATGGTTACAAACGACAACACCTTTGTCCAATTATATTCAAGCTACCACGATGAAAAAGCAGTAAAGCCAGACAACAGACGCTCAATCATTTATTCTGATGATAATTGCAAAAACTGGAAGACGGCATTTAAAGGAGAAAACTTCACATCCTCATTTTCTAAGAATATAGTACTCGATGTGGACAAAGAAAATGATTACCGGATAATCAGCATTAATCCACAAACACAAAAGTTTGACACAATCCGAACTCCATGCCGATCACCGATGCAAGTCATAGCTGGGGAAGATATCATAGGGATATGGAATGATCGTAGGGCAGACTATTTTAGGATTGTCAAGGACACAGCCGTTTTCTTGTCACGCATAAAGTACGACATGATTTGGACAAGCCATGTCCCTATGGAAATATATCAACATGGAGATATTGTTTACTCTTCTGTCCTTGTGCCAAGCGTAGAGTCCAACATAAAAATGTTCGTTTCAACGGACCATGCAAAATCCTGGACGCAGGTTGACACGAAAGGCCCAATGGATAAAGAATATGACCGGGTTTGGACTCCAGTAGGCGAAGCCTGGTTCATGGCCGGTTATGACGACTTCATGGTTTCCTACTGCGTCGGCGAGAAGGACGGCCAGAGGCAGGACTTCATCAAGATCATCAGGCCGAAATATTAATGCCAAGGTCATGAAAAGAACAATCATACTCATCCTCCTCACGCTTACTTGCGGATCATGCTATGTAAAGCACACAGGTACTCCCGCAGGCTACGAGATTATCGAGTATCCTGTCGAGAATGGAATCGGAACGGAATATCATCCCTCGAGACTGTTGCTTTGCGATAATAATAAGTGGATTTTATCAGCGTCACACAAACAGGAAAAGAGCTCCACATTTTTTACGACCAGTGATGGGGGGAGGAATTGGGAGAAGAAATTCAGTCCTGGTGGGGGCTGGAATTGCAACAATATCGTGATACAGGATAGCATCTTATACTGTTCTTTTTACGATTTGGTAAGAAGAGGAGTGACTGTCAATAGAGGTCGGGTTATGTCATCAACAGATTTTGGATCAACGTGGAAAGATCATCTTTTATTGAATGACGAAGTCCAGCAATTACTGGTTGCTGATCAAACGATAGCGGTCCAGCTTCTTTCCGTTTCAAAAAGAGACGGAAAGAAAACTTATGACATAGGTTATTCCATTGTTTTTTCACATGGCGATGATAAAATTCATTGTCTTCATAGTCTTGATAACGCCTTTTCATATAGTTTCTCTCAAGACAAAATTGCCGTTGATGTAAACAATGGGGACTATATTCTCATAATCAATCCCGCAACAGAAAAAATTGATTCAGTCCGAAATAATTTCAAGACTGCCTATAAATTTATTTATGGCGAGGACATCCTCGGAGTCTGGAACGGGAAATTGGCTGATTACTTCAGGATTGTCGGGGATTCCGCCCACTTTGTGTCCCGCATAAAGTTCCAGGGTCCGTTTAGCGATCACATCCCGGACAACCTCAATTCTTTCTCTGAATATGCTCATTCGACAATTTATGAATATGACTGATTATCACCTGAATAGCCTACGCTTAAAGATCCGTATGGCCACAAGTAGCAACTTCTCCACCGGAAGGAACGCCGAAAGGTTCCTCAAGCCGCTGAACAGCATGTTGGAAGGCGTGAACGCCTCCTTGACATCAAGAAGCGACTCACGCACAGCAAGTTCCCTGCGCCGAAGGCGCTCCCGGACATCTTTCTGGGCGGACTCCAGCCCGTCCATCGTCTTGATTTCAGAGTATCTCATGGCCTATCTGTCCTCGTCAAAGAAAAGTTTGATGAACATCGGAACGAAAGTATTGCGGAAAAGCCTCTTTCTCAGCAGGATGACAATCCCCAGAATCACGGCGAACACCACGGCCACGATCCCCGCGCCGGCAGCATAACTGCCGATCAACTCCCCGATCCACATCACGCCACCGACCGCAAGCGCTGTCAGTATGACCGACACGATGAACAGGACAAGCAGCATGTAGAGCAACTTGCCGAGCGTCAGGGAAAGCCCTTTCGCCGTCCTCAGCTTAAGGTCGTCGATCCGAGCCTCAACATAGTCGGCGGTGTTCCTGCCAAGATCCTCGACAGGTTTAGTGAACTCGCTCATCGTCAGATGTTTTCTGAACGCCCATCGGCATATTCAATGTCCTTCTGAATGGCGCTTTCCAGCTTCTCCAGACGCTCAAGGATCCTCATCCTCACATCCTCCTTCAGATCCTCAGCCTTGTCCTGCAGTTCAGCCCTGAGGTCATTGAGTTCCATCCTGGCGAGCCTGGCCCGCGCCTTGGCCGAATCAGCCGCATCGCCGGCAGTCTCCCTAAGTTTCCTGCGAGTCTCCTCGCCCCTCTCCGGAGCGAACAACAGCCCCAGAGTCAGCCCCGCGGCCGCCCCCGCGACAAACGCGAATAAAGAATCTCCTCTCATAACATTCGATTTTCACAAACTTACATAAAAATCTGCGATTTTTACGCCCGTCCCATAAGAAAGGAACAGTTTTTTAGAGGAAATCTAAACCATACTGATCAGAAATCCAATTCATCAGCGCCGATTTCTGTTTGCCAACACAAACGGAACTCCTCGGGCAAGTGACAATAAGGCCATAACGCAACCCGTGAGTGTCCCGCAATCCTTCCGGGCGACAGAAAAGGGTTCCACAATCCTCTCGTGCGCAAAAGTGACCCTCTCACGTACGAAGGCCTTATTTTGATCCTCCTCGTGAGCAGGGAGGCCAGGTCTGCGCACGGGAGGGACTGCCGAGGCTGCCTCGTGAGCAGGAGGGCCGGGGCTGCGCACGGGACCATAGACATTATTTTCTGACAGGGGCGCACTGGACGCCGAGGAGTTTCAGGGCGGAGACGAGGTCGGTGGTGACGGCTACTTTGTACTTGGTGGAACGGAACTCTATGCTGTACTTGGTCTGAGGGTCGTAGAGGTACATCTTCAGAGGGACGGTGCCTCGGTTGGACTGGATCAGGGACACTAAATCCTTGCGGAACCTCTCGGTCAGCATCGGGGTAGTGATGCTGATGGAAAAAGCGTTCAGCATGGTCTCGTTGACGTTGCCAAGAAGCATTATCTTCTTGACCCTGAAAGCGTAAGGCGAAGTCTTGCCTTGAGCGCGCTCCTCTGGCTTGATGAAATATTTCTCCTCGATGTCGCCCTCGATGTAAAGGTTCTCGTGCGGCTTCATATAGCTCATAAAAGCCTCGTGGTCACGTCCGAACAGCGCCAGCTCGTAGGCTCCGCTGTAATCCTCCAGTTTAGTCTTTGAATATGGCTTGCCGGTCTTCGTGGTCAGGGTGCCGCACTCGGTGACAAGACCGGCAACGGCAACCTTCATCTTCTTCTTGGAGGACTCACACTCGGCCACCAGCTTGTTCAGATTGGCCAGCTCGCATGTCGTAAAACTCTCAATCTCAAAGGCGTATTTGTCCAGAGGATGAGATGAGATGTACATCCCGACATATTCCTTTTCCTTCTGGAGCCACTCGAAATCATCGTCCGCGCCGACCATTTCAGGGATTTCAGGGCGCACCGGCCTCATCTCCTCGGCCTCGCCGAAGAGCGATGCCGCTGAATCGACGGCGTCCTGGCAGTAAAGGGTGGCGTATCTGGCAAGTTCGTCGATGAACAGGTTGCCGCTGCGACAAGGCAGGAAGAACTGCTTGCGCTGGATGCCGAACGAATCGAAGCCTCCTGAATATACAAGGCACTCTATCGCCTTTCTGCCCAGCGAGTTACCAAGCCTTTCGATGAAATCGAACACATCGGCGTAGGTACCGTTGGCTGCCCTGTCGGCGATGATCGCGTCCGCCACATTGGAACCGAATCCCTTGATCCCCTTCAGGCCAAAACGGATGTTGCCTTCCTTGTTCACGGTGAAGTGTGAATATGACTCATTGACATCCGGATTCAACACCTTGATCTTATGAGCCTTGCAGTCGGACAGAATCTTCTTGATCTCCGGCATGTTGGAGAGGTTGCAGGAGAGGTTGGCGGCGAAAAACTCGGCGGGATAGTGGCATTTCAGCCAGCCGGTCTGGTAGGAGACCCATGCATAGCAGGTGGCGTGGGACTTATTGAAGGCGTACTGCGCGAATTTCTCCCAGTCCTTCCAGATCTTGTCTAGAATCTTCTCCGGATGACCGTTGGCCTTGCCGCCCTCCATGAACTTATCCTTGAGCTCGTTCAGAATCGCTATCTGCTTCTTGCCCATCGCCTTGCGGAGCTTGTCCGCCTGACCCTTCGTGAAGCCGGCCAGCTTCTGGGAAAGAAGCATCACCTGCTCCTGATAGACGGTCACACCGTAGGTGTCCTTAAGGAACTCCTCCATCTCCGGGAGGTCATATTCAATAGGCTTGAGTCCGAGTTTTCTGTCCACGAAGTCCGGGATGTAGTCCATCGGGCCCGGACGGTAGAGGGCGTTCATCGCGATGAGGTCCTCGAAACGCTCAGGATGCAACCTCTGGAGCCAGGTCTTCATGCCCTCGGATTCAAACTGAAAGACGCTGTCCGTGTCGCCGTGTCCATAGAGTTCGTAAGTCGGCTTATCGTCAATCGGGATCGCCTCGATGTCGATGTCCGTACCAAAGCGCAACTTAATGTTGTCCAGACATTTGTGGATTATGGACAGGGTGTTGAGTCCCAGGAAGTCCATCTTCAGCATGCCGACTTCCTCGATGTAGTGGCCGTCGTACTGCGAAGTCCAGACGTACTGTCCGGACTCCTTGTCCATCGAAAGGCAGATAGGAATATAGTCGGTCAGGTTGCCTCGTCCGATGATCGTGGCGCAGGCGTGCATTCCGACCTGACGGATACAGCCCTCCAGCTGACGGGCATATTTCAGAACCTCCCTCACCTGCTCTGTTCCGTTTTCCAACTCTTCCTTGAACTCAGGCACAAGACGATAGCAGTTCTTCAGGGTGATCTTGACATCCACTTCCTCCGGTCCCTTCTGGAATGCCTTTCTGACTGTCTTCTTCTGCCCAGGATTGTCAGGATCATCGACCTCGACATCCTTTTCTATAACCTTGAATCCCGGCTTGAGATCATCCAGATCCGGATTGAAAGGATATTCCTTCTCCACCTTCTCGCTCAGGCGGTCAGGCACCATTCCGGACAGGCGGTTGGACTCATCGATCGACAGGTCGTGGATTCGCGCCACGTCCTTGATGGCACCCTTGGCCAGCATCGTGCCGAATGTGATGACCCGGGAGACGTGATCCTTGCCGTAGGAGTCCTCGACATATTTATGCGCCAGGGACAGATCCTCGAAATCGACATCTATATCCGGCATCGAAATTCGGTCCGGATTCAAGAAACGCTCGAACAGGAGCTGGTACTTGATCGGATCCAGGTTGGTGATTCCCAAGCAATAGGCCACCACGGATCCGGCCGCGGAACCACGGCCTGGCCCCACCATACTGCCCTTCGCCCTCGAAGCCGCGATGTAGTCCTGCACAATCAGGAAGTAGTCCGGGAAGCCCATACGGCAGATGGTCTTAAGCTCGAAGTCTATCCTCTCGGACTGCTCGGCGGTCAAAGTCTCCCCGTAACGCCTTTTGGCGCCCTCGTAGGTGATGTGGCAGAGATAGGCCACCGACTTGCAGAACTCGTCGCCACGGTAATTGCCCTTCTTGTCGCATTTTCCGACCTCGATGACATCCTTGTACATGTTCAGATAGTTGTCCAGGTCGTCAAGGAAGGCCTGGTCGATCTGATACTTCGGAAGCACATGGTCGCGGTCGATCTGATATTCCTCAACTTTGGAAGCTATCTCCAGAGTGTTTTCCAGCACTTCCGGATGGTCTGGGAACAATGCCGCCATCTCCTCCTCGCTCTTCAGGTACTCCTGCTGGGTGTAGTGCAGGCGCGGCTCCTCGTTGATCTTCTTACCGGTGTTCAGACAGATAAGATGGTCGTGCGCCGGGCCGTCCTCCTTGTTCACAAAGTGGACGTCATTCGTGGCGACCACCTTGACACCCATCTCCTGAGCCAACTGGAATATTCCCTCATTGCTGATCTTCTGCTCCTCGTAGACATCCCGCGAGAGTCCGGGAACCTCGGTCTTGTGGAGCATCACCTCAAGGTAGTAGTCGTCTCCGAAGACCCTCTTGTGCCACTCTATCGCCTTTCTCGCCTCGTCCATCTTTCCGGAGACGATGTTCTTGGGGATCTCGCCGGCAAGGCAGGCGGAGCAGCAGATCAGATTCTCGTGGTACTTCTCGATGATCTCGTGCGAGACCCTCGGCTTGCCGTAGTAGAGACCTTCGATGTGACCCTGCGACACGATCTTCATCAGGTTCTTGTAGCCGTCGAAGTTCTTGGCCAGCAGGATGAGGTGATAATAGGATCTGTGCTCGCTGTCCTTGAGTTTCGGATCATAGTGGCGTGTCACGTAGACCTCGCAGCCGATGATCGGCTTGACCTTGAAATGCCCGGTCGCCTTGTCCACATGCTTGCCTGCGAACTTGAAGAACTCCTTGACACCGTACATGTTGCCGTGATCCGTGATGGCCAGGGCCGGCATCCCCATCTCCTCGGCCCTGTCGAACAAGGTCGAGATGGAGGAGAATCCGTCAAGAATCGAATATTGCGTGTGGACGTGAAGGTGTACAAAAGCCATGGTGACAAGTCATTTTTCAAGCGCCAAGCCAAACCCGCCCATCGCCGGACAAACGTCTCCCGACAAAAGGCGAATCGCAGCAATACAAAGATACCGAAAAACCCTATCCCCGCAAAGCCGCCTTCCCCGAAAAGTTATCAACACCTCGGAAAAAGTCCCGGTTTCAGCCACATAAAACTCAGAATTATTCCCGAAAATAAGAGTAAATAGTCGGAAAAAGTCCCGATTTTAACCATCCAAAACTCGGAATAATTCCCGATACTATTTGTTATTCAATTGATTTATTGTAAATTCGCAAAAAATATAAAAAAAGAAGCCATGCTATATAGAAAATTCGCAGCCCATCTGGAAGACTTTCTCCGGAACGAACCTCGTAAGATAATGCTCGTCAATGGCGCCAGGCAGATTGGCAAATCGTACCTGATAAGGCACGTCGGCAACAAACTTTTCAAGAATTATGTGGAGATAAACCTGAAAGCGGACAAGGAAGGCTCCGGAATATTCGCGTCTGTCCGCAGTGTAGAGGAGTTTTTCCTGCAATTGGGTGCGATCGCCGGGAACAGATTAGGCAATCGGGACGACACGATTGTCTTTCTTGACGAGATTCAAAGCTATCCGCATCTGATGACGATGCTCAAATTCCTGAACGAGGACGGCAGGTACAGGTACATCGCCAGCGGCTCGGAATTAGGTGTGGCTTTGGCGCAGACCCCTTCCGTCCCTATCGGCAGCATAGCCATCGAGCAGATGTATCCGCTTGATTTCGAGGAGTTTCTTCTAGCGATGGGATGCAGTCAGGACACTATTGACGGGATGCGGGAATATTTCCACGACAGGAAGCCGTTGAACGATTCCCTGCACAACTATATGCTCCGGCAGTTCAAGATCTATCTTTTGGTGGGAGGAATGCCCGACGCCATAAACAAGTTCATCAAGAGCCGTAACATCGCCCAAGTCCGTAAGATCCAACGGGACATACACTCCTTGTACAAGTTGGATGCGTCGCAATACGACGAGGAGAGGAAACTTGTCATCCGCAAGATCTATGACATGATTCCGTCCAACATGGAAAACAAGAAGAAGCGTGTCATCGTGAAGAACATCGAGCAGACCGCCGGTCACAAGCAGTTCAGCGACTACTCCGATGAGTTTGACTATCTGGTCAACTCCGGTGTTGCTCTCTCGGTCCAAGCCATCAGCAATCCGAAGTTCCCGCTGAAGGAGTCCGAGAGCAAGAATCTTATCAAACTATACCTCAGCGATGTAGGCATTCTGACTGACCTTCTTTACAGGACAAACATCAATGCGGTGCTTGGAGACGAACGCAGCGTCAATCTCGGCTCAGTCTATGAGTCTGTAGTGGCACAGGAGCTCCACGCCCACGGATTCACCCTGCACTACTACGACAACAAACAGCGTGGAGAGGTCGATTTTCTGATTGATGACTACGACAATCTCACAGTCCTGCCCATCGAGGTCAAATCAGGCAAGGATTACAAGGTTCACAGCGCCCTGGACGCCTTCCTTGACACCCCCGACTACCACATCAAGAACGCCATAGTCCTAAGCAACGAACAAAACGTCCACAAGGAGCATGGCATCACCTACCTCCCCGTCTATTACGTGATGTTCCTAAAGCAAGACAACACCCCGGAAGAAGATCTCGTCATCCCGAATCCGACTTTGCAAGCCTAGTGGCGACCGTGCACTTAGTAATCCTTAAAAAATAACTTGGTAATCTTTGATTGTCTTTTCGGTCTATATGTCTTTTCTCATCAGTCATGTGCCACCGGCACACTCCTTCTTCTAAAAGACATCTATCCTCGAAAATACCGCCAAATCTTTACCAACTTATTTTTTAACGCTTACTTAACTAACTGACAGTGAAACGAAAGGGCATCCTCGTGGTTCAAGTATTCAGACCACGACAATGTTCTGTCCGCTGATTATCAGGACATTATCCGCCACTGATTTCTAATACGCCCGGCCGTACATCTTCGGGGAGTTGAAGGCGGGGGTGTGGCCGGAGAGGCGGAAGAGTTCGGGGATGGTGACGATCTCGTAGCCTCGGGCCTTGAGGGCGGGGATCAGGGTCTTCATGGCCTCTACGGTGCGCTCGTTCGTGTCGTGGAAGAGGAGGATGCGGCCATCCTCGACGCGGGCGAGGGTCTTGGTCACACGATCCTCGACCGGCATGTCGGCCCTCCAATCCTGACAGCTCAGGCCGGCTATGAATATCTTCCCGCCGACCACCTCGGCGACGTGGGCGTTGTGTGCCGTGAAGGGAGGACGGAGGTACACAGGCTTCGCACCGGCGTAGGCCTCGATCAGGGAATCGGTCTTGGCGACCTCCGCAAGAATCAGAGAGTCAGGAATCTGCGTGAGATTAGGGTGGGAATAGGTGTGGTTCTCCACATCACATCCCATCCGTACCATCCGGCGGATGATAGGGGCGGTCTCCTCGGTGATGTTCTGGCCGATCAGGAAGAACGAGGCCTTCACACCGTTCTCCTCCAGCACGTCCAGCATCAACGGGGTGCATTTCAGGCTCGGGCCGTCATCGAAAGACAGGGCGACATATTTCGGTTTGGAATCCTCCACGCAGCCGGAGTCGCAGCCGCAATCATCCTGGGCGTAGGCGATGCCGGCGGAAAGCGCCAAGGCTGCGGCCAGCATATTCAAGTATTTGAAAATATTCATTTTAAAACCCTCTTCCGAACATAGACCAGTACTTCGCCTCAAGCTCCTTCCAGCGGGCGGCGCACTTGTCGTGGATGGCGGCGGTGTAGGCGTTCAGCAGCCTCGCCCTCTTGCGAGGGGTGGCCTTTGAATATTCAGCCTCAAGCTTCGGCAGTCCTTCGAAGGTCATCGCCTCCATCTCCAACACATTGTCGGTGAACTCCTTCTTGGTCTTCTGCCACGAAAGGGTGGCCAGCTTGTTGGCGCGGCGGAACTCCCACAGCACGCTGTTCGGGTAATATTCCTTCTGCCCGCACTTTTCAAAGGCAGCAGGGAGTTTCGTGCTTCCGCAGAAGATCGGAATGCGAGGGCTCTGCGCCGGGTTGTCCACAGCGTACCAGCAGACTCCGCCGATGCCGTCCGGCAACCACGAACGACTCTGGATGACCGTTGAATATGAACACCAGGCCACCGCCAGCGTCCTCTTGAAATCGATCACGCCCGGAGCGATGCTGTTCAGCGTGTTGCGCATCGGAGTGGTCAGCCAAGGATTGGCCAGAGGACTCATCTCCTTGTGCGCCGGAACACCATTCTTCTCAGGCACATCAATCGTCCAGTTCTTGCACATATCCCATTCCGTACCCTCGTAAGTATCTCTCAGCAACGCCATTACCTTCCTGACATCGACCAAGGAGTCCGGCTTTACGGAAAACGGAAAATCATCCATTCCATACTTCAGACCGAGCGACGGTGCCAGCAGATCGAACACCCTGAACTCCCTCTCACGGTAGTTCCTGCCCTGTGCGTATGAGCAGACGATCACCTTCCAAAAAACGAAATCGCCCTTACCATCCCAAAGGCCGTTGTCGATAGCCACCTGCTCAAGGTTATCGGAAGCCATAAAGTTCTCTGTATCAGAACGGTCAATCTTTCCGATTCTTGGGATATTGGCGGAAATCCCGACGTGCTCGTCCGGAATCCTCTGCGCAGCCCAGGCCGCGCCGATCCTATGCTTGCCGACTCCCACGATCTCAAATTGCCAGACCTCCTTCGGATCGGAGACCGTAAGACATTCACCACCATCCCCGTAGCCATATTCCTCTGCCAAAGAGCCCATCACTTTGACGGCCTCACGGGCGGTGGCGCTCCTTTCCATCGCCAGACGGCAGAGTTCCTCGATGACCAGCGGCGCGTCGTGGTTGATGAGGGTGTCCGGCCCGGTGAAGGTCGTCTCGCCGATGCCCACCTGCTTCTCGTTCAGCGAAGGGTAGCCGGTGTTGACGTAGGAATATGTATGCGCGACCTGCGGAATCTCTCCCACTATCTTGATCCCTGCGGTGTCGGTCACGAACTTGGTCTTGCGCCAGTTCTTGCGGATCGGAGTCACGGAACCCGGCTTGTGATCCTTCGCTGGAACGATATTCACCCAAGTGTGCGAAGTGCCGTCGCAAGTGTGCGAGGTCATCACCGACCCGTCCGTGCTGGCCAGCCTCCCGACCACAATGCTGGTGCACTCCAGCCCCGAATTCTCATCATCCTGAGCCCAAGCTCCGAATCCCGCGGCACAAAACGCCGCCACCACCACAAGAATTTTCTTCATTACAATCAATCTTAATCTTTGAATATTCAAACGATGTCCAACAATCTATCAAACTTACACAAAAATTCTCAATATGCCAATTCCACCAGTCGCAATATGATCTTAGAATATATAATCTCTCTCAGACATGTCAAGATCATGGTTGAAGAACATCACAAAATATATCGGGAAATATGTGATGCCATCTTTTTCAAAAACCCTTGACTCGTTGGACAACACACACGCCTGCCGGATCGCATAATCTCTGTTGGCCACAAATCTGTCAAGAGCACTGTGTGTCGCGTAGTCTTTTCCTGATTTTACCTCAAGCGGTATTGATGACATATTCCTCACATCATCAATCAGATAGTCCACCTCACCGTTTTTCTTGTTATCATAATAGTACAGGCCGAATCCGTGCGCCTTCAGTTCTTGGGCGACAACAGTCTCGTAAACCGAGCCAAGATTGACAGAGCGGATGTCTTCAAGAACCGGCCTGATGTCGTTGCCATATAATATTCCCGTAAACAAGCCACAGTCATTAAGATACAATTTGAGAAGATTCTTCCCCGCATTCTGTCTGAGCGGATAAGCAGGCTGGCTTATGGCATCCACCTCCAATGCGACCCCGGAAGACACAAGATAGTCAAACTCGTCCTGATAGTCACTGGTTCGTTTACCTTTTTTTCCTTCGATGTCCTTGACCTTGACACGCTTCTTCTTGTTTTCAAGGTTTGACGGAATCATTTCATATATACGTAGAATCTTAAGCTTACGTGAAGACTCCTTTTCGTATTTTGAAGCGTCAAGACCATAGAGTTCCAGAATTTCCTTGTGCACATTGCGAACTTTAACGATGTTATGCTCCTTCACATAAGTATTCACAGCATCAGGAAGACCGCCCACAAGAAGATACTTCCTGAACAAGTCCAACATTTTCCTGTGTATGGATTCGTTGGGCGAGACCCTCTCTTCAAAGCACCGACGCAAGTCTTCCATAACGAGTCGCCCTACACCGTTGGCCCAAAGAAATTCCTCGAAATCAAGTGGATACATATGCAAAGGAGTTATGCTTCCTATCGGGATGGATTGTGTCTTCTTCAATGTGACCCCGAGCAGAGATCCGCTCGCTATGTAGGTAAAGCGCCCATCTTCCATAAGAAACTTAACCAAGGTAAGCAGGTGGTCATAGGCCTGGATCTCATCGATGAACACGAGCGTTGATTTCTTGTCGGACATTCTGTCCCCTGCGACAACACTCAATGCAAGATAGAAATTCTCTGTTGTCTTGGCTTCCGCAAACAGCCTGTCACCCTGCTTGTCTTTCTCCATATTAATCTCAATGAAGTTCGGGAACAACCGGCTTCCGATCTCACGGATAATGAAAGACTTCCCGATTTGTCTTGCACCATCGACAACAAGCATCTTATCGCCACCAGACTTTAGCTGGTTTTCTATTTGTTTGGAAATCTTACGCTTAAGCATGTTACACACATTTATTCCATAATTCCACACTGGCAAATATACATTTATTCCGAAAAATATGGAAGCCAATAACGCATTTATTCCATAAAAAGAAAAAAATTTTGTAGCGAAAAGTAGCACGGAAAATTCGCGCCGAGAAGTAGAAAAGTGTTCCGTGCACAGATCAGGCTCTTCCGCTCACGAAGGTCCCCATAAAGGCCTTGTTGTGAGCAAAAAGGCTGATCTGGCTCACGAGGTGTTCACAAGGAGCAAGGTGGTGCGCAAGAAGGAGGCGAATCACGCGCGAAGATCACGCGTGTGTCGCAGACGGTTCAATGTATTGGGTCAAGACTGGTCAAGTGCCTTGAGAATCTCGGCGGCGAGGGCCGGGGAAACGAGTTTGGAGAGGTCTTCGAGGGGGGCGGCGGCGATGCGGGCGACTGAGCCGTAGTGCATAAGAAGGCGTTTCTCGGTCTGCTCACCGACACCTTTGATATCCCTTAAAGCACTATGGATCTGGGCTTTGCTCCTGAGGCTGCGGTGGAATGTGATGCCGAAGCGGTGAGCCTCATCACGAATGTGCATCAAGACTTTAAGAGCCTGCGAGTTACGGTCCAGAAACAGAGGATAAGGATCGTTCACCCTGATCACAAGTTCCATACGCTTGGCAAGGCCGATGACCATCAGTCTGTCCATCAAGCCCAATTCGGCGAGAGCCTGGCGGGCAAACTCCAGCTGGCCTTCTCCGCCATCAATCACCACCAGCTGCGGCAGGTCGTCCGGAGCCTCCACGAGCATCCGGGAGTAACGGCGGTTGACGACCTCCTTCATCGAAGCGAAGTCATTGGCCCCGATGACCGTCTTGATCTTGAACTTACGGTAATCCTTCTTGGACGGCACTCCGTCACGGAAAACCACACAGGAAGCCACCGGATTGGTTCCCTGGATGTTGGAGTTGTCGAAGCACTCGATGTGGGTCGGAAGATCCTTCATTCCCAAGGCCTTGCGCAAGTCCTCAAGAACCATCCTGCGATATTCGTCAGGATCGGTGTGCTCCCTCTGCTTGATGGAGTTGAAAAGATATTCCTTGGCATTCTTGACGCTCAGTTCGAGAAGGGAAAGTTTGTCGCCGCGCGCCGGGATGCGGAAGTCGATGCCGTCTATCTCCACATCCGGCTTGAACGGCACGATGACCTCTTTCGCCAATGCACCGAACTTGGATTCTATCTCGGCGATGAACGTGCTGAGTACAGATGCCTGCTCCTCCTCGATGTTCATCTTGAAGCCCAGGTTCAACGACTGGATGACAGATCCGCCACGAACACGCAGGAAGTTTCCGAAAGCCTCCTGGCCATCGAAAACCAGAGAGAACACATCACAGGAAGTATCTGCGACAGAGGATATTATCGAATGTGAATAGTGCTTCTTCAAGGACTCTATCCTGTTTTTACAGACCTGTGCCTCCTCGAAACGCAGCTCGGCGGCGGCACGCTTCATCTCGGCCTCATATTCACGGATTATCTCATTCACGCCGCCTTTCAGCAGACGGGTGATCTCGGTGACGTAGGATGAATATTCCTCCTTGCTGACCGCACCCACGCAGCAGCCTTTGCAGCGTCCGATGTGGAAGTCCAGGCACGGGCGGAATTTGCCCCTCAGGATGGCTTCGCCGGTGATTTTGAGATTGCAGGAGCGCAGCGGGTAGTTCTTCCGGAAGAACTCCAGAAGGTAGTTGGCGTGCGAGACAGAGCTGTACGGCCCGAAATAGGTGCCGTTCTTCCTGTCCACACGCCTGGTCAAATAGATCTTCGGAAACTCGTCGTTGGTGATGACGATCCACGGGTAGGTCTTGGAATCCTTCAGCAGGATGTTGTAGTGAGGCTTGTACTGCTTGATGAGGTTGTTCTCCAGCAGCAATGCGTCCGCCTCGGAATCCACCACGGAGAACTGCGCGTCGGCGATCTTCGAGACCAGGATCCGAGTCTTCACGTTCAGCCTCTCCGGCGGCACAAAGTACTGAGCCACCCTCTTGTGCAGATCCTTGGCCTTGCCCACATAAATCACCTTCCCCGAGGAATCGTAGTAACGATAGACCCCCGGGGAATGTGGAAACAGGGCGATTTTCTCCCTGACTGTAAGATTTTTCCCGCTCAAAGCGTTTGAATATTACTTCTTGGCGGCCACGTACTTGGCTACCTCCTCCTCGATGCCCTCACCGCGGAGATCCCTCTTAAGGATGGTTCCGTCAGGACCGAAAAGGATGATGTGAGGAATGCCCTGGATGCCGTAAAGCTCGGTAGGAACCGTCTGAGCGTCAATGATCTCCTTCCAGTTCACACCGTAGGCCTTCGCTGTGTCAACAGAAGCCTGAGGCTGATCCCAGACTGCCACGCTGAGGACATCGAAATCCTTGCCGGCGTACTTTTCGTAGACCTTCTTGATGTTAGGGATCTCCCTCTTGCATGGGCCGCACCATGAGGCCCAGAAGTCAACGAGGACGTACTGACCCTTGCCAACAAAGTCGGAAAGCTTCACGCCGTTGATGTCGAAGTCGGTGAACATCATGCCCTCGGCGGTGTTCTTCTTGGAGTCGTTCTTAGCTTTTATGGCGGCGACGGCCTTAGTCTCAAGGATGGCCGGATCAAGCATGTTCAGAACAGAATCAACCTGAGCAGGAGTGAGGTCATACTGAATGTTACCTAACAGGGACGCGCCAATGGCGTTGTCGAGATTCGCCTCAAACGTCTTCTTGCTGAGTTCCTCCACGGCGGACTGGTAAGCCTCGAAAACCTCATTCTTGGCAGAATCGGCGGCCTCGTCGCCAAGAGCCTCAAGCTTGGCTCTAGCATCTTTCTCAAATTGAGCCATAGCTTTGGCAAAGGCATTGTACCTCTCCTGTACAGAGACAGACGGAGTCTTGGAAGCGATCTCGCAAGTACCGTCTTCCTTGACAGTGACCGTCAACGGAGTACCGTCAGAAATGAATCTGGCTCTTATTCCTTCCCCGGTCAGCGTGGCGAGCACTGTCTTGGATGCAGGAAGCACAACGGCGAACTTCCCGTCCGTCACAGTGAGGGTGGTGTCAATTCCAAGATCGGAAATCTTGATGCTTACCTCTTCAGGAGCATTGCCCTCGAAAGCACCTTCGATGGCTGTCTTGTCAGAAACCTTCGGTCCGCAAGCGACCGCGGCAATGGCAGCCACAGCCGCCAGAATGAATGAATTACGTTTCATATTATATGAATATTAATGAGCAACCTCTATTCTTGCGGCAAGGGCCGCCGTCTTCGCCGACCCAGACTCGCATATGGTGTAAAGTTATGAATATTTTCGATAATATGAGTATCTTTGTTCAAGATTATCAGATATTTATTCTACATGACGCTTAAAGCCTGCATAAAATCAATGAGGCTCAGGACTCTGCCTCTGTCCTTGGCCGGGGTGATCCTCGGGGTGATGCTCGCGGCGGACAACACAGATGTCAGCCCGTGGACAGCCGCGCTGATCTTCCTGACAACGGTATGTCTGCAGATCCTCTCAAATCTGTCCAATGAGCTCGGCGACACCTTGAGCGGCACAGACTCGGCTGACAGGCAGGGACCTAAGTACGCACTCGGCAGCGGAGACATGACCATCGGAGACATCAAAAAACTCATCCTGATGTTCATCGGGCTTTGCGTCATCTCCGGCCTGGCGATGATCCAGGTCTCCTTCGGGAGCATATTCAAAACCGAGTCAATCTGTCTGGAGGTGCTTGGAGCGGCGGCCATCGCGGGCGCGATGAAGTACACTTTGGGGAAGAACCCTTACGGGTACAGAGGGCTCGGCGATGTGTTCGTGTTCATATTCTTCGGCCTTGTGTCGGTGCTTGGCGGCTACTATGTGGCCGCGCGGGAATTGCCGCCAATTCTGATGTTGCTGCCGGCGGCGGCCATCGGGCTTTTCAGCGTCGGGGTGCTGAATGTCAACAACACAAGGGACATGAAGACGGATGCGGTCAACCGTGTGACGGTGGCCATCAGGCTCGGTCTGAGGGGTGCGAGGATCTACCAGACCGTCCTGATCGCGATGGGCTGGGTACTGATGGTCACATTCTGCCTGCTCTACAAACCAGATCCGGGACACTTTCTGTTCCTCGCCGTGGCACCGCTACACATGGTTCACCTTCGCGGAGTGTGGACCCGCACCGAGAAGGCGCTCGATCCGATGCTGCCGCTGCTAGTGATGTCAACTTTCATCCTCTCCATCCTCGCCGGAGCGGGATTTCTAATTTTCTAGGAATATGCCGACAAAGTCAAAGGTTAAGAATATGTTCGACAGCATCGCTGGCGACTATGACTCTCTGAATCACATCCTTTCGCTGGACGTGGACAAAATCTGGAGGAGGCGTGCGCTGAAGCGGATCGTGGATGCTCCGGCTCCGGTCCGCGTCCTGGATCTGGCCTGCGGAACGGGCGATTTCTCCATCGACATCGCCAAAGCGCTGAGCGGGCCGTTGAGCTTGTCGAAACGACTTGATTCCGAGGAAGCGGCGTTTCGACAGGCTCAACGGCCAACTCACGCGGTCACAGAGCCTGTCAAAGTGACCGGCGCTTCAGTGGTTGGTGAGCCTAGTCGAACCACAAGCTCGGCGACTGGAAGTCACGTCACCGGCGTGGATCTGTCGGAGGGTATGCTGGCCGTGATGCGTGAGAAGGTCGGCAAAGCCGGTCTGGCCGACATGATCAGCATAGAAGAAGGCGACGGCGAGGCGCTACGCTTCCCGGACAACACCTTCGACCGGGTCACCATAGCCTTCGGCATCAGAAACTTCGAGAATAGAGAGAAAGGACTAAGGGAGATGCTCCGCGTCCTGAAACCCGGAGGTCGTCTCGTGATCCTGGAGCTGTCCCGCCCAGAGAACAAGATAATCCGCTGGTTCTACGACCTCTATTTCCTGCACATCCTCCCGAAGATCGGCGGCAAAGTCTCCGGTGACAAAGCCGCCTACGCCTACCTCCCCGCCTCCGTCGCCGCCTTCCCCGGCAAAAAGGAATTCTCCGCCACAATGCGCAAGGCCGGCTTCCGCGCCGTAACCCACAAAGCCTTCACCCTCGGCATCTGCCGCATGTACACCGGCGAGAAATAACCCGATCCCACGCCCGCGGAGTCGCACTCGCCACCTTGAGGGCGGAACTTGCGGCGATTCACGCCCGCGGAGTCGCACCCGCCACCTTGAGAGCGGAACTTGCGGCGATTCACGCCCGCGGAGTCGCACCCGCCACTCCGAAGGCGAGATTCTACCGGTTTCACACCCGCGGAGTCACAAGGGGCTTTTAGATTTTGCGCTTTCCGCAAAACGGATTAAATTTGTGTTCAACGAAACGGACGGACGGTTTGCCGGGCTTCTTTGGCCGGGCCTCTGACGAACAGACGATAAACAGTGATATTCAAGAATATGAAAAAGTTCCTTTTGATTGCGGTTCTGGCGGTGCTGCCGTTTTTGGCGGAGGCGCAGAACGGACCGGCCATTGCCAGGATCGTGTGCGGGCCTTACCTTCAGAGTGTTACCACGGACAGCTTCACGGTGATGTGGATGACGGACGTAGATGCCGTGGGGTGGGTGGAGATCGCTCCGGACAACGAGGAGAATTTCTACTACAAGGACAGACCGAAGTACTACGACATGCGCGGCCACGGGCTGAAGCCTATCGGCAAGATCCACAAGGTGACGATTGGCGGGCTTAAGCCCGGCACCAGCTACCGCTACAGGGTGATGATGACGGCGGTGCAGGACTACTACAACAACTACAATCCGGTCTACGGGAAAGGCTCCGGAGCGCCGGCCTACAAGGTTGACCTGCCTAAGGCCACCACTCTCAAAGAGGATTACAGCGAGGTCAGATTCGCCGTTGTCAATGACGTGCACGCCCAGGACTCGCTACTGCGCAGACTGTTCGCTGACAAGGAGAAGAACAAGAAGTTCGACTTCGTTCTGTTCAACGGAGACATGACCTCCGACCTGGCCTACAGCGAGAAGATCGTCCGGCACTACCTCAAGCCCGCAAGCGACCTGTTCGCCGACCAAACCCCTCTCTTCATGGTCCGCGGCAACCACGAGTTCAGAGGCAGGGACGCGCTGCGGATCTCTGAATATTTCGACTTCCCGGAGCACGGCCCCTACTACACCTTCAAATATGGCAAGTTCCTGTTTCTGGTGCTGGACGGCGGCGAGGACAAGGTGGACAGTGACATCGAGAACCAAGGACGGCTCTGCTCGGAGCCTTATCTGAACGAGGAGGTCAAATGGCTCAAGGGCGTGGTGGAGAGTGATGAGTGGAAGAACGCCGAAAGAAGGATCGTCTTCAACCATATTCCCCCTCAGATCAAGGACGCATGGCACGGCAATCTGAATATGTCGGAGAAGTTCCTGCCTATCCTCAACGGTGCGGGTGTCGATCTGATGCTGAGCGGCCACGTGCACAAGTACTCTTTCCGCGAAGTTGGATCTACCGACGCATCCTTCCCTGTGATCACCAACGGCCAGTGGCAGAGGATGGAGGTCACCGTGAACGCCAAAAAGATCGCCGTCAGGATCTACGACACCGACGGCAAGCTTACCCACACAGTGGATCTTTAGAGGTCTTGTTCTACAAGGACTTCAGACGGTCAGGGAAGTGAGGGAATTCTTCAGATTAGCACACAGCGGATCTTTAGAGGTCTTGTCCCACAAGGACCGCAAGGAGGTGCGTAAGACTCTGAGCCTAATCAAGGATTTCTTTGAGTAAGTCCGGGATCACCAATTCCTCACAGTGGATGGAGTCGAGCCGGATGCGGCCCTCGTCTGTAAGCGAGAAGATCATCCCCCGCTTGTCAGCCGGGTTAAGTTTCCGGCTGATGAGGGATGTTTTTTCCGCCGAGGCAAGAACCTTGGACATATTCGAATGTGTAAGCCCCAACTCATCTGATAGTTCCGATGCCGAAGCGCTTCCCTGCCCCGCAAGGAAGCAGAGAAGCATCGCCTCGTTCATGTTCAGCCCGAATTTCCTCTGAAACTCAGCGTCCAGCCCGGAGATCGCCCTATGGATCTCGCGAAGGCGGCAGATTGTGTTCTTCTTATTCTCCACGACCTACCAACTACAGCTCAACTTTAAGAACATCCTTGATGATTCCCTTGAGCTCCGTCTTAGACAAAGCCCCGAGAGACCTCTGCGGCTTACCCTTCATCGGAATGAACAGAAGCGTCGGAATCGACCTTATGCCGAAAAATGTAGCCAGTCCCCTCTCATTGTCCACATTGACCTTGTAGATGGTGAGTTCCCCTGAATATTCCTTGGCCAGTTCGTCCAGCACAGGCGACAGCTGCCTGCACGGCCCGCACCAGTCCGCATAGAAATCGACAATGGCCGGCTGAGATCCGAGGTATTTCCACTCATCGGGGTTCTTTTCGAAGTCGTAGACCTTCTTAAGGAAATCAGCCTTGGTGATGTGCACCACCTTTGTCGTCGGCTTTTCCTTCGCCGCCGTCTCCTCATCTGGCCTTACCGCACCCGTCATCTCAACACTCTGCTCTTCCGCCGGTCTCCCTGCACCCGACAGCTCTGCATTCTGCTCTCCCGCCAACCTTTCAGCATTCGGCACCTCAGTCGTCAATTCATTCCCTTTCAGCGTTTTAACTCCAGAATTTTCCAAATCCATCTTCTCAACTCCCAGCCCAGCAACCCGAGTCAGAGCCACTTCGACAGACTCGGCTACCAAAGCGCTTCCTATTCCCCACCTTTCTGTAGCCTTGGTCTCAAAAGAAGAAAACAGAAGAAGCCCACCGACAGCCACCCCGCTGACGTAAAAGAGCGCCTTTAACGTAATTGCATTCATAATAAACAGTGTTTTAAAGAATTAACAAGCATTTATACAATAGTTTCCAACGGAAACTTTCCCAAAGAACGGAATTAATTTCCAATAAAACAAATTTCCAAAGGAAAATATTATCAAGAACTATCTTCGGTCATTCATCGCACCTGCGCTTAGAAAGCAGAGCGACCAAGCCCCCCCCCTCAGAGATAGCCTCGTGCGCAGGAAGCGCCTCTCCGCTCACGGAGCTCCCCCGCTGGTCAGTCTCGTGCGCAGGAAGCGCCTTGCCGCTCACGGGAATCCCCCGCTGGACTGCCTCGTGCGCAGGAAGCGCCTTGCCGCTCACGGGAGTCCCCCCGCTGGTCAGCCGGGTATCATCATTGGCCGCTTGTTGGACCTAACCTTGGTGCTGTTGTTAACCGCATTGCGTAAAGAAACTTTACAGTTCCCGGATTTCGTGAATCTGTTTCGCGGCGAAGGATTCTCTTATGCCAGCCGTTTAGAGGCTATTTTTGTTTTGTTTGCTATAGATTTGCACTCCGGAAGGCCCAGCAAAGCCCCACACACATAATTCCTCTGCAATTCCGTCGTCAAAACAAGCCCTTTCGGCGGTTTTGCCCGACAGAATCGCAGTCTTTGCATTTTCAAAGACCTTTTTTCTACAATTCTTAGAAGCTGTTTTGAATTGTTTGTTTGAAGGTTAAGAGCAAGCTCTTTCCCTGCTGCTCACCTCGGCAATCCGAACAAGTTCGATTGCCCTCGGTTCGGGCGCTGGGTTGAGAGTGAAAAACTTCAGTTTCGACCGCTTCTTCCAAGGAAGATAGCGGTGCT
>OMNT01000092.1_pt1 | contig 89778 bp, 96 predicted proteins | sample 1672551 | NCBI WGS metagenome assembly OMNT01 (sample SAMEA3136698, study PRJEB25190) | human gut metagenome | reverse complement strand
GCGGTACGCGAGCTGGGTTCAGAACGTCGTGAGACAGTTCGGTCCCTATCCGGCGTGGGCGTAGGATATTTGAGAGGAGCTGTCCTTAGTACGAGAGGACCGGGATGGACAAACCTCTGGTGTATCTGTTGTTTTACCAAAGGCATGGCAGAGTAGCCAAGTTTGGCAGGGATAAACGCTGAAGGCATCTAAGCGTGAAGCCCCCCTCAAGATAAGATATCCCATCTTCGGAGTAAGACCCCTTGAAGACTACAAGGTTGATAGGCTTCAGGTGTAAGTGTGGTAACGCACTCAGCTGAGAAGTACTAATAGGTCGAGGACTTATCCTTAGAGGTTTCTAAGAGATAAGCTTTAGAAGATACCTCTTTCTGTGTGAAATTCTGAAGGTACAGAATAAAACGTACCGGGAAAATTTAACGCTGCAGCAGGTGTTAAATTTTTTCTGTATATAGGGGATTGGTCAAATGGTATGATAGGAGTCTCCAAAACTTTTGGTGGGAGTTCGATTCTCTCATCCCCTGCTAGACAGGCGTCAGAAACCTTGTAAAACCAAGGCTTCTGGCGTTTTTTGTTTGTGAAAAAACAAAATCCGTAATAATTACGGAACGAAAATCAAGGAGCAATATACTTCATGTATGAACTTAAGAGACAGTTTTCTGCTATTGAATACAGAGAGAAAACACATGTGTATCAGACAGGAGGTATATGATATGATGTAGACAGGGTCCGCGGCATATGCCGTGGACTTTATTCTTTATGAGCAAATTTTTACGTAATATGTTAATATAGAAAAAGAATAGAGATGACTGAGGTTGAGAAACTATGAGAATAATACACTGTGCGGATATCCATCTTGATTCAGCCCTGAGTGCACATCTTGGAAGAGAAAGAGCCAGAGGCAGAAGAAATGAGATACTTAACACATTCAGGAAAATATTCGGGTATGCTGCAGAGAATGACGTGCAGGCGGTAATAATAGCGGGGGATCTCTTTGATTCAGAGACAGTGTCTGCCACGACGATAAATGTTGTTCTGGGGGAGATAGCGAAGTATGCTGACATAGATGTGTTCTATCTGAGGGGAAATCATGACCCGGATGAAAGCTTATTTGCTGGGCGGAGACTCCCAGAGAATCTGTATTTATTCGGAGATGAGTGGACGCAGTATCAGCTTAAGGGATCACATATAGTGATCGCGGGCGCTGTGCTGAATGACGAAAACTGCAACAGCATATATGATGAACTCGAACTGGATGAGAACGATATAAATATTGTCACACTCCACGGACAGGAGCAGGAATATGGCAGGGCTCGCAACATGAATGATGTATGCCTGAAGAAACTCAGGGGAAGAGGCATAGATTATCTGGCACTGGGACATGTGCATGGAAGAAAGCTGGAAAGTCTTGATCACAGGGGAGTCTATTGCTATCCGGGATGTCTGGAGGGCAGGGGCTTTGACGAGTGTGGTGAGCATGGATTTATGATGCTTGACGTGGATGAGAGGAAGCATATGGTTGAGACCGAATTTGTGCCATTTGCCTATAGAAGGCTGTTCGATGTGGAAGTGGACGTGACAGGGGCAGAGTCAAGCTCTGATGCGGCGGACATGATCGCAGACAGACTGTATCAGGAACTGCCGGGGACAATGGAAGATGAGTCCAGGGACATGGTGAGGGTATCCCTCACAGGCGCGGTAAATGTTGAGAGCGAGATAAACACGGATTATCTGACTAAGCAGTTTCAGGATTCGTTCTACTATATGGAGATCTTGGATCACACGGATTTTCAGGTGGATTACATGAGGTATATGAATGATGCGTCCCTCAAGGGCGAATTCGTGAGGAAGGTCATGAGGCAGGATATGAGTGAAAATGACAAGGCATATGTGATCCAGACAGGACTCAGGGCTCTTTCGGGCGAGGAGATATTTTAAGTATGAGATTGATATCTTGTTATATAGATGGATTTGGCAAATTGAATAACATGGAAGTCCAGTTCGAGGATGGGATAAATACATTTGTCCAGGATAATGGCTGGGGCAAGTCGACTCTTGCTGCTTTTATCCGGGTCATGCTGTATGGCTTCGACGGTGAGACGAAGAGAAATGACATTGAGAATGAAAGAAAAAGATATCGCCCGTGGTCGGGGGCTGCCTATGGCGGAGAACTGGTATTTGAGAGCAGGGGCAGAAACTACAGGGTTCAGAGGACATTTGGCGCGAAGAAGAGCGATGACAAATGCGTGATATACGACGAGGCGACTCATGCTGTGACAGGAATGTTCACGGATAAGCTTGGGGAGGAGCTGTTTCATGTGGATTCTGCGTCATTTGTGAGAAGTATGTACATAGGGCAGGATGACTGCCGGACCTGGGCGACGGATGGGATAAGTGCTAAGCTTGGTAATATCGCTGACAGCACGGATGATATAAGCAATTATGAGAATGCCAGACAGATACTGAAGAATGTTATAAACAGGCAGTCGCCAACCAAGCGGACGGGGGAACTGTACAGGAGAAAATATGAGCTTGATGGGATGCGTGAGCAGGTCAGGGAGCTTGATGGAATAGACAGAAGTATAAATGAGCTGAATAAAAATATCCGTGAGATAGAAATGCAGAATCAGAACCGGATGAGGCGGCAGAGACAGAAAGTCGTTGTAAAGCATGAACCGTTGAAGCCGGAATCAGCGAAGCCAGAGGCAGATAATGCAGAAAAACTAGAAAGCATTGGAAGTAGCGTAAATAATAAAAAACGTGGCAGTAAATATATCATGACAGGATTTTGTGCGTTGATCGCAGCACTTTTATCTCTGGGAATGTGGAAATTTATGCTTGGAATAGAAGAACCTGACGATATGGCTATGATTATATTTGTTGTATGTGCAGGTATGTTTTGTGTACTCGGAATCTACTACATTATACGCGGGATAAATGAAAAGATCAGGCACAGGAAGAATAAGGTGGAAGAGCCGGGGGATGCCGCTGATGATACCAGATCGGACGGATCAGATGATATATATACAGCCGATGACGAATCCGATATGGATGAGGAGATGTCGGTCTATATGGCAGAAAACATGAGACTTGGCGAGTATGCCAGGGAACTGGCGGAGCTCAAGCTTCGAAGACAGGAGATAGCTGCTGTGAAGGCATCGTTGGCGGATAAGAAAAAGGCTTTGGAAGACGATCTGCACAGATACGAGCTCAACGTAAAGGCGTACGAGCTGCTGGGGGAGGCCAGGGATACATTTGCAGTGGGACATTCGGTGCCGGTCATGGAGGCATTTGACAGGTATTATGAGTGCGTTACAGGAGAGCATGCAGGAAATGTACAGGCGGCCCCGGATATGACAATCAGGTACAGAGAGCAGGGAATGTACAGGGATTCTCAGACCTTGAGCTCGGGACTGGCGGATATCCTCGGAGTGTGTGTAAGAGTTGCAATAGTGGACAGCATGTATCAGGATGAAAAGCCGATGCTCATAATGGATGATCCATTTGTCAATCTTGATGACAGAAATATGGCGGGGGCGAAGAAATTTGTGGGGAAAATATCGGAAAAATATCAGATATTGTATTTCACATGCAGCCAAAATCGTGTACTATAGATACATAATAAATACTCAGGAGGAAGTATGTTGCGAACAATAAGGAAGGGATTGTATAAGTCGAATAACGTAAGATTTCTTGCTCTGCTCATCGCTGTGGCATTTGTTCTGCTGACGGAGATGGCGTGTGTGGGGAACATGACGGCCAAAGCGGAGACTGCAGGGGATGTGGCTGCATCTGTATATGCGGATACGGAGGCTCAGGGGGTGGCGACGCCTACCAGCGTGGTGGAGAAAACAGCACTTAAGATGAACAGCAGTACATACGTGTTTACGAACTCCACCGATGGCATGTTCAGACTCAGCTTTGCGGAGGGCGAGAGTTACTTCATTGGTTCAGGTGAGGACAGTGATACACTTATCACATATGCACTTATAAGATATAACTCCAAGTTTTATCTTGTCGCAGCGGATGACAGCGATGCAAATGTGCAGTATAACGGAAGCTACACAGACACCAGCTTTGAGATGCTGAAGTCAGCGAATTATAATTCTTCAAGCAGATATGTCAACATGAGCGTTAAGAGCGGCAATACCATAGAGCTCAAAAAGTTTACATTTGCCAGGGACTATTCTGTAGCTCTGACAGGATATTACAATGGAGTGTATTATAGCGAGGGCAGTCCGGCGACAGGACTGTTCACAAGATCCGGGTACTGTGATTACTTTGTGAGTGGCAAGGCTGTTGTGGGAGATGGCTGGTACAAATATGGCAGCAGTTCACCGGCAGGGGAGCTTGTTGACGCGGATATATCCGGAAGCATGTCTGGAAATGATGTGAAGTATATCCAGCTTTTTGATGGGCATGTTGTGAGCGCTTATCACGGCAATTATTTCTACAGCTATAATGGAACAGTCAGGATCACCGTCAAGAATAAGGCGATCATGGTAAATAATATAAAAGTCCTGTTTGACAAGAATGGAAATGCGTACAAGGGACTCAGAACAGAAAATTCCAGAGTGTACTACTACGAAGCGGGTATTCCGGTCAAGAACGTGGTGAAGCAGTTTGGAGAAGACTATTATTACTTTGGAAGTGACGGCGCTGCGGTGAGATCGACCTGGATCACATCAGGAAACTGCGTGTATTATTTTGCGGTGGACGGCAAGGCAGTAAGGCGGATGCAGTCGGGAAGACTGTACCAGTATTCGTCGGGAAAATGGACCAGTACGGCAACCGGTGTATACGAGGTAAACAGAAGATATTATTACTTTGTGAACGGTGCGAAGAGCAACGTCACGAAGTGGTATGAGATCTCAAGGGATAAGAAGTATTACATAAGAAACGGAGAGGCAACCTATTTTGTACAGGTGGACGGCATAAGATACAGATGTCAGAAGGTGGCGAGCGAGGGCGGCTGGACGGCTGCGGTGAATGCGTGGATACCTTCATTTGGACATGTTGTGCTCCACACGGACAGCACGGGAATATCTGATGCGATATATTACAGATCGACACATACTGTATCGGGATATGCAGACACGTACAGAGTATTCTCGAATAACAGATGGATAGTAAAGAAGAATTCTGTGGTGAGACTGCAGGACAACTGCAGTTACTTTGGTAAAACAGGTAAGGCTGTCAGAACAAAGGGTTGGCAGACGATTAGTGATTACAGTGCGGCTTATGTAGGCGATGAGGGAACTGTAACTGAATATGTGTATTATGACGAGAGTACAGGATATTCCGAGTACAGAAGTGGCAAGCTGCTCAACGACAAGTCTGAGGGCCTTAAGAACGCCAAGATCAACAACAAGAAGGTGTATTATTTCAGCGATGCAAATGGACGCTGCAGTAAACTCACGAAGATAGTAGTGGGTGATGTGGAGTATGAATTTGACAGTTGGGGAAGATGCTTCAAGACAGATTCGATAAGCTGGGATTTTGATGAATGGATGAAGAGGGTTGTCAATGAATATCTGGGCAAGACAGGAATCTACTGCAATGTATTTGTGGCAAATGCGCTTAGATACGCAGGCAGCAGCACTCCGGGAAGTGATATGTCAGTCAAGTACACTGACTTTGCAAATGGCGGATTCGTGATCAGTTCATCAAATATATGCTCAGACTGGGCACTCCGCAAGGTCATCGCCAAGGCGATTCTGGCGCAGAATGGAAGCTGGGGTGAGGCGACGGATTACGAGCTCACAGCGGACAGGGAGGACTTCTCATACGATGTGCTCCTGCCTGGTGATATAGTTGTCTACTATACGAATGGAGAGCCGACCCATGTCGGAATCTATTTTGGAAAGTTCTCTTCAGCGACTGCACTTAAGCAGTATCTGAGAAAGCTTGGAGTTCCGGCTTCGGCATGTGAGGCATATGTGCATGACTGGGGTTCTAACAGCGGAAATAAGCCTGAATACTGGATCATTCAGGGTGGAATGGGCAGCAGCGATCAGGTCTATATAAGCAATTCTGCATATGATCTGTCGGGACAGTATGCCATGAAGATAATTCATGCGAGACATTAGAATGTAGAGAGATTGACATAAATGTACAGGGAACTGTGCATGAGACATGTATGAACAATAGATGTACAGGAGACTGTGCATGATAACAAAGAAAACACCATATATGAATACGGTGAGTGGATACCTTATATGGATCCTCTTTGCTGTAGTCGTATATGGTGTTTTTGGTATTTGTTGATATAGTTAAGCCTGCAGGTTTGACATGAGCGATTCCGCCATCAGTCCTCCTCGGACAGTTCCTCCCATTTCGTGTAGAGCTCGTTGAGTTCTGTGTCGGCTTCGTTCCTCTGCTTTGTGAGGTCGTTCAGCAGACCGACATTTGTGGCGTTCTCAGGAAGAAGAAACTGTTCATCGATCTCTGCGATCCTGTTCTCAAGTTCCTCGATGGATGCCTCAAGCTTCTTCAGGTCATTTGCCTTCTTGCGCTGCCTTGCCGCCTCAGCTTTGCTTTCCTGCCATGAGAGCTTGGCCTGTGAGACAGCGGGAGCGGTCTGGGCCGGTGTGTCAGAGACTCCGCTTATTGGAGTGAATGGACTTACTAAATCTGTGGAATACGTTCTGTGGGTCTCGTAGTAATCGTAATTGCCTATATAGCTTGTGAGCTGTTTGTCCCTTAACTCGATGATCCTTGTGGCCGTCTGGTTGATGAAGTATCTGTCGTGGGATACATACAGGACAGTGCCGGTGTAGTTCCTTATGGCATTCTCCAGTATCTCTTTTGATGTGATATCCAGGTGGTTCGTCGGCTCATCCAGAATAAGAAAGTTGGCGGAAGAGAGCATCAGTTTGGCAAGGGACACACGTCCACGCTCGCCACCTGACAGATCCTGTATCCTCTTGAACACGTCCTCACCTGTGAAGAGGAATGCCGCAAGGACATTACGGATTCTGGTGTTGGACAGATCAGGGTAGGCGTCGCTTATCTCGTCGAATATAGTGTTGGACATCGTGAGTACCTGATGTTCCTGATCGTAGTAACCGATCTTGACGCGTGATCCAAGTATGATAGCTCCGGCATCTTTGGATACAAGCCTGTTGATCATCTTCAGTATGGTTGTCTTTCCGGTTCCATTTCCACCTATCAGGGCGACGTGTTCGCCACGTTTGATATCCATATCTATTCCTGAGAACAGATTATTGTCGCCAAATGATTTGGAGAGTCCTTCGATCGTAAGAACATCCTCGCCGCTTAAGACATTTGGCTCAAGAGTGATCCTCATCTCGGATGCAACCTCGGTTGGCTTGTCGAGACGTTCTATACGTGTGAGCATCTTCTCACGGCTCTCTGCACGTTTGATGGACTTCTCACGGTTGAACTGCTTGAGCTTCGTGATGACCTCTTCCTGATGCTTGATCTCCTGTTGCTGGTTGAGATATGCCTTCATCATGTTCTCACGGATCTCTGCACGCTTTTGTGCGAAGTAGGTGTAGTTGCCATTGTATACCTGGCTGTGGCCATTGTCGAGCTCGACTATCTTGGTCACGATCTTGTCGAGGAAATAACGGTCGTGGGAGACGATGATGACGCTTCCCTGGTAGGATGACAGGAAGCCCTCAAGCCATGAGATGGATTCCATGTCCAGATGGTTTGTCGGCTCATCAAGGATGATGATATCCGGCTTCACCATGAGTAGTCTGCCGAGTGCAAGTCTTGTCCTCTGGCCACCGGACAGAGAGTCCGTGTGGCGGTCATAATCCTCCTTGGAGAAACCTAGTCCTTTGAGAACTCCATTTGCCTCGCTCTCACAGCTATAGCCGTTCTTATATTCGAATTCGTGGGTGTAGCGGTTGTAGAGCTCCAGAGATCTCTCGAGCTCCTCACCGGTCTGTTCAGCCATGGTGTGTTCCAGTTCGCGCATCCTGTCCTGAAGCTCAAGGATAGGCTTTAGTGCATCCATCATGACACCGCGGACAGTAGTGTTGTAATTGCTCTCCTGATACTGGGACAGATAGCCGATGGTTCTGTCCTTTGACACTATGACCTGACCGGAGTCAGCACTTTCCTCACCCATTATTATCTTGAGAAGAGTGGTCTTGCCGGCGCCGTTTATGCCGACTATAGCCATTTTCTCCTTTTCCTCAAGATGAAAAGAAATATTGTCCAATATAACATCTGTGCCAAATGCTTTGCAGATGTTCTGACAGTCTAAAATCATAATTTAACCTCTCATTTGTGTTCTAGCCTTTTAATTATATATACAAGCCTTTACTTTCGCAAGAAAATGGAGTGGATTTTATACTATAAGGGTGGAATTGCACTGTTTTTTATAAAATGTTCATATTATTTTAAGCAAAATACACAATTATTGTGATATACTAGATAAAGATATGCGTGGATATAGGAAAGACGCCGCAGGGCGGATTGATATATAATTACAGAAAAGGAATGATGGAATGGATTATAGCATCTATGACTATAATAGTGACGAGAAGCTTCTTCAGGAACAGGAGATAGAGGAGATCAACAATGTGAAGATGAGTCTGCTCAACACTCTTGTCACGAAGCTGAACAATGCGGGAATATATTTTAACAGTACATCGAGAATCAAGTCAGAATCGTCACTTCTGCACAAGCTGGAGACTGGTAAATACTCCATGCAGGAAGGTGGAAGAAAGATTCAGGATATCATAGGTATACGAATCAACCTGTTCTATCTGGAGGACATGGATATATGTGAGAAGATACTTGAGGAGACGTTTCTTCTGGACAATTGGTCCAAGACGAAGAATGAGGAGAACAAATTTGAGGCACAGAAATGTAACGGTGTGTTCAGGATACCGAGCAAATATCTGCGAAACATACCTGCAAGTGTGTGGAACAAGCCATTTGATCAGACATTTGAGGTACAGCTCAGGACGGTGCTCTTCGAGGGTTGGCATGAGATAGAGCATGAGATGAGATATAAGTATAAGCTGGGTTCTGATTCCAAGGAGACCGATCTGTGGACTGGACATGAGGATCTGTCCAGAGTCATGAACAGTATCATAGCCAATCTGGAGCTGTGCGACTGGTCTATCATGCAGATTTTCAACAGTATTCACGACTCACAGTACAAGGAGAAGAACTGGGAGAATGCCATAAGAAGCAAATACAGGCTCAGGATCACGCAGGATCCGCTTAAGCCTGAGCTCAGGGAATATCTGGACAACAATCCGGATATCGTGGCGCAGTTCCACACTGTGAGCAAGCGCGAACTGGTTGAGATTCTGCTCAACAAGAAGTATCACAAGGAGCTGACTCCTGACAGAGTTATTTATCTGATCAACAAGGAGATAGTCCACAACGAGTATATATCAAGGCTGCTTGACAAGGAGCAGTTCGTTCCAGCGGTAAGACCAGAGGTGAAGACTGAGATAAAGCCTATGGTTCCGAATGTTGTGTACAGCCACAGGGTAGGAATACCTGCGGCGGGTTATGACAAGGCGTGTGAGATCATATACAAATGGGTCAGAGAGCACATCAGTATGGTGTTCCCACAGATGCCCGAGGAACTCACGAGTGTGGATTATTCCACCATAGGATATAAGGTATATATAACATATGAGGCCGGTGAGTTTCATATGGATTTCCAGCACATAAGCAATTCAGAGGCTGGTGTTATATGGCATGTGACAGTGGATATGGTGAGTGCCGGGGATATATATGATGTGAATGTGGAGAACATATGTGAGACCATCAACGTCAAGGAGAGAAGATACAGCAGGCCAAAGTTCATGAAGGATATGTTCAATCAGGTTGGCTTTGTAGACGCCGGGATAGTCATGGAGGAGGGATCAAGCCCTGAGGAGATCAGCTATGACAAGCTGAATGCGATTGTTGAGAGCCCTGACAGATATATGCCGATCATAGTCATAGTGAAGCCGGATGAGATACCGGACTGGGCGATAGACTGTGATGGATATATACTCAGAACGGATATGCTGAAGAAGACCCTCAACGGTTTGTGTCATGTATATCTGTGCAGTGGAGACTGCAAGAAGCGCTACGAGGAGGAGTACGGTAAGGAATCCGTGGATGGTGGAGTTATGATGTGGGAGAAGAACAGTAACTACCCGATATTCTACTCCATGGATATCATCAACCAGAGCTTCTTCGAGGAGGTAAACCACAGCATCAATGAGAATGTGGAGTACGAGAAATCCTTCAGATATTCGCTGAGAGAACAGGTTCACGACGAATATCTGAAATAACACAGAGGTAGGCAGACCATGAAGAAATGGTACAGGATAGCAGCCGTAGTGGTTGTCATGGTGGCTGTGATTGCTATGGTCATCATATCAGGCGTGAGACGGTCAGGTGAAAGTGAATATACAAGGAACACGATCACCATGGGAACGGCTGCGTCATTTACAGTGTATGGAAGCCATGGCAGTGAGAATATAGACGGGATGCTGAAGCTCATAGACAGCCTGGACAAGGATGTGCTGTCATGGCGCTCAGCGGACTCTGAGATATACAGGGTGAACAACACATATAAGCCTGATGAGGATATCACGGTGAGCAGCGAGCTTGCGGGTGTGCTGAAGCAGACGCTTGACATATCGAGGGCTCATGACGATCTGTTGGATATCACCATACGGCCTTTGGCGGATGTGTGGGGGATAGAAGATGGCAGGACAGAGATTCCATCACAGGCGGATATAGACAGTGCACTGAGGCTGGTGGATGTGTCAAAGGTAAGTGTGGATGGCGATACGTTAAGGATATCAGAGCCTGGTATGATGCTTGATCTGGGAGCAGTCGGCAAGGGATATGGCTGCGACATGGCAGCAGAGTATCTCAAGGGTACTGATGCAGCCGGTGCATGTGTGGCCCTGGGCGGAAGTATAGTTGTGTACGGAAGCAAGCCTGATGGTACAGCCTGGAAGGTCGGTGTCAAGGATCCGAGAGCTGGAGAGGGAACGACCATGGGTGTCATAAGCTTTGGCGATGGGGAGACGGCATTTGTATCCACATCGGGAGATTATGAAAAGTATTTTGAGCAGGATGGCAGGAGATACCACCACATACTTGATCCCCGGACAGGATATCCGGCATGGAATGGCACTATAGCGGCCACGGTAGTGTGTGATAACGGACTGACCAGTGACGCCTTGTCCACACTGTGTATGCTGATGGATAAGGATAAGGCTATGAAGACCATTCAGGAGTATGGTGCGGAGGCCGTCATCATAGATGAGGATAAGAATGTGTATGTCAGTGAAGGCCTGAAGGACCGATTCACCATAACGGCAGAAGACTATAAATTGGCAGAGTGATGTGAAGATATGGCAGGATGGTTTAGAAAAAAAGATCTGATATTGTGTGTAGTCCTTTTAGCAGCGGGAATTATATGCTGGCTTGTCATGCGGCTTGTGCTTCCGACGGGCAATACCGCGGATGTGTATATAGATGACAAACTGGTGCAGACCATAGACATGACAGTCGACGATACCTATGAGTTCAACACGAACAGGGGCAGCAACACTGTTGTGGTTGAATCTGGGAAGATCAGTGTCGGTGATGCGGACTGCCCGGATAAGGTGTGCGTGAATATGGGCTGGAAGAGCAGGAGAGGAGAGACTATAACCTGTCTTCCGCACAAGCTTGTCATAGAGATACAAGGTGGCAGGGAAAGAGATATAGATGTGCAGTAGAGATAAAAATGATCAGAAAAGTTCAGAGACGGCGGTGGATAGAATGCATGGCTGGAGTACAAAAAGGATCACATACACAGGTATGTTCGTGGCCATAGCCATGGTATTTTCCTATCTTGAATCCATGATCCCGGTGAATATAGCTGTTCCGGGAATCAAGCTGGGACTTGCAAATATGGTCACCATAGTTGTCATGTACAGGCTGAGGATATCAGATGCGTGGATAGTGTCACTGGTGAGAGTGGTGCTGTCGTCGCTGTTGTTTGGCAATATGATGGTTATGGTATACAGCATGGCGGGAGCGGTGTTGTCACTTCTGGTCATGACGCTTTGCAGGAAAAAGGATCTGTTTGGTCTCCTTGGAACGAGCATACTAGGCGGAGTGAGCCACAACGCAGGGCAAATAGCAATGGCAGCACTTCTCATGAAGAGTGGCAATATCATGTTGTATATGCCGGTGCTGTGCATATCGGGAACTATAGCCGGTGTGTGCATAGGCCTGGCGGGGGCTGTGCTTGTCAGAAAGCTTCCGTCCATAGAATATTAGAATGATATCCGAATGAATTTATAAATGATCACATGTAAGATACAGAAAAGACATAAGTGTCTATATCTTATATGTGATCGTTTTTTATGCGGATAAGCAGAAGAATTTTCATATTTTAAAATGATAATATATCCCCATTTAGGTTGTTTTTGAGGGCTTAAAGCGTTATTATATAGGGAGATTTTTTTAATAAAAATATATAAGGAAAAGAGGTAGAACATGGGTTTGTTAACATTTCTGGGCGGAATTCATCCATATGAAGGCAAAGAATTGTCAATGGAAAAGCCTGTCAGAGAATACCTTCCAAAAGGTGACTGCGTGTACCCGTTGAGTCAGCATATAGGGGCACCGGCCACACCTATAGTGAAGAAGGGCGACAGAGTCCTGGTTGGTCAGAAGATTGCGGAGACCAGTGGCTTCGTGTCAGCAAATATACATTCATCCATATCGGGAAAGGTCAAGGCAATCGAGCCGAGATATGTGCCTGGTGGATCAAAGGTTGAATCAATAGTTGTAGAGAATGATGGCCTGTTTGAGGAGATCGACTTTGCAGCAAATGTAAAAGATCTGTCCACTCTGTATAGAGAGGATGTGAAGGAGATCATAAAGGAGGCCGGAATAGTAGGAATGGGCGGCGCCGGTTTCCCTGCAAATGTCAAGCTGTCCCCGAAGAACGAGGATGCGATCGACTACATAATAGTAAATGGCGCAGAGTGTGAGCCATATCTTACTTCGGATTACAGAAGGATGATGGAGGAACCGGACAAGCTGATACTGGGACTTGAGATATGTATCAATCTGTTTGATCATGCAAAGGGAATCATCGCAATAGAGGATAATAAGCCAGAGGCAATAGAACTTCTCAGGGATAAGGTAAAGGACAATGACAAGATCGAAGTCCATGTGATGAAGACCAAGTACCCTCAGGGTGCCGAGCGTCAGCTCATATATGCTAACACTGGAAGATATGTCAACTCCAAGATGCTTCCAGCGGATGCTGGATGTATAGTTCACAATGTTGATACCATCGTGTCCATATATGAGGCAGTTATAGAGGGAAGACCACTCTATACAAGGATAGTCACCATAACAGGTGATGCCATAGAGAATCCATGCAATCTTATGGTGAGGATAGGAACAAACTGTCAGGAGCTTATAGAGGCTGCGGGTGGATTTAAGGATGGTGTGGTTCCTGAGAAGGTGATCTCAGGCGGTCCTATGATGGGAAAGGCACTTTTCTCATTGGATGTTCCTGCAACCAAGGGAGTGTCGGCACTGCTGTGTATGACACATGACGAGGTGGCAGACCTTGAACCGAGCAACTGTATCAGATGCGGACGCTGTGTTGATGTGTGTCCTGGACGTATTGTTCCTTCGATGCTTGCTTCACTGGCTGAGCATGGGGATACAGAGGGATTCCTTGCTCACAACGGAATGGAGTGCTGTGAGTGTGGATGCTGTTCGTATGTGTGTCCGGCGAAGAGACATCTGACACAGACCATTGCGGGAACAAGAAAATCCATCATTGCGAATAAAAAGAAGTAGGAGGTGTACACATTGGATAATACATTTAAGATTTCGTCATCTCCACATGTCAGAGATAAACGAAGTACACAGAGCATTATGCTGGATGTGATCATTGCTTTGCTTCCGGCAACCGTATTTGGAATCATCAACTTCGAGCTGAACGCTATGATACTTATACTCACATGCGTGGTCTCATGCGTGCTGTTTGAGTGGCTGTACCAGAAGATGATGAACAGAAAAGTAACCATAAGCGATCTCAGTGCAGTTGTAACAGGACTTCTTCTTGCACTGAACCTCTCACCGGATGTACCGGTGTGGATGGCGATACTCGGAAGTGCATTTGCCATTATAATAGTTAAACAGCTCTTTGGAGGACTGGGATTCAACTTCATGAATCCAGCGCTGGGCGCAAGATGTTTCCTTCTCATATCATTTGCAGGAAGAATGACATCATTCTCGTATGATGGTGTGACAACTGCTACACCTCTTGCAGTGCTCAAGAACACAGGGGATCTGGCAAATGTCAATGTACTCAATATGTTTCTTGGAAATATACCGGGAACCATAGGTGAGACATCAGTTGTATGTTTACTTGTTGGTGCGGCTTATCTTCTGATCAGAAGAGTTATAAAGCCGGTTATTCCATTTACATATATAGGAACATTTGCGGTGCTCATTATGATATATGCGGTTGCGTCGGGTAGAGGTTTTGATCTTACATTCCTCGCAGCACACCTGTGCGGTGGTGGTCTGATGCTTGGAGCATTCTTTATGGCAACTGACTATGTTACATCACCTATCACACCTGCGGGTAAGGTTGTGTTTGGTGTGATACTTGGTATACTCACATTCTGTTTCAGAATATATGGAGGATCAGCAGAGGGCGTATCATATGCGATCATATTCTCCAACCTGCTTGTGCCACTCATTGAGAGATGGACACAGCCGAAGAGCTTCGGAGAGGGCGCAGAGCTTGCAGCCCAGGGTGACACAGCCGGAACAAAGTCCAAGATGGATACAAAGTCGATTGTTATAGCAACTATAGCAATCATGATAATCACAGTCATAGCAGGATTTGCACTGGCTTATGTATATAAGATCACAAAGGATCCTATAGCAGTTACAGAGCAGAAAGCAAAGGAAGAGGCATACAAGGCGGTATTCGATGATGCGGATTCGTTTGACAGCTATGCTGACTTTGATGCCGATGCGGCTGCAAAGATCCTGTCAGATGCCGGATATAACGCAGATATAGATGAGATCGTGGAAGCAAAGGGCAGCGATGGTTCAGCACTTGGATATGTTGTGACTGTCACATCACATGAGGCGTATAGTGGAGACCTTCAGCTTGCCATGGGAGTCAGAGCGGATGGAACGACAAATGGAATTTCATTCCTGTCACTCTCAGAGACTGCAGGACTTGGTATGGAGGCTGACACAGACAGCTTCAAGTCACAGTTCGCAGGCAAGAAGGTCGATAAGTTCCAGTACACCAAGTCAGGTGCCACAGTGGACGAGGAGATAGATGCCCTGTCAGGAGCTACCATCACAACAAATGCGGTTACCAATGCGGTGAATGCGGGACTTGAGTATGTGAAGTCCATAAATGGCGGTGCTGCTGATTCATCTGCAGCGTCGAACGGAGGTGACAAGTAATGGGAAAATGTACAGAGCGTTTATATAATGGTATTGTGAAAGAGAACCCGACCTTCGTACAGATGCTTGGAATGTGTCCGACACTTGCGGTTACATCATCAGCCATCAATGGCGCAGGAATGGGACTTACGACCACATGTATCCTGGTGCTCAGCAACTTCATGATCTCAGCACTCAGAAAGGTTATACCTGATAAGGTCAGAATACCATCATTTATAGTTATCATAGCTTCGTTTGTTACTATCATACAGTTTCTGCTGCGGGCGTACCTGCCATCACTCAACAGCAGCCTTGGACTGTATATACCACTTATAGTTGTAAACTGTATCATCCTTGGTCGTGCCGAGGCATATGCTTCCAAGAACAAGGTACTTCCATCTATATTTGATGGACTTGGAATGGGCCTTGGATTTACAGTTGGCCTTACACTTATAGGAATGTTCAGAGAGCTTGTCGGAAAGGGCTGTGTATTTGGATTCCAGATACTTGGAGATGGCAACTTACTTCAGAACTCATCGGGAATTATAAAGGGTATAGGCAATGCACTCAGCCTGTACACACCTATAACAATATTCGTACTTGCACCTGGTGCATTCTTCGTGCTTGCATTCATCATAGCATTTATCAACAAGAGAAATGCAAAGAAGGCAGCCGAGGCACTGGCAAATGGAGAGGAGATCCCGGCAGCATGCAGACCGGACTCATGTGCAGGCTGTATCAATGCAGCATGTTGTGGCAAGCTGGTTTCAGAGACTCCGGCTCCTGTAAAGGCAGCAGAGTCTCCGGCGAAACCTTCAGCGGATGCAAAACAGGTTAAGAAGCAGGAAGAGACACCTGCAGCGGCAGATAAGGATGCAGCAAAGAATACAGCGCCAGAGGCTGACAAGCCAGATGAGGCGAAGAAGGATGAGCCAAGACTCAGCCCATATGCACCGACCAGAGAGTCAGTCCTCGCCGACATAAAGCTTGTTCCGAATGCGACAGGAAAGATGCTTAAGGAGCATGCAGAGGAAGTTCAGCAGGAAAAGACGCCAGATGAGGAGCAGCAGACTGTTACAGAGACTCAGTCAGACAGTCAGGACAATCTCCAGAATGAGAAGTCAACAGAGCAGCCAGCCGCAGAACAGGAAGTAGCAGACAAAGTGGCAGCAGAGCAGCCATCAACGGATCAGCCGACGGAAGCAGAGCAGCCAGAACACTCTGCAGAGAACGAGCCAGCAGATTCCGACATAAAGCTCAAGGAGACAATGGCTCATATAAAGAAGAAAAAAGGAAAGGGAGGTAAGAGATAATGAATATTTTATTGTTAGCCATCGGAGCGGCACTTGTAAATAATGTTATCCTCAGCCAGTTCCTCGGACTGTGTCCTTTCCTTGGAGTGTCCAAGAGTGTCAACACAGCAACCGGAATGGGAGCAGCGGTTGTGTTCGTCATGACCATAGCTTCATTTGTCACCAGCGTTGTGTATTACGGCATACTGAGAAGATTCGGACTTGAGTACCTCAACACCATAGTGTTCATCCTTGTGATCGCAGCACTTGTACAGTTTGTTGAGATGTTCCTCAAGAAGAAGGTCAAGTCATTGTATGAATCACTTGGAGTTTACCTTCCACTGATCACGACCAACTGTGCCGTGCTTGGTATCGCTCTCTCAAATGTACAGAGCGGTTACGGTATACTTGAGAGTACCATCAACGGATGTGGCTCTGCAGTCGGATTTACTATAGCCATAGTGATACTTGCAGGAATCAGAGAGAGACTTGAGCACAGCCCTATACCTGAGGCGTTCAAGGGAACCCCTATAGTTCTCATCACATCAGGTCTTATGGCGATCGCGTTCTTCGGTTTCTCAGGATTGATATAAGGAGGGTGCGGATATGACAGGAATATTGATAGCTGTGGCAGTCGTCGCAGGCGTAGGTATTGTGATAGGTATCCTTCTGGGTGTCGCAGGAGAGAAATTTAAGGTAGAAGTAGATGAGAAAGAAATAGCAGTAAGAGAGCTCCTTCCGGGAAATAACTGCGGTGGATGTGGTTATCCGGGATGTGACGGACTGGCAGCGGCCATCGCCAAAGGTGAGATGCCGCCATCAGCGTGTCCTGTTGGAGGCGAGGCAGTGGCAGCGAAGATCAGTGAGGTCATGGGCGTGGAAAACGCTGAAAATACAAGGTATGTGGCATTTGTCAAGTGTGCAGGAGACTGCGAGAAGGCGAAGGATGTATACGAGTATGTTGGACCAAGGGACTGTAAGCTGGCACAGAACAATCCAAACAGCGGTCCTAAGGCATGTACATATGGATGTACAGGTTATGGCTCATGTAAGGCAGTATGTGAGTTCGGGGCTATTGACATTATAGATGGAATTGCGGTAATTAATAAGGAGAAGTGTAAGGCATGCGGCAAATGTGTCACAGAGTGCCCGAGACACTTGATAGAGCTGGTTCCATATGATGCAGAGAGACTTGTCAGATGTAATTCCCATGACAAGGGTCTTCAGGTCAAGGCAGCCTGCAGCGCAGGATGTATCGGATGTACACTGTGTGCAAGGAACTGTGAGGCTGGAGCCATCACGATAGACAGAAACCTTGCTCACATAGATCCGGAGAAGTGTACAAATTGTGGTGCATGTAAGGCCAAGTGCCCAGTAAAGATAATATCGTAAGAAGGTCCCTCCGAAGGTGGGAGATATAAGGAGAAAATTATATGAGATGTCCATTTTGCTCAGCAGATGATACAAAGGTTATCGATTCCAGACCAGCGGAGGATGGAAGTGCGATCAGAAGAAGAAGACAGTGTGACGCCTGTGGTAAGAGATTTACCACATATGAGAAGGTGGAGACCATACCTCTCATAGTCATCAAGAAGGACAAGAACAGAGAGACTTATGACCGTTCCAAGATAGAGTCAGGTGTCATAAAGTCATGCCATAAGCGTCCGGTTTCAGCGGAAGCAGTCACAAAGTGCATAGATGACATAGAGAACACCATCTTCAACATGGAAGTGAGAGAGATAGAGAGCACGACCATAGGTGAGATAGTCATGGATAAGATCAAGGATCTTGATCAGGTAGCCTATGTAAGATTTGCATCAGTGTACAGAGAGTTCAAGGATGTGAATACATTTATGGATGAGCTGGGCAAGCTGCTCACCAGCAATTCGGAGAAGCGATGATAGAGACATACAACACGATATTACAGGAGGGGCAGGACGAGATAGTCGAGAAAAAATCACGATTCATCGGCTATGCAGTCCCTGTGTCCTCGGAGGAAGAGGCATATGCCTTTGTCGAGAAGATCAGGAAGCAGCACTATGATGCAAGGCACAACTGCTATGCATTTGCCATAGGCAGCGAGAATACATTGCTAAGATTCTCTGATGACGGAGAACCACAGGGAACGGCTGGAAAACCCATCCTGGAGGTTATCACGGGGAATGCGGTGGTTAATATATGTATAGTGGTCACAAGGTATTTTGGTGGAACACTGCTCGGAACAGGTGGTCTTGTGAGAGCATACACCGAGGCAGCCAAGCTTGCACTGTCTGATGCGGGTATACATAAGATGCAGCTTATGAAGCTGGTGAAGATAACCACGAACTACAACGATTCGGGTAAGGTACAATATCTTCTCAGCAACAGTGATGCACTGATAGACAGTACGGATTACACTGCAGATGTGTGCTTCAATGTGGCGGTGCCGGCTGACAGCTATGGATGTCTGGTAAAGCAGATCACAGAGTCTACATCTGCGAGAGCATTGATAGAAGACTCAGGAGAAGAGTACAGATGATGATGAATGGCAGAGCTATAGTAAATATCTTATAGCGCCTGAATATCACTCTGAATATAAGTGCAGCAGCAAGGCTGATGACTGACACTGCGGCGATATGCAGCAGGACATTGAGACAGCCATTGGTGCCGGAATATATGATCAAGGATATAAAGCTGATAATGGCAGCGGGAATAATTCCCGCTGCTATATTTTTTACACAGAATCCGGCTTTTTTTCTGGAGGAGAGGATAGAGTAAGCCCCACAGTCCAGATCCCGGAGATAGTTCTGAAGTCCCAGGAGAGAACATACGAACAAAGTTATGTAAACCAATATTCCCGCAGGAAAATTGTTTGGCGCAATATCTGTCGATGCCGTGTATTTTCCGGTGAGTCCGCTCTCAATTGTGAAAATGTCCTCATTTTCGATATATCCCTTAAATCTATCACTGATGTATTCTGACATCTGGGTCTCGTCGTATGGGACATTTGCCAGATAACGATCCTGGAGCATACATACAGACATGTCTGCCGCATATGCATACAGGAGGGCGGCATACACGGATTCTTCGGACACAGACTGGAATGAGCTTCCATCGGTTGTATACACGGTTATGTGGCGCTTCCCGTCAGAGTGGATCATTGATTCACTGAAACCATCAGGAACCATGTACGCGGAGTCGATCCTGCCGGATGCTACATCATCCTTCATGTCTTTCAGGGATTCATAGTGCCTGAAGGTAAATCCCGTGGATGTCGATGTGAGATACGACAGGAATGCATCCGTGTGTTCGTCAGAACTTTCAATATACACGCCGGACACGATCTCGGTGCTTTGCTTTCTGGCTGGCAGAAAGCTCACAGCGATCAGCACAGCGGGGATGACCAGCAGAACGACGATCATGGCGGGACGGCACAGTATTCTCTTTATAAGTAAGTTTATCTGTCTTATATGGTTCATAGATGTATCTCCGTAAATTTATGATAAATATATGCACAGTGTCTGCACAAGCTTATTGAGCAGCGATCCATGGCATATATCCTTTGCAAAGTTTGGAAGCATGGCTTCCGGTATGAATAAGCCGCTCACATAGGCCAGTATGACAGTGACCACAGTGAGAAGCAGTGTGCAGCCGTGTATCCCTGCGGGAAGCAGACTTATGAGCAGTGTATATACCGCGACACATGTAGCTATGACGATTCCGAACAGTATCCCGCTCATGTGGATATTTACATGCAGTTCATCGATAAACAGTGATGCCAGGGCGAGAGCCATGTATACAGTTATATAAAGGATATACAGCCATATGAACATGGATATGAAATTGCTGACATTGCGTCTGACTTTGCCAATTCCCTGTGACCTGAGCTTTGTTATGTAAGAGGCTGGGAGGTCGAGCAGGAATGGGAAGAAAACAACGCTGCACAGCATCATCATGAGAAGAACCGCCGCACTTGTGTAGAAGTCGGTGGTATTTGCTGCTCTGGTTGCATTTATTTTGTCGACGGTGAAGTTGGCAGTCCTGTCAAGAACCTTAGTCATGAACATGGCATTTACATCGTTGCTGAGCGTGTCCTGAATATCCTCGGGAAGCTCCATGTTCCTTCCTATCGCCTGAACCGAATATATGGCCGCCTGGGATATGCCAAGCATGGAGGATGTGGAGCGGAAGAGGTCATTCAGCACAAATGTATCGATGGACCGGTTGTCAGAATAGTATACCTCGACAGGTGTGTTCGTTCCGTCCATGATGTCGCTTATGATATTGTCAGGGACGTAGATCACAGCGAACAGGTCTCCGTCAGAGAGCCTTGAAAGGGCTGTATCCTTGTCTGAAAATTCTGTGAATACACATGATGAGTGGTAGCTGTCCATATCAGATATCGTGTTGTATGCCATCTGTGCGGTTTTTGAATCTGCACTCATCACGATTCCGATTGAAAGTGGTTCGGAGCGGTCATCAGAGTAGATGAAAGAGTTCGCGTTTAACGCAAGACACAGGAAAACCGTCATCATGACAAATGCTGCGACTACCATGTATATTCCATAATGAGCTATTCTTTTCAAATCAGTTCGTATAAGTCGGTAAAACATAAAACTCCTTTAGATAAAGCTATGATCTGATCAGATTGATGTAGGTTTCAGGTGAGGTGTATCCGGGTGAGATATTTCTGTCTATGGCCAGTTGGATGTGTCCATTTTTCAGTGTGTATATCTTGTTGCATATATCCAGCGCAGATGTCTCATGTGTGGCGATGATGACACTTCCTCCATGTGTTATGTAATTCTGGAGATAGCTCAGTATCCCGTTCTTGCATAGAAGATCAAGCGAGGCCAGAGGTTCATCGAGAAGAAGCAGATCCGGGTCAGACATCATCGTGATGGCAAGGCTTAGCCTCTTCTTCATTCCACCGGAAAGCTTTGAGACACGTTTGTCCAGAAATGAATCCACACCGAGAGACTGACATATGCTCATATTGTGGGAGTTCATGACTGTTTTCCTGCTTCCGGGGTGCCACAGTCTGATGTTGTCAATGGCTGTGAGTTCCGGTATGAGTGGATTGTCCTGTGGGAGCAGAGCAGCATTTGCCTGACAGTCGAAACCGAAGCACCCTGAGTCTGGCTTTATGTTTCTGGATAGTATTCCCAGCAGGGTGGATTTACCCGATCCGTTGATTCCCAGAAGGGCGATGCATTCACCCGGGGATACGGACAGTGACACATCTGTCAGAACTTTATTTTTGCCGTAGCTTTTGCTCACTGAAGAGACAGAAAACATCTAGTATTCCTCCTCTATTACCTGAAAATCAAGGTAGTCAAAATCTATATCCTCCACAAAGTTATCCGCTGTGAATCTGGTTCTGGCGTGGTGGATAAACTCATCCTTATTCTTCTTAAGCCACACCGGCTTTGCCAGGTCAAACTCGTAGCACATATCCTCAAGGGCCTTGTATACCTTGTGGGTACGCGTCATCTCGTAGTCGGATATGCATATCACGGTATCCTTCATGAGGTGGTTATCTTTTATAAGTTTTCCCCATACTCTAAACATATATTATCCTCCATAAGGGTTATTTGAGATCGTACCTGACTAGTATATAACATTTGTGCACAGAATTAAAACAATAAAGACACAAATATGACACATTTACTGCGTATAGTAACAACTGTAAGAAAGAGAAAGGTACCGATTACAGGAATTAAGATAATAAAGATGCGAAAGGATGATAGAGATGGAACAGGAAAACAAGAACCAGATGAATGGAAATAGTGGTCAGGAACCACAGCAGGATGGTCTGTATCATTACAGCTATATGAACAATAGAGGAGATTCAAGATTTGACAGACCTTCAACAAATGCTTCACAGCAGACACAGAATGTTCAGGGCGCACAGTCAGCGCAGAACAATCAGACAGCCGGTGTACATGGCTCAGCACAGAACGCTCAGACTGCCGGCGCACAGAGTTCATCGCAGAATGCTCAAACAGTCGGTACACAGAACGCTTCATATTCAGGTTTTCAGAGAAATGTAAATGGCATGGAAGCATGGTATGACAGCCAGAGAATGAATCAGGGCTATCAGAATCAGGCAGGCAATCAAATGAACAATATGGGAACAGGAAAGCCTTCAGATAACAATATGAGACAGAAGAAGGCAAAAGATAAGAAGCCAAAGAACAGGAAGAGCGGATTTGGCAAGAAGGCAGCAGGTGTGGTTGCAGCGGCTGTTGTATTCGGACTTGTGGCAGGCGTTGTATTCCAGGGGGTCAGATATGGATCGGATAAGCTTCTCGACAAAGATTCGCAGACCACAACAGAGCAGAGTGCTGAGGGTTCAACAGAGAACAATGCACCACAGCTCAAGCAGGCATCATCAGACACGACAAGTACAGTGTACGATGTGTCAACGGTTGCCAAGAAGGTTATGCCTTCCATCGTATCGATCACAGGAACATACGTAACAACATATGATTACTGGTTCAATTCATATCAGCAGGAGTCAACAGGAGCCGGTTCAGGTATCATCATCGGCAAGGATGACCAGTACCTGTATCTTGCAACTAATTATCATGTGGTACAGAATGCTAAGTCATTGTCAGTTACATTTGTCGATGACAAGAGTGCAGATGCGGTGGTAAAGGGATACGTTGAGAACAATGATATAGCAGTTGTCACAGTTAAGCTTTCGGACATATCGGATGACACTTTGAATGAGATAAAGGAGATTCAGGTAGGTTCATCGGATGATCTTGCAGTGGGTGATCCGTGCGTGGCAATCGGAAATGCACTTGGATATGGACAGTCAGTTACAGTTGGATATATAAGCGCACTTAACAGAGAGATAAGTGCTTCAGATGAGACAGTAAAGGTACTTCAGACAGATGCAGCCATCAACCCTGGTAACAGTGGTGGTGCCCTTGTCAACATGCAGGGCGAGCTGATCGGTATCAACACAGCCAAGTATTCAGATACAAGCGTTGAGGGTATGGGCTATGCACTTCCTATATCAGATGTACAGGATATAATCAATGATCTGATAGCAGGCAAGAATGTGTCAAATGATGGAACAACATCAGGACAGGCTTACCTCGGTATATCTGCCCAGACCATCACAAGCCAGTACGCACAGCTCCTGAACATGCCTGAGGGTGTATATATCTCATCAGTTGAGCAGGGTTCAGCAGCAGAGGAGTGTGGACTCCAGTCAGGAGATATCATTTGCAGCCTTGACGGTGAGGACATAGCAGATATGGAGACATTCCATGACAAGATCGTGGCCTGCAATCCTGGCGATAAGGTAACTATCGTATACTACAGAAACAACAATGGTAACTACGAGAAGCAGACTGCTACAGCTACGCTGAAGGAGAAGCAGTGATAAGTCAGATAATTCAGTGGTGATTTAGCACGGAGCTAACAGAACTGAAAGCCTATAGATTGATATAACGGCACCTGTAAGTGAAATTACAGGTGCCGTTTTGTATGTAAGATATGTGGCTGTCAAAATTGTAATCTGCCTGCATTGTATCGGAAGTCCTCGTATTCATCCGGTATGCGGTCAAGTTCGGCGGTAAATGCCTGTGGATTGTAAATTTGCTTGCAAATATACTTTAAATGGTGCATTATAAAGAGTGCGCTTAAGTATAGCGTAAGATTCGGAAGAATGAAAAAGAAAGGTTTACATAACAATGTACAAAATACTTTGTAAGGATGGAAGGGCAAAGAGAGCTGAATTTCAGACTGTTCACGGAACAGTGCAGACACCTCTGTTCATGAATGTTGGAACGGCAGCAGCCATAAAGGGAGCTGTGGCAACAACGGATCTCAAGGACATAGGATGTCAGATCGAGCTGTCAAATACATATCATCTCCATGTGAGACCTGGGGATAAGATAGTCAAGCAGATGGGCGGTTTACATAAGTTTATGTACTGGGACAGACCGATACTCACTGATTCAGGCGGATTCCAGGTATTCTCCCTGGCGGGACTCAGGAAGATCAAGGAGGAGGGCGTAACCTTCAATTCCCATGTCGATGGCCGCAAGATATTCATGGGACCTGAGGAGAGCATGCAGATACAGTCGAATCTGGCATCTACAATAGCCATGGCATTTGACGAGTGTGCCCCTGCACTGGCTGACAGACAGTATGTGGAGAACTCGGTGGCAAGAACCGCCAGATGGCTTGTCAGATGTAAGAATGAGATGGAGAGACTTAACAGTCTGCCGGATACGATCAACAAGAATCAGCTATTGTTTGGAATCAATCAGGGTGCCATATACGAGGATATCAGAATAGATCACGCCAAGAGAATCAGCGAGCTTGATCTTCCGGGATATGCCATAGGAGGACTTGCAGTAGGAGAGACAGCAGAGCAGATGTACCACATACTCGATGTGACCGTTCCGTATCTGCCTGAGGACAGACCGACATACCTCATGGGTGTTGGAACTCCTGCAAATATACTTGAGGCGGTCGACAGAGGTGTTGATTTCTTCGATTGCGTATATCCATCCAGAAATGGACGACACGCCCATGTGTACACGAAGCATGGCAAGATGAATCTCAAGAATGCGAGATTTGAGACAGACGACAGACCTATAGAGGAGGGCTGCGGATGCCCTGCATGCCAGCACTATAGCAGAGCGTACATCAGACACCTGCTCAAGGCAAATGAAATGCTCGGTATGAGATTTTGCGTCTTGCATAATTTGTATTTTTATAATAATATGATGAAAGACATCAGAGAGGCTATTGAAGAAGGAAGATATCAGTCATATAAGAAATCGATGCTTGAGAGCCTTGCTGGTGGAGAAGAGTAATCAAAAAGGAGATTAGAGAATGAATTCACTTTCAACAATTTTATCATCGTCAACAGGAACACAGGCCAGTGGCGGTTCATCAGTTATGTTTATTGTTGTATATATTGCCATATTTGCTGCAATCATTTACTTCATGATGATCAGACCACAGAAGAAGCAGAAGGCCAAGACAGACCAGATGCTTTCACAGATGGAGCCTGGTGATAATATCATGACAACCAGTGGTTTCTACGGAACCATCCTTGATGTGGTTGATGATTCAACTATCATCGTAGAGTTTGGTAACAACAAGAACTGTCGTATACCGATGCACAAGAGCGCTGTTGCAGAGCTTGAGAAGCAGGGATCATCAACAGTCACAGATGATGATAAGGATAAGAAGTCAAAGATATAATAAAGGTATCATCAGAGTAAATAAAAAAGCGGTCATTATACAGTGACCGCTTTTTTTATATCCTGAAATACAGCTTCCGTGATCCGAAGGCCGCCCCTTCCGGTTCCCACGGATATGTCGGGTTTGGCTGCACCGTGGAAGTCGGAACCTCCTGATATGAGGAGCCCGTGTTTTCTGGCGATCTCCCTAAGCCTTCCGGATTCATAGGCATTGTTGGAGGAGTGGTAGACCTCAAGCCCTGAAAGGCCATATGGCTTCAGTTCTTCAAGCATGTCCTCTATCTGTTTATATCCAAATCCGTATATGAGGGGATGGGCGATGAAGGCAGCCTTGCCGTAGGTTCTTATGAGTCTTATGGCATCGGCGGCCGGTATGTCTGGTGTTGGAATGTAATATTTGCATTTCTTGCCCAGATACTTTTTGAACGCCTGGTTCATGTCCCTGCATACGCCTTCGGCTATGAGAATTCTGGCAAAATGAGCTCTTGTGACGACAGTATCAGGATTGCCATGCTGCAGCTTCTCCATGGTCATGTCTATTCCGTCGGCGCGGAATCTCTCACACATCTGCTCGTTTCGGTCGTATCTGGCCTGTTTGATGGCGGCAAGACGGGAGATGAGCTCAGGGTTCTTGTAGTCCATATAGAAGCCCAGAATGTGGATCTCCACACCGTTGTAGATGGCGGACATCTCTATGCCGGGAACTACCTCGATATGATGGTCACTGCTGTCAGAAAAGCCAGAGCAGTTGGTGGAATCACTGTTCTGGATCGGAGGAAGAGTGCTGTTCCAGTTATCTGCATATGTGATTGCATCTGCTACGCCGTCCACTGTGTCGTGGTCGGTTATGGCGATCGCTGCAAGATTCCTGTCAATGGCAAGCTGGCACACCTCTGATGGGGTGCAGGAGCCGTCGGAAGCGGTGGTGTGAAGGTGCATATCTATAAATCTCATGTTGAAAACCTCCGTTTTTATTTTTTATATCATGTATCTGAGCAGCACCTGAAGCGGCGCATGTCTGGGTTGAATGTGCTCTGACAGAAGTATTGTATATCAGATAAATACATATGTTCAAGTGAATATGGTTACGGTCAAATGATATAAGCGGACATATGAACCCTGACAACTGTGCCTTGTTAAAAACTTTCTCAATAAGGCGCGCTGTACTTGATAAAGTACACGCAAATGCGACAAAAATTTTCAATAAGCTATGGACTTCATAACTGTTTTGTGAGAAAATACCACTGATGGTTTGAATTAGAGAATTCGGAACCGCTTTTAAGAATTCATATTTTGAAAGGAGTTTCACAATGATTTACACTAAGGAAGTTGAAAACATGTGCCCTGTAGCAAAGGGTGCAAAGCATGAGCCAGCTCCTATCCCAGAAGAAGGAAAGTGGGTTTACTCAAAGGAAATCAAAGACATCTCTGGTTTTACACATGGTGTAGGCTGGTGTGCACCACAGCAGGGTGCCTGCAAGCTTTCACTTAACGTAAAAGAGGGTGTTATCGAGGAGGCTCTTGTCGAGACTATTGGATGTTCAGGTATGACACATTCAGCAGCTATGGCAGCTGAGATTCTTCAGGGTAAGACAATCCTTGAGGCTCTCAACACTGACCTTGTGTGCGATGCTATCAATACAGCAATGAGAGAGTTATTCCTTCAGATCGTATACGGACGTACACAGAGTGCATTCTCAGATGACGGACTTGCAGTTGGTGCCGGACTTGAGGATCTTGGAAAGGGTCTTCGTTCACAGGTTGGTACAATGTATGCAACAAAGGCTAAGGGTGTTCGTTACCTTGAGATGGCAGAGGGCTATGTAACAGGAATAGCACTTGATGCAGATGACGAAGTTATCGGATATCAGTTCGTTTCTCTTGGAAAGATGACTGACTTTATCAAGAAGGGTGATGACCCTAACACAGCTTGGGAGAAGGCTTCAGGTTCATACGGACGTGTTAAGCCAGAGCAGGGCGCTGTTAAGATCATCGATCCACGTAAAGAGTAGTCGGAAATAGAGGAAAGGAGAACGAGACAATGGCATTATTTGAATCATATGAAAGAAGAATAGACCAGATAAACGCTGTACTTAACAGCTATGGAATCAGCTCAATCGAAGAAGCTGAGAAGATCACAAAGGACGCTGGACTTGACGTTTACAATCAGGTAAAGGGTATTCAGCCAATTTGTTTTGAGAATGCTTGCTGGGCATATACAGTAGGTGCAGCAATCGCAATCAAGAAGGGATGCAGAAAGGCAGCAGACGCAGCAGCAGCTATCGGTGAGGGTCTTCAGGCATTCTGTATACCAGGTTCTGTTGCAGATCATCGTAAGGTTGGTCTTGGACATGGTAACCTTGGTAAGATGTTACTTGAGGAGGAGACAGAGTGCTTCTGTTTCTTAGCAGGTCATGAGTCATTTGCAGCAGCTGAGGGTGCTATCGGTATCGCTGAGAAGGCTAACAAGGTTCGTAAAAAACCTCTTAGAGTTATCCTTAACGGTCTTGGTAAGGACGCAGCTCAGATTATCTCAAGAATCAATGGATTTACATATGTTGAGACAAAGTATGACTACAAGAAGGCTGAGCTCAATGTAGTATACGAGAAGGCATATTCAGATGGTATCCGTGCAACAGTTAAGTGCTACGGCGCTGACGATGTTCAGGAAGGTGTTGCTATCATGCACAAGGAGAACGTTGGTGTATCTATCACAGGTAACTCAACAAACCCTACACGTTTCCAGCATCCAGTTGCAGGTACATACAAGAAGGAGTGTATCGAGCAGGGTAAGAAGTACTTCTCAGTAGCATCAGGCGGTGGTACAGGACGTACACTTCACCCAGATAACATGGCAGCAGGTCCTGCTTCATACGGTATGACAGATACTCTCGGACGTATGCACAGTGATGCACAGTTCGCTGGTTCATCATCAGTTCCTGCACACGTAGAGATGATGGGACTTATCGGAATGGGTAACAACCCTATGGTTGGTGCTACAGTTGCTGTAGCTGTTTCCGTAGAGGAAGCAGCTAACGCTGGCAAGTTCTAAAAAATATAGCATTTATGCGACTTGAGAGAGTGTGGAATTTCCTGAAAAAGACCACGTAACTACCACGTAACTAACAGGTAACTAACACACGTAACTAACAAATCTCTAACAAATAAAGGGCAGCAGTTGATGTAACTGTTGCCCTGTTTTTTTATTTTATCTTTTCAATTTCGGTGTGTAATTGTTCCATGGTTCTATGGGTATATACTTTTTCCGTAACATCCTCTATGGCATGACCGACTATGAGTTTGATCACATATTCATTCATTCCGGCCTCTTTTGCAAGAGTGATAAACGTATGCCTTGTATCATGAGGGCGGTGTGAAAATCCAAGTTTCTTACATATCTTATTCCAGCGCACACGATACTTGTCATATGTCATATGCATACCGGCGTAACAGTCTGGATCATTGAACAGATATTCAGATCCGAGAGTTTTGGCTTGTTCCATCCGGGCGGATATAAGCCCCTTTATCTTTGAATGTATAGGAACACATCTGTTACGTCCTGCATCAGTCTTCAGACCACCAAACATTGTATTATTCTCAAGGTCTATATCTGAAATTTTCAATATAGCCAGCTCCTGAGGACGCCAGCCACTGTATATTCCAATCAGGACCATATCGACAAATCCATAATCTATATTATCCCACAGCATCTGTATTTCTTCATCTGAGAATGGAATCCGGACAATCTCTGGTTTGCCACGTTTGACAGCATCACACATCTGAGCATAGTCTTTGTCAACGACCTCCAGCTTGAGAGCGTATTTATACATCATATTGTACATGGATTTCATTCGCTGCTTTGTTGACTGTCCAACATCAGCATTATTTATTGCCCCTTCCAAATGATTCGGTCTGATATCACGCATTCTCATATTCCACAGAGGTTTAGAGTGGTTGTATGCAGATCTGATAGTTCTGACCGCAGATGGTACGATAGTCTGAAAGTGCATCTCAGACCATTTGTCATAGAGCTCTGCAAATGTGATATTTGCTGTGTCGATGTCGTAAGGGTTCTGGTTGTAATTTATAAGAGCAGTCAAAGCCTCTGCTCTGGTGCTGTAATAACCAATGGTGGAATAGAGTTGTTTGACTTTGCAGCCTTCTTCATCAACAGACCAGCCTTTAGTCTTTTTTGCCACCCATGGTTTACGTCTTCTGCCGGACAGCTTGTATACTGTCCCCATTCCGTTAGCCATCTTCATAAAATCACCATCCTATCTAAAAATAGGCATAAAAAATAAGCCTATCAAAAGTGGAAGGCTTATGGTATAATGTAGTTTGTTAATTGTGAGTACCTATAAGCCTTCGGTTTGTGGGTAACTTCCCTCAGGTGTTCCAGCACCTGGGGGATTTTTATTTTGAACTATTTCCAAATTGGAATAGGTTCATACAACATAAAGCTATATCGGACGTTATATCTGTTCTAATTTGGTTTTCCAATCAGAAGGAAAACCCAGTGAATCAAGTATATCCTGTTCGGTAAGAACACTCATATGTGTACATAAATCGTGTAGATATTTGTTAATTCTTTTCAATAAAGATTTATATTCATTCTTTGACAATAAAAATTTCAAAATAATCATTGTGGCAAACATATCACGTTTTCCATAGGCATATTCAGTATTATTTTGCGGAATATTAAGTGCTGCATGATATTGAGTATCAATTAGTGGAGCTTTAGATCTAAAGCAGTATAACCTATTGCCATGTGCGCAAAGATTCCGTATTTTTGACAAGTAAAACAAAGAACTTTCTAGTTCTTTATCTGTCATATGAAATACTTTAGAAACATACTGTCTTTCTGGCTGTTTCATCATACTGTAGAACTTACTTATATTTCCAAACGTCAAAACGTTATTTAAAACCCATAATGGAACATATCCATAATTTGTCAAGTAATGTGAAATACAGGGGTCACTAGATCTGCTTGATAGTGTGCGCTGTATATCAGCAATTAGCTGTGAAATATTTTGGTATGCATTTCTCTTGTTTGTATCAAAGTTTGTATATAACAAATAATTGTCATGGCCATATTTTTTAGAAAAAATGTATGCTATTAGACTTTTTATATTTGTTTCAACCTCTAAAGTATACCGAAAAAATAAACCTCGTAGTTGCTTATCAAATTGAAAGAGAAAGTATATTTCATTAAATGTAGTTCCGGGTTTATATATGTCCTCAGTTGATGAGGAGGTTGTATCTAAAAATAAGTTTTTATATCCGTTAATAATGTTGTAGTATCCAAAACGCTGTAATCCTTTTTTACAGAATGATCTCTGCTCAGGTGTGGATATATCAACACCACGTGATATTAACAAGGCTATTAGTTCATCAGTAGTTTTAAACTCTTTATCTGGCATAAATACCTCCTGTAAAATAAAAAGACCCCGGGCCCGAAGGACACCGGAGTACGTTCCAAATATTATATGCTGGATATAAATTACTTATTCCAGTACATGAACTATATCACGATTTACCTTCAAAAGTCAATATTAAAAGTTCAAGAAAATTAACATTTTTTTGTATATAATGAACAAAATGTTTAAAATTTGAGGCTTGTTTTCACAGCCTTGATAATGCGTTTTTACCAATTTACAATTCAGTTAACCCATGCGCATAAGCCTCAATAACATCGGCAGAGCCTTTGCTGAAGTCGTCCCTGTCTATATGCCCCATAGCGTGGATATAAGCGTCATTTAGCTGTTCCTGAGTGAATCGTGAGTTGAGGAAGATAGTATAAGAGCCATCTTCGTTACTGGTCACGGTTTCTTTAATCTTGGTAGATTTTAAATCCATCATCTGTACGTTTATATATTCCAAAGAAATCATCCCTTTCAAATGTAATCAGAAAAACAATAACAAAATCAGTGGGATGTTTTATGTGCATTATCGTTTCTCTTTATTCTTGAGAGCCATGAGCATTGTGTGAACTGTCTCCAAGTCCTCTGGCTCTGCGTCCCTTGCGGCATCGAAGAGAAGAGAGAGCTGTTTGTTCTCGAATATCTCTTGTGCTTTCTGAGCTGTTTCATCGTCAAAGTAATATGTAGGCTTGGCTGGTTCTTCATCCATGTCGAATCCCATCAACCACATAGCATTTACTTTTAAAACTTTTGCAAGTTTCGGTGCTGATATGTTAGATGGTTTATGACTACCATTAACATATTGGCTTATGGAGGCTTTGCTAACTCCACTTCTATCTGCAAGTTCTTGTGCACTCATATTTATATTATTCATAGCTTGTTTTAATCGGTTAGCAGTTGTTGGCCATTTCATATACTAAACCTCCTCTATCTATATATGCATATTTTATATTTGGATTATACAACAACGTTTAACTAAAATCAAACAAAAAGTTAAAAATCTTTAAACTTTAGGGTTGACAACTGAGTTAAACAGAGTTAAACTAGCATTAAAGTTAAACGAGGTTTAACAAATGCGGATGGAAGGAGGTACGACAATGCCATATCAGTATGACAAGCTGAGAGGAAGAATAATAGAGAAGTACGGAACGCAGGGTAATTTTGCCAAGGCATTGGGATTATCAAGTAATTCTGTATCAAAGAAGTTGAACTGTAGAACTGGATTTACTCAGGAAGAGATGAACAAGTGGGCTGAACTACTTGACATTGATTTAAAGGACTATCCAGCGTATTTTTTTGCTTAGGAAGTTAAACAAAGTTTAACCAATAAGAGGAAGGAGAGCCATGAGACTTATAAGAAACTGGATAGAGTCAGAAAAGGAACTGAAAGTCATCGCAAAAGAGATGAGAAAAGAAGAGTTCCTAGAAAACAACAAAGAGTTCCAGGAACTGCACCATCTGTCTGATGAGGAAATGCTGTTCTTTGACTACCTTTACAGAAAGGAGCGCAAGTACAGAGCGGCAGTCCTTATCCTAATCCTAATTTGTGCAGGATTAACACTGTCAATATGGATGTGACGATAGACACAACTATAGGGGTGATAAATGATTTGAGTATACCAAAGAAGACCTTTTTTCTTTGGTGGATGAGATAGCGATGGTAGGTGTCTGTGACGGAGAGTGTTCCATCAAGTAAAGGGTCACCATATCGACCTTCCTTGTCGGAATAGTTACGACATACAAATGCAATTTCAATGAAATATGGAAGGGAATTACCAAGAAACTCGGCAGGAACCTTTTTTCGTTTCTTTGTTACAAAGAGCTTGTATTTGTCCTTAATACTTAAATCAATACTATCAAAATCATACATAGGCGATAACCTCCATAGTTTTTCACTATTGTAACACATAACGAAGAGAAAGGAGAACCATGACAACAGAGAAGTTAAACAAAATACTGAAAGCACTGGACGGAATCAGTTACTTGGACTGGGTTGAGTTGGAGAGAGAAGTGTATAAGAGATTTAATGCCGATATCCGCTTAATGTCAGACGCAATACCATTAAGGGATACCGACAAAATCTTTAAGGAACTTGCTAAGTATGATTCTAACCTTCGACAGTCTGAATAAGGAAAAGGAGGGAAGAAATGCTCAAGAAGATATACACAGAGCTTGTACAGATAAGAAAAGAGCTCCAGACAATCAGAAAACTGCTGGAGTATAAGCCTATCAACACACTCATAATTCAGAAAGAGTATGGAGAGGAACCAAAGAAAAGATGTTAAGCACGATCATTGGCATAGCCATTGGAACATTTGTCGGAAGGTTGATTTTCGACATTTGGAAATCAAGAAGGAAAGGAGATGGGAACGATGAAGACAAAGAAACTTAAGAAAGAAGTGGACAAGACAATAAAGTACCTGTGCAAGAAGGTTAGAGACGATAACTATATGTGTGACTACAAGGATTCCATGGCACGGACTCTTGACTCCATGATGAAAACAAGAGCCCGGCTTGGTAAGTCAAAAAAGACTAAGTAAGAGATTATCTAAGCTTTACGTTTACATTACAAGCTTTAATAGCTCTTTTAGATATGTTGTCATATAAAGCTACGATCTCTTCGATGGTCTTGTCTGATAAGTCCTGATTCTGAAGGTAAAGCAGTGTCAGTGCATCAGCCTTAGTAGCAGGAAATGTCTTGAAAGTTTCCATAGTTGCGCTCCTTTCTATGTATTTGGTTATAAACATATGTTCATACCAGTATATATATCGTATCTAAATATAAGGAGGTAGTCAAGTGGATAAAAGTGAAATATTACAGGCCGTTGAGAGAGAAAGAATCAGACAGGGCATGTCAAAGCGTAAATTGGCTGAAAAGGCAGGATTTACCGACAGGAGCTTGTACATGTGGGAATCAGATAAGAGAGGAATGACATTGACCAATGCCGACAGCTTACTAAAAGCGGTTGGGCTGAGGCTGGTCATAGAGAAAGGAGAGTGAGAGTGATGAGGATAACAACCGTGCAGGCCGCCGCAGTGATGGGATGTTCTCCGCAGTTCGTAAGAATCGGAATGCAGAGAGGAGTCCTTGACATAGGTGATGCGATTAAGATGTCGAGCATTTGGACATACAACATATCTCCAGCCAAGCTGGCAGCAAGACAGGGGATGACACCCGAGATGTTGGAGTCGGCAATCAAGAGGCTCTGACACTAAAAAAGCACCATTGGACTGCAATCCGCCGGTGCATAGAAAAATACTCAAGAAAATCATAGCAGAAAAGGGGAAGAAAAGCAATGAAGAGGAAGAACATGGATACAAAGGCTGTCAAGATGGTGAGCCTTGTAATAATGACTATTTTATTTTTGCTGTTGGCCTACAACATCTTATTCAACGCAGAAGTGCTGCTTGCACTGCCGGCGGTAGGATTGGTGGCGTACTTGCTTGGAACAGTGTTCACGGAGCTGGGACTTTATGGCGTGCTTGAACTTATGAACAGCATTGAAGATGCCAGAGAGGAATAGAACATGGTTGAGATGAAAGTGCTCGGAAGCCATGAAGAGTGGCTCAGGGCAAGGACCAAGATAGGCGGGTCGGATGCCTCTGCCATCGTGGGTATGAACCCATACAAGACCAACGTGGAACTGTTTAAAGAGAAAGCCTACGGCATAGAGCCTGAGGACATATCAGACAAGCCTTATGTCAAGTATGGAACAGCGGCGGAGAAGCACCTGAGAGAACTATTTAAGCTGGATTATCCACAGTATCAAGTTGGGTATGTGGAAAACAACATGTTCACGAATGATAAGTACCCATGGGCGCATGCAAGCCTTGACGGATGGCTTATGGACCGGGATGGACGCAATGGTGTGCTTGAGATCAAGACCACAGAGATCCTGCAGTCAAGTCAGAAGAAAAAATGGGATAACAGAGTGCCAGATAACTATTACATACAGGTGCTTCATTACTTGATGGTGACAGAGTTTGAATATGCGGTACTCAAGGCACAGCTCAAGTTTGAAATTGATGGAGAGGTATATTTGCAGACCAAACACTATCCGATAGAGCGGTCGGAGGTAGAGGATGACATCCAGTATCTTATTGATGCTGAGAGAGAGTTCTGGGAGAGCGTACAGGTGAAGAAAGAGCCGCCGCTGATACTTCCGGAGATATAGGAGAGATGCAATGTATTACAACGAATGCCCGCAGTGTGGTGCTTACCTGGATCCAGGCGAACACTGCGACTGTGAGGAAGAGAGACAGCGACAGACAGAACGTATCATGTCAATGATACGTGAGAACAAGGAGAGTCACCAGATGGAGCTGGTGCTGAATTAGGAGGTTAAAAATGGAATTAAGAGTTAATGAGGTAGCGATACCGGAGAGGATTGATTTTAATTATGAAGAGCTTAAGGCTGAGCTCTCATCCAAGGTTTCTTTTTATGAGACCCTGGTATATACAGATGATCAGATCAAGGACGCAAAGGCAGATCGAGTTAAGCTGAGAAAGCTGAAAGATGCGCTTAATAGTGAGCGGATCAGGAGAGAAAAAGAATATATGCAGCCGTTCAATGTGTTCAAAGCTCAGATCAACGAGATCATAGGCATTATAGACAAGCCTATAGCGGTGATAGATGAACAGGTCAAGGCATTTGACGAAAAGCGCAAGGCCGAGAAACAGAAAGCCATTGAGGAGTTGTTTGCGACTATAGGCTTCCAGAACTTTGTGACACTTGAGAAGATACAGGATCCTAAGTGGCTGAATGCGTCTACATCAATGAAGAGCATTGAAGATCAGATGAGGTCAAAGATGTACGAGATCGGCAACGGAGTGCTTACACTCAGTCAGCTCCCGGAATTCGGATTTGAGGCTACAGAGGTATTTAAGGATACATTAGACATCAACAAGGCCATCTCAGAGGCTAAGAGAATGTCAGAGATCACAAAGGCAAAGGCTGAGGCAGAGGCAAGGAGAAAGGCTGCAGAAGAGGTACGAAAAGCAGCAGAAGAATCACGAAGGGCTGAGGAAGAGCGCAAGGCACAGGAGAGAGCTGCCGAGGAGCAGAGAGCCGCAATGGCAAAGGCTATGACACCACCAGAGGAGGTACAGCCGACACCAGTACAGGAGTCACAGCCGGAACCACAGAAGATGGTAGTCAAGTTTGAGGTAGAACTTACAACAGAAGATGCAACGGCTCTGAGAGAGTTCTTCCAGAGCAGAAATATAACATTTAGAGCGATTAAGTAGGAGGTATACAAAATGATTAAGTCAGAAATGGGATCAGTATCAATGAGAGGAACAACACCGGTTCTTATATCGGAGTTAGCACTTGCGGTGAAGGGAATAAGAGAATCACTTGCTAAAGAGTATGGAGAGACAGCTACAGATGAGTTGATAAACAAAGCAGTGGAAGCATCCAAAGCTGAGGGAGACCTTGACGAGATTATGCAGGGGCTCATACATGATACGTTTGACATATTGACCAAAGTGGATCGTCACAAAGACAACACAGAGAATCCGATATCAATTCTGGAGGATATCTTGCGCAAGGCATTTGAGGACATGATTAAGCATTAGGAGGTAAGGAATAATGGCAGTAAATAACAGTTTGGTAGCAAAAAGTAAAGCACAGCAGAATCTGGGAATTACAGAGTATCTTACAAAAGATGCAATCAAGAATCAGATCAACAAGGTGGTTGGTGGAAAGAATGGACAGAGGTTTATATCTGCTATCGTATCAGCATATAATACCAACCCTACACTTCAGGAGTGCACGAATCAGTCGATTCTTTCAGCTGCACTTCTCGGTGAGAGTTTACAGCTTTCACCATCTCCACAGCTCGGACATTATTACATGGTCCCATTCAACAATACAAAGACTGGTGTCAAGGAAGCTCAGTTCCAGATGGGATATAAGGGATATATTCAGCTTGCGATCCGTTCCGGTCAGTATAAGAGACTGAATGTTGTCGCTATCAAGGAGGGAGAGCTTGAGTATTTCGATCCACTCAACGAGGACATCAAGGTTAATCTCATGGTTGATGATTGGGACAAGCGTGAAGAGGCTGAGACAATCGGCTACTATGCAATGTTTGAGCTTGTGAACGGATTCAGAAAGACAATGTATTGGAGTAAGGCTCAGATGCTTGCTCATGCGGACAAGTATGCACCGGCATTCTACAAGGACGCTGGAAAGGTCAAGACAAAGTACGGAGAGAAGCAGAGAGTATCATATGCTGACTATGAGGCTGGCAATTATGATTCGAGAGATTCATGGATGTATTCATCATTCTGGTACAAGAATTTTGATGGAATGGCTTACAAGACAATGCTCCGTCAGCTAATCAGTAAGTGGGGAGTAATGAGCATAGATCTCCAGAAAGCATTTGAGGGTGACATGGCAACCTTGGACGCTGAGGGACATCCTACATACGTTGAGAATGACAATGATGAGTATGTGGAAGCCACAGCAACAGAGATGAATGAACCAGAAGCACAGGCTCCACAGGCAGAGCCACAGGATACTCAGAACAATGCTCAGAATACACAGAACAGTGTTCAGAATCCGCAGCCGGCACCGGCAGAAAATCCACAGCCAGAGATGAACGCTGTCGAGGCGGCACTGTTCGGAAGTTTCAAGTAGGTTACATTGACATTACATAATACATCACAACACGCAGCGTAATGTCTTAGCATATATCCCTGTTGCTCTTATTTGAGGGTGACAGGGGGGAAAGGAGCATTGATGACTTGGAACAGGTCAAGAGCCAAATACGGCAACAGGAAGGCTGTAATAGACGGCATCACATTCGACAGCAAGAAAGAAGCTCAGAGATATACAGAGCTGAAATTGCTTGAGAAAGCGGGCAAGATAACAGGCTTGCAGCTTCAGAGAGAATTTGAACTGATACCAGCTCAGAGAGAACACACAAATGAGATCTATGAAAAAGGACCCAACAAGGGCAGATTCAAACCGGGAAAGCTCCTGGAGCGTAAGTACTCATACATAGCAGACTTCGTTTACTGGGATGGATTCGAAATGGTTGTTGAGGATACAAAGGGCATGAGAACAAAGGAATACATCATAAAGCGCAAGTTGATGCTTTATAAATATGGAATACGAATCAAGGAGGTGTGAGCCACATGGGAAATAAAGGGAGCTTTGTCTTTTATACCGAATATAGAGAGCATTTGTCGATGCTACCACCGGAGCAGGTCGGTGAGTTGATGTTTGCTCTGATGGACTACCAGGAGACAGGCGAAGTTCCGGATCTTCCAAAAGGTAGTGCACTTGCCATGTGTTTTTCTTTTATCAAGGCACGCATGGACAAGGACAACTCCAAGTATGAGGAAAAATGTGAGCGCAACAGATCAAACGGCAAGAAGGGCGGCAGGCCTACAAAGGAAACGGATAATCCTGAAACCGAGGAAAACCCAAATAAACCGAATGGTTTTTCTGAAAACCGAATGGTTATTTCTGAAACCGAGGAAAACCCAAATAAACCCAAAAAAGCCGATAATGATAATGAATATGATAATGATAGTGATAATGAGGAGTATATACATACTCCTACTAAGGCACGTGCATGCGCACATGCGGAGGTAGAGAAGCCACGTAAGAAGTCTGAACCGGTCAAGTATAGCGATGATCCAGAGCTTAATGATGCCATTGCAGAGTTCGTCAAGTTCCGGAAAGGTATCAAGAAGCCTATGAGTGACAGGGCCATAACGCTGATGATGAACAAGCTTGAGTCGCTATCACACGATAAGCATGAACAGGTACAGATTCTCAATCAGTCGATAATGCAGGGATGGACAGGCCTATATGCGCTTAAGGATGACGGTAAGAGCCGAGGGCAGCCACGGAACGTGAATCCAAATGGATTTGCAAACTTCAAACAGACAGATCATTCTGAGCAGCTTGGACAGCTTGAGAAGATGCTGGCTGATGAGCTGAATAATAAATAACACACGAAAGGAGCCGAACCTCCGGCCGGGGTAATGCTATAGCGGGTTCCTGAGAAGTGAATGACATACAGAGAGTTTTTAGAGAGCAAGATAGAGCTTGCTACTGACAGCGGTTTCGAGGTTGATAAGAGCCGAATAAATAAAGCCCTAAAGCCACATCAGAGTGATGCGGTGGCATGGGCGCTGAAGGGTGGACGTAGAGCCTTGTTTGAGTCGTTTGGGCTTGGCAAGACTGCACAGGAAATAGAGTTTTGCCACCTTGCAGCAGAACATACCGGCGGTAGAGCGTTGATTGTATTACCGCTTGGAGTTAAGCAGGAGTTCACAAGGGATGCTGTAGAGCTCCTGGGCTATGAGAAACCTGAATATTGCCGAACCATGGAAGAGGTTGAGGCAAGCACAAGTCAGATCGTTCTGACGAACTATGAGAGAGTGAGAGACGGAGATATAGATCCATCGTATTTTGCGGCAACCTCACTTGATGAAGCATCCGTGCTTAGATCATTTGGATCTAAGACATACCAGACGTTCCTTGACAAGTTCAAAAATGTACCTTACAAGCTCGTAGCGACCGCTACACCATCACCGAACAAGTACAAGGAGCTTATACACTATGCTGGATATCTTGAAGTCATGGACACAGGACAGGCACTTACAAGGTTCTTTCAAAGGGATTCAACCAAGGCGAACAACCTGACACTGTACCCGAACATGGAGGATGAGTTCTGGTTGTGGGTAAGTAGCTGGGCGCTGTTCATCACAAAACCTTCAGACATCAACCCTGATTATTCCGATGACGGCTATGTGCTTCCACCGCTTGATGTGAGGTGGCACGAAATACCGATACACTACGGAGATTCAGTTAACAGGGACGGCCAGATGGAGCTTTTCACTCAGGCTAGTACAGGACTTAAAGAAGCCGCAAAGATCAAGCGTGAGAGCATAGATGCCAGGGTTGAGAAGATGAAGGAGATAGTTGATAGCTCTCCGGAGGATCATTTCATTCTGTGGCATGACCAGGAAGCAGAGAGACACGCTATTAAGAAAGCTCTGCCGGAGACAGTGGACATATACGGATCCATGGACTACGACCTCAGAGAACAGAGAGTTATAGATTTTTCCAATGGCAAGACAAGGCTATTTGCTACCAAGAAGTCGATCAGTGGTTCAGGCTGTAACTTCCAGCGGTTTTGTCACCGGGAGATATTTGTTGGTATTGATTATGAGTTCAATGACTTCATACAGGCTGTGCACAGGTGTTACAGGTTCCTGCAGCAGGACACAGTAGTAATAGACATCATCTACATGGAGAATGAGCGGGAGATCAAGGATGCACTGATCGAGAAGTGGAAGAATCATAATCACATGGTCAAGAAGATGATCGAGATCGTGAAGAAATATGGCCTTGATTCGGCAAACAAGACGGAGAGATTGGAAAGGAAGATGGGTGTGGAAGGTACAAGAGAAGAGAGAACGGTAAGAGGCAAGCATTATGAGGCTGTGTATGGCGACTGTGTGGAAGAGACAAGGGCAATGGAGAGCAACAGCGTTGATTTGATACATACGTCGATACCGTTCGGCAATCACTACGAGTACAGCGCAAATTATAACGACTTCGGACACAATCAGGATACAGAGAGGTTCTTTGAACAGATGGACTTCCTGACACCGGAGCTTTTGAGGGTGCTGAAGCCGGGAAGAGTGGCGGCCATCCACGTTAAGGATAGAGTGTTGTTTGGAAATGCTACCGGCACAGGAATGCCGACTATTGAGCCATTCCACGCTGACTGTATAGAACACTATATGCGTCATGGCTTCCAGTATTTTGGGATGATCACAGTGGTTACGGATGTTGTAAGGGAGAACAACCAGACGTACCGCCTTGGATGGACTGAGCAGTGCAAGGACGGTACCAAGATGGGTGTGGGATGCCCTGAATATATTCTGTTATTCCGTAAGCTACCAACGGATCACAGCAAGGCATATGCTGATGACCCGGTTACAAAGTCCAAGGACGAATACACAAGAGCGCAGTGGCAGATAGATGCTCATGGATACTGGAGAAGTTCAGGAGACAGACTGATAAGCAAAGAGGAGCTTGAGGGTGTATCTGTGGATAACTTACAGAGAGTGTACAGACAGTACAGCAGAGAGCACGTATACAACTATGAGGAGCACGTGGAACTTGCAAAAGAGCTTGATACAGATGGCAGGCTTCCAGCTACATTCATGGTTGTAGCGCCGGGATCCTGGAATCAGCTTGAGGTATGGGATGACATAAACCGGATGAGGACGCTCAACACGACACAGAGCAGACGAAGGGCAACGATGCACGTATGCCCGTTGCAGCTTGATATTGTTGAGAGGATCATCAACAGATACAGCAATCCGGGCGATGTGGTATATGATCCGTTCGGCGGCCTTATGACAGTACCGATGATGGCGGTCAAGATGCACCGGTTCGGTAAGGGATGTGAACTGAATCCGGATTACTTCAGAGATGGTGTTGGATATTTACAGGCAGAGGAGAATGAGGTTGACTCACCGACATTGTTTGACTTTATAGATGGAGGTATGGAATGAACGATTTGAAGATATTTGAGAATAAAGAATTTGGAAAGATCAGAACAGTAATAGAGAACGGCGAGACTTGGTTTATCGGGAAGGAGGTGGCTGACATTCTTGAATACGCAAACACAGCAAAGGCAATTAGGGATCATGTTGATGAAGAAGATAAGCTGACCGAACGAATCGTTCTGTCAGGTCAGAATCGAGAAGTGATATTTATCAATGAATCAGGGTTATACAGCCTTATCCTTTCAAGCAAGCTGCCAAATGCAAAGCGGTTCAAACGTTGGGTAACATCTGAGGTGTTGCCATCAATCCGTAAGAACGGCGGTTACATAGCCGGACAGGAAACCATGACGGATGATGAACTGATGGCCAGAGCCTTACAGGTGGCTCGGAACAAGCTACTTGAGAGGGACAAGCAGATAGAGACCATGAAGCCAAAGGCAATATTCGCTGATGCGGTTGCAGCAAGTCACACATCAATTCTGATCGGAGACCTTGCAAAACTGATTAGCCAGAATGGTGTGAACATCGGTCAGAAACGCTTGTTTAAGTGGTTGCGTGATAATGGCTACCTCATCAAAAGAGAGGGCTCAGATCGAAATATGCCAACTCAGAGGAGCATGGAGATGAAACTGTTTGAGGTGAAGGAAAGCACCATAAGCAATCCAGACGGCTCAGTCAGGATCACTAGGACACCAAAGGTTACAGGCAAGGGACAGCAGTATTTTGTGAATAAGTTCCTTGCTATCTGAAAGGAGAGATCACATGACAGAATTTGAGATAGATGCAGCATTTAACACCATCTGCCGACCGGGGCAGGTGGTGAAGATCCTCACAAAGAACGGAAAAGAGGAGAATGTCCCTATAAGGGTTTGGAAGCGATGGACAATAGTTGAGGCATATGAATACCATGTACTGATGCAGAGTGAAATGGGCTACCATGAGAGCTTCAGCAACACAGACATAAGAGAGATGATCAGGAAGGGGGAAATACGATGGAGATAGTACCAGAGAGAGCAGGAGGCTGCGAAAACTGCAAATACAGAGCCATGGACGAGACACAGGAGCCATGCGCACACTGTACCAAGAATGCGACGGATAACTATGAGCCGATGACCAACGGCGACTACATCAGGTCACTTGGGGATGCGGATCTTGCGCCGATCATCATGTGTCCGAGTGAGATTGGATTTGACGAGATTGGATTTGACGAGATTGTGTGTCAGAGGGGTAAGCAACATTGCATAGAATGTACCCGCAGATGGCTTGAGGCAGAAAGAGAGGTTGAGGAGGCAAGAAACACATCTGAACAGCTGAAAGTGGGTGAAAGCGAATGAGCGCAAGAAAAGGAAAGAACCTAAAGCGGGTGAAGAATCAGCTTAAACTGTTGACAGATACCACCACAAACACATCAATGCGGCGAGCACTAATCACAGCCCAGAAGTGTATTGATAAACAGATATCAAAGCCGCTGGAGTCATGGGGCGCATATCAGCGTTGTCCTAGTTGCGGAGTGGCATATATATATTTTGATAATTACTGTCCGGTATGTGGACAGAAAATTGATCGGTAGGAGGCAGAGAACAATGTCGATTAGAACATTATTACATATGCCGGATTATGGGAAAGGAGTAAAAAACGTATGAGTTATAGCAGTTTGATTGGAATTAAGGGAGATTACACAGGAGAGGTTATTTGCGCTTTTAAAAATTCATGGCTTTTCTCACCTGTAGTTATGAGGATTCTTCCAGATAAATACATTCCAGAGTTTATTACAACACCCTTTGGCTTTAAGAAAAGCATTATATCGGACATAACAGGAGAAGTATGTAGGTTAACAAATCACGAGGTAAATATCTGCAAGAATATGGCAGACAGAATTTGTTGGGAGCTTGTAAATCAGCAGATATTCTTCACGAAAGATAGACAACTTGTTTCTGATAGTATTAGAAAATTTGTTGAACAGAATACAGATTATGATAAATCGGACGAAGATGGACTGTCTGCTCTTGAAAGAGAAAATGTTATCGAAAGATTTAATGAAATTGCAGACAGCATTTTAGAGCTTGACGAAAGCGAGTACCCATTCTTTGTATTTAAAAATACGAGTTGCGATGATGAGGTGGAAAGATGGTTTGAGCGATATGATGATAAACAAGACGAATATTTAGAATGTTCTATGAAAGACAATATAGACAATTTCTATGCAGAATTTGTAATTATCGAAAATGGAGAAATTGTAAAATTTATTTCAAGCAGAGAATTTGAATATTGAATTAGGAAAGGAGCAGTAATGGAGAGATTAACAATTGATGAGATAATAGGGCATTGCGAAAGAAAGACAGAGCAATATGAACGATTTCACGAGAGAGAGTATTTTGAAACAATGCCGTTGACTAGTTCAGTAATAAAGGAATATTGGGAACATAGACAGGTTGCGGAATATTTAAAAAAGTTAAAAGATTATGAGGACTTAGAGGAGCGACTCAACAAGGTATATGGAGAGTGTGGTGGGCTATTGGAATCAATGGTTGAATTGCTTGAAAAACACTCTGGAGTTGATATTCCTGACGATACAGTTAAAGTACTTTTGATCACAAATGAATCGGTTGACTTTTATAAAAAATGTAAAAGTTTAGAGGAACAGGGCAGACTTATCGAGTTGCCTTGCAAGGTGGGAGATGATATTTATTACATCTTAGGGATTCCAAATGAAACGCCATGCACAATAGATAAGTGTGTATTTGAGTTGTCAGACATAAACGATATTGGCAAAACATTATTCCTCACAAAATCCGAAGCCGAAGCAAGACTGAAAGAATTGAGAGGTGAAGAAAAATGATTGTAAAAGAATATATGCTATCAAATGAAGAATTGAGACATGATTTTCCTATTGGCTCAAAGCATATCATTGACGGAAAAGAGGTAGTAGTTACAGAAATTCATGACCCTATGACAGCTAATTGTATGGCTTCATATCCAATGGTATTTTTTGAAGAATTGAGAGGTGGAGAAAATGGCTCAATGGAATAGAAACACAGTTCCCAAATGTGAAAAGGGAACTACTTCGGATGAGGTTCTTGTAACGATAGAAAAAGCCTCAATAATAACAGGTGAAATATACAGTCGAGTTGTTAAGGCGGTATATATCCCACATCACAATTGTTCGTTGGAAGATTTAGAATGGAACGTGGATGATGATATCTTAGATGGGTGGGAGTATACAGAAGACGGTATTTCTTGGTGGATCCCACAGGGCTGGTATGAAGTGCATGATTATTGTGATAATTACGAATACTCAAAGATTACAGATAAGGTAGTAGCCTGGAGAAAGTTGCCAAAACCTTATGAACAGAGAAAGGAGACTATATAGAATGGCATACGCAGGCAAATGCGATAGATGCGGCGGGTTCTATGACCTGCCGTTTGAACACGGAGCGCCGATAAGGGCAAGGATAGTTGATGTGTTCGATGGAGTAACAGATTCAAAGGATTTATGTCCAGACTGCATGAAGGAGCTCCATAGCTTTCTTGGAGGGGCAGAGCTCAATGATCCGGGAGTGATAGATGATAAAGAACAGATAGGATTCAGAATGAAGATGGATCCTGACAACCATCTGATGAACAGGTTCATGCGGAAGGAGTGAGAGGATGGCAAAATCAGATAGAAAGCTACACGAAGCAAGAATGGCGGGGGCTGCATGGCTGATGAATGTCATCAAGACACAGGGCATGGAAGCAGCAGAGAAAGAACTAAAGACCAGAGGAGCCATGTTTGTTCCGCTTGAGGTCAACCAGAAGCAGCTTGACGAAGCTGTGTATAAAATCAAACTGAATACAATAGATTGTATTTTGATAATGAGTTGCATGGTACTTCGAGATGAATTTGATTTTGGACAGAAGAGGCTTGAGAGATTCTGCGAAAGATTTAATTTAAAGACCGATGCGCTGTGTGATGAAGAAATCATCTGGGATGATATGATACAGACACTAAAGGAAGAAACAGGCTTGGATTTCACCATCCGGGAGAACAAGTAGGAGGTGAGGCGGTGAAAGCAAAAGAGTATTTGAAACAGGTGAAGCTGCTTGACGTGAAGATAAAACAGAAGAAGATAGAACTTGCAGGACTCAAGGAAGACGCAACATGCACCGGGGCATTTGATTATTCGTCTGAGAAGGTGCAGACAAGCGCCAAGGCTGATTCTATGAGCAATAAGGTGGCAAAGTATGTTGACCTTGAGAAGGAGATTCATGAGGACATAGAGCGGTTCACGGAGCTCAAGCATAAGATCATAGGACAGATACATATGCTGGACAAGCCGAAGTACATCAATGTATTGTTCAAGAAATATATTGAATATAAGGACCTGAAGGAGATTGCCAAAGAACTTGATTATTCATATGACCATATTCGCCGGGTTCATGGATGGGCATTGTTAGACTTCCAAAGAAAAAATTTATAATTTTGCCACAAGATGACACAAAATGCCACATTCATACGTGTTATAATAGTATGGTAAAATTATATTGATTCATAAGGGACATAACTGTTTGCCATTTCGGTTGTGCCCCTTTTCTTATGCCCAGTGGTTGTAAACCTCCCCTTGTGAAAAAGTGAACGCTGATCTCTCCCCACTGGGCTATTTTGTTTGAGGTGTGAGATATGAGTAAGATTAAAAGATTCGAGGTTGTGAGACCTGAATATAGTTTTGAATATATACATCCGATACTTGGTAGATTGGCTTTACCGATAGCTATGATAAAGGTGATAGTTAAGTGCACTAAGATATACAAATTTCAGCCAACTATAAATTGGGGTGGAGAGGTAAAGAATGTATGTAAACCGCTGTACAAGATTGTGATCCCGAAGAGAGTGAGTAAGAAAGTATAGCTTCGAACCTATATCGAAGCTAGGAAGAGGCAGATATGCAGATAGAGTATGTTGATATTGATAAGTTAATACCATATGCCAAGAACGCAAAGAAGCATCCACAGGAACAGGTTGAGCAGATAAAGCAGTCTATCAGTGAGTTTGGCTTCAATGATCCGCTTGCAATAGACGAGGGCAACGTCCTGATAGAGGGACATGGTAGGCTCTTGGCAGCCAAGGAGCTTGGATATACCGAACTGCCTTGTATAAGGCTTACAGAGCTCACAGAGCAGCAGAAGAAAGCATACATCCTGGCACACAACAAGTTGACCATGAACAGTGGTTTTGACTTGGATTTACTCAACCAGGAGCTTACAGCCATAGAGGATTTTGACATGGCAGACTTTGGCTTTGATGTTCCAGATCTGTTAGAGGATGATGAGGACGATGACAGCTATTATGGCGATGAACGAGAGCGGACATATGAGGCATACAACCTTGATGATTTTGACGGAGCAAGGGTAGAGGGATTTTATCAAATGCCGATTATCGAGGCACAGAATGCAGAACCGGATGAGCTGATATCATTCAATTATGTTCTATCCACAAAGAAGCGTAGATGTGGAGTACATTTTTACATTGATGACTACCAGTTTGAGCGAATCTGGAACAGCCCACAACAGTACATGGACAAGCTGAGAGAGTTTGACTGTGTATTTACTCCAGACTTCAGTCTGTACATGGACATGCCGATGCCAATGAAGATATGGAACGTGTACAGAAGCCGTCTCATTGGTCAGATGATGCAGGATGTTGGTATTACTGTTATACCAACTCTTTCATGGGCTGAGAAAGAAACATATACATTCTGTTTTGATGGAATACAACAGGGTGGAACTGTTTCAGTGTCAACTATTGGAGTCAAGCTGGATGACGAAAATAAACAGATGTGGTATAATGGAATGACAGAAGCACTCAAGCGCATCAGGCCAAAGAGAGTGCTTGTATATGGCGGTGATATAGGTTATAAATTCCCTGACAGTATTCAGGTGAAATATTATGACAATAAAGCATTTAAGAGAGGTTAGGTGGGAGATATGCTTAAGGACACATTTTTACACCATATGAAGAAAGCTCAGGCATTCAGGATTGGAGATTATTTTATATATTATAGTCCGGCATCAATCGTTAATTATGATACGGATGAGGAGATAACATTCAAGAATATAGATGACCTCTATGAGAATGGAATGCTTGGAGATAAAAAACTTAAAGAGTTTTGGGAATCTGAGGAGGATGCATTTAACAATCCTTTATGTATGTGCGTGAATGACGACAGCAGTTTGTGGTTCCCGATAGAGGAAGAATAAATATTACATAGTTATAGTATGTTGGGACACTTCATTGTGAAGTGTCCTTTTTTCGTGGAGGTAAAGCAATTGGGTGGCAGAGGAGCAAACGCATTCAGGGCAAAGCAAGGAGATAGAGGACTGTCATTTTCAAATGGAAGAGGTAAGTCATCAGAGAAGTTGTTTCCTGCCTGGATGAATGGTTCAAAGAATACAGGAAGTATAGACAGGGTTATCAAGAATTTTAATGATAAGCATACCAAGAGTGGCCGAGAATGGGGAGTCCAAGTGGATGATAATGGATATGTGACACATTATTATAAGGGTTCCAGAGGTAGCGTGAGTTATGATGCATTTGAAAGCGAAGGTAAGCACTTTATACACAATCATCCAGCGAATGGATGGGGCAATTTTAGTGGGGCAGACCTTGAGACATGGGCAGGTAGTGGACAAAAGGCGGTAACAGCAAGCAGCAGAAACGCATTGCCGCCTAGAGGTATAGATCCTAAGCTATACAGCAAAAGAAGAGCGGGAACGTATACGATTAAAAAGAAACCACATTTTAAGGCTACGGAGTTCAACAAAGCCATTCATAGCGTCAAGGTAAGTAGTGACAACTATGATGCGGATCTCAGTAAGTGGCTCAGCAGAAACGCAAAGAAGTATGGATATGAATATTCATATAAGCCAGCGAAGAATAAGGTGTAAATAGATAAGAAAGGTAAAATAATGGGCGGACGTGGTGCGAGTAGCGGAATAAGTGGTAAAGGTAAAAAGTATGGTTCTCAATACAAATCATTACTCACAGTTGGAAATGTGAAGTTTATAAAAAAGACCAATAGGCAATCAGAACCACTAATGGAGACAATGACAAAAGGAAGAGTGTATGCGATTGTTGGAAAAGATGGCCCCACAGATATCACCTATTTTGACAGTGATGGAAAACGCACCAAAACAATACATTTAGATCATCCACATAAGGGATTAAAGCCACATACACATCATGGTTATTTTCATAGTGAGAATGATTCAGATAAGGGGGCAGCACGATTGACCAGCAAGGAAAAAGCGTTGGTTGAAATGGTAAATAGAGCATGGTATGATAATAATAGTAATAGAAGATAGTTTAGGCTGGCAGAACGTGTTGATGTATGGCAGTAGCCACTGACGAGGCATCGGTTCAATTCCGGTTGACTATTACTATATTTGGAGCTTTTGCTATAACAGCAAGGCTCCATTTTTTGTACTTTTTTAGATTATATGAAAGGCAGGTGAAACGGATGGGAAAGAGCTTTAAGGACATGACAAAAGAAGAGCTTCAGGAAGCAGGCAAGAAAGGCGGCGTCAAATCAGGTAAGACAAGAGCTGCAAAGAAGCAGATGAAAGATACCTTTGAGACTATCCTGTCCATGAGCCTGCATAAAGGCGCTGTGGTCAATATCGACAAGATAAAGAACATAGCAGATATAAAGGGCAAGAATATCACAGTCCAGGACGCTATACTCATAGCCCAAGTTCAGAAAGCCCTCAAAGGCTCAATTGCCAGTGCTGAGTTCATTAGGGATACAGTGGGGCAGAGGCCTGAGGATATTATCAATCTGAATACCGAGGGCGAAGATATGACATTGAATATAAATGTGTCGTATGGTGATGAAACACCTCTGGATAATTCAGAAGTGGAGGATATGGCAGACGATGAACATTAAAGTTGAGCTTAATCCTGCATTTAAGGAAGTGAACAGGAGCAAGAGAAGATATATAGTTATGAAAGGCTCGGCTGGATCCGGGAAAAGTGTTGACACAGCCACAAACTATATACTCAGGCTCCTTCAGGATCCAGGCAGGAATTTATTATGTGTAAGAAAATCAGATATAACAAACAGAGATAGCACTTTTGCAGAATTGCAGGGTGCTATTTTTCGTATGTTCGGTGATAAATATGAGAAATACTGGACCATCAAGCAGAACCCGCTCATGATCGAATGCAAGGCAAATTGTAACCAGATCATATTCAGAGGGGTAAATGATGATAAGCAGCGTGAAAAGCTGAAATCTATCACATTTAAGCGTGGAAAGCTCACGGATGTATGGATAGAAGAGGCTACGGAGCTTATGCAGAGTGATTTTGAGATTATAGATGACCGTCTCAGAGGTAAGCTGCCACCAGGGCAGTTCTATCAGATCAAGATGACATTTAACCCTGTATCAGCTACCCACTGGATAAAGAAAAACTTCTTTGATATTGAGGACGAGAATGTACTGACACATTCAAGCAACTATGTCAACAACAGATTTATTGATGCGGCATACAGGGCAAGAATGGAGAGACGTAAGAAAGTAGACCCTGAGGGGTACAGAGTGTATGGCCTTGGGGAATGGGGCGAAGTTGGTGGTCTTATCCTTACAAACTATGTTGTTGAGGATTTTGACACAGATCATAGCAACTTCGATTATGTAGTGAATGCACAGGATTTTGGATTCAATCATGCAAATGCTTTGCTTGAGGTGGCTTTCAAGGATGGTGAATTGTACATCTGCAAAGAACTCTATGTGTACGAGAAAGACACGAACGAGATCATACAGATGGCAGCTGAAAAGCAGTTTGATAAAAAGCTAAATATGTACTGTGATTCAGCAGAGCCGGACAGAATCAAGATGTGGCAGAAAGCCGGATATAAGAGAGCCAGAGGAGTCCTAAAGGAGCCGGGAAGCGTACATGCACAGATAGATTATCTGAAGCAGATACCAAAGATACATATACATTATAGCTGCACAAACACATATGACGAGATCAGACAGTGGAAATGGCAGCTTGACCAGAAGACAAACGAGTACACCGATGAGCCTGTGCCGTTCTTTGACGATGCCATGGCGGCTCTCAGGTACTCAATAGAGGATATACGAAGAAACAGCCGTGTTAAGTCAAGGAAGAGACCGAAGGGATTATAAACACATGGCAGAAAGGATATATGCACGATGGCAATATACATAGATCCGGCAATGGTGCCGGACTTAGACAACATAGATTCAAGGGTTTTCAAATACCTCATACAGAAGCATAAAGGGCAGCTTGCCAGATGGGCTAAGTGTAAGGATTACTACGAGGGTAGACATGATATTCTTGCACACAAAGTGGATGACGATGATGATGTTGTAAGGTTCAATGTCAACTATGCTAAATATGTGGTTGATGTCGGCCTTGGCTATTATCTCGGTGAACCGGTCAAGTACAACAGCGACAAAGCGGATAAAGCGGATAAACAGCGCAAGGAGCTTGAAGGTGGTGTGAAAGCATCTATCAAGAATGGAAGCGTGAAGCTGTATGATCCTGACTTGTCCCAGAAACTTGATATAAGCCGCATACAGGACGTATACGACAATGAGACTATATCAGAGATAGATTCCAAGATAGGTAAGGCTATAGGCATATATGGCGAAGCCTATGAACAGCTTTATGCCAACAGCGATGAAAATCCAGAGCCACGAAGTACAGTAGTGAACCCTATGAACTGTATCATGGTCAGAGACAATACAGTGGAGCACAATAAGTTATTTGCGATTATTTATGAGATACAGGAAGATCTGAATGAATCAAAGTATTATTCAATCACTGTATGCAATGATCACAACACCAAAGAATACAGGAGTCGTGACCTTGATAACTTTGAATTTTACCTTGTTGAGGGCAGCGAACAGGAGCATTACTTTGGTGAGGTTCCTGTGGTGGAGTACCAGAACAACGATGAGAGACAGGGTGACTTTGAACAGATCATTCCTATGCAGGATGCACTCAACGAGCTTTTCAGCGACCGAGTGACAGACAAGAAGAAGTTCGTCAATTCAATCCTTGCCATGTTCGGTATGACATTAGATGACGATGACGAGAAAGAACTGAAGAAGAACCGCTTCATTGATGGCTTGCCACTGGATGGAAAGATAGAGTACATACAGAAAGCATTTGATGAAAACAGTGTTTCAGTGCTCTGTAATGATATTATCCGAGAAATCCACAAGATGACCCTTACAGTTGATATGACAGATGAGAATTTTGCAGGAAACAGCTCAGGACAGGCCCTCATGCTCAAGTTGATGGTTATGAATATGCTTGTGAAGAACAAGATGAGGAGCCTTGAGAAAGGGCTCAAGAAGAGATTCGAGATGTACAACCACTGGCTTAATGTCAAGGGTGAAATGTCTCTCATAGACAAGAAAGAGCTTGATGTTGTATTCACAGTTGCAATGCCAATAGATAAGCCAACAATCATCAATATGGTAACTCAGCTCAGGGGTATAGTGGATGATAAGACACTTCTTTCACAGCTCTGGTTTATCAAAGATGTTGATGAGGTCATAGAGAATGTGAAGAAGCAGAAAGCCGAAGAACAGCAGCAGTATTTAGATACATTTGTTAAACAGCATGCACAAGATATGGAGACACCTATAAAGGATGACAAAGAAAAGGATCCTGAGAAAGAGTAGGTGATCTATGAGCGACAACAACTATTGGGAGAAGAGAGCTGTAGATCTTGAGAAGCTCTCCCAGGACAGAGCCGATGTTGATATTATGCATGTAAACAAGCTCTTTGATGGCGCTGTGGATATCGTAGAGAAGCAGATAGAGGAGATATTTGGTAAGTATGCACGTGATTCAGGAATAAGCCAGGATGCCGCCTTGAGGCTTCTTAATGAAAAACAGACGGAGACTATGCGCCGCAATCTTATGATCACACTTGCACAGTGTCAGGAGGAGATAGCCAGGCAGGCTATACTTGCAAGGCTCAATGCTCCGGCTTATGCGGCGAGAATATCAAGGCTGGAAGCTCTGAAAGATTTGGTATACTCACAGGCTTATATGGTTGGTGCCGATGCACACAGAAGGCTTGAAAACAGGCTCATAGATACATATAGCGAGAGCTACTACCGAAGCATATATGATATGCAGCGCAGAACTGAGACTGGCTTTGATTTTACAAAGCTGGCTGACAGGGATGTACAGGCAGCCATAGAGACTGAATGGGCAGGGTCCAACTATTCTAAAAGAATATGGAAGAACACAGATAAGTTGGCAAAGAGCCTCGAGCAGGTTATAACGCAGGGACTTATGACCGGGCAGAGTATCAGAGATATGGATCTTGCGCTGGAGGCAAAGATAGATGGCGGCAGGTACAACATAAACAGAGTAATCCGCACCGAGGTAAACAACTGCTGTAACCAGGGAACATTGAAGTCGTACAAGGCGGCAGGGGTGTTAAGATACATATACCTTGCTACACTGGACTTGCGGACATCATCCATCTGCAGAAAGCTGGATAAAGAGGTTTTCTTTGTGTCAAAGGCAGAACAGGGTGTAAACTTCCCGCCTATGCATCCTCATTGCAGATCTACAACAATGGGATATAGAGAGGACCTGCCAAAGGAAAGAATCGCAAGAGATCCGAAGACTGGTAAGAATATTCATGTGCCGTTTGAAATGAGTTATGCACAGTGGTACAGGAAGTATGTGTTGGAGAAGAAAGATGTTGATAATACAAAAAATGGTGATAATATAAGAGATATAATGTTTAAAGCGTCAAAGTCGGATGTAAACATTATTCGAGATGAAAAAGCTGTTGTTGACGCATACTCACAGTTGCCAGATAAAGTGCAGAAAGCAATGGCTGATGTAACCTTTAATATGGGGCAGAATGGCAGTAGTTGTGATGTAAAAAAAGGCATTATCAACATTGCCAAAGGCGCTGAGAAAGAGGATATAGATCATGAATTTGGACACCTGATAGAAGAACGCATGATGGATCCTAAAATTGTGGAAAAGTATAAGAAATACTTAACTGAGGGATTAAGCGATGCAGATATTACTTCGGAAATATATGAAAATGATTCAGGTGAAAAATTCAATATTTATATATTGCATGGTGATAAGTTTATAAGCGAATATCAAGGTAGATTATATATTGATAGCGTAACTGAGGCTATCACCCCAGATGGTAATTTAAATACAGAATTTATGTGGGAGGCTATTTCAGAGCTTTTCAGAGTGTATCAAAAGGACAAAACAATGCTCAATGAGTACGAGATCAAATTGATAGAGGAGGCATTAAGATGACTTTAAAAGAAGAGTTTTTAAGTATTACATCATATGAGGAATATGATAAGCAGAGAGAAAAATTTAGGTCATTGCCTAGAGATTCGGAGGTTAGAGCACATTTGGACAAACTGTATGGTCCAGGATATGTAGGCGGAGATATAGCCAATGGAGTTATAGAAGAACTATATAAGCCCGGAAAAAGGCATATAGGAGAAGAGTAGAAAAGAATGCTAGATGTGATTACAAGCACTGTACAGAGATGTATGGTGTTTTTTTAATGCAAAAAATAGGAGGATGAAAGAATGCAGAAGTACATTGGAACAAAACAGATCGAGGCAAGACCGATGACAAGAGGCGACTATAATATTTACAGAGGATGGCAGATCCCAGCGGATGAAAACCCAGCAGATGAAGGCTATCTCGTAAGACATTCAGACGTATATGAGAGCTGGTCACCAAAGGCACAGTTTGAAGAGGCATATAGACCATGCAACAATCTGACATTTGGCATTGCGATTGAGATGATCAAAAGAGGTTTTAAGGTTGCAAGAAAAGGTTGGAATGGAAAGAAACAGTATATTCAGCTTGCAACGGCAATATCTTATAAGTCCATGGATGGGGATGTTGTAAATTGTGAACATGAGTCTATTGGAAATAAAGCTATTGCCTTTGTGGGAACATCAGGAGTACAGATGGGCTGGCTTGCAAGTCAGGCTGATATGCTTGCTGAAGACTGGGTAATAGTGGAGTAGAAACAGAATAATTGTTAATTCAGACCATGATAAAAACATGGTCTTTTTTATTGTCAAGGAAAAGACATTAAAACCTCAACAGCAAGGCATGAACTTGCTGGGGACATATCAATAGACTACTGGCAGGCATGAACTGACAGGCACAAGAAAGGAATGTATAAGCTATGGATGAAACACAGCAGACAACACAGACACAGGCACAGATTGGTGAGGCAACAACACAGCCTGGTACACAGACACAGGGAGCACAGCAGAACCAGGCAACAAGCACAGCATCACTTGAAGATGTGCTTAAGACTATGACAGTCGAGGAGATTCTGGCAAGACCAGAGTTCAAAAAGGCTGTTCAGTCAGCTTCGGACGCAAGAGTCACACAGGCACTTGCTACAGCCAAGGAGAAGTGGGACAAGGAAGCTATTGAAAACCTTGACGAGGCTAAGAAGCTGGAGAAGATGACAGCGGAGCAGAGAGCAAAATATCAGTTTGATAAGGATAAGGCCGCCTTTGACGCTGAGAAGAAAGCATTTGAGAGACAGCAGCTTGTACTTGCGACAGGCAAGGAGCTGATCAAGAGAGGGCTTGATGCTTCATTTGCTGATGTTCTGACAGGCGACACAGCAGAAGAGACAGCGGATAAGATTGATAAGTTTGAAGCATCTTTCAGAACAGCCGTTGCGGATTCTGTAAGCGACAAAATGAGAGGCACAGCACCAAGGGATAAGACCCAGGGCACGACAATAACCATGGATAGCATTAAGTCTATGAGTGCCGAGGAGATCAATGCACACTGGGATGAGGTGCAGAATGTGCTCAAGCAGAACAAGTAAGAAAGGACGATGAAATATGTCAGTTAAGAATTTTATTCCACAGATATGGAGTGCAAGACTTCTTGCACATCTTGACAAGATCCATGTATATGCAGGACTTGTCAACAGAGATTATGAGGGTGAGATCAAGCAGTTTGGTGATACTGTAAAGATCAACCAGATCGGAGATATCACGATCAAGAAGTATACAGGAGCGGCTATCGATGCTCCAGATGATCTTACAGGTGAGCAGGACACACTTACTATTGATCAGGCTAATTACTTCAATTTTGCCATCAAGGATGTGGACAATGCGCAGACCAACCCTAAGCTGATGAACGAGGCTATGGCAAGAGCCGCATATGGTCTGAATGATACGGTTGATTCACTGCTTGCAGGAATCATGGTAGCCGGTGCCGCTGGAGCAATCGGAAGTGATGAGTCGCCATTTGTTCCGACTAAGGATGATGCATATGACTTGCTTGTAGATCTTGGAACAGAACTCACAGAGAAAAATGTTCCACTTTTAGGCCGTTGGGTAGTTGTGCCACCGTTCTATCATGGACTTCTCCAGAAGGATTCAAGATTCGTTGGCAATGGTACAGATGTAAACATGGCAATCCTTCAGGGCGGACACATCGGAGCTGCTGCAGGCTTCCAGATCTATGTATCAAACAATGTACCAAACACAGATGGTGCAAAGTACAAGATACTCGGCGGTACAAATGCCGGTGCTTCATTCGCTGAGCAGATCACTGAGACAGAGGGCTACAGACCAGAGAGCAACTTCTCAGATGCTGTCAAGGGACTTCACCTCTGTGGTGTCAAGGTACTCCAGAAGAATGCACTTGCAACTCTCACAGTGAACAGGAAGTAGGAGGGCAGATATGGCTATTATAAAGAATATTATCACAGGACACAGCTTCACTTGCCGGAATGAGCGTGTTGTAGAGCATTGCCGCAAGGACATAAAGACCTTTGTTATAGAGGATGAACCTGTCATTGCGGCGTCGGCAGAGGAAGAGCCGGTGGAGGATGCGAAAGCAGAAGAAGAAGAGTCGGTGGAGGAAGAGGTAAAGCCTCAGAAGAAAACAAAGGTAACCACAAAGACAGCCACAAAGACAGCCACAAAAGCGACCGACTGAGAGGTGATACATGATGGATTCACTGGCAAGGCTTAAGAGGAAGATAGGCTCTGATAAGGATATAAGCGATGAGATCCTTACCGATTATCTGGAAGAGGCGAAGGATGAGATAGTTCTGTTTCTGAATGTGAAGCAGTTTGATGAAGCCTTTGCCTCAAAGGCGGTCGAGATCGCAGCTATACTCTGCGAGAGAGACCAGGCTGACAAGCATATAAAGTCTGAGAGCTATTCAGAAGGTGTCGTGTCCGAGAATACTACATATCTCACAGGCGACAGCTTTGATATACAGGTTGCTAAGGTACTGGACAGCCTCAAGAGATACAGGAGGGTATATGTCAAGCATAAGAAGAAAGATAGCACAGAAGAGACAGAATAGCGGGATATATCGCAGTTATGTTGAAGAGGATGAGTATGGACATGAATCATATGGATATGAGACAGATCCATCAGGAATCCTTGAGAGGATTCTGTGGAGTCCTATATCTTCAGAGGTTGAGGTAGCTGAGTATGGTGAGCGTGTTAACGAGATGCTTCAGGGATGTGTTTTCGATGACTCCATCAGTCTGAAAGAAAAAGACAGGGTGAAGGTGGGCGATAACATGTACAACGTGGAATCCATCAAGCCTTATCCATCTTATCGTCTTGTTATCATTGAGAGGGTGAAGTAGATATGCCTATTGAAATCAAAGGATTAGATACACTTATAAGCGCTCTGGATAAACTTGCTAGTGGGATTGACGGCAATGTAAAACAGATTGTGGAACAGGAAGCCGACCGCATAGCAGGAGAAGCCAGAGCGCTTGCGCCTGTTGATGGTGGATATCTCAGAGAGAAGATACAGACAAGGGTTACTGAGACAGAGGATAAGATTGTTGGTGAGGTATACAACAATGCGAGCTATGCAGCATATGTGGAGTTTGGCACAGGACCTGTTGGACAGGCGGCAGGCCTTAAGATTGAGGGAATAGACCTCAGATACAGGCAGACACCATGGATGATACCTGTTGACAAGATAGATAAGGCTCAGGCTGAAAAATATCACTTCATCCCGATAAAGAAGGATGGTGAGGTTATAGGATATTTAACCAGAGGACAGGCACCACAGCCATACCTCTATCCGGCTATGAAGAACAATGAGGAACACATAGTAGAAAGGCTGAAATCAGCGGTAAGAATGGAGAGCAAGATCACTAGATGATAGATGCAAGAAAACAGATCAAGGAGCTGCTTGAAAGCATAGAGTATAACGAATTAAAGGTTAATCATGGATATCCAAAGTCTATAAGTTATGTTCCGTTGGTTACATTTATTCAGATAGCAAATACTGGCACAGGGATGCACAGTGTTGTTGAAAATTTGGGCTTTCAGATAGATATATGGAGCCGAACCTTTAAGGAATGCATATCCATCATGCTGATGGTTGATGAGAAGATGGTGGATCTTGGATTCAACAGGGACTACGAAAGCCCGGATGACGATGGAGATAATGTTGATGCCAGCGGATATTGCAGAAAGACTCTCAGATATAGCAGCAAAGTAGACACAAGAACAAACAGGCTTATTTCATAAGCAGAAAGGATGGTATAAAACAATGGCAGATACACCAAAGCAGGGACTTGCCTCAATAGGTCTTGATATCAAGATAGGCAAGACAGCCCTTAATTATGCAACAAAGATAGGAGACATTGGAGGAACACCTTCATCACTTGATGCTACATGCTTCAAGGATAAGTCAAAGAAAAGTGTTCCAGGTGTGCAGGAGAACGATAGCTGGGAGGTAGAGTATCTCTATGACAATGGAGCAACAACCTCAGACTATCGTATACTCAAGGGCCTTGAGGATGCTGGGGCTATAGTTGATGTTGAGGTCACATTCCCTGACAAGACAGTATTCAAGAATAAGGGATATGTTACAACGACAGTTACCGGTGCCGAGGTCAACAACCTCATTAAGGCAAAGGCAGTTGTAAACCTTCAGGGTGAGTGGGAGGTTACTGATCCGGTAGAAGCGTAATCCATTTTTGTAATACAACAATATGAAATAATACATCACAGGCAGGGGGCATGGTCTCCCTGCCTTTTTAGGAGGTAAAGCAGATATGCAGACATTGGAAATCAAACTCAAGGTAGATGGAGCAGAGAAGAAGTTTCACTTGAGACTTACAGCAGGTGGTCAGAAGATTCTCAAGGAGAAGTACGAAGAGAACATGCTGGCAACTCTTATGGGTGCAGTAGATGATATAGACAGAGCGGTTGATATTCTTGGCATAGCTCTGGGTTACAATGGCAATGACAACGAGATCACAGATGGAGAGGAGTTTTACGATCTGCTTGTTGAGAACGGCAGAAGCGGAGCTGAGGACTTTGCAAAGGTCCTTACCGACATTGCAGTCAATTCTGGAATCATCAAGAAGGATCAGGCAAACAGTGTTGTAAACAGTATCAATACAACATATAAGACTATGTTTGACAGCCTTGAGGAAAGGGTAGAGAAGCTGCAGAAGGATAATGGACAGACCCCAACGGCGGGCGATTCCGAAGATAAGTCAGACAGCACTCCCTTATGATATAGATAGGCTTCTCTTTGAAGCAAGGATAGCCGGTGTGGGCTTCTTTGAGGCATTGGATTATACCTGGGGTGAGCTTGTTGAAATGATAAAGGTTTACAACGAGCGGGAACGTAGGAAGCATCAGCATGAGGCTAATATAGCATTCAGACAGGCAGAGCTCATATCCATGTGGGTATGGAAGAATGATGGAGATATAAATGTATCAGATATATTCCCATACTGGACAGAAGAGGAGAAGATACAGGCAGAGCTTGAGAAGTACAAGGCAATAATGTACAGGCATGTGGATAAGAGCAAAAAATAAATCATGAAGAAATACGAAAAGGAAGGAGGTGGGACAGAATATGACAATAGAGGAGATATCCGTCAAGTTTACTGCTGACACCAATGAGCTGAAGAAAGCTCTTTCAGATATTACCGAAACTCTCAAGGGAACTGAAGCACAGACCATGGACATAGCAAGTGCCTTGGATGAGATAACGCAGCCTATCAAGGATATGTCAAAAGATCTCAGGACGCTCACAGAGCAGAGTGCTGCATATAACAAGCAGATGTCAGAGGTTACGAAGACTGTTAGCGGAACAGGCAAGGCGGTTGGTGAGATAAATTCCAAGATGCAGACTGTATCAAAGCAGAGCACTGCTGAAACGGCCAAAATAACGACCGGATGGAAAAAAGTCAAAGAAACTATGCAGGATGTATTCAACTCAAGGCCAACAGCTAATTGGGGTGGGAATACAAACAATGGCGGCGAGACGAGATCGTATAAGGTTTCGAGCAATCCCGGTGATGCAACACAGGAAAAGACACAGAAAGCTCTTGATGCGGAACAGGCCAAGCTCCAGAAGCTGCAGAATACCCTCAATGGGTACAGGATAAAGCTGGACGCAGTGAATCAGAAGTACGATATACAGAATCAGAAAGTTCAGAAAACCAGTAATGACATACAGGCGCAACAAACAAGACTTGATGGTTTAAAAAGAGATTATGAGGCGATGTCCTCAATAATGTCTGAGCTGAATATTGACGGCAGCATAAATGCAGAGATGGTCAGACTCAAGACTACACTTGATGAAAATAAAATATCAGCCAACGAGTTATTCAATGCCATGGAGAGACTCAAGCAGTCTCCTTATGACATCATAGATGTTGGTAATTCGTTCATGTCCATGGAAGACATGACTAAAAAGATGAATGAACTGGATACATCAAGTGAACAGGCATGGGGAAGACTTGAGAAGTTGGAAACAGCCATGGAAGGAGTCAGTGCCGAAAGCAGAAACTTTGGAAGCACACAGGGGCTTCAGAGAATGAACTCTATTATTACTCAGCAGGAGAATAAACTGAGATCACTTCAGAACGCATATAGTACGGCATCGACACAGTCAGCAAGTTTAAGCGGTAAGCAGGAAATGCTTCAGGCAAATATGCAGCAGACAAGGGATTCTATACAGCAGGCACAGGAACGCATATCACAGCTCAGTGCCGCTTTGCAGAATACATCTCAGAATACATCTACCGGCTTCTTTGGCAGACTTGCATCTACTGTCAAGAACGTTGGTAATGCTACTGCATCGCTGATTCACAGATTCCAGAATGGCGTGTCCCATATAAGGAATTTTGGAACTGCGGCGGGCAATGCCGGGCGCAGGCTGTTCTCACTTTATGAGAATACAACACTGATAGGAAGAGGATTATCATCACTTAAAGATAAGCTGTCAGGATTAAGCTCTAAGTTTACACAGACATCAAGGATGGTTAAATCTATGGTGCTCTCAATGCTGTTTATGCAGCTTATGAGTGGCATGGGTGAGACCTTGCAGAGCTTTGCGAAGCAATCGGCAGTTGTGAACAATGATCTGTCACTGCTGGCATCCTCATTTACCTATCTGAAGAGTAGCATATTATCAGCATTTCAGCCTCTACTCAGCTATATAACACCAATACTTACAAGTATAGTGAACACTGTGGCTGATGCATTTAACAAGCTGGCTGAGTTCTTTGCATACCTTACAGGTCAAACAACATTTGAAAAGGCTGTATATACTCAGAAAGATTATTCGGCAAGCCTTGACCAGTCGGCTGCAAGTGCTAAAGAACTGCAGAATGTGCTGTTGGGGTTTGACGAGATCACCAAGCTGGATGATAACAGTGGAAGCTCCGGAAGCGGCAGCTCCGGAAACGGACTGAATACAGGCAACTGGAAAACCACAAAGGTTGATATATCAAGCAGCCTTGCAGATTCTATCAAGAGTGGCAACTGGGAAGCTGTTGGAAAGGCCCTTGGCGACAAGATAAACAGTGCTTTAGGATCTATTGATTGGAGCAGTGTCCAGAAGAAGTGCAACAGCATAGCCGAGAAGATAGCCGACTTTTTAAATGGAGCAGTTGAGGAGACAGACTGGAATCTTGTAGGATCCACACTTGGTAATGGAATCAACACAATTCTGGGAGCAATCAATACATTCCAGAAGAAGTTTGATTTTAAGAAGTGGGGAGAGTCCCTTGCGGAAACACTAAACAGCACGCTGTCCACTACAGATTGGTCGCTGGCTGGAGATACGCTTGGTACAGCGGTTCAGAATGTCATAGATACAGGCTTTGGCTTTGCCAAGACGTTTGATTGGAAGAAAGCCGGGGAGAGTGCAAGCAAGACAGTTAATAACTTCTTTGGAGCGATAGACTTTAAGGAGGGTGGTAAGACCTTCGGTGAGGGTGTAAAGGGTGTACTGAACAGTATATCGACATTCTTCGATGAAGTGGACTGGGATTCTATTGGTACAGATCTTGTCGATGCAATAACATCGGTAGACTGGATAGGAATCATTACAGGTGCTATCAAGGCTGTCATCAGTGTTGCAGGCGCATTTTACAAATTGGTACTTGCTATCTGGGATGCTATTATCAATCAGATCAAGAGCACAGACTGGTCAGATCAGGCACAGAAGATATGGGAAGGTATCAAAGATGTATGGGCTAAGCTCAAGGATACAGCACTTGAGGTTGGTCTCAAGTTGAAGAATACTTTGTCAGATATTTGGGAATCGATAAAGAGCCTGTGGGGAGACTCAGAAAACAAGTCACTGCCTATAGCTGCAAAGTTGTCAGCGGCGCTTGATGAGGAAACTGTTGGTAAGATAAAAGACTGGGCAACAGATAAGCTGCAGGACTGGAAAGATAAAACCGCTATATTGACTGCCACTGTAGCAACTACACCAGCGGCTATAAGACAATGGTGGAAGGACAGGGCGGATCAGTGGAAGGATAAGATATCAAAGTTTAGCGTTAATTCCGTGACAACGATTCAGAACATAAAAACGTGGTGGAACAATAGATCGGCACAGTGGAAAAATAAGATATCAAAGTTTAGCGTTAATTCCGTGACAACGATTCAGAGCATAAAAACGTGGTGGAACAATAGATCGGCACAGTGGAAGAATAAGACTGTAAGGTTCACAATCGTAGCAGCTACTTCTGCGCAGGCACTAAAAAACGGTTTCAGATCAGCCATAAATACGGTTATTGGATGGATAAATACTTACATTATCGACAATCTTAACAAGCTGAGTTGGAAGATTAATCCTATCCGTTATTATGATATTATTCACGGAAAATATAAGACATTATTCGATGGAACTACAATTGGTTTTAATGTTGGACATATATCCACATTTGCGACTGGCGGTTTCCCGGAGGACGGCTTGTTCATGGCGAACCACGGAGAGCTTGTTGGTAAGTTCAGCAATGGTAAGACAGCGGTTGCGAATAATGCTCAGATAGTCGAAGGTATTGAAGCTGGTGTATACAGGGCGGTCACAGCGGCGAACAGCGGTGGCGGCAAGTCAGGTGGAAACACACCTGTGATAAATGTATATGTCGGCGGCAAACAGGTTACAGATGTTGTTATAAAGGACATCAACGACAGGACCATCCAGACAGGCAAGAATCCAATATTTGTATAGGAAAGGAGTGAGACTGTGGCAGCAGAGCTTGTTATAAATGGAGTGGACATGCCAGATCCAGCGATCAATGGTGGTCTCACTTATGCACCGGAGAAGATCTGGAGTAAGAACACCGGGCGAGTCTCGGATGGAGAAATGTTTGGTGATATAGTGGCAAGAAAGATGACACTTAAGATTAAGTGGAATTATCTCACGGAATCACAGATAGCACTTATAGAGGGTGCAATCTATGATTCTTTTTTTGATGTCAAATTCAAGGATCCACGAACAAAGCAATATGTAACAAAGAGGATGTATGCAGGCACTCCGACATACCCGGTATATGACATACGTGATGGAATGTACAGGTATACAGGGGTTGGAGTTGACCTGATAGAGAAGTAGGAGATATCAGATGTACACGAATGTATCAGATAACTTTGACAATAGAATAATGGGAGATGGCAGAACCTTCAGAGCACGTATAACATGTGATGACACTGTCATAGAATCCGGTTTTGTCAGTGTTGATATGAAGTGTATAGCCGGAACTGGAACAAGCACCTTAGAGATAGGGTGCGCCAGTTCTACGCAGCTTGATATCACAATGATACAGCCGGATATAAGTCTGACCGGCAGGGAATTTCTGCTTGAGATAGGCCTCATGCTTGATGATGACAGTATAGAGTATGTCAAGATGGGATACTTCATGGCCCAGAAACCTACTGTTGATGATGGCAGGATCACATTCACGGCATACGACAGGATGGCTTACAAGATGTCAGGATATTATCTGTCTAATCTCTTATGTCCTTGTGATATATCAGAGGTATGTGCAGAGATAGAGACATTGACAGGAATCAGAATGAAGAATGCTCCGTCTGGTATCAGCATACAAAAGAACTTTGACGGCTACACATACAGACAGGCAGTTGGATTCATAGCTGGCATTGACGGCAAGTTTGCAACATTTGACAGGGACGGAGTGCTTGATTTCAGGTGGTACACGACAACGGATTATTCGGTAGGGCTTAACAGGTCGTTTGATGATGTTGTTGTGCAAGAGAACATGTTTCAGGTTGGGTATATCTCATGTGCTGTTGATGAGAACAGCACAATAAAATCAGGACAGGGGCTTACAGGAATAGCAACAAGCAACTTCCTGATGACACAGGAGATTCTTGACGGCCTGTATGCAAAGCTGAAGGATATGAGCTATCATCCAACGACATGCAGTTTTGCGGGTGATATGAGACTTGAGCTTGGAGATATAGTACAGGTATTGAGCAGAGATGGCAAAGCATATCCGGTGCCGGTCATGAGCTTGGATTTCAGTTATGACGGCGGGCTTATAACGGCTATCGGATCATATGGCAGTACAGAACTCAGTGAAGCGACATATGTAAGCCCAACCGAGAACTATGTGCAGCAGGTATACAGGCGTTTGTACGCAGATAAGCTGGATGCGAAAGATGCGGCTATCAAGTATGCACAGATAGATTTTGCAAATATAGGTAAGGCAGCTCTGGAGCAGTTTTTCGCCAAGTCGGGATTGATTGAAGATGTTGTGGTCGGTGATCAGAAGGTCACAGGAACACTCGTTGGTGTGACTATCCTGGGAGACAGTATCAAGGGTGGTACAGTCATAGCGGATAAGCTCGTCATCAAGGGTGAAGATGGTCTGTATTACAAACTGAATACTGATGGTAACACAGTAGAGAAAGAGCAGACGGATTACAACAGCCTTGATGGCGGTGTGATCAGAGCTAAGTCTATCACGGCAACTAAGATAGCTGTTGATGATCTTGTGGCATTTGGAGCAACAATAGGCGGCTGGCACATAGCGGATGGTTGTTTATACTCTGGCACAAAAGAGAGTATGAGTAATACATCCCGGGGAACATATCTCGGAAGTGATGGCCAGATAAACATTGGTGATTCTGACAATTTCATAATGTTCTATGTTGACAATAAGGGAGAATCCCATCTTGCCATATCGGCAGATAAATTTACCCTCGGTAAGCAGAACATAGAGGACGTTATAAGCGACATAAAACAGGATGTTGATAATGTTAGAGATGAGATAACCACACTCCTGAGGATAGAATCATCAAGAGGAACAGTGTTTAAAAATAATGCAATATCAACAGTTTTGTCTGTGGTGATATACCACGGAAAAGACAGGATAACAGATATAGATAAATTACATGAAGTGTATGGAAGTTCAGCCTACATCCAGTGGAAATGGCAGAAACTTGACGAAGAAGAATATGGAATAATATCATCCGCCGACTCAAGAATGAGTAATGACGGATTTTCTTTTACCCTTTCGCCAAACGACGTGGATACAAAGGTAACTTTTATGTGTGAACTTATAACAGATTAAGGAGGATTATATATATGGCAACAATAAAAGCGGCAGATCAGGTAACTGTACTTGATGTATCAGATGCTTACAACGTGGTGTTGTCAAGCGAGGCATACACATTTCTTGGTGACACGCAGGGAGCTGTGGCTGGTTCTAAATGCACAACAGATGCGGCAGCATATTGTGGTAATAACATGTGTTCCGTTGTTACAGTAGATGCCAAGGCAATAGTTTGCCCAACAGGAGTGACAGCTGCGGTAAGTAACAGTGGAACTTCAAAAGTCACAATCACGTTTACTCTGACGGCGAAGCTGACAACTGCATGCGAGGCAACTATCCCAGTTGTTGTTGATGGGGTAACGATCAACAAGAAGTTCTCGTTTGCCGTAGCGAAGACAGGAGCAACAGGAGCTAAAGGCGATAAAGGTGATCAGGGAGTACAGGGACCTCAGGGCCCGCAGGGTGTATCCCCAACTGTATCAGTCACTAAAACAAACGGCGTGACAACCATAACCATCACCGATAAAGACGGTACACATACCCAGACTGTTAAGGACGGCACTAATGGAACTCCAGGGGCAGCTGGGGCAAACGGCAAGACATCGTATTTTCATGTAAAATATTCAAACGATGGAGGAAAAACATTCACATCAAACTCGGGTGAAGATGTTGGAATGTATATAGGTACATGTACAGATTATAACCCGACAGACCCGGCAACAGTAGGGGCTTATACATGGGCAAGAATCAAAGGCGAAACGGGCGCCAAGGGTGATAAAGGCGCAACTGGAGAAACTGGCCCTCAGGGTGAGAAAGGCGCAACAGGAGCAACAGGCCCACAGGGCCCTCAGGGCAATGCAGGAGCGGATGCACTGACATTAACAATTACATCAAGTGCCGGAATCATCTTTAAGAATAACACCGGTTCTACGGTACTTACAGCACATGTATTCAAGGGCAGTGCTGAACAAACTATTTCTTCAACAGGAGTAGTATCTGGGATAGGTACAGTCAAGTGGTATGCAGGCGGAGTATACCAGAAGTCTTCAAATACTTATGCGGTGGGTGCAGGAGATGTACCTAACTCACTGGCTATAACATGTCAGCTTGAAGCGTAAGGGGGTGTTTCTATGGCTACAATCAAAGCCAAGGCAGAAATAACCATATTTAATGTCAAGGATGTCAAGAGTGTAACAAGATACTATCTGCTCCAGTCATCTACAGCATCAGCACCGGCTAAGCCAACGGCAAATCCTCCTGGAGGTAACTGGGTTACAACTGAACCAAGCTACACCAGTGGATCTACCAATACTTTGTACTTAGTGGATCAAACTATCTTGAGTGATGGATCTGTGTCCTATTCGGATGTATCTAAGTCAAGCAGCTATGAAGCGGCAAAGGCAGCTTACAACAAGGCTCTGTCAGTTGAGAAGTCGGGGAATGAATTGAAGCTATTCTGGGAGAAACTTATAAACGTTGACGAAGCGGATCCGGACAACTATGAAAAGTATATTACATTCAAGGATGGCAACATCATAGTAGGTATAGATGGGTTGAAACAGCAGCTTGTGATTGGCAGTGATGGTATATACATAACAAATGGAAGTTCAATCAGCTTAGCTAAGTCAGGTGTGGTACAGCTTGGAAAGCATACCATCATTGGTGATAATTCTGGTGAGTCGTCATTACATGTCATAGGAAATGCAATAGCCTCTATTTTTAAGGTAATAGACTCAATCACAGCATCCACTTGGCTGACCGCAAGGGATAATGCGGTATTTAATGCCGGCGACAAAATCCTTGACAACGACTATTATCCGCTCATATCGCTTCCAACCTTAAATTCTACCTGGGCAGTGGCGACCTACAATAACTTATATGGAAATGCACTTGCATTTACGAGGACAACAGATAGCGACTATTCAGCCGGTACAAACAGGAAGACAGGCAACTCATCTTATCTTGACAGCGGCATTGGAATGGCTCTTGATGGCACAGGTACATCCGGCGCAATAACGGTCAACACTACAAATGCATCTGACATAACAAACAGAAACCTCAGACGTATCGGCAATGTTGTGCAGATGTACATGTCATGTAAGGTCAAGAAGTCATATGCTGTTGGGAGGACCGGAACTGTATCTGTAGCATCCGTTCCGGCTGGCTTCAGACCGGTATCAATCGTAGCTGTGTCATCCGGGCAGCAGGGACCACCAGTTACAGGAATTGTGGGACCAGACGGAAACATCTGTATGATGGGTACTGCGGTGAAACTTGCAGCAAATGATGAGATATCACTCTCTGGAACATGGCTGACAGGCGATAAATTGACATCTTAATTTAGGAGGATAGAAAGTATGAAAAATGCAATATGTACAACCGCTGGAGCAATAGGCGGTGTGATAGCATCCCTGTTTGGTGGATGGGATGCAGGGCTGGCAACACTGGTCATGTTCATGGCCATAGACTATGTAAGTGGCCTTGTGGTGGCTGGAGTTTTCCACAACAGCAAGAAAACAGCATCAGGAGCCTTGGAGAGCAAGGCAGGATGGAAGGGATTATGTCGTAAGGGCATGTCCCTTTTGTTTGTATTGATAGCCTATAGGCTTGATCTGGCGATAGGGTCAAACTATATCCGGGATGCGGTGATAATAGGATTCATAGTGAACGAGACCATAAGTATTGTTGAGAACGCTGGTCTCATGGGTGTACCGCTTCCCGAGGTAATCAATAAAGCAATAGACATATTAACATCAAAGAGCGAAGAGAAAGGGGGCGATCAGAATGAACGGAATTGACATCAGTGCATGGCAGGGGGATGCTGGAATAGACCTTGCTAAAGTGCCATACGATTTTTGCATCGTTAAGGCAACCGAGGGAACAGACTATAAGAACAGATACTTTGCAGCGCATTGTGATAAAGTTTTGAGTAGAAAAAAACTTCTGGGAGTATACCACTATGCAAATGGCGGAGATCCACAGAAAGAGGCTGACTACTTCCTGGCATACTGCAAGAAGTACATCGGCAAGGCGGTACTTGTCTTGGACTGGGAGGCAAAAAACAACCATCAGTTTGGCAAGAATGATCTTGAGTGGTGTCTGAAATGGTGTAACTATGTATATCGGAAGACAGGCATCAAACCGCTTATCTACATCCAGAAGAGTGCTATGAACGCCGTAAAAAAGGCTGGATATGGTCTGTGGGTCGCTCAGTATCCGGATTATGAGCGGACAGGATATCAGGAACATCCATGGAATGAGGGAGCTTATAACTGCCTTATCCGTCAGTACACATCTGTCGGTAAGCTCTCAGGTTACAGCGGCAGCCTTGATCTCAATAAGGCTTATATCAGTGCAGCGAGCTGGAATAAGCTGGCCGGTAAGGTCAAGACCGCATCTGCATCCACGACAGCAAAGAAGAGCGTCAATACACTGGCTAAAGAGGTGTTAGCGGGCAAATGGGGCAATGGTGCTGATCGCAAGAATAGACTGGCCAAGGCTGGTTATGACTATAGCAAGGTTCAGGCAACAGTCAACAAACTTGTCAAGGCATCACAGATGACACAGGACAAGATCATCAATGCGGTTGCACATGAGGTCATTGCTGGCCGCTGGGGCAACGGACAGGAGCGTATTGACCGCCTCAAGGCAGCAGGGTATAATCCTGATAAGATTCAGAAGAGAGTGAATGAGATCTTTGAGGGCTGATAAAACAGTGTTGAATACTTGAAAATGGTGGAAATAACAGCCACGTAACTAACAAATAATCATCAAACCGCAGTAAATACAATGGTTTCAGTTTCCGTAGAGGAAGCTGCTAACGCTGGTAAGTTCTAAGTAAAAACCTAGTATTTAAACGGTTTAGAGGGCTTTTAGAGAGATCTAAAGGCTCTCTATTTTTTTGATTTTTAAATTCTTTGAAGGTTGAAATCAATTTTGATGAATACAAATTTGGCATGCTTGTATATTATGATGATGACAGCCATACATATGAAATATTGCTTTGATATTCAGCATTAGTTGGAAAACGGGAGTTGCTAAGGAATTTTACAGCAACTCTTTTGTTTTATTTTGTCAAGACTTGTTTTATATTTATTCGGTATTATAATTGCCTTACATATCAAATGGAAGGGGTGATTAAAATGGATAGAACTATAGTAGTAGAATATTTTGATGGCGAGAAGAAAGTAAAAAAAGTTATAATTTTAAAATAATCTCGCGAAAAATTGCCTTATACGCGCATTTGTGAAAATCTATTGACTTATGGTTGATTTAGGGCTAAAGTGTGGCTACCAATCGGAAGAAAAAACAGTAGGCAGCAATATAGATTGACACATAAAATATTTGACAGCACATTTAAAAAGATACTTACGCACTCCTGAGAATATAGCGTCGTTGAAAAGCCTCATAAAAACAGATATAATGGGTAGCATAGATAAGAATATTGAACTTGGAAATATAACACTTGAGGATGGGCACAGCTTTATGGCAACTCGGAAAGAGGTTGAATTAATATCCCGATTTCAGAGAAAAGGCCTATATCAATGAATTCTGAGAATTATATATAAGACATTTGAAATAAACAAGGAGGGCATGAGATGGGCATTTATTTTAATCCAAGTAATGACAGTTTTACAAAGGACAAGAATAGTGAATTGTATCTTGATAAGACAGGTCTGCTTGAATATCTGAACAGAGTTATATGTACAAATGCTAATTGTATCAGTGTCAGTCATGCCAGACGATTTGGTAAGTCCCATGCGGCATTTGATCTTGCACTTCAGAATTTTATTTTTGACAAACGTCAAAAATATTGTATAATATACTTAACAAGACAGCCGAGCGATAGATACGTCCTATCCGTCCGGCAAAAACCATTTTAAGATGAAACACCTCATAGCTTAGTCGGCTGAGGTGTTTTCTTATTTTCTATGATTCAGAATTGTCACAATAAGTATCGCAACGGTTAATATAACCATGAATTCCTCATATGTACTCATAAGGCACCACTCCCTTCCAAGACTCGAACGGATATGGTGTAACACACCTCGGCTGCCCGGTTAAATACATTATTCTATTTTCATACAGAAGTAATTTTGATATATATACATTTTGGAGATTCCTATATAACGTAAAACACCTCGCATTAACGCGAGGTTGGATTTAAAAAGAGATTTAAGAACACAATAATATTTTATAACCACATACCACCTTTCGGAATACATTAAACTATATCATGGACAAGGAGGTGAATACGCATGGACAGATTCGCAGTATATCTTGTAGTTGTTGCGGTTCTTTGTACTTTGATATCGATAATAACGGAATTTACGAAAGAGGTAGGAGTGCTGAAGAAGATTCCTACCTCTTTTCAGGTTCTGATCACCAGTGTCATTGTGTGTGAGGTGGGACTTTTTGTTGGACTATCATTTTATCACATAGCATTTGTGTGGTATTATCCTGTGGCTGCGTTTTTCGGGGCATTTGTCATTGCGATTATATGTACCCGGGGATGGGACTACCTGATATCGATATTCAAGCGGTTTTACAATGGCGGAGATAAGGAAAAGTGGCATGAATAAAGGCGTCATGACAGTGGCACATGTAATACGAGACAGATAAGTATAAGTTCGGAATAATGATCCTAAGATTGTCTCCTGATTCAATGTCTGGAATATTATATACAGACAAAAGAATTCAGGAGACAATTTTATGGCTTCTAATAAGGTTCCATTAAAGGGCTACATGGATGGTATAGATATATCAGCGTGGCAGGATACTATAGATATAACCAAGGTGCCTTGTGACTTTGTGATAGTGAAAGCTACGGAGGGCACGGACTACAAGAACAGGTATTTTGCAAAGCACTGTGACCAGGCGATGAAAGCGGGAAAACTCCTGGGGGCATTCCATTATGCAAATGGTGGCGATCCCCACAGTGAGGCTGAGTATTTCATAGCATACAGTAAGAAATATGTGGGCAAGGCGATACTTGTCCTTGACTGGGAGGGGCGGAATAATCCTCAGTTTGGCAGAAGTGACAGGGCATGGTGCAAAGAGTGGTGTGATCATGTATACAGAAAAACCGGTGTTAAGCCCCTGATCTATATCCAGAAGAGCGCCATGGACAATGTAAATGGCCTGGGATACAGGCTGTGGGTTGCACAGTATCCTGATTACGAGCGGACGGGATATCAGGAGCATCCATGGAATGAAGGTCAATACGAATGTGATATCAGACAGTACACATCCGTTGGAAGACTTCCGGGTTACGATGGCAATCTCGATCTGAATAAGTCATATATAGACAAGACGACATGGAAAAAATATGCCGCAAAAAAGACTGGTGGTTCACAGGAGAAAGATACTGGCAGTAACAGCGGAAAAAGTAATAATAAAAAGAAAAGCATAGAATTGATCGCAAAGGAAGTCATAGCCGGAAAATGGGGGAACGGCGATGACCGGAAGAGCAGACTGAAAAAGGCAGGATATGATTACAATAAGGTTCAGGCGAAGGTAAATGCAGTGGTCAAGGCTTCGCAGAAGAAATCGATAGATGTGATAGCCAGAGAGGTCATAGCCGGCGACTGGGGAAATGGCGATGACAGAAAGAACAGGCTGAAGAAGGCAGGGTATGATCATGTCAAGGTGCAGAATAAGGTAAATGAGATGCTTGGCAGATAGCTGCAGGTAAATGACATAAGAAAAATGGCAGGAAAACGAAGGACAAAATTAGTTCCGGCAAAAATGAAATTTATATGAAGTATCATCCACACCTGTTGACGAAGCGCAATATATACTATAGGATAGTGGAAAACAAAAGCCCCCGTCAGGGATACATGAAAGGAAAAGGTGATATATATGCCATATTATGGATTTTATTTTGACCCAACATATCTGTTGGTTCTCATAGGCGTGGTGCTCTGCATGATAGCGTCGGCAAGAGTCAAGACCACATACAAGAAGTATGAGAAGGTGGGATCGCGGTCAGGCTACACAGCGGATCAGGTCGCATACATGATACTCAGGAATGCGGGGATAACGGATGTGTCAATACATCACATCTCAGGAGATCTGACTGATAATTACAATCCTAAGGAGCATACGCTCAATCTGTCGGACAGCGTGTATGGTTCCAGATCCATCGCAGCGATAGGCGTGGCAGCCCATGAGTGCGGACATGCCATACAGCATGCAAATGCATATGCACCGCTCACCATAAGGTCAGCCATCATTCCAGCGGCAAATATAGGCTCAGCCATATCATGGCCGCTCATACTTATAGGACTTCTCATTCCGAGGGTTGATTACCTTATAACACTCGGAATCATACTGTTCTCACTGGTTGTTGTCCTACAGTTTGTGACACTTCCGGTGGAGTTCAATGCATCGAGAAGAGCCATGTCGATACTGGAGGGCAGCGGATATCTCTATCCGGATGAACTCAAGGGTGCAAGAAGTGTACTCACAGCGGCAGCTATGACATATGTGGCAGCCATGGTATCAGCATCACTTCAGTTGCTCAGACTTGTATTATTGTTTGGCAACAGGAGAAGATAGCGGAATTATAACAGAAAATATAAAAATGCATAAAAAAGTCTTGTGAATTTGTTGATAGTATTTGCAACTTTGCTATGGTAAAATGGCTAAAGTGGCAAAAATCTACATATTTGCAAGACTTTTTATGTTATTGTGCACAATTATAACAGGAAAGTCTGCATAACAATTAATTAAGGGAGGGTAATTGATGAGGAAGAGAAGGCTACGAGGAGGTATAACGGCCTTGTCGGTGCTTGCTGCTATTGGCATGGCATCGGGAATAACGGCATTTGCGGCGGATGACACACAGTCTGAAGCTGTGGATACGGGAAAGGGACTGGAGTATGTATATGAGTCGTCAGGCTCTACACCATCAGGTGTCACGCTCAACGGCAATTCGGTAATCATAAAGCAGTCGCCGAATTCCACTGACAGCGAGCAGTTATTCAATATTTACAATGACAAAGACAGGGATGGAATCCTTGATGAGGGCGAGGAAGCTTTCACATTGGATGGAAACACGGATATACACTACGGTAAGATATATGGACTTTACCAGGAGAAGAGCAGCTCGCCGATCTCCATAACCATAGACGGTGCCGAACTGCCCGCCGTATATGGAGCTTTTGAGAGCACTGTTGAGACCCCGGAGAACATGACTGCGGTAACTATCAGTGTGAAGGGCGACGCAGCAGTTGAAAGTCTGTATGGACTTTTTAAGACATATTGTACTGGTGGTGTACTGATAGACACGGAGAAGTCAGTTACGATAAAGACGCTCTACGGTCTCAGCACATCGACCATAGATGGAGACATCACGGAGAATATCAATTATAGCTGTGATGGCAACACATTTGTCGCACTGGCTACAGATGGATATTACACAGGAAAAGCATACACGATAAATGGCGATGCAGTGTTCAATATGAAAGGAGCCAGCGTCAATTCAGTGTATCTCGTGCAGAATGGAGCTGTGCTCAGCAAGACACTGACGGCCAAGGTGACTGATTCCAAGGTAGACAGCCTGAACGGAGTTTCCCAGGGGGCAAAGGTTGATGGTGACGTGAGCCTTACATTTGACGGAATATCAGCCGTAAAGGATGGAAGCAGTGCCAGTGTATATGGTGCGTCAAGTGCGACTATCCTTGGAAATCTGGACCTTAAGCTGAAAAGCCAGTCTGGATCAGAGATGTCTGTGTATGGCACCAATAATACAAATATAAAGGGAAATGTAAATGTCAGCGTTGATGGCTCAGGAGCAAAGTTCAACACCATATATGGAATGTATGGCGGTATGCTGGGCGGAAGGGCTGATATAGATATAAAGAACTGCGCTGCCGGTTACACAACATGTGGCATGAATTCGGTTTCGTTCAGTCAGACTCAGCCGGAGGAAGAAGGAACATATACGTATACTGTGAACATGGAGAATATCACTGGCGCCAGCGGCAGGGTATATGGAATTTCAAATTGTTCCGGTATCACTTCTGCCAGCGTTGTAATGAAGGCTGTGGCAACAACAGATACATTAAATGGCATGTATCTGAGCACAGGTGTAAAAGGTGATATAAAGGCAGAACTTTACAACTGTAATGCAGCCTATGTAAATGCTCTGGAGCTGTCAAATGTGACGGTAAATGGTTCTGTAGATGCCATAGTTTCGGGCTGCAGCATTACGAGATCTCTGAATGTAGAGCAGGGCGGAAGCATCAGTAATGATCTTAACATAAGCGTCAGCAACGTTATCAGCAGTTCAGCACGGTTTGTATATGGCGGTAGCTGTCTGGGAAATATGACGGTCAATGTGGATGGCATGAATGATGAATCCATAGTAGACGAAAATGGTGATCCGCTTGTGAACTCGTATGAATACGCGGGCAGCGACATGTTTACCATGATGGGCAACTTTGCACTGGCAGGGGAACTCAAGGCGGATATAGCAAAGATACATTTTGCAAAATGTGGACTCGCCGGAGGTGATTACAGTTGCGGAAATATCGGAACAAAGGTTGACATAACGTTGTCAGACAGCAGTATAAATGGACTGGCGGGAAATAATATTTTCTATCTGGCAAATGAGAGCTATTCCGGTTCAACCGAGAATACAGTTCCTGTTGATATAAAGATCAACAACACAGATTTTACAAATGCAGACGGAATAAGCTTCCAGATGTATATAGGTAATAACAAGGATGCAAAAGTTACATTTGATGACAAGTGCAGTATGCCGGAGAAGTATTATATGGCTCCAAGCATGAATACCACCGGCTCATCTGTCATAACCTATGGACAGAATATATATTATGGCGGACAGAATCTTGTGATAGACAAGGATGTAACTGCTGACAATATTTACTTTGGTAACTTCACAGAGAACGGAAGCCAGGGCAATGCCGTGATCGTTATCAACAAGGGGGTAACGTTAACTGCAAAAGAGGGTATATATGCAGCAGGCGGTTCAAATATACTCCACAGTGGAATCCTCAAGGGAACATTTAAGGCGACTGATGGGTATCTGCCAAATATATTCTCAAAGGGGGGTGTAATAGAGGACTCGGCTGTAGGGGATGTTGCAAATGTAAATTATTCATTAGATGTTGTGTCCAACGAGAAGGCCGCAACGTACAACATGACAGGCAAGACGTCACAGTATATTGATCCTGATGGTACATATGTCAAGGGCGGCGCAGATGTCAAGATAACACCGACCGTGAACAAGGGATATATTCTTGACAAGGTGACCTTCAGAGGTCAGAGCGACACAGCGGAAAATTCAGCGGTTGAAGCAAATGGCGTGTACACGTTCAGCATGCCGAACGAGCCTTGTACAGTGACGATCGCAACGACAGGAAAGCAGATCGTGGTATCCAAGACAACTGTTGATCCATCGGCACTGCTTGGAAAAGAATACACAGCAACTTCACCTCTCTATGACATGGCAGATCTTGTCATATCAAACGACGCAAGAGAGGGCGAGGTTACATACGAGATCGACGAGACAAATGGTCTTCCTGAGGGACTCACATTGACCGATGGCAAGATCGTCGGAACGGCAAGAAAGCTTTATGAAGACGGAAAAAATGTCATAGTCCATGTGACAGGAAGAAACGGTTCAAAGGCACAGCTCTCATTGAACGTGATTGTCTCAAATGAGGAGAAGAAACAGGACAACCAGGATGGCCGAATCGTAGTTGACGAGGATGAGAAGACTATATGTCTCAACGGAACATCGGTGGTCATTCAGGCAAAGGACGACACAGATACAGAGATATATGTGGACGACAATCAGGATGGACAGGCAGATGGCAAGACACCTCTGTACACCGGAGATCTGTCGGAGTACACGATAACAGGTGTCGAGGACAACGCCATAAGACGAAGCATCAGGATCACCATGACGGGGGGAAATGTAAAAGCAATATACGGTGCAAAGGATTCAGAGCTTTCATATAAAGGCGGCGATGCGGTGAGTATAAATATCCGTGGTGGTAAGGCAGCAACTATGTATGTTTTGTCGAATTCAACCGTGGATGGAACCATCGCATATGAGATCGCAGAGAACACTGTAGATAAGGGCGGATTTGCAGCGGATACAACATCAAAATATACCGGTGCATTCATGAGAAACAGCAAGGATATCGTAACTATCAGAGGAACCTATGTTGTGAATAAGAAGCTCACGGCAACGGCTCTGATAATCTATAACAGTGCGGCAGTTGATGTAAATGCTCCGGTTGAGGTAACGGATTATGTGTCACTGAACGAGAGATCATCCGCAGTATTTAACGATACGCTTACCGCTGACCGGCTTGGTTATTCAAAGTATGCCAAGGCAGTTGTGAATGGAGATACGAAGCTTGCGGTTCTCAATATGACACAGTATGACACGACACTCACAATAGGCGAGGATGCGCTGTTTGATGTTGGCAAGGTCAACATGACATCAGGCTGGGCAAGAGTATATCAGAAGGGTACGCTCAAGTGTCCTTCAGACCGGTTCAGCAACAAAGGTGTGTGGGTGGCAGCAGGAAAATTTGCAGATGATATAGATGCCAGCGGCTGGACAGGAGTGTATTACAGCTATGCAGGCGGCTCAACAAACATGGACAACACATCAGCAAAATTGGCTGCACAGTCATATGTAGTTGAATATGAGAATGTCAAATATGTTGCCTGCAAACAGGCGATTACAGTTAGCTATACCGATGTGCCGGGTTACACAGCCTATGTGTCGGCAAATGGCGGCGAGCCGGTACAGGGAAGCAACGGAAGTGCAAAGGTGACAGGCCCGGATTCATCTATGTCTATTGTAGTGGATTATGTGGCAGACCAGATAGACATCAGTAAGGAATACGCAGATCCGACTCTGGCGGCGGAGACCAAGTACACAGCGGCTTCACCAGCGTACGATCTCACGATCCTCAAGGTTACAGGAGATACCACAAAGGATTATGGAACTGACATGCAGTACAGACTGAAGAGCGGTTCGACACTTCCATCAGGACTTGTGCTTGAGTCGGGTAAGATAACAGGAACAGCCAAGAATGCAGGTGAAAGCACAGTAACATTTGTCATAACAGGACGAAATGGAACATCGGTTGATTTCCCAGTGGTATTCAAGGTACTGCCGGCAGGCACGGAGATACCTGATATCAACAAGCTTGGTGTATCTGTGAACACAGAGGATAAGACCATTGATCTCGGTGGAAATTCGGCAGTGATAATAGTTGATCCATCGGACAGCAGCAAGAGCTCAGTATATCTGGATGCTGATCACAACGGAGTGGCAGACGACAACAGACCACTTAGAATAGATGGAGAGGTTACATATGATCTGTCAGGCTACATCATATCAGGCTATACGGACACAGCAAATAAATACACCGGTGACATATCGGTGACACTCAGAAGCGGAAATGTCGGCAATATATGTGCTGCGGGTTCAACTGACAGCAAGGCAGACCGCGTGACGATAGATGGAAATGTAACCATGACGATCATGGACGGTTATGTGTCAGGCACTGTAGCTGCGGCAGGGAACGCTGATGTCAAGACAGTGACCTTCACGGCAGAGGACGGAAGAGCAGGAAGCGTGGTATACGGTGCGTACAATACAAATGCGGAGAAGGTAGACTTCACATTTGCAAAGTCTGCACAGATGTACACACCGGAATCAACCAAGTCTGAGAATATGTATGTCACATCGGGTGGATCAGTATCCGGTGATGTGGATATAAGAGTTGGTATAACTGATCATTACAATACATTTATATACGGTGCGGATTACATGAACAAGCGCTCCTACTTCAATGGAGTGTCGGGAACAGCCGTATCTGGAAATGTGAACTGTGTGGTTGATGGAAGATGGTGCGCTGAGAAGTGCAACAACTTTGTCCAGCAGTCAGATGTGAAGGGAGATCTGTATGCCGAGATAAAGTCAGGAGAACTCAGAAAAAATGACGTCAACAATGAGCATAGCAAGGCATTGGTATTTAACTATGGTCACAGCATTGGAAATATATACGTCAAGGCAGGAACAGAGGGCGCTGTCACAGGTGACTTTGTACTTGCGGCAGGCGGTAAGGTTGGCAAGGTAGAGTATGTAGACGAGAATGCAAAGTCCACAGCTACAGTAAAGGGCACCGCTGACAATTACCAGGTTGAGAGTCTGGGTTCACTGTATATGTCTCTCGCCGGCAAATTAACTATAGGCGGAGATTACACCCTTGACAGAGAGGTGGAGGTAAAACAGCTTGAGATCCTCAAGGATTCAAAGCTGACCATCGCCGAGGGCGCAGTTCTTACAAATACATCGACAGCGACAGTCACCGGTGATGTTGAGAACCTTGGCACATGGAATGTGGACGGTGCTCTGACCATTACAGGATCACTGGTCAACAGAGGTGCATGGAACCTGACAGGAAATGTTCAGGCTTCAGCAACAGTAGATAACTACGGAGAGATCACAGCCACAAATAGTGAGAGACTCACCTTGAATACAAATGCAAAGCTCATCAACAGAGCTGATGCACAGTTTACATTTGGCAACCTCACAAACAGTGCAATGATCGTAAACTATGGTAATATGAAGCAGCTTGCATATACGTCAAGCCTTGGAAGCGGAAGCATACTTACCACAGTGATCCCGGATATGGTGTATGCACTGAAAAGTTACAGCGTCATTTTCTACAAGCTTGATGTGGATTATCCTGCATATTGCTTCAAGGATGGTGATGCAAAGATAGAGAAGAGTTCATCGGCAACAAGCTGTCAGAAGAAGTCAGGTGTTGACGGTGACGATGCACTCTATATAAAGGGTGGCAAGTCGTTCTACATCACAATAGACGGTGAGCCGATAGATGGAATGGCGGTGGATTCAGTTGTATTTGGACCGGATGACACAGCCATGACTACAAGTAACAACCGTCTCTGGAGCGGCGTCATGACATATGAGCCGGCAACAGTTACGGTAAATATGGCAAAGCAGGAGGCTGTAAATATAACTCTCGCAAAGACAGAGGATACAGTTAAGGCACAGGTTGGAAAGACAACCACAAAGGATGAGCCATTATATGATCTGACAGCCATAGAGATCCAGAATGATGAAGCGGTGGACAACGGATATGTGTCATACTCTCTTGCAAAGGGACAGACACTTCCGGCAGGACTTGTGATATACGATGGGAAGGTATATGGAACACCAAAGACTGCAAGTGCTGAGGCACAGACAGTCAAGTTCACGGTGAGAGGACAGAATCAGACAGTGGCTGAGTTCACACTGATCATATCCAGCGTGGAGAAGGGAATACCTTCATTTACTGCCGGAAAGGCGGGCGACGCATATGCCGGCAAGACCCTTGCGGATGTGGAGCTTCCAACATCGGCAGCAGGAAAGTACATGTGGGCAGATGGAACACAGCAGGTAGGCAAGGCCGGAACAAGCGAGACCTACGATGCATACTTTGTTCCAGACGACACAGCAAACTATGACTGGAGCAAGATCGATGCAGCAGAGGGAACATATGAGGAACTGGAAGACGGAAGTGTGAGAATTGCAGTGAAGCTTTCAGTGTATGTGAGAAAGCAGGATCCTGTATTTACAGTTCCTGAGAATGTCACAGCTACATACGGAGACACTGTTGGCAAGATACTCCTGCCTGAGACAGCAGGTGGAATGTTCATCTGGGAGAATGCAGATGAATCTGTGGGAGAGGTTGGAACAAAGACTTTCCTTGCAACATTTGTACCTGAAGATGAGGATGTATACGAGAGAGCAGAGCATGTGGAGATAACTGTTCAGATTATTCCTGCAAATGCAGTATTTACTCAGGCGATAGATTCACTGAGTGCTAAGGAGAATATGACTCTTGCAGACATAGAGCTTCCAGAGCGCGAGGATGGAGTATACACATGGTATACAGACAGAACGACAAAGGTTGAGGATGGCAATACATACAAGCTTTGCTTCAAGCCTGCAGACACAGTAAATTATGACTGGACATCAGTTACAGGATGGAACAGGGCTTACAATGGAGTTGTATTCAATGTAAAGATTACCATCGAGAAAGAGCCGGAGCAGCATGTACACGATTACGGCAATAAGTACAAGAGCGACAGCAGATCTCACTGGTATCAGTGCTCATGTGGAGAGAAGTCAGGCCTGGCAAATCACACATGGGACAAGGGTGCGATAACGACCAAGCCTACAGACACAGCGGCAGGTAAGAAGACATTTACCTGTACCAAGTGTGGGTACAAGCGTTATGAGTCAGTAGCTGCCCTTGGAATAGACATAGGAAATTCCAAGAACAATGTGGTCGTAAGCGGTATAGAAAAGAATGGATATACATACACAGGATCACCTATCACTGTTAAATCGCTTGCGCTGAGGAGAGGCAAAACAACACTGAAGAATGGTGTGGATTACACCGTACAGTACAAGAACAACAAGAATATCGGTACAGCGACAGTAAAGATCACTGGTAAGGGTAATTACAGAGGCTCCGTCAGCAAGACATTTGCTATCAAGGCTGGCAAGGGCAAGATATATAAAGTTGCGCAGAAGGGCGTGCCTGGCTATCTGAAATATAAGGTGACAAATGCCGCTTCAAATGGCAAGGGAACAGTGACACTTGTTGGAAGTACAAGCAAGAAGAGCGACAAGAAGTTCAAGTCACTCACGGTTGCATCCAGTGTCAAGATCGGTGGAGTGAACTTCAATGTTACGGCTGTAGGAGCGAAAGCATTTACAGGACGCAAATATCTCACCACGGTTGTGATAGGAGGAAACGTTAAGACCATAGGCGGTGCAGCATTCAGCAAGTGTGGAAAGCTTGGAAAAGTTACCATAAAGTCTACAAGGATAACGACTATCGGTAAGAATGCTTTTCAGGGTGTCAAGAGCAATGTGAAGATATATCTTCCTAAGAAGAAATATGACGCATATGCAAAGAAGCTCAAGGCGAAGGGAATGAACACTCCTAAGAAAGCTGTATACAAAAAGTCAAAATAAATGAAATGCGTTGATGCGTTGGCGGGACAGTCACAGATGATGTGGCTGTCCTGTTTTTTATGTGAAGATCGTTATGGTGTAAAACCATGAGTGTAGTGACATGAAAGATATAATCTGCTATACTGAACATATGTTTGTGAATATATGGAGGACTGTATGGATAATTTTATAGATGAACTGAATGAACAGCAAAAGGAGGCAGTGACCACCACAGAAGGGTATGTGCGCATAATTGCGGGAGCGGGAACTGGCAAGACAAAGGCGCTCACATACAGATATGCGTATCTGGTGGATGAGCTTGGAATATCCACATCGAATATACTGTGTGTCACATTTACAAATAAAGCGGCGAGGGAGATGAGCAAACGTATCAGACAGATGATCGGGGACAGTGATACGGGATACATCTGCACATTTCACGGCTTCTGTGTGAAGCTTCTGAGGGAGGATATCCATGCCATCAATTATCCCCAGAACTTTGTGGTGATGGATAGCGAGGACACGGAGGATATACTCAAAACGGTGTACGAGAATGCCCATATACAGTCGAGAACATATACATTTGACATGGCCAGGGATCACATATCGGCGATGAAGAACGAGATGCAGCACATTGCATATCTGGCGGACATAAGCAACGACAGACTGCTGGCGGATTATGAGAAGGCTTCAGACATACCTGAAAAAGTATTTCTGGGATACCTGTACGAACAGAAGAAGGTGTATGGACTTGACTATGATGATCTCATAACCATTGCGCTCCACATCCTCAGAACCGATGCGGAGAAATGCCGCAAATGGCAGGAACGCATGATGTATGTCATGGTGGACGAGTTTCAGGATGTCAGCGGTAACCAGTATGCGCTGGCGGAGATACTCAGCGGTTATCACAGGAATCTGTTCATCGTGGGCGATCCGGATCAGACTATATATACGTGGCGCGGGGCAAGGATAGAGTACATACTGGAATTCGACAAGAACCATGAGAATACACAGACCATATTCCTCGACACGAATTATCGTTCAACTCCTGACATACTGGCGGTGTCCAACTCACTGATCGAGAAGAACAGGAACAGACTGCCCCACAGGCTTGTGGCTGTGAAGCCGTCTGAGGCACGCCCTCTGTACGTACATTCCAGAACCACCGGGGATGAAGCCCAGTGGGTGACAAACGAGATAAAAAGGCTTGTTGAGACAGGAGCAAAGTACAGTGACACAGCCGTTTTGTACAGGTCACATTTCGTGTCGAGAAGCATAGAGGAAGCATTTATCAAGACAAAGATCCCGTATGTCCTCTACAGCGGAACGGAGTTCTACAAACGCAAGGAGATAAAGGATGTGCTGGCATATCTCAGGATGGTGGCATACGCGGATGATCTGTCATTCCGCAGGGTGATAAATGAACCAAAGCGGAACTTTGGTAAAAAGAGAATGTCGATGCTGAAGTCGTACTGTGAGACTCACAGATGCTCACTGTACAGCGGTCTTCAGGATCTTCTGGAGGAGAAGACTGTTAAGTCGACAGGTGCTTCAGCCTTTGTCGATATCATAGAAAATTTCAGGAAGACATACAAGGAGAAAAGTCTGTCTGATCTTGTGACGGAGCTCATGGCCGCCACGGGCTACGAGGCGATGCTCAGACAGGCGGGCGAACAGGAAAGGCTGGACAACCTGGCAGAGCTGAAGCAGTCGATAGACGAATATGAGAAGACCTCCGGTGAGGAGAATACGCTGGAGGAATATCTGCAGAGCATAGCTCTCTACACGAACAATGACAGGGAGAAGGACAAGGATTCTGTGACGATGATGACCATACACACCGCAAAGGGCCTGGAGTTCCAATATGTGTTCGTGTGCGGTGTAAATGAAGGCATATTCCCAAGCAAGCACGTGGACACTGAGGCGATGCTCGAGGAGGAACGACGCATGGCATACGTGGCATGCACCAGAGCAGAGCGCGGCCTGTACATCAGCGATGCAGAGGGTCTGAACTACGATGATTCATTTAGATATCCTTCCAGGTTTATCTTCAACATAGACCGGCAAGCAATCGACTACGTGAACGAGCTTCCGCAGCGCCTTGTCGATGACACAAAGAGCTACATAGCCGCAAATGAAAGCCGCTATATGCCGCTGGACACCGAGCTAAAGCCCGGCGACCGGGTGAGACATAAGGTGTTCGGTGAGGGCACGATAACCGGTATCAGGGGAGATATAGGGTGCTATGTGGTTAAGTTTGATAGGGTGGAGACGGAGAGGAACTTGAAGATTGGGGTGGTTCTTGAAAAGCTTGGATGATAGCGTAGGAAATACTAGTCAGTGAAAGCTGCGAACAATGATATATGAAACAGACAGGGACAGACCACTATATTGGTGGCTGTCCTTTTTGTTTTGCCCGGTGCGGGAAAAAATAGTACAGTAAATGTGGTAGGATTGCATAAGAGAGAAGTTAGGATTGTGAAAAAATATGATACGGTGTCGGAAAGAAGCAAAAATGGTACATATAGTTGTAGATCTTGAGATGAACTGGTTGGGCTTCAAATATGAAAATGAGAGAAAGATAAGCACCAATGAGGTGATAGAGATCGGGCCGTTACCATGAATGAAAAATTCGAGGAAATAGGCGCATTTAAGATGTATGTAAAACCGCAGTTCAACGAAAAGGTGGTAAAAAAGGTTGAGAAGCTTACGGGAATAACCATGGATAAGCTTCAGGATAGTCCTGTGTTTGCAGACGCATTTGACGCTTTCATAAAGTGGTGCATCAGTTTCGGAGAAGAAGTGGTCATGTATGGCTGGAGCGATTCTGATGAACTTCAGCTTCGCAGAGAAATGAAGCTGAAGAACATACCGTGGAATGAAGATGTAGACAAGGTGTTCGGACAGTGGCATGACTTCCAGAAGGAATTCAGCGATCTGGTTGGCATTGGAAGGATCATTACTTTATCCCAGGCGGTTGATTATGCAGGTATAGACTTCGCAGGTCAGAAGCATGACGCTTGCTGTGATGCCAGAAACACCGCATATCTTCTGGCACTCACAAAGGACGAGAAAAGATTTGCCAAGACCATGAAGAGTGTGCTGGAGGCATTCAATCATGAAGAACTGACCTCGAGCATAGGGAGTTTGATAGACTTCTCAGCGTGGAATGGAGTTGGGGCTTGAGATGAACGATAGGGGGCTGCCGGAAGGCGGCCTTCTTTTGGCGTATGGGAGTGTGTAAGGTAAACACGCATTTCAACAAGAAAAGATTGCTAGATATTGGAGGTTTATAGGTTATCAAAAATAATGAGAAGTGTGATTATAGTATGAATCTGGATAAGATTTGGTAAAGAAAATATAAATCATATAAAAATCAGTAGCGAATGGTCGAAAAACGGGAGTGAGTGGTCATTGGGAAAGACAGTGTAGTTTACAGGTTGTATATTAAATTGTAAAATAAAAAGGTATTCTGTTGATTTTTTTGTGTGAGCGAGGGAGATTATAGACTATGTCATTAGGAAAAATACAGAATGTTTTCGAATCTTTGTCTGAGGCACAGGGATTAAGTTTACAATTATTAAAGTTTACAATTTCAAAGAAAACAGGGATATCGTATACAGGCAGGGAAATTGTTTTTTCACCTGATGGTGCATTAAGCAAAATGGTAACAGAGATATCAGAGAGATATACGGCCGAATTACAGAAGAATTATACTGGTGTACAAGATTATGATGGATCAGTAGTTGGGAATGTAATATATAAAATTGCTGTATCAAATGATTTGATCAGAGAAAATTATAATAAATTGATTAGCTCATTAGCTGCTCCGGATACAGAGATACCACCGTTGGAGTTTTGTGCACAGGCATATGTTATAAAGGGAATGATAAAAATTAATGATGAAAATAAATTGGTGAGATTAATAACTATGCAAAAACCAATAACAACATTAAAACACAAATTTATGTATTCTAATAGCAGATTTAAAGAGATTTCAGAGAAAGTTATATCTTTGAAATCACTAATAGATGTAATGATAGTGGATGATATGGTATATATGTTTAACTTGTCTGGAGAGAAATTATTCAATTTGGAGAGAGCATATAAGAAGATATGTTTTGATAAAGTGAAGGAAATCCAAGAATGTGATTTTTTAACGGATTTTGAAGCGTTTCAAAAAGATGCATGCTCAGGACATAATCCAAGAAGGTTTGTTTCTTTTAATGATATCAAATTAGAGGCATTAAAGGATAAAGAAAAGCGAAAAATACTAGCGAAAAAATTTGAGATAGCTATGAAAAATGATAAAATTGATACAACTGTTGAGGGAAATAATAATAAATTAGTGAAGCTATTGTGTAACAATGGTATGGTGGATCCGTTTGATGAAACACCTAAGGAAGTAGTTGGGGCCAGAAAATGGTCGTAAGGAGAAAATAGAATGTCGAAAGTATTATTATTTATTATGTATTTCGTTTCTTTTTTGCCATTATGGTTGTCAGTTGCAATCATTGATATAAAAAATATAGTTAGTAATAGTGAGAATATTTGGACAGAAAGAATAAGTGTGTGGGGAATAGTAGTTATATTTATACTCTGTATAATATTCATATTATTATGGTTGAAATTATTGAAAGGAAAAGAGGGAAATGAGACTGGAGAAATAATTATAGCAAAAGAAAATAGATTGGCAACAAGTGAATTTTTGCTTTCCTATGTGTTACCATTATGTGCATTTAATTTTACTCATTGGGATGGGGTTTTGTTATTTGGTGTGTTCTTTGTTACTCTTTTTTTGTTGCATGTTAGACACAATTATTTTGGTGTGAATATACTAATGGAGATTTTGGGATATAAGTTGTATGAATGTTTGATTGTTAATGAGGATGGAGTAGAAGTTCAAAGAAATATTATTTCAAAGAAAAATTTATGTAACAGTAAAGGCGAGCGTGTCATTACGAAATCAATAAATAATGACTTTAAATTAGATATACAATAGTTGAGTTACAAGATATATATTCCAATTACTGGTATGTGTAAAACACAAAGGAAAGTTTATGAGATAATTTACAGAATACATAATCTTATAATATATGGATCGAGTTTTAACATAAAAGAAGGCTTGAGGCGCCAGATGCAAATGAACGAGAGATGAACAAAATATGAATAAGTATGTTCATGTGCACCTGGCACCAAGAATGTTCATGGTATTAGGTGTTAGAAAAAAACAACATCTTACCGGATAGGAGTTGTGAATACCCCATATATCTTGAGAAAAATAGATTATTTATAGTATAATGTCAAATGGGTAAGTGTAACCAAAAGGAACAGAAAATACCGAGAAGTGTTACAGATGAGAATAAACTACAATAAACTTCAAAAACTTATGATTGATAATCAAATGAAAAGACAAGATTTAATGCGTGCTGCGGAGATTTCATCGTCTGTTGCAACAAAATTGAATAAGAATGAAACAGTATCCCTTGATGTGCTTATGAGAATTTGCAAAGTATTTCATTGTGATATTGGCGATGTATGTGAAGTCATATTAGACGAATGATATGAGGAGGTCTGGAGATGGCGGCAAGTGGTAAGAATAATATGTTTAACGAAGCTACTCGTGTTCAAATGCCAGCAATGGTTCATTTGACACGCCTTGGTTATACCTATTTCGGGAAAATAACTGAAGATATGGCAGGCACAGTATATGACCCTGATACCAATATATTAATTGATGTTTTTAAGGAGCAGTTTGCACGGCTTAATCCTACTCACGCAGGAGAAGCGGAACAGACACTGAAAACTATTAGACAGGAATTGGATAATGATGATATAGGACGCAGTTTTTACGAGCGTTTATCGTCTGTTTCGCCTGTTAGATTGGTGGATTTTGAAAATCCAACAAATAATACATATCATTTTACCGCCGAGTTCACTTGTAAGCGTGACCAAGATGAATTTAGACCTGATATTACATTGTTTGTAAATGGACTTCCACTTGTATTTGTTGAAGTAAAGAAGCCGAATAATCACGGCGGTATGGTTGCAGAAAGCAAGAGAATGAACCAAAAGAGATTTCCTAATAAAAAATTTAGGAGATTTTTGAATATTACACAGTTGATGATTTTCTCTAATAATATGGAATATGATACTATGGGTGGGATTGTTCCGGTTCAAGGGGCATTCTATTGTACGACGGCAAAACAGTCTGCACCGTTCAATTGTTTCAGAGAAGAAAATCCTACTAATTTGGATATTGCACCTTATAATGCAGATTTCCCATATAAGGATATTGACCCAATTGTTGAAAAGAAGATATTGACTGACTTTAATTGTCAGGTTATTCATACTTCTCCGGAATATCAAACAAATTTAGATACCTATACACCAACCAATCGTGTACTTACATCTATGTGCAGTCCTGAAAGATTGTTGTTTATATTGAAATATGGAATTGCATATGTTCGTTTTCATAAAGAAATAAATGGCAAGATAGAGTTTATTGAGCAGAAACATATAATGCGTTATCAACAGATGTTTGCAGCCTTAACAGTAAGAAGTAATATTGATGAAGGTGTTAATTCAGGTGTTATATGGCATACTCAAGGTAGTGGAAAGACAGCCCTTTCTTATTATCTTACTTATGTTCTTTCTGACTATTTTAGCAACCAAAATAAAGTTGCAAAGTTTTATTTCATTGTTGACCGTCTTGATTTGCTGAAACAGGCTTCAGAAGAATTTGAAGCTCGTGGATTGGTTGTAAAAACGGCAAGTTCCCGTGCTGAACTTATGGAGCAGTTCCGTAACAATCAGGCACAAGAAGGAAATACAGGAAAACCAGAAATTACAGTTGTAAATATACAGCGCTTTGCTGAAGATAGGTCAAAAGTTGACCTTCCTGCGTATGCAACGAATTTGCAGAGAGTGTTTATTATTGATGAAGCACATAGAGGATATAAACCAGAAGGCTCATTCTTGGCTAATCTTCTTGATGCGGATAAAAACGCGATAAAGATTGCATTGACAGGAACACCGCTTTTGAAAGAAGAAAGAGAATCTTGGAGAGTTTTTGGTAATTATATTCATACATACTATTATGACAAATCAATTTTAGATGGATATACGCTGAAAATTATCCGTGAGGACATAGAAACTCAGTATAAAGAGCGACTTTCTGAGATTTACGAAAAACTTGAAACTTTGGTAGAAAAGAAAGACGTAAAGAAAAGTCAGATTGTTGAACACGATAACTATGTCAAAGAGTTGCTTAGATATATTATTTCTGACCTAAAGAGATTTAGACAAATTCAGGGAGATAATACGCTCGGCGGTATGGTCATTTGTGAAACAAGTGAGCAGGCAAGGAAGCTGTTTGCGTATTTTGATGAAATTCAAGCAGAACTTAATAAAGACGCTTCTATGAAAAGTCATTTGCGAGCAGGACTTATACTTCACGATAGTGATGACAAAGATACAAGAGATAAGATTATTGATGACTTCAAAAATAATATGACAGTTGATATTCTTATCGTTTTCAATATGCTTCTTACCGGATTTGATGCACCAAGATTGAAACGCCTGTATTTTGGTCGAAAATTGAAAGACCATAATTTGTTGCAGGCAATTACAAGAGTCAACAGACCGTATAAAGAAAACCATTATGGTTATGTCATTGATTTTGCAAATATAAAAAGGAATTTTGAGGAAACAAATGAAGCATACCTCAAAGAGCTGAACCGTTTTAATGACCCGAATGAAGTTGGTGCGGGAAATGAAACAGATACATTCAAACAGGTTATTGAAGACCCGGCAGAACTCATTAAACAAATGCAGGAAGTGCAGCAGGTTCTTTTTAACTACACCACAGATAATGCAGAAGAATTTAGTTCGGAAATATCTACGATTGAGGATAAGCAGGAATTGCTTAAACTTAAAAAAATTCTTATTGCTGCTC
>OMNT01000089.1_pt1 | contig 92182 bp, 92 predicted proteins | sample 1672551 | NCBI WGS metagenome assembly OMNT01 (sample SAMEA3136698, study PRJEB25190) | human gut metagenome | reverse complement strand
CTCCGCGCCCGCCGTGCGTCTGTTTTTCGTGTCCCCGCGCAGCGCGAAAGGGGGCCGCGCCCATGTGTAAGTTTGGCAGAAAATTCACGAGCGCCCTGCTCGCGCTGGCCCTTCTCGTCAGCCTCCTGCCCCTCGGCGCAGCACCAGCGCAGGCAGAGGGTTTGACGATAAAAATTAATTCCGAAAAGGAATTGTGGGATTTTTCCTACGCGCTCAGCCAAAACACGCCAGGCTACGCCAACGCAAATGTTTCTCTCGAGGGAGATATCGATGTCGCGATCAGCTCATGGGTACCAATCGGGACCCACGAAGCCCCCGCTATGGATCCGATAGCCTTCACTGGCACCTTTGACGGCAACGGCCACACCATCAAGAACATCCATATCGTCGACAGGACCTACAATCCCACTCCTGCTGGTGACTACCGATCTTCTGCTGATGTCGGCCTTTTTGCTCGTCTCGATAGTGGCGGCACCGTGAAGAATCTCAAAGTTACCGGCAACGTCAGCAGCGGCAGGAAGGCCGACAACATGGGCGGCATCGTGGGCGCGAACAATGGCGGCACCGTTACAAACTGCACCTTCGTCTCCGGCGGCGTCAGCGGCGGGATTGCCATCAATGTCGGCGGCATTGTGGGACTGAACAGTGGCAGCGTCACAGACTGCACCTTCTCTGGAGGCATCAGTGGCAGTGACGACGTCGGCGGCGTTGTGGGGGATAACAGCGGCAGCGTTACAAACTGCACCAACACCAGCGGCTTTATCATCAGCGGCAGCGGCAACAACTTTGGCGGCGTCGTGGGGAATAACAGCGGCACTGTTGAAAACTGCTCCAACAGCGGCAGCTTCAGTGTTTCTGAACTTCTCTCTGTCTCTAGCGTCAGCGGCGACAATCTTGGCGGTGTTGTGGGGCAGAACAGCGGCGCTGGCGCCAAAATTACCAGTTGCTACAACACCGGCGATCTCCTCCATTACTCTGATCCCCAGCCTAAAAATTCTTTTGACGGCAATCTCGGCGGTGTCGTCGGGAGCAATTTTAACAACAGCAGCATCACAAACTGCTACAGCACCGGCAACATCGGAAGTAATAATACCCCCGCTTTTGGCAACTTTGGCGGCGTCGTTGGGAGCAATTCTGGCAACAGCAGCGTCACAAATTGCTACAACACCGGTAATTTCGGCAGTTTTATTAATAGCACCGTCGGCGGCGTTGTGGGGAATAACGGCGCCACCGTCGACAAGTGCTATTTTCTGAAGACAGAGACGGTGAACGCCGGACAGGCGGGCATCGGTAATGATAACACGCACACAGGCGCAACCGCCGTCAGCGATCTCACCAATCAAAACGAATTCAAAGGCTGGGATTTCGACAACACCTGGCGCATCAGCACCGACAAAAAACACCCCGTCCTCCAGGCCAATGCCGAAGATAACGCCCTCTCCGGCACTGGCACGCAAGAAGACCCATACAAGATCTACCGCGTCATCGACCTTAAAAACTTCCGCGATCTCGTCAACGGCGAAGTCGATCAAACAGCAGACCCCGACGCCCATGCCAAGCTGATGAACAACATCGACCTCTCCAGCGTCTGTGGAGAATCGAACTCCTGGACCCCAATCGGCACCAGCAGCAACCCATACACCGACACCTTTAACGGCCAGAACTTCAAAATCAGCGGCCTCTATATCAACAGCAACACCGATTATCAAGGCCTCTTTGGCTTTGTCGGCAGCACTGGCACCGTGCAAAACTCAGCGTCGAAGGCACCATCACCGTCACCGCCAGCAGCAGCGGCGACAGCACCAGTTACATCTATGTCGGCGGCATCGTTGCTTACAACAACGGCGGCAGCGTCACAAATTGCACCAGCACCGTCGCCATCACCGCCACTACCACCGAGGGCGGCATCAGCGACGTTTATGTCGGCGGCGTTGTTGGCGAGAACTTTGACAGCACTGTCACAAATTGCTACAACACCGGTGAAGTCATTAGCGGCAACATCGGCGGCGGCGTTGTAGGGCTTAACGGCAGCGGCAGCGTCACAAACTGCTACAACACCGGAAAGGTCAGCGGCAGCTTTGCCGGCGGCGTTGTGGGGTCTGTCGGCAGCGGTAGCGTCAGCAACTGCTACAACACCGGCAGCATCACCGGCAGAACCAGCGGCGGCGTTTTAGGGTTTAATGACGGCGGTAGCGTCAAAAACTGCTACAACACCGGCAGCGTCAGTGTCGTCGGCACAGGCAGCAGCAGTGTAGCTGGCGGCGTTGTGGGGGAGAACCGCAACGGCGCCAGCGTTACAAACTGCTATTTCCTGCAGACAGCTGACGTGAATGAAAATCTGCCAAGCATTGGCAAAAACGAAGGCAACAGCGACGACGCCACCGGAAAAACCGACACCGCTTTCCACTCCGGCGAAGTCGCCTGGCGGCTGCAGGATGGACAGACAGATGGCAGCAGCCAAGTCTGGGGCCAGAGCAAATTGGAAGACGAGAACTCCTGGCCAACGCTGATCGCGCTGGATGACAGCGCCCAGCCAGTGTATAAAGTGACCGTTGTTTATGGCGATTACGCCGACGCGCCAGAGACCGAGACTTCCTACACCAACAATCCAACTGAACCAGCTGCGCCATCCCGCGACGGCTACACCTTTGACCGCTGGGATAAGACAGGAGAGGGTACGACCACCATCACCTACACCGCCAAGTGGACAGAAAACGCACCTGACCCAGACCCAGAACCAACGCCTGAGCCAGAGCCGGAGGAACCACCATACAGCGGCAAATACAGCTACGAGATCTCGACAGACGTCGGCGATAACGGCACCCTGACCGTCGACCGCTACGCCACCGAAGGCGACACCGTCACCATCGAGATCACACCAGACCAGGCCTACAAGCTCGATGACCTCAGCGTCACTGCGAATGGCAAGGACGTCGACCTCACCGCAAATAGCGACGGCACCTACAGCTTCACCATGCCAAGCGCCGACGTACGAATCACCGCGACCTTCGCCGAAGATCCTGACTGGACGAAGCCTGAACCAGAGCCAGAGCCATCCACCGACGTCAGCGACCTCTTCATCGACGTCGCGCCAAACGCCTGGTATAAAGACGCCGTCCAATACGCCTACGACAATGGCCTCATGACCGGCACCAGCGCCACCGAGTTCGCCCCAGAAGCAACCACCACCCGCGCCATGATCGTCAGCATCTTAGCCCGCCTTGAGGGCGTAGAGCGCGCAGAAGCCGCAGGCTTCGCAGACGTCAATGACGAATGGTACGCCACCGCCGTCAACTGGGCAGCGAATGTCGGCGTCGTCAATGGTTACGAAGATAACACCTTCCGACCAAACCAACCGATCACCAGAGAACAGCTCGCCGCCATCCTCATGAACTACGCCAACTACAAAGGCCAGGATGTCAGCAACCGCGCCGACCTCACCAGCTACACCGACCAGCCAAGCGCCTGGGCAAATGAAGCCATGCAATGGGCTGTCGCTGAGGGACTCATCTCCGGCGTCACGAACGACGAGCTCCAGCCACAAGCGAGCGCAACAAGAGCGCAAGTCGCTGCCATTTTGCAGCGCTTCCTCGCTCAATGAATAATGATAAATGCTTTGAAAATGATTAATGATTAATTGATGTTGGCTAGAGATCGATACGCCGCTAACGCGTCGCATCGACTCTAGCCTTTTGAATTTATTGGCGAGCGTGTGCAGACAACCAAAAATATTTTTCGGTTGTGGCTCGAAGAGACACAACCCACTACAATTAATCATTAAAAATTAAAAATTACTAATTACTCTCCGCTTTTGGAAGATAAACAGGAAATCTCCGGCTGCTTTTAGAGGATAAACAGGGTTTGCTGTGGGTTATTGACGGGGATTTTACGGAAATTTAATATTATGGTAGAAAGATCGCTGGCCTGTGCGGCGGTCGTTTTATTGGTGCGTTGGTTCTGCGTGATCATTGTGGCGTATGTTCGCCCTGAAAACGCTGACGGCGCAGAAAGGAGGAAGCCGCATGAACGAGGTGATGCGCGAGGAGAAAAAATACGCGCTGGATGTGGCGGAGGGGGCTGTGCTGCGGACGCGTCTGGCGCAGGTGATGCACGCAGATGCGCACAACGGCGCCCGGGGCTACAGCATTCGCTCGCTTTATTTCGACACGCTGGACGACCAGGATTTCTGGGACAAGATCGAGGGCATCGAGCTGCGCCGTAAGATTCGTCTGCGCATCTACAGCCCTGCGGACACTGTCGCAAAGCTGGAGATGAAGCAGAAGCAGGGACCTTATCAGAAAAAGCGCTCGCTGGCGATCAGCCGCGCCGATGCGCTGGCCCTCTGCGCCGGGGACTACAGCCCGCTTTTGCGCTACAGTGATCCTTTCGCGGCGGAATGCTACGGCCTCATGCACAACCGCTGCTACCGCCCGCGGACGATCGTGGAATACCGTCGCCAGGCGTTCATCGCGCGGGAGAACAACATCCGTCTCACCTTCGACAGCGACATCCGCGCCACAGAGGCGAGTATGGCGCTGTCTGCGGAGGATCTGGCGCTGACGCCGGTGCTGGATCCCTTCAGCATGGTGCTGGAGGTGAAGTTCAACGGCTTTTTGCTGAGCTATATCAAAAATCTGCTGGACACGGTGCACCGGCCGGAGCTGTCGGTGAGCAAATACTGTCTGGCGCGGCGATTCACAATGGGCATCCAGCCTGTGTAAGAAAGGGGATCTGTTATGAGAGAGTATCTGTTTGAAGTGCTGGAGGGTGGCGGCGATCTGAGTATGCAGACGGTGTTCATCCGTCTGGTGATGGCGGTGGTGATCGCGGCATTTATATATTTATCGTACCGCTTGAGCCACAACGGTAGCATCTATAGCCAAAAGTTCAATGTTTCGCTGGCGGTGATGACGATCGTGACGGCGACGGTAATGATCGTCATCGGCAACAACATCGCCCTCTCGCTGGGCATGGTCGGGGCGTTGTCGATCGTGCGTTTCCGTACGGCGATCAAGGACAGCCGCGACACGGTTTACATCTTCTGGGCCATCGTCGTGGGCATCTGCTGCGGCGCCGGGGATTATGCTGTGGGTGCGCTGGGCAGCGCCTTTATCTTCGTGGTTCTGCTGGTGCTGGGGCGTCTGCGCACAGATAACCGCGTGCTCCTGATTCTGCGCACGCTGCGCGTCAACGAGGAAAAGGTGGAGGCGCTGATCTTCCAGTATTACGACCGCAAGGCGATCCTGCGCGCCAAGAACACGACAGACGAGAGCGTGGAATATATCTACGAGCTCAACGGCAAATACCTCAACCGCGAAGGCGCGCCGGGCATGCCGGCAAAGCTCATCACAGACGCGGTGTATGAGCTGGGGAACATCGACTATTTCAACATTGTCATGCAAAACGACGAGATCGGCGGCTGAGCGCCGTCGCGAAGGGAGGGCCGAGGATGAAAACAAAGCTGATCGCGCTGAGCATGGTCGGGGCGCTTTTGCTCTGCGCCTGGGCCTGCTGGCAGCTCGACGACGACAACGGCACAACGCGCATCTGGCAGCATGAGACAGCGCGCCAGCCAGACGCCGGCTGTGACTGCGACGGCGCCTCCCTCTGCAGCCATCTGCCGCTGGTGATCATCGACACAGAGGGGCAGGAGATTCCCGGCGAGCAAACGGGCACACAGACCGCTTTGGCCACAGCACCTACACCACCGCTGCCGACGGCACGAATGTGATCAATGTGGCGGTCGCTGTGGTGGACAATGTCGCGCGCAACAACCACCCAGGTGACACGCCGGCCTTCAGCACACGCTCGGAGATCCGCATCCGCGGCAACAGCTCGCGCGCTTTTGAGAAGCAGCCTTATCTGCTGAATTTCCTCGACGACCAGGGCAAGAACAACGACATCGCCGTGATGGGCATGGATGCCCACCATGAATGGGTGCTCCACGGGCCCTATCTGGACAAGAGCCTGATCCGCAATTATCTCTGGTACAATCTCGCTGGCGAGGTCATGGATTACGCGCCGAATGTGCGCTTCTGTGAGCTCATCTTAAACGGCGAATACCGCGGGCTTTATCTTATGACCGAAAGCGTCACCGCAGGCGACGACTGCCGCCTGCCTCTTTCTGCCAGCGCTCAGGACAAGGAGATCAGCGGCTATCTGTTGCGTCTGGACCGTTTCACCGAAGCGGAGCTTGGCGATGTGCGCGACATCGAGAGCTATCTCGAGCGCTCCGGCCAGCAGAAAAAGAACCTCGCCATCCGCTATCCGAAGCGGCCGAACCTGACCGAGGAAATGACCCAGTGGATCGAGAGCGATTTCGCAGAATTTGAGCGCGCCCTCTACAGCTACGACTACGACGACAACCGCTACGGCTACGTGCAGTACATCGATGTGGACAATTTTGTCGACTATTATCTGATCAACGAGCTTTCCGCCAATGTCGACGCCGCCATTTATTCGACCTACATCTACAAGGCCGTCGGCGAGCCGCTGCGCCTGTGTGTCTGGGACTTTAACAACGCCTGCGACAACTACCAGGACGAGGTCGTGCTCCCGTCGGAATTTTTCCTGCACGACCACAGCTACTACGCCATGCTCTTCAAGGATGAGGATTTCACCGAGCGCGTCATCAGCCGCTACAGAGAGCTGCGCCGCGGCATTCTCTCGAACGAATCGCTGACAGCGACCATCGACGACACGATCCGCTATCTCGGCGAGGCCGTGGAACGCAATTTTGACGTCTGGGGCGACACCTTCAGCGACGACGAGCTGATGACGCCCGCTGAGCGCAACATCACCAGCTTCGACGAGGCGAAAAGCCAGCTCGAGACCTACATCCTCGAGCGCGCCGACTGGATGGAGCGCAACATCGACACCCTGCGCCAGTACAGCCATCCGTCCCATACGAAAACCTATGATTACTGATGCCTGCCAAAGGAGGAGAGAAGGATGAAAAAATTTATCATAGCCGCGACGGCTGTCGTTTTTCTCCTGATGGCGGGCTACTACGCCTATTACCACGAGGGGTTCTATCTGCGCCTGGGCGAGAGCGACGAGGTGACAAGCTTTATGAGCACCGACGCCGACACCATCTACATGACGCGCGACGGCGAGCGGGCGCCCTTTGAGATCCGCGGTGTCAATCTCGGCATGAGCATTCCCGGCGAGTGGGCGACAGATTACGCCATCGACGGCGACACCTACACGCGCTGGTTTGCGCAGATCCAGGCCATGGGCGCGAACACCATCCGCGTATACACCATCCTGCAGGACGACTTTTACGACGCCTTCTATGCCTACAACAGTGCGCGCGAAGCCGCTGGCGAAGAGCCGCTGTGGCTTTTGCAGGGCGTCTGGGTCAACGACTACATGGTCTATTCCCACCGCGACGCTTTCGACGAGGAGATCCTCGACACCTTTCTCGAAGACTGCCGCACCATGGTCGATGTCATCCACGGCAACCGCAGCCTCGAGCTCGGGCGCGGACTTGGCTCCGGCAGCTACCGCGAGGACGTGTCGCCGTGGGTGATCGGCTACATCCTCGGCACAGACTGGGAGCCGGGCTTCATCGTCTACACCAACGAGCAGAATGCCGGCGCTTCCTGGCAGGGCACCTATCTCACCACCACCGACGATGCCACGCCGTTTGAAGCCATGCTGGCCCAGGTCGGCGACGAGACCATCGCCTACGAGTCGCAGCGCTACGGCAGCCAGCGGCTGCTCGCCTTCGCCAACAGCGCCAGCACCGATCCCTTTGTCTATCCTGTGGCCGTGGCGGAATACTGCGACAAATACGCCTGCCTCAATGTGGAGCACATCCAGGCGACCGACGCCTTTCTGGCCGGGCAGTTCGCTTCCTACCACGCTTACTCCTACACGCCGAATTATCTGCGCGTGATGGAAGAAGCCGCCCAGTATTCGCTGGACGAGCTGCACGAGCGTTTTGACATCACCGATTACGAGGTGGCGGCGCACCGCCTTTCTGAGATCGACGCGCCGCACATCGAAGACTGGCTGCCCCAGGATCTCTTCGCAGAAAGCGAGGACGACGACGATTCCCAGGTGGCCGATACCTACGCGCCTTATCTGGAGGTGCTCAACCGCTACCACGAAATGCCTGTGGTGATCGCCGAATACGGCATCCCGACCGGGCGCGGCATTTCCCAGCTCGGCACAGACGGCGAAGTCGACAGCGGCCATTTCTCCGAGAGCGAGCAGGGCGACTACCTCATCGACTGCTACGACGACATCATAGCCGCCGGCAGCGCTGGCAGCTGTCTCTCCTCGTGGCAGGATGAATGGCACAAGCGCACCTGGAACACCCTCTACGCCATCGACCGCGACCGCTCCGTGTACTGGAGCGATTACCAGACGAGCGGCCAGTTCTTCGGCCTGCTGGCGTTCGACCCCGGCGAGGAAGAAAGCGTCTGCAGCGTTGACGGCCAGCCTGACGAATGGAGCGCCGCCGATATCGTCTACGAAACCGAGGAGCTGACGCTCTCGCTCAAATACGACGAGAAATTCATCTACCTCTACGCCCGGGGCGAGGATCTGGACGCCGCAGCGACGCCGCTCTACATTCCCATCGACCTGACGCCAAACTCCGGCAGCACCCACTGCGAGGATCCGGCGCTGGATTTTGAGCGGGCCTGCGATTTTCTCATCGTCATCGACGGTGAAGACGACAGCCGCGTGCTCGTGCAGGAGCGCTATGAAGCGCTAATGAGCACCTACGGCATGGAATACTATCTGCGCGACGCTTATGTGAACACGCCAGAGGTCGACAGTCCGACCTTCAAGCCGATCTACATGGCGGTGACGCTGCAGGATGTTGTGCCACCTGAAGACAAGCGCACGCCGTCCGGCGAAAAGGCCGAGACCGGCGCGCTGCACTACGGCAACGCAGATCCTGCAGCGGCGGACTACGATTCGCTGGCAGATTTTTGCTTCAGCGACGACGGCGTCGAGATCCGCATTCCCTGGCAGCTGCTGAATTTCTCTGATCCGTCGCAGATGCTGATCCACGACGACTACTACAGCTGCTACGGCGTGGAAAATCTCCAGATCGAGGCGCTCTACATCGGCCTGGCCGCAGACAGCGCGCAGCCGATCGCTCTTTCGGAGGTGCCGCTTGAGGGCTGGGGCAACGACATCACCTGGCACGAGCGGCTGAAGCCGGCATATTCCGCGCTCAAAGCGCACTGGACAGAGGAGGGAGACAGCCATGCACAGTGAGGTCTTGATCTACGGCTACGGGCTTGTCTGCCTCAGCATGCTGGCCTTCAACGTGGTCTACAGCATCTATCTGCGCGCCGATCAGGTGCGCATCTCGCGCCGGACTGTGGCGCTGGAAGAGGAGATGGAGCGGCAGCTGGCGCGTATCAGCGAGGGTGGGGAGGTGGATGGCTCCCACATCCGCTCCCTTGTGCATTATCTCGGCCGCATCGGCGATCTGCTGGCCTTCGATGCGCTGCTCACAGAGCGCGCGCAGGAGCCGGCGGTGAAAGCCTACATCCGCCAGCTCGAGCCGGCGTTTCTGCTTTTGGCAGACACCTATCGCCGCCGCGAAGAGATGCAGGCAGCGTATTTCTGCCACTTTCTCGCGACCCATCTGGAGGGCGACCACGACCGCGCTGTGGATCCGTTTCAGCGTGCGGTGCTGGCCTATCTCGACAAGCCCGGGCTCTACTGCCGCATCAACGCGCTACGGGCGTTGTGCGCCTTTGGCGGTGTGCAGAGCATTGTGGAGGCGTTGCTGCTTCTGAGCGAGCGCAAGGGGGCGCAGCTTTCCGGTAAGGTGATCGTGGAAGCACTGCTACAGTTCCACGGCGACAGAGAGCAGCTGATCGCCGCCCTCTGGGCCTGCTTCGATCGCTTCGATAGCGAGGAGCAGCGGGCGCTCTTGGATTTTATGCGTTTTGCCAGCGGAAACTGGCAGGCGCCGGTGTTGGATATCCTGCGCGATCCTTCCTGGGACAAGGAGCTGAGGCTCTCGGCGATCCGCTATTTTGACCGCTATCCTTACGCGCCGGCAGAAACGCTGCTCTTGGCCCTTGCGGCAGATGAGGATGCAGCGGCCTGGGAATATCGCGCGGTGGCCTGCACGGCGCTGGCCCATTATCCCGGCAGCGAAACGCGCGCTGTGCTGGCGCAGGCGATCCGCAGCGAAAACTGGTTTGTGCGCTACAATGCGGCAGAGAGCCTGGAGGCGCTGGGCCTTTCCGGCGAGGCGCTGCTGCGCCTGGCAGGGGGAGACGCCTACGCCCAGGATATGCTGCGCTACCGTCTGGCGCAGCGAGAAAAGGAGGGAGCGGTGTGAGAGAGTTTATCCAATTTTTCCTCTGGTGCGTGGAGTGTTTCTTTGTGCTCTACATGATCGGCTACGCCAGCTTTCTCTTCCTTTCGGTGACAGTGGGCTCCTCTGAGCTTTACGCTGGCAAACGGCGCAGCCGCCTGCACAGCGAGCTCGCCGGCGACCATTATGTGCCGGTGTCGCTGATCGTGCCGGCGTATAACGAAGGGGTGACGATCGCCAGCACGATCCGCTCGTTGCTGGCGCTGGATTACAGCCTCTACGAGATCATCGTGGTGGACGACGGCTCCAGCGACGACACGGCGCAGACTGTGATCGACACCTTTGATCTGCACGCCGTGGAGCGGCCTGTGCAGCGGCGCATTGGCTGTCAGCCGGCGTTGGCGCTGTATGAAAATGGCAGCGGCGGCGTGCCGATCACCCTTGTGAAAAAGCAAAACGGCGGCAAGGCCGACGCCCTCAATATGGGCATCAATGTGTCGCATTATCCGTATTTTCTCTGCATCGATGCCGATTCTGTGCTGCAGCACGATTCTCTGGAAAAGATCGTGCGCCCGGTGCTCGAGGACGACACCGTCGTCGCTGTCGGCGGCGCTGTGCGTCCAGCAAATGGCGCCGAGCTGCGCGACGGGCGATTGATGCGCTACCATTTGCCGCAGCGGCTTTTGGCGGCGATGCAGGTGCTCGAATACGACCGCTCGTTTCTCGCCTCGCGCATTCTTTTCGATAAGTTCAACGGCAACATCATCATTTCCGGGGCTTTTGGGCTTTTCAAAAAGAGCGTGGTCATCGCCTGCGGCGGCTACGACCACACGACGATGGGCGAGGATATGGAGCTCTGTGTGAAGCTGCACGTGTTCTGCCGCGAAAACGCGCGGCCCTATCGCATCCGCTACGCGGCGGACGCTGTCTGCTGGACGCAGGTGCCGGAGCGCTTCGGTGATCTCTGCAAGCAGCGGCGGCGCTGGCACATTGGGCTTTTTCAGAGCATGATGAAGCACCGCCGCATTCTCGGGAATCCGAAATACGGCGCCGTGGGCTTTGTCTCCTATGTGTATTTCCTGATCTACGAGCTGTTTTCGCCGTATATCGAAATTTTCGGCGTGCTGACAATGCTTCTGGCATTCGCCGTGGATCTGATCAATGTGCCGTTTATGCTGCTCTTCTTTGGCATTTATGTGGCCTACACGGCAATCCTCTCGCTGACGGCGTTTTTTGCGCGGGTGCACACCGTCGATCTCTCGCTCTCGCTGCGGGACGTTCTGCAGGCGCTGGCGCTCTGCGCTTTTGAAGTATCGTGTCTGCGATTTGCCCTGGCTTGGGTGCGGATGATGGCGCTCGTGGGCTACCGCCGCAAGAAAAACACCTGGGGTCAGATCGAGCGGCAAAAGCTGGATGTAGAGTGAGTTTGGAGGTGGACAATGAACAGCATCACGCGAACAGTGCTTGTATTGACAACAAACGCTGGGCTCAGCGCGCAGGTTGCGGCGCTTTTCAGCGATCGCTACCGGGTGGTGACGTCGCTGGCGGAAGCGGAAAAGCCCGATGCAGCCGTCTGCGAGGCGGCGCTTTTGGCAGCGCAGGATTTTGCCCTGCTGAAACGGCTCTTGGCGCAAGACGGCGGCTGCGCCGTTTTTCTGCTGGGCGAGGCTGAGGAAGCGGAGCTTGAGCGCGCTTTTGCGTTGGGGCTGGAGGACGTGATCGCCGCGCCTTTTTCAGCGACGACGGCAAAAATGCGCATGGCGCGCGCACTGGCCCGACGTCGCAGCGGCAGCGCCGATCCGCTGCGCATCGCGGAGGCGATCATCGCCCTCGACAAAAGCATGATCGAAGCGCTGGCAGCGGCCATCGAATTTCGCAGCAGGGAAAGCGGCGACCACGTCCGCCGCATCCACGACATCACTGCGCATCTCCTGGGCGAAACGCCGCTGGGACGAGGCTATAGCGCCAGAGAGATCGAGGAGATCGCGCTGGCTTCGATATTGCACGACGTCGGCAAGATCGCCGTGCCGGATCAGGTGCTGAACAAGCCCGGCAAGCTGAACGACGAGGAATTTGCCATCATGCGCAGCCACACCGTGCAGGGCGAAGCGCTGCTGGCGCAGATCCCGCTGTTGCAGGCGCACGCCTCCAGCCGTTTCGCCATGGACATCGCCCGCCACCATCACGAGCGCTGGGACGGTAGCGGCTATCCCGACGGCCTGCGTGGCGACGCCATCTCCCTGCCGGCGCAGATCGTCGGCCTCGCCGATGTCTACGACGCACTGCGCTCGCCGCGCGTCTACAAGCCAGCCTTCAGCCGCGCCGAGAGCCTGCGCATGATCCGCCAGGGCGACTGTGGCGCTTTTAACCCAGCCCTGCTCGATGTCTTCTTGAGCGCCGAGCCGAGCATCGCGGCATTTTATGAGTAAATTAATGATTAATGTTTAATTTTTAATTAGTAATTGATGTTGGCTAGAGATCGATACGCCGCTAACGCGTCGCATCGACCCTAGCCTATTTTATAATCAGGAGCCTTGCGCATGGCAGGAAATTATTTGCTTTGGCCCGGCAGGGACAAAGCGTTCCTGAATTAATCATTAAACATTACTAATTTCTAATTAATCATTGAGAGATCATCATTCATAAAAAATCCCCGCAGGGCGATGAAGCCTTACGGGGGTGTTGTTTTATGTGCGCTCACACAAGGGGTGCGGTGTAGAGGGTTGTCTTGCCGAGATCGTCGTCGGCTGTGCTGGCGGCGTCGAGGGGCTGGGTGTCTTGGGCGCTGACTGGTGCCTGGGACAGGGTGGCGTCAAGGCGCGCTTTCTGCACCTGAGCGAGGGCGTCGGCTTTGGCCTGAGCGGCTTCGGCGCGGGCTTCGGCGGCGTCACGCGCAGCGGTGGCTGCGGCAGTGGCTTCCTTGGCCTGAGCGGCTTCGTTCTGCGCCAGCTGCAGTGCGGCCTGCGCGTTGGTCAGTTCCTGCGCCTGGGCTTTCGCGCGCTTGCGGTTGGCGTAGGTGCGGTGCATGAAATGACCGAGCAGCAGACAGAGCAACAGCTCCACAGCGGCGGTGATGAGAATGAACTGCAGCCACGAGAGGGTGCCGTTGTAGCCGAGCACATCCAAAAACAGGCAGGCGCCGGCGGCGAGGAGTGAGAGGATGATGAGAAAAATGCGCATATGGTCTTGTCTCTCCTTTGTGAATGGTTTACAATGAGTAGGTACTTGTATTTTACACGCTTTCAGACAAATTCTCAAGCAGCGCGGGAGACGGAGGGATTCGGTTATGGAAAAATTGCGCCGGGCAAAAAAGGGCAGAAAACTCACAGGCGTCTGCGCCGGCATGGCACGCTTCATTGGCGTGGATGCGAGCTACGTGCGGCTGGCATGGCTGGCGATGGCGCTGGTGCCGCCGTTTAACCATCTCATCGTGATCGCCGCGTATGTGCTGTTGGCCTGGATCGTTCCTGCGGCAGAGCGCGAGGCGGAGGCTTCCATCGATGTGCAGTGAGCGCACGGGGGTGGTGGTGCTCGGGCACGGCAGCCGCTATCCGCAGGGGCTGGCTGTGATCGCAGAAACGGCGGCGCGCTACCAGACGGCGCATCCGGAATATATGGTGCGCTACGGCTTTGTGGAAATCGCTGCGCCGCGGCTGGAGGATGTACTGGAGGCGATGATCGCCGAGGGTTTGCAGAAAATCCTCGTGGTGCCGCTGTTTCTTTCTTTCGGACACCACATTGCCAGGGATCTGCCAGCGCGCATGGCGGTGATGGCGGAGCGCCATCCCAATGTGAATCTTATCACAACCGGGCCGATTGGCGCCGACCCATTGCTGTGCGAGATCATTCAGGCGCGCATTGCGTCCAGCGAGAATGTATAAAACAACACCTGCAAGAGCGATCGCAGGTGCTTTTTTTCCGCTTTTTACAACGCTGGCGCATTTTCTGGACAGGCGCTCTCCGCATAATGCGCGCTGCATCATTACTAAAAAAATCCCTTATCCATCAGATTGAGAAATCTTGTTCGTAAAATCCTGGAGAGTTTGTGAAAAAGTTGAAGATTGTGGGGAAACTCTGTTATAATGAAGATGGTGTAGCTTGTAATAGTTTAAAAAGTGCGGCGTTTTTTCCTCATGAAACCCGTACGAAAAGGGAAATTTATCACAAGCTGCACGGAGGAAGCCATGCTTAAATTTATTTCATCTGTTCGTCTCGCGGTGATCCTGATCGCGGCGCTGGCCGGGCTTTCTGTGGCAGCGACGCTCTATGATCTGCCGGAGATGTATCAATCCTGGCCGTTTCGCCTGATCGCGGCGGCATTCTTTATCAATCTCCTGACCTGCAGCGTGCAGCTGTGGCCAAAGCTGGCGCGCCAGCTGCGCCGCGGCGCGGACTCGCTGGTGGGTGCGGAGCGTTATCTCAAAGCATCAAGCCTGGACAAGGGCGCATTTTTTGTGGCCTTGGAAAAGAACCGCTACCGGAAACAGTCTTACCATGAGACCGAGGACGGTCTTTACATCCTGGCGCGGCAAAATGTGCCGCAGCTCTTTGCACCGCATATTCTGCATGTGGGGCTGCTCATCATCATCATCGGTGCCTTCCTGTCGAGCTTCGCGGTGACGGGGCAGCTGATGCTCGCTCCCGGCGAATCGCAGCCGCTGCCGACAGCGGTGGCCGAGCGTGCCGGCGAGGGTGTGATCACGGTGAGCGATTTCACCACCGATTATGACGAAAGCGGCGAGATCGAAAACTGGGTCACCACCTTTGATCTGACACTGGCTGGTGAACAGGTGGCGACGGATGTTACCACCCGTGTCAACCATCCGTACAAGGATCATGGTCTGTCTATCTACCAGATGGCTTACCGCAATATGTACGTTGTCCACATCGCAGGTTCGGATGAGGTGACTGGCGATTATGCGATTCCGGAAAGCCAGCGTTTCCCGCTTGGTGACTACACGGTCGATATCGAGCCGATGACCGATGGCATTGCGCTGCTTTATGTGTTCGATGCCAACAACGAGCCTGTCGCGACCCATGCTTTTGAGCCGGGCACGACGGTGAGTGTGGACGATGACACGACGATCGAATACATTCAACCGCTTTCGGCCACTGTGCTGGAGATCAAATACAGCCATGCCATTCCGGTGATCTTTGCCGGCTTCATCGTTGCCTCTCTGGGCGCACTGCTCATGCTGCTGGGCCGCTACAGCGAGGTGCACGCCTTTGTCAGCGCCGACGGCCGTGTGTCGCTGCGCGTGATCAACAAAAGCGCCTACTTTCGCCGCAAGCAACGGGCGAGTTTCGGTGTTTCCGACGAGGAGGATGAACAATAATCATGTTAGAAACCTTACAATATTTTCTTATCTGGGCGATTGTCGGTTCCTGCGCCGGGAGCTTTCTGCTTCTGCTGCTGCATCGTCATAAGATCGCCGAGACTTCGGTGACGAAATGGCTTGCCATCGTCACGACTGTGATCGCTTTTGTGGCGCTCATCGTCCGCATCGTCGCTGTGGGGCGGCTGCCGTTCATGTCCGGGCTGGATTTCAGCTTCTGGCTCTGTCTGCTCATTCTCGGCGCGTCGGCGGTGATGACCATCCGTCAGAAACTTGCTGTGATTGGCTATCTTACCTATCCGATCACCTGCGCGCTGGGGCTCTGGATGACCAGCTTCAGCCTTGAGGATACGGCACTGGCGCCGGCGCTCCGCAGCTATTGGCTGGATTTTCACGTATCCACGGCGATCATTTCCTACACGACATTTCTCTTTTCTTTCTTCTTCTCCGTGATGCTGCTCATGGGCGGGAAAAAGAAATATAAAAACCTGCCAACCACCGACGTGCTGAACGAATGGGCATATCGCGCCTGCGTCATCGGTCTGGCGCTGCTCACCATCGTCATCATCACCGGCGCTGTCTGGGCGGAATATGCGTGGGGGTCCTTCTGGAGCTGGGATCCGAAGGAAACCTGGGCACTCATCACTTGGCTCATTTACGCCGTCTATCTCCACCTGCGCCTGCGCGGATGGTCGGAGACAAAGGTCGCCTGGGTCAATGTTGTCGGCCTGGTGGCAGTCATCTTCACTCTGTTCGGGGTGAGCTACCTGCTGCCGGGGCTGCATAGCTACATTTAATATGTTTGGAGGTCCTTTTTTTGGCAAACTCATTAAAAGAGGTCTTACGAGCCCATGAAAACGAGCTCCTTGCCGGCTGGTTCGAGCAGATGATGCACGCCTACCCAGTCGAAGCAAGAAAGTATTTCAAGAAAATCAATAGCGACTTCACAAATCCTGTGGGCGCTAATTTATATCACAGCCTGGAAAAGCTGCTGCATACACTGTTGTCTGACGCACCCGATGCAGACACTGTGAATGAGCACGTACACATGATCCTGCGCATCAAAGCCGTGCAGGAGGTGCTGCCTAGCCAAGCAGTATCCTTCGTGCCGGCGCTCAAGCAGGTCGTGGAGCAGGTCTGTGGCAAGGCACTTGCTGAAGCAGGCGTACCGTTTCAGGAATGGCTGGATTTCTACAGCGATCTGGATACTGTGTCGCTTTATGCGTTTGACAGCTACAGTGAAAGCCGCGAATTGATTTACAGGATGCGCTTGGATCAGATCAGACAGACCAACGATATCCTGGTCAGAGCCGAACTTGTTGACCAGGCTCTGGATATGAAAGATTTTATGCAATGTAGCAGTTCACTTGACGCCGATTCTCCTGCAGAGGGCTGCGCACCGGAAGCGTGTGCGTCCTGCGCGAGTGGGTGTCAGGTCAACATAGAAAAAGGGGTGTAATGAAATGGCAAAACTTCCAAAACCTGCGGAGCTGCTGGACATCAGTTATAACCCACCGAAAACTCCTTGGATGGAAACACCTGTGGAGTTTAGAGAAGGGATGTACTGCCACGCCGGGAAACCGGAAAGTGCGGCTAATGTCAGCCTCCCAAACGCTCGTGAGTGGCGTGTGCCAGATGACGACTGGCAGCTGCCTGAAAACTGGAAGGAGATCATCCTCCAGGGGCTGCACGACCGTCTCGATCGTTTCCGCTCACTGAAAATCTTCATGGATTGCTGTGTTCGCTGTGGTGCGTGTGCGGACAAGTGTCACTTCTTCCTCGGAAGCGGCGATCCAAAGAACATGCCAGTCCTGCGTGCAGAACTTCTGCGCAGCGTGTATCGTAAAGAATACACCTTGGCCGGCAAACTCATGGGCAAGATGGTCGGTGCGCGTGAGCTCACCGAAGACGTACTGAGAGAATGGTTCTACTATTTCTTCCAGTGCTCCGAATGCCGTCGCTGCTCAGTATTCTGCCCATACGGCATCGACACCGCCGAGATCACCATGCTCGTGCGCGAGCTGTTGAACCTCGTCGGTCTCAACATCGACTGGGTCATCACACCAGTCTCCAACTGCTTCTCGAAAGGGAACCACCTTGGCATCCAGCCACACGGTATCGTCGACAGCTATGATATGATGCTCGACGACATCGAGGACATCACCGGTGTGCGCCTTGATCTCACCTACAACCGCAAAGGTGCTGAGATCCTCTATGTGCCACCATCTGGGGACATCTTCGCGACCCCAGGGAACTACACCCTGATGGGGCAGCTGATGCTCTTCCATGAGCTGGGACTTGACTTCACCGTCAGTACCTTCAACTCTGAGGGTGGGAACTTCGGTCTCTTTACCTCCAATGAAATGATGAAGCGCCTCAACCAGAAGATCTACGCAGAAGCCAAGCGCCTCGGCGTCAAGTTCATCATCGGCGGCGAGTGCGGCCATATGTGGCGCGTCATCCATCAGTACATGGACACCATGAACGGTCCTGCAGACTTCCTTGAAGTGCCAAAGAACCCAATCACCGGCACCGTCTTTGAAAATGCCCGTTCCACGAAGATGATCCATGTCACCGAGTTTACCGCTGATATCATCCGTCATAATAAGATCAAACTCGACCCATCCAGAAACGCCGGCATCATCGCCACGTATCATGACTCCTGCAACCCATCTCGTGCGATGGGCCTCTTGGACGAGCCACGCTACATCCTCGACCACTGCGTCGAATGGTACGAAATGCCGGAAGACACCATCCGTGAAAAAACCTTCTGCTGCGGCTCCGGCTCCGGCCTCAACGCCGAAGAAGACATGGAACTGCGTATGCGCGGCGGCTTCCCACGCGCCAACGCCGTGAAATATGTCAACAAGAAGTATGGCGTCAACATGCTCTCCTGCGTCTGCGCCATCGACCGTGCCGCACTGCCACCACTCATGCGTTACTGGGTGCCAGGCGTAGAAGTCTGCGGCGTACACGAACTCTTAGGCAACGCATTGGTGATGAAGGGCGAAAAGCCGGACCGCACAGAAAACCTGCGCTTCGAACCATTGCAGAACCAGGAATCTTAAGGAGGTCGGTGTAAATGCGTAATAAAACAAACATCGTTGTTGGGGTGCTTGTGTTCTTACTGGTCGTCACCTCTCCAATCTGGCTCAACCTCGGCAAGAGCGCCGAAGCCAGCCAGGTAGAGGTCAGCCTTGATACACCAACCATCAATGCCCTGCCGGAAGATGAAAGACAATGCATCTACGACACAGACTACATGCTCAAAAACCACATGGAAATCCTCCATCAGTGGAAAGTCCAGGTCGTTCGTGACGGCAACAGAACCCTCGTCACCCCAGACGGCCGCGAATTTGAAATGAGCCTCCAGAACACCTGCCTGGATTGCCATTCCAACTACGACGAATTCTGCGAAAAATGCCATGACGCCAACGGCGTCGATCCTAACTGCTGGACCTGCCACACCAACTCTGCAACAGAGTATGGCAGCCAGACCGCAGAATCCGGTGAAGCAACAACAGAGGAGGCGACTAACTGATGGAAAACATGTCTAGAAGAAAGTTCCTGAAGCTCGGCGCCCTCTCCGCCGGACTCGTCACCCTTGCCGGCTGCGCCACCATCAAGAAAACGCCAGTTGGCGGCGGTGAGTTTACCACCTCCAGCGCCGAAGAAAAAGTCGGCAAGTGGGGCATGTTCATCGATATGGAGAAAATCGATGACATCGATGCCATCGCCAAGATTTGCCACGAAGAGCACAATGTGCCAAACGTGCCAGAAACCAACCACCAGGTAAAATGGATCTGGGCCGAACCATTTCATGCCCTCTTCCATGATATCTCCCACGAAGGGCTGCAGGAAAAATACAACGACGTCCCATTCGTCACAACCTGCAACCACTGCCGCAAGCCAGTCTGCGTCAAAGTTTGCCCAACCCAGGCAACCTTCCAGAGCGAAAACGGCGGCCTCATCCTTCAGGATATGCACCGCTGCATCGGTTGCCGTAACTGCATGGCAGCCTGCCCATACGGCAGCAGAAGCTTCAACTTCGTCGAACCACGTGATTACATCGATCACCTCAACCCAGAATACCCAACCCGTATGAAGGGCGTCGTCGAAAAATGCGACTTCTGCTATGATAGACTCGCCAAAGGCGAAACGCCACTGTGCGCAGAAAACTCAAACGGCGGCATCGTCGTCGGCGATCTCGACAACGAAAACTCCGAGATCTCCAAACTCATCCGTGAAAACATGACCATCGTACGTGGCGAAAGCTATGGCACCGAGCCATGCTGCTACTACAAAGTCAGCTTAGCAGAGGGGGAGGCGTAAACAATGATTGAAAAAACATTTGTCAAACGCAGCGGCCCTAAATATTGGGCGTGGATCATACTCCTCCTCGCCCTCATCGTCATCGGTTTTGCTGCATACATCTATCAGATGACCGTCGGTTTCCAGGTCACCGGTATGAGCCGTGACATCTCCTGGGGTCTCTATATCGGCCACCTCACCTTCTTCGTCGGGGTCGCCGCCGGGGGCGTCATGATCGTGCTGCCATACTACTTCCACAATGCCAAGGATTATGGCCGCATCACCGTCATCGGTGAATTCCTCGCCATCGCCGCTCTTGTCATGGCACTCCTCTTCGTCGTCGTCGACGTTGGCGTGCCAACCAAGATCCTCAACGTATGGCTCTACTGGACACCAAAGTCCATGCTGTGCTGGGACTCCATCGTCCTGCCAACCTACCTCGTGCTCAACATCGTCGTTGGGTATCAGGTGCTCCAGGCTGAAAACAAAGGCCTGCATTACAAAAAATGGGTGAAAGTGCTCGCCATGATCTCCGTGCCAGTCGCTTTCTCCATCCACATCGTCACCGCGTTCCTTTATTCCGGTCTGCCAAGCCGTCACTACTTCCTGACAGCCGTACTGCCTGCCAAGTTCCTTGCCAGCGCATTCGCAACCGGTCCAGCGCTCATCATCCTCATCTGCTTCCTCCTCAAGAAGCTCACAGGATTTGACGCCGGCGAAAAAGCCATCAAGATGCTCTCCACCACAGCCATCTACGCGTACATCGCAACCATGATCATGATGGCCGGTGAATTCTTTACCGCTTACTACTCCGGCGTGCCAGCGCACAAGATCGCTCTGACCTATCTGTTCTTCGGCTACCACGGCCACAACGAATTTGTGCCACTGATGATGCTCTTCGTCGTTTGCGTGATCGTAACCCTCGTCCTGCTCATCCCAACCAAATTCCGCTACAATAAAGCAACCATGATCGTCGGCTGCATCTGCCTCTTCCTGTCGATGTACATTGAAAAAGGTCTCACCTTCGTCATCGGCGGTCTCTCCGAAAACCCATTCGGCGAAATCGTTGACTACATCCCAGGCAAGATCGAGCTCGCCGTCATCGTCGGTGTCTTCGCCATCGGCATCCTAATCCTCAGCATCCTGCTCAAGATGGTCACCGTCGTTAAGTACGACAACGACGAAGGCGCGTTCCCTGACAAACCAGATCGCGTCAATCTCGCTTATCGTCTCAACGAAGCCGCCGGCACCTATGTAGACACCCGTCCAAAACCAGAACCAGAGCCAGAGGAAGAAGCACCGGCCGATGACGCCGAAGCTCCTGCCCAAGCCTGACGACTACCAAAGAAAGTGAGGAAATAACAATGGGATTAATTGTTGCAATTGTCATTGTCGCTGCGATTTTGGCAATCACTTACGTTGGGGTAGCCGCTGCAGGTCTGCAGGTGTTCTTCGGGATCATCCTTCCATACTTTGCAATCGCGTTCTTCCTCGTAGGTGTTGTCTGCCGCATCATTAAATGGGCAAAATCTCCAGTTCCATTTAATATCGTCACAACCTGCGGTCAGGAAAAGTCTCTCGACTTTATCAAGACCAATCCGATCGACAACCCAACCACCCGCACCGGGATGGTTGTCCGCATGATCCTCGAAGTCACCGTTTTCCGTTCCCTCTTCCGCAACAGCAAGGCAGAGCTCACCGAAGACGGCGACATCAAGTATCAGTGGGAAAAATGGCTGTGGATCTTCGCCCTGCTCTTCCACTGGGGCATGTTCTTCACCCTGCTGCGTCACTTCCGCTTCTTCACCGCAGATGTGCCAGCGTGGGTTGGCTGGATCGAAGCTGTTGACGGCGTCTTCATGATCGACCTGCACGCAGTCTATCTCACCGGCCTCATGATGGTCGGCGGTCTCGCACTGCTCTTACTGCGTCGACTCTGGATCGGCAAAGTCCGCTACATCAGCCTGCTGAACGACTATTTCCCACTCTGCCTGCTCCTCGGGATCGGCCTCACCGGGATGAACATGCGTTATCTCAACCACGTTGACATCGACGCCGTTCGCGACCTCATGGTCTCCCTCGTGACCTTCCACCCAGCTATTCCAGCAGGCGGCGTGAACGTGCTGTTCTATCTGCACTTCGCCCTCGTTTGCACGCTCCTGATCTACTTCCCAATGGGCAAACTCATGCACGCCGTCGGCGTCTTCATGAGCCCAACCCGTAACATGGTCAACGACAGCCGTGCAAAACGTCACATCAACCCATGGAACCCAGTCGTCGAATTCCATTACTACAGCGATTACGAAGACGAATTCCGTGAAAAAATGGTCAAGGTTGGCCTGCCAGTCGACAAGACCATCGAAGAAGCAGCTGCAGAAAAAGCAGCCAAAGAAGCCGCCCTCAAAGCAGAGCTCGGCATCTGAATGTAAAACAAAAGTCCAGAGTGACAATCCTTCGCTCTGGACTTTTTTTATGCGAAAAATATCCCCCGCCTTGCACAACGTTCCGTGCAAAGCGGGGGATTATTTATGCGCGTTCGTCAGCCTGCATCTCAAGCGGTCGTGAAAAGCCCTGGCAGATCGCGCCCGTCGGACAGGCAGCGCTGCATTTTCCGCAGCGGATACATTCCGCGCTGTTTGGTGACTTGCGCACATCCACGCCCATCGGGCAGACCTGCGCGCAGCGCCCACAGCTCGTGCAGCGCGCTTCTTCCAGCGTAATCCCGTAGAAGCTCACCCCGTTGAAAAAGCTGTAGAATGCGCCCAAGGGACAGAGATAGCGGCAGAACGGCCGCGGGATCAGGATCGCCGCGAAAACGATCAGCACCAGCACCGCAAATTTCCAGCCGAAGAGCGCGCCTGCCAGCGCACGCAGAGAAGGGTTCGTCGCCATAAGCGGCAGCGCACCGCCAAGCGTTCCCGCTGGACAGAGAAATTCGCAGAAAAACGGCGGCGCCACACCCTTTTGTACAGCCACCAGCGCCGGCAAGAGGATCACCAGGAGCGCCAGCACCACATACTTGCACCAGCGTAGCGCCTGGTCTATGCGCCGTGGCAGCGTGACCTTTTTTAGCGGGATCTTCTGCAGCAGATCCTGCACCAGCCCAAAGGGACAGAGCAGCCCGCAGACCGCCAGGCCGAGCACCACGCCAAAAGCCATCATCAGCCCCAATACGTAGAAGGGAAAACGACCACGCCCCAACACCGTCTGCAGCGCCCCGATCGGACACGCACCCAGCGCTCCCGGGCAGGAGTAGCAGTTCAATACAGGCACGCAGATCGATTTGCTAGCACCGGCAAAAATCTGCCCACTCTGAAATCCTTTTGCGTAGCTGTTGATCAACAGGATAAACCCAAGCTGTGACCAGCGCTGAAATGAGAGACGGTTTTTCAACCGATGCCAATACATTCGAGACATATCTTCACCGCCTTCTGCAAGACGATCACAGGCTCGTGTTTGTTGACGCCCAGGGCAATGAACCCGAGGGAAGTGGCCAGCAGGATCAGTCGCGCAAACATCAGTCGTTTAACTTTCTGCAAGGGTGATCTCCGCCTTTCCAGCGTCTGCCAATGCCTTGTTCATGGCATCCAGCACTGTCTTTGCATAATCCTTCTGACCGCCCAGGACAATATCGCCGATGAAATTCCCCTCACTGTCTATGACCACCGTTGTTGGCGTGGCCTGCACATTGTCGCAGACCGTCTTGAAGTCGCCATCGCCGGAAAGCAGCGTCTTGCCAGTATAACCGGCCTCCTTCAGAATGTCGCGAATCTCCTCTTCCTGGCCATCGCTCAAGAGACACACCGTTGCGAAGGTCACATTGTCTGGCAATGATTTTTCAAATTTCGCCAGATCCGGCATTTCTTCAATGCAAGGTCCGCATTGTGTGGTCCAGAAATTGAGCACAGTGAGATCTTTGGCAGCAATATCGTCCTGTGTAAACGTCTTTCCGTCAAGCGTTTCTGCGGAGAATGTGGTAAGCTTGCCCAATGACGAAGCCTTCATATCCATCGGTTTGCCGGAACAACCGCTGAAGATCAGCGTCAACGCCAGCAGCATGAGTGCAATGACAGGTTTTACATTTTTTCGATTCATAAATAGCACCTTCTTATTAAATTTCAGCCAGCGACTGGCGCCGACCTGAACACAGCATACCGCAGACTGCGCAACGATTCCTACGCGAAGATGCCACAGATTCGTCACAAATTTGCCACAGAGTAACATGTACAACAACATCAACGCTGAGCTCTACATCTCAGTATGACTGTTTGCCAGCATCTAACATGTGGATGCTAGTTTTTTGTAAGCGCGCGAAAACAACTTGCGCAGACAGGAAATGTGTGGTATGCCACAGATTGAAAGAAATTACAAGTCTGGTTCGGCGTGGAGATGGGTGCTATAATGGCGAGCATCATGAGAGGAGGAGTATGCGATGAACGCGAATTGGTTGGAGTCGGCGGATTCGTCGGTGCAGGAGGAGCGGTTGTTGGCGCTTAACGATCGGTTGGCAGAGTACGGACTGGTGTTAAGCGCGGAAGATGTGCGCGAGATTCTGGTTGAACGGCGCGTGGCACTACGTGAGGCGGAACGTGTGGAGTTGGGTGAGAGTATTGCGCCGCGGCTTGTAGAAGCGTTCTATGATTCGGATTACATTGATCGACAAAATTTTGTAGAGACGGTGATTCGTTTGCAGGAGATCTTCTTTCTTTACAAGAACGAGGTGATTGATACGATGAGCGACGAGGAACTTCTGCATGTCATGCGAATGCTCTTCGATCGCTGCTGTTATGGCGATGTGGAGATGTTCGAAAGCACGGTACTGGAAGCGTTCGCGCGTGCGATACGCGCGGGCTACCGAGGCTATGCTACATCGGAGGGCATGATGGATCTCGTAGACCGTTGGGATCAGGGACGGTTCGAAATGGCGCTCGAGAAACAGTGTCAGAGGTGAGGATGATGGACTATACGACGGAAGAGCTGGTGCCGATTGTCGGCCGTCTGGCGCAAACCTGGACAGGAAACGATCACACGTCGATCTCTTATGAGCGTGCGCAGCAGTTGATGGAGGCAGTGCAGTATTGTTTGCAGGTAGTGTCGGATTTTACAGGCGAGGATAACTTGCGTGTCAGCGGCCTTTCGGCAGAAGCAGCGTATGAAGTCGGTCACGCATTGGTACATACGAAAACGCGACAGACTTTGGTGCGAATGAATACGTTACTGAAGCAGTTTGATGCTTACGACAATCGCTGTCTCTACGATACGGTAGTGAAAGGTTTGCCACAATTCTTCAAGCATTACGATACACGTTATGCACCGCAGCGCACCTGGCTGACCCTCGACTATCCGGTGATTGGCGCCGATGTCGGCCTCTGCGGCATTGCGCGTATCGCTGATTTTATCGCCGGCGTGGAGGCTGAACAGCAGCTTTTACACTGGCTACCGCGTGAGAGCGTGCTGGCGATTTTAGCGCGCGAAGGGAAGGATGCCGCTAGTCGCGTTGAAAATATTTGCGAACCGGTGCTGATGACGATGGTGGCGCATTGGCTTGTTCGGCGGCCGTTTGCTCAGACGCCGCTTGCCGAGGATGATCGTAGGCAATTGCATGTGCTGCTTTTAGAAACACTGCCGTCAGTACTGGAGGGTGCAGTGCAAGAAAGCTTTGCTGTTCTGCTCGCGCAGGAGATGGGTATAGATGAAGCGGGGGTGCAGCGTTTGCTGCCCGCTGTTAGCGACGGCGTGAAACGGTTGAAGCTGCTCGCCGAAAACAACGCCTTGGCGCAGTTTGTATAGTATGGCGTTTAGAGTGCTGTGACTGTCCTTGCATTGTTTCCAAAACTGTGGAAAAAATCTACGGTATTTGTTGTTTCGAGCCCTTACTTTACGAGAGCGCGACGGTGTGGTACGATGAGAGTATGATGAAACAGCTTAAGCAGGAGGGTTGGATTATGATAGGTGCAAAGCGGTTGCCATCGTTTTTGGGTCTTGATGCCCGGCACTATCCCGTGGCTGGACGCAGGGATAAAGTAGTCATCACGCTCTCCGGCAGCGAAGGCGGCCTCTGGTTGGCTAAAAAACAGGCGCGCTGGTTGCAGTCGCAGGGCATTCCTGCTCTTGCCCTTGGGTATTTTCGCACCTTACATACAGGGACAGCGCTTTCACTGGTGCCGTTAGAGATCATCGAACAGGCCATTCACTTTTTGCAGGCACAGGGATATGCGCGCATTGGCATACTTGGATTTTCGAAAGGGGCCGAGCTGGCACTCGTTGCCGCCACACACTATCCTGCGCTCAGTTGCGTCGTGGCGAAAACGCCAAGCTGGTTTGTCGGCGAAGGACTCAGGGAAAAGCGCCTGCCGGCACTTCCAGCTGGCGCTGTCAGGGTCAGCCACTGCCCTACACTGCATATCGTCTGCGACACTTTCAGGTGGTGCGCCGTATCATACAGGCAGAAGCGTACAATATCCTGTCGCTCAGCACCGGCAAACGTGTTGTTCCAGCATCAGAGCTGCCGGTAGAACGCATCAATGGCCCCGTTCTCCTGCTTTCCACCAGAAGCGACACCATCTGGCCCTCGGAGGACAGCGGCAACATTCTCACACTGCGTCTCGCGCAGGCCAATTTTCAGCATCCCTACCAACACATTTGCTACCGACATATGAGCCATTTCATGCTCGAACAACCAATCCCAGGCATGCGACTGATGTTTCGCTCCGAACGCCGTTACCCAGCCGAATGCGCCAGTGAACGCCGGAAAATGGGGGATACGGTGAGAGACTGGTTGGAAGAGATGTGGTAGAAAAAATGCTGTGCACCATCACAAAAATGTGATCGTGCACAGCACTTTTCGTATTCTTTTGCGCCCGGTGCTACAAACTGGAAGGAGGAGATGGGGCGTGCTGATGGCAAAGCAGAGGGTGAGGTTTTGATCAGGATTTCGGTGATTGCTGGGAGATTCTGCCAGGCGCTCTTTCCTGTGCGCCATGGCAGAAGCCCTGATGGATCGCCTGCATTGGACAGGCGCTTTGGCAATGGCCGCAGCGAATGCATTCGGGACTGTTCGTGTTCTGGCGCGCGTCTATGCCCATCGGGCAGACCTGCGCGCAGCGCCCGCAGCCGATGCAGCGTTCTGTGTTCAGCGAGAGTCCATAGAAGCTCACTCGGTTGAAGAGGCTGTAAAACGCGCCTAGTGGACAGAGGTAGCGGCAGAACGGCCGCGGTATCACCATCGCGGCGACGACAATGAGCACCAGTACCGCAAACTTCCAGCTGAAGAGGGTCCCGGCAAGAGCGCGCATGGCGGGATTTGTCGCCATCAGCGGCAACGCACCACCCAACGTGCCAGCTGGGCAAAGCCATTCGCAGAAAAATGGCGGCGCCATTCCCTTTTGCGCAGCGATCAGCGCCGGCAGGAGAATCACCAGCAGTGCCAGCACGACATATTTCAGCCAGCGCAGCACGCGATCGAGCCGCGGCGGCAGAGAACGTTTGCGCAGCGGCACCTTGTGCAGCAAATCCTGCACCAATCCAAAGGGGCAGAGCAACCCGCAGACCGCGCGTCCCAGAATGACCCCGAAGAGCATCAGCGTTCCCAGCACATAAAACGGCACCGTTCGCGCACCCACAACCGTCTGCAGCGAACCGATCGGACAGGCGCCCAGCGCTCCCGGGCAGGAGTAGCAGTTCAGCACCGGCACACAGACCGCCTTCGTTGGTCCGTCGAAAATCCTCCCCGTTGCAAATCCCTTCGCATAGCCGTTGAAAAGAACCAGCGATGCCAGCTGCATCCAGCGCTGGAACGACAGCGTTCCCTTCAACCGATGCCAATGCATTCGAGACATATCTTCACCGCCTTTTGCAGAACGATCATCGCTTCGCCGCCGCTCACGCCGATCGCGATAAAGCCGCAGGCCGTCGCCAACAGCGCAAGTCGCAGCCAGAATAAACCACGCTTAGTCAAGCTCGATCGCCGCCTTTCCTTCGTCTGCCAGGATCGTGTTCATCGCCTCCAGCATCGTGTCGGAAAAATCCTCCTGCGCCCCGATGATCGGATCGCCGACGATCTTTCCTTCGCTGTTCACAAACACCGTCGTCGGCGTCGCCTGGATGGCATCGCAGAGCGTCTGGAAATCGCCGTCGCCACTGAGCAGTGTCGTGCCAGTGTAGCCCGTCGCGTCCAACACGCCCTGCACCTCACGCGTGTCTTCCTCGCCAAACAGGCAGACCGTCACCAGCTGCACATTCTCCGGCAACGCTTTCTCAAATTCTGCTATGTCGGGCATCTCGTTGATGCATGGGCGACACGTCGTCATCCAGAAATTCATCACCGTCAGATCCTTCGCTGCAATGTCGTCTTCTGTAAATGTGCCGCCGTCCAGCGTTTGCGCTGTGAAGCTTTCCAGCGTCTGAGCGCCCTGTGTCGTCGTGCCAGCGCCGGAGCAGCCAGTAACGGCCAGCACCAGCAGCAGAAGCAGAGGGAGTAGTTTGTATCTCATCGTGTTCATCCTTTCGTCATTGTCATTATCATCCAGCAAGGGGCAGCCGCACGCAGAAAACCGTCCAGCCCTCCGCCGAGTGCACGCTCACATCGCCGCCGTGCAGCCGCGCGTATTCGCGCGCCAGCGCCAGTCCCAGGCCTGTCTGCCCGCCGCTGCCAACATGGAAACGGTCGAAAAGCCGCGCCGCTTCATCTGCATCGATCGCCGGGCCGTCGTTTGCGAGCATCACGCAGAGCGCGCCGTCCGCCCGCTCCACCGAGAGCCGGATCGTTCCGCGCGCATAGCGCACGCTGTTCGTGAGGATATTGCTGAAGACTGAGTAGAGCAGCGTCTCGTCACAGCAGAGCGAGAGCGGCGCAGGCAGCTCCGGCTCCAGCGCAATGCCGCGCCGGGCGCTTTCCGCCTCGATGCTCTGCAGCGCGTCGTAGAGGATCTCGCGCACATCCGTGTCCAGCTTCTGCAGGCGCACCATGCCGCCGTCCAGCTTGCTGAACGCCAGAATATCTGCGACCAGCCCATTCATGCGCGCACATTCCTTATCGATCACCGCACAGGCCGTGTTTTCGTCGACAATCCCGCGGGAGAGCCCGTCCGCATAGCTCGTGATCGCCATCAGCGGCGTCTTCAGCTCGTGGGATGCGCCCGCAAAAAAATCGCGCATCGCCGCGTCCTTTTCGTCCAATAGCCGGATCGTCGCGCGCCCGCTCTGGTAAAGCAGCGCCGCCACGATCAGAAACACCAGCCCCATCACCAGCGCCGCCGAGCGCACCACATCGCTGGCAAAGCTCACATCCGTGTAGAAGAGATAGGTTTCATCTCCGGCAAAGCCCAGCGCCTGCGCATCCTGCATAAAGAAATACGCCTGCATCCGCCCCTCGCCAAGCCGCGTGATCTCGCCTGGCGGCGGCGCGGAAACCTTCGCATAGTGGCGCAGCCCGCGCTCCAGCGCAGAGTCCGCGCTCGTGTCCGCGTCATCCAGCCCCAGCACCGCGATAGTCGGGCGCACCCGCCCGCTCGCCAGCGCGTCCGGCTCCGTGTGTGGGTCCGTCTTAAACGCCGTCAGCGTCTCCACAGCGCGATGGCGGATCTGCGCCTGCTCCACCACACAAAACAGCGCAATGAGCGCCACGCCAGAGAGCATCGCCAGCGCCACCAGTCGCCGCAGTGCGCGTCCGTTCGGCGAGCTCATGCGTCTCCCTCCCGGCGCGACAGCTTGAAGCCATAGCCCCACACCGTCTGCACACAGACATCCGCGCCAGCCTCCGCCAGCTTGCGCCGCAGGCGACGGTTCGTTTCGTCCGCCACGCGGCTTTCCAGCTCTGCCGGCATCTCCCACACATCCGCCAGCAAGCGCTCGCGGCTCACAGCCTCCTCAAAATGCGCCATCATATAGTGCAGAAAGCGCATCTCCGTCGGCGTCAGCGAAAGCGCCCGCCCGTCCGCGCGGAAAACCCGCTCGCGATGCGCGTAGCGCAGATTCCCGCAGCAGAGATCCGCCGTTTCCGGCGTCGCCTGCGCATCCTGTTCAAACCGCACCCGCCGCAGCAGCGCGTTCACCTTCGCCGCCAGCAACAGCGGCTTGAACGGCTTCGTGATGTAGTCGTCGCTGCCCAGCGTCAGCCCGTTGTAGTAATCGCCGTCGCCATCCTTCGCCGTCAGCAGAATCACCGGCACCGTCGAGATCGCCCGCAGCGCGCGCAGCACCGCCAGCCCGTCCGATCCCGGCATCATAATATCCAAGAGCACCAGCTCGCACGCCTGCGCTCGAAACGCCGCCAACAGCGCATCGCCCGTCGCAAACGTGCGCACCTCGTGCCCCTCGCTTTCGAGAAAAGCCGCCACAATATCGCGCAGCGCCTGCTCGTCGTCCGCGTAGTAGATCACAGCCATTTCATCCCCTCCTGGAAACGCGTTTTGTCGATTGTACCACATCCCGCCGTCCGCCGCCAGCAAAATCAGCTTTCGCTTATTCCGCCAGCGCGATCTCCTCCTTGCCAGCGTGCTTCAGCTCCTTGTTGATCGCCGCGAGTAGCGTCTTGTCCAGATCATCCGGCTCGCCCACGATCGTCTTGCCCACAAGCTTGCCGCTCGCGTCCGCAAAAAGCGTCGTCGGCGTCGCTTGCACCGCGTCGCACAGCGCCTTGTAATCGCCGTCGCCCGCCAGCAGCGTCGTCCCTTCAAATCCAGCCTCGTCGAGGATCTTGCGCGCAGCGTCCACCTCGTTCTCGCCAAAGAGACACACCGTCACCACCTGTACATTCTCCGGCAGCTTCTTCGCAAACGCCGCCAGATGGGGCATCTCCGCAATACACGGCCCGCACTGCGTCGTCCAGAAATTGATCAGCGTCAGATCCTTCGCCGCCAGATCTTTTTCCGTAAACGTGCCGCCATCCAGCGTCTGCGCCGAAAAATGCTCCAGCTTGCCCAGCTTCTCCGCCGGCTCCGACAGCGAAAACGCCCCGCAGCCACACACAATCCCAGCCAACAGACCAAGGGTCAATAACACAGCAATCATCTTTCGTTTCATTGTTAAGCACCAGCTTTCTAAAAATTTCGCAGCCCCAGCCGCGTGAGATAAGCATAGCGCAAAACCATCCCCACATCCCACCGCCAACCCGCCACAAAAATGCCACAGAATTGCAACAGGATGTGAGAGATTGGCTGGAAAAAGTGTAAAAATAACAAGACCATCTGATCTTGCAATAATAAATCAGATGGCCTTGTTTGATGTTGTCATTCCATCGCTGCCGCCCACATGAATTGAACTGATCAGCAGTAGGATAAGGTGGAGAGCTCACACAAAAAAGGTTTGGCGTATTTGCCGATGGCATAGCTCCATTAACTTTGAATCATGACTGTTTGTGTGGAGCTTTGCCAAATAACTTCGCAGCCAGCACTTTCGGAGACTGCTCGCACGGGTACTAGAATTCTACCGGACAGATTCTTTGGAGAAACGTCACAGTAATAACTTCCACCGTTGTATGTGATTTTAGGGTTGTTGACCTGCACAATGATAGAATGACCTGCTTTATTTGCGATAGCAGTTTGTGTACTGTTTTGCCAATTGACGGTGTATCCCAGTGCTTCAAATATTGTTCGAATCGGAACCATAACACGATTGTTGTCCATGATTGGAGGCTGGTCAAAGTTTAGAGATTTTCCGTCCAGGATTACTTGGATAACATCTGAAGAGGTGATGAGAGGTGACTCAATAATGTAACGGAATGGCTCAATGGTATTGATACTGCCGTTGGCGAAAGCATACAGATTTGTTCCGTTAAAAGCAACAGTTAATTTGCAGATATCTACACCGCGTAATTGATCAGATACAAAATCTCCGCGACCACCATTGAACACTTTGAGTGATGAGATATTAAAACCGGCATTGCGGAACTTGTTTATTTCCTGAGATTGAACCGAGGAAGGAACATTTGATCCTGTATAATTATAATTGAAAATCTCTCTGTAACTTCGTCCGGTATATTGAATAGCTTTGAAATTTGTTGAGTAGCCGGTTGCCATTGTGCCTGATTCCATTAATTCTGCGGCAATGACTTTCTTACCATTAATTATGAGACAGAAAATGTCGACTTGTTTTGTTGTATAGCAATCTCCTTCATTCCAGCTGAGCAGCGCAGATTCCACGTAGCTAGAACTATCGAGTTCGCTCATGCGTGCGCTGATGGTTTCCTTACCATTATTAGCGTAGAAAACAATGGATAGGTTTTCTTTTTGCCCATCAGCGTCAAAATCCTCACTATATTGTCCGATCTTGCCATATACAGACGGATCAACCTGTAGTTTGATTTGGAAATTGCCAATCCGTTTGACAGGCGCATTGTATGTGCGTGTAGTAGATGTATCAGCTGCAGAAGCTGATGCTGGGGCGAGTAGAAATGGGAAACACAGGCTGACGATCAATAAAAAACATAGGATGGATTTTTTCATGGTATTCGCACCTCCTTGAGTATTATTCTTCGTCAGAAATGGTTGGAGATTGAATACGGCTGGCGGCAGCTGAGATTTCCATATTGATTTCATTTGGAAGCCCTACTTGCTGGATACATCCAATAATGGCGGTGATAAATGGGATAAAGCAGAGAATCCAACCGACAGCCAGGCCGATGATTTTCCCGATCCAATCACCTTCCAGATAGTTAACGACGAGCGTATTGTTTTGGAGTGAACAGCTTGCGGTAATCCCTTTCCCGAGCCCCATGAGTAAATTGATCCCGCCACAGTTTTTTTTCGAGACGAACACGTAGGTTGTCTGTTCCGGACAGTGCTGTTGTGACGATGTAGCCTTTCTGCTGAAAAGCTTTTGTTAGCTCTTGACCGAGATATTCCAACGTGAATGCATCTGGGACGTTTGTCATGAATGTGTTGGCCATAATGATTCCTCCCGTTTTGTTCAGAGTAAAAAATAAATGGTGCCTTATAAAAGTTTGAGCAATAGCCACCGGAAAAGAAAGAGTGTCAAAAAAATGAGGAGAAAAACTTGTTCAAAAAATTTCCCGATATACATTTTTTCGCGTCCAATGCAATATATTGCAACAACTAGTGTCAGCGGAAATAATGGATGATAGGCGAAAGCTGCCGAGAAATCAAGCTTTAGAAAAGCAAGAATCGCTCTTGTCATTCCGCATCCGGGACAATCAGTGTGAAAAAATAATTGCATGGGACATCGATAGACACATGCGAAGCCCAGTAAACCGACGGCGCATATAAGGCGTTTAAGAGTGGCGACCATTGGTTGATTGTGACTGATGAGGGTTTTTAAATCGATCATAGTAGATAGGCTTTGCTCCGATGATTTTGAAAGATCTTTCTGATAAAATTTTACACCAATCCTCGAAAATACGCAAGCGCGTATACGCGCTTGCGTTTGCTTTTTTAAGATGTTTTTGAGGTGATAGTTAATGAGCGTAAAGGACGCTGTAGTTGATCGGTTTTTGGAACTTTGTCATGAGAGAAACATTAGAATCAATGAGCTAGCGAATTTGTCTGGAGTCACGCCGTCGACTGCCTATAGTATGATGGACAAACGGCGGCGAGATATTTCCATCGTCACCATTAAAAAATTCTGTGATGGTTTGGAAATTACTTTAGGAGAATTTTTTTCAACAAAGGAATTTGACAATCTGGAACAAGAAATAAAATGACGAAACAGATTATGAATAAAAATTCGAGCCGAGACAGGCATCATTTTAGATGGGTGTTTCGGCTCAATTGCTGTAAATATATTTGAAAAAGAGAAGTGAAATGTCAAAGCCACCGCGCTGGGCGGTGGCTTGTGGTTTTAATAGAGGTCGTAGGCTCTCAAGAGGAAGTTGGTGCGTTCCCTGGGATTCTCCTTGTAGTCGCTCTGGGCGAGGTGGTCTTTGAAGACGCGCAGGGCGGCTTTGTCGTTGTCGATGTAATAATCGCGGGCGATGGTGCCGTCGGCGTCAAAGTCTGCGCTGTCCCACCAGACGGCGGCTTTGATGTGTGGGTAGTTTTTGATATGGTTGAACATATCGGCGATCCACACGGCTTTGTCGCCGCCGATGCTGGAGCAGGCAAATTCGGTGATCATCAGCGGCTGCTGATACTGTGGCGCCATTTGCGCGTAGAGGGGGGCGTAGATCTCGTCGAAGCTGCGCCAGATTTCGCCCTCGTAGTAATCGCCGGTGTTGTAGCCGGTGAGGCCGACGATGTCGACGTACTCGTCGCCTGGATAATAATTGTCGACGAAGTTCCAGCAGAAATCCGGGAAGGATTTTTCATTTGGATTCCAGATCCAGAGGGTGTTTTTGTTGGCGCCTTCTTCCTCGAAAATGCTGTAAACGTAGCGGTAGAGCTCGACGTAGGTGCTGCAGTCGCGGGCGGACCAGTAGGCGGAGTAGGTGCACCAGTCGCCGTTCATTTCGTTGAACGGACGGAAGAGAACGGGATGGCCAAAGCGGGCGACGTCGGCGGCGTAGTCGTGGAGAAATTCGTCGTACTTGCCGTCTAAAATATCGTAGACGATGTTGGCGTTGGTGGCTGGGTCGTATTTGACGGGCTGGAGTGTGAGCTCGACGACGCTGCCGTTTTCCCAGAGTCGGGTGAGGGTGTTGTAAATGAGCTGTGGGGTGTAGTCTGTGTAGAGATCGGAATAGCAGAGCACGATGTCGAACTGGTGGTCGAGGGTGTTTTGCAGCGCGAGCAGGTCGTCAATGATGGCGCCGTTGACGCCGGGCTCGTAGATGCCCCAGGTGAGGTCGGCGTCGTCGGCGAAAATGCGCTGGTAAAAGTCGCGGGTCTCGTCGGTGATGTCGGTGCGCTCACGCGGCTGGCGCGGAAATTCAGCGGCGGTGGCGGTTGGGGTGAAGCTTTGGAAGCTTTCCTCGATGGCGCGCAGGGTGTCGGCATCTACTGGCGAGGTGCTGGTGAGCAGGAAGCTGTAAACGTTGTCGCCGTCGACGATGTCGAGCTGGCCGTAGTAGTTGCGGTCGCCGTCGACGCGGGCGAGGGCGCGGCGTTCCCAGGTGAGGATGTGGGTGGCGCGGCCGCCGAGGGTGTCATCGATGGAAAAATCGTAGGTTTTGGTGAAATCCCAGGTGTTTTCCAGGAAGCGATTGGAATAGCTGAGATAGGTGGCGGCGTCGACGTCAGCGGTGAGGGCCTGGGTGAAGATCTCGAGGCGCATGCTGGCGTCGCTGTTTTCGAGGGTGCTGCGATAGGTGGCGTCGCCCATGTCGCAGACGGAGAGCCCGGCGGGCACGTCGATGCTGTAGCCGGCGGCGTTGTTGGTGAAGGTGCGATCTGTCATGGTGAAGAGATCGTGATCGCGGGCGGTAGCGACGCTGGCTGCGCTGTCGCTCGACAGCCCGGCGCTGGTCGCTGTGGCGTCGCTGGTTTCTTCAAAGACGGCGACGGGCGTGGTCTCGGTATCTATGGGCGCGGATGCTTCGCCTGTGCAGCCGGCGAGGGTGAGCAGGCTGGCGAGGGCGACTGCGCTGAAGAGGATGCGTTGTTTCATGGTGGAACCTCCCTGTGATCGGTGGGTTGTGGTCTATACTTTCTATTTTAGAGGATGGCTGGGAGAGCGTCAATCTTTATCGGACGGCGCTTGCATGTTGTCATTTTTCTGTGTACACTGGAGAAAACACGTGGAGGAGGATGATCGATGCGACTGATGGTTGGCGCGACGGCGAATGCTGTGCGCGAAAAAATATTGACGGAGCTGGCGCAGATCGCGCGTGCGCGTGGACGGGCGTATCTTTTGGTGCCGGAGCAGTTTACGATGCAGACGGACCGGGCGCTGTTGGAGCGGCTGGATGTGCCGGTGATGATGGATATCAAGGTGAAAAGCTTCGGCTCGCTGTCGCGCGAGGTGCTGGGGCGTGTGGGCGGCGCGAAGCTGGCGTATGTGAACGAGAGCGGTCGCCGCATGCTGGCGCAGTATCTGCTCGGCGCTTCAAGGGAAGGGCTGACGATCCTGGGCAAGAGCTGGGACAAGCGCGGCGCGGCGGCGAAGCTTGTGGAAACGCTGGGCGAATTTCGCAGTCTGGGCATGGATGCGCTCGCTGTGGCGCAGCTTGGCGCAGACGCGGATGTGCCGCCGCTGTTGGCGGCGAAGCTGGCGGATGTGGAAAAGCTGCTGGCGGCTTACGAAGAAGCGCTCGGCGAGCGCCGACTGGACAACGAAGCGCGGCTGGCGCTGTTGGCAGAAAAGATCGACGAGGCGGACTGGCTCGACGGGCTGGCAATCTATATTGACGGCTTCCATTCGCTGAGCCAGCCGGAGCTGGCGGTGCTGCAGGCGCTGGAGGCGCGGGGCGCAAAGCTGGCGATGACGTTGGTGATGGCGCCGCAGATGCTCACGAACGCGCGGGGCTGGTGGACGCTGCATTCCGCCTGCCATGCATCCTACAGCTTCTATGAAACGCTCGTGCGGGCAGGGATCCCGCTGACTGTGGAGGCGGTGGATGCGCGCGGATCGATGCTCGCTGACGCTGAGCCGTTGGCGCAGCAGCTGTTTGGCTACGATACGCAGGCTGCGCAGGGCGGCGAGCAGGTGGAGCTTTGGAAGGCGCCGCAGCCGCAGACGGAGATCACCTATCTCGCAGGCAGACTGCGCCAGCTTGTGCGCGAGAAAGGGCTGCGTTATCGCGATGTCCACATCACGACGAATCAGCCGCAGGTGTATTTTCCACTGATCGCGCGCATTTTCAAGCAGTACGGCATTCCGGCGTTCATCGACGAGCGCAAGGCGCTGGATGCGCATTATCTTGTGCGCTATCTGCTGAACGCGCTGGATATGGTGCAGTATGGTTTCGCCTATCCGATGGTCTTTGCCTGCCTCGAGACGGGGCTGGCCGGGCTCGACGAGGACGAGGTGGTGGCGCTGGATCTGTTTGCCCGTGCCAAGCATCTGCGGGGAACGATGTATTTCGACGCGCGCTATTTTGCGCCGCCGGACGAAAACGCGCGCTCGCGCAAGCTGGAGGGGCTGCGCGCTCAGCAGGAAGTGGCGCTGGCTGCGCACGAAGCTTTCACTGCGCGCTTTCAGCCATTTTACGAGGATCTGCGCGCTTGCACAACAGTGCGGGATTTTTCCGCAGTTGTGTATCATTTTCTCACGGCGCCGGAGCTGCTCGATGCGTTCCACGCCAGCGACGCAGAAAAAAGCCCAACGCAGCGCGAGACCGACGCGCAGATCGTGGAGGCGTTGGTGGATCTGCTCGATCAGCTCGTGGCGACGATCGGCGAGATGCCGGTGACGCTGGAGCAGTACACGCACATCCTTTCAGAAGGGCTCGGCGAAGCCAGCCTCGGCATTGTGCCACCGGCGCAGGACGAGGTGCAGGTGGTCGAGCTCGGCCGCGCGCGCACTGGTCGCTGCCGGGTGCAGGTGATCGTGGGCATGAGCGATGCCTGGATGCCGAGCCAGGGCGTGACGCGCACGGTATTCATCCGCGAGGAAAAGCAGTGGCTGGAAAAGGCTGGCGTGCAGCTGCGTTTCGACGAAACACGCATTCTCGAAGACGAAGCCCTCTGTCTCTACGAAACGCTGGCGAAACCAACAGAGCGCCTGATCCTTTCCTATCCGCTGAGCGGCGCAGACGGCGCTGCCATGAATGAGAGCGTGTTCATCACCCGTGTCCGACAGATCCTGCCGGCGCTGGAGGAAAAAAGTTTGCTCGCCGCGATGGACGAGGTGCTGCCGTATCTCGAATGGGAGAGCCTGAAAAACGCAGCCGACTGGCTGCGCCGCTATGCCGCTCAGCCAGAGCTGGCAGCCGAGGACGAGGATGGCGTGCGCCGGACGGCGAGCGTTGTGCGCTATTTTGAAGAGGCGCGGCCACAGCTGGCGCCGTTCCTGCGCGACGGGCTCTATTACACGAACCTGCGCGCCAAGCTCGCGCCGGATGTGGTGAAGCGGCTCTATCCCGCTATTGGCGAGGGGCACGTCAGCATTTCCGAGCTGGAAAGCTGGCAGGGTTGTCCCTACAAGCATTTTCTGCGCTACGGCATCCGTCCGCTGGAGGATCTGGACTATACGCTGGCAGTTGACGAGATCGGCGACGTGCTCCATGGCTCACTGGACCAGCTCACCCGCGATCTGCGCAAGCATCCGGAGTGGCTGGACTGGGACGACGCACAGATCTGCGCACAGATGGACGCTTACCTCGACGAGGAAGCGGCGCGTCAGCTCGACGGCGCACGCAGCCGCGAAGCGCGCAACGCCGCTGTGCTCGACAAGCTGCGCCGCCAGAGCCGCAAGGCTGGGCGATTCATCATCCGCCAGCTGCGCGAGAGCGATTTTGCACCGCGCTTCAGCGAGGTGGCGTTTGGCGCCGACGCGCCGATCCTGCCGCCGGTCTATCTCGACATCGACGGGCAGATCCTGCGCATTGAGGGGCGCATCGACCGCATCGACACCTGGCGCCAGGGCGGGCAGGTGTATGCGCGGGTCATCGACTACAAATCTGGCTTCAACAGCTTTGACATCACCCGCGTCTGGAACGGGCTGGATCTGCAGCTGCTGCTCTATCTGCGTGCAGCCATGGGCTGGCGCGAAGAGCCGCTGCCGGCAGGCGTGTTCTATCTCAGCCTGAAACGGCCGTTCATCGATACGGACAGCCTCGACGAGCAGGAGATCGAAAAAATGATTGCCGCCGATCTGCTCATGGACGGCGTGTTCATCGACGATCCTGACGTGATCGAAGCGCTCGATCGCGGCGTGCGCGAGGGCAAAGAGCAGGTCATCGCTTTCAAAGGTCGCGGCAAAACGCCGGACAACAGCCTCAGCGCCGAGCTGCTCGAGCGTCTGCTCGACCACACAGTGCAGGCGGCGCAGCAGGCGGTGCGCGCTGTCATGGACGGCGACATTCGCGTGCAGCCGTTGGAGGAAAAGCAGAAGGGCGGCTGCGCGTACTGCGATTACGCGGCGGTCTGTCGCTTTGAAGACGGGCGCAGCGGCAATCGCGTGCGCACGATCGCGCCGGTGAAATGGCCGGAGGTCAAGGCGCAGCTCGCTGGAGAGGAGGAGGACGCATGAATTACACACCGCATCAACAGGAAGCCATTGCTGCGCGCGGCGAAGATCTGCTGATCTCTGCCGCTGCCGGCTCGGGAAAAACGCGCGTCCTCGTCGACCGCATCATCGATATGCTGGCGCATGACCACGTGGAGCTGGTGCATATGCTCATCGTCACTTTCACCAACGCTGCTGCCGGCGAGATGAAGGCGCGCCTGCGTCAGGGGCTGGCAGAGGCAGTCGGTGAAGCCGAGGGCGAGGACCGCGATTTTCTCATTCATCAGCTCGAGATCCTGCCGGAGGCGCACATTTCGACGATGCACGCTTTCTGCATTTCGGAGCTGCGGCGCTTCTACCATGTGCTCGGGCTGGATCCGGCGTTCAAGATCCTGCCGGAAACGACGACCACGATCCTGCGCGAGGAAGCGCTGGCAGATGCCTTCGATGCCGCCTATGCAGCGCCGGAGAACGGCGATTTTCTGCGCCTCGTCGATGCCTACGGCGGGCGCAATGGCGACGAAACGTTGCGCGAGCTTGTGCGCACGGCATACGCGCGGATCCAGGCCCAGGCCGATCCGCTGGGCTGGCTGGCTGCGCAGGCTGAGGCCTACGCAGCGCCGCTGCCGGAGGACTATCAGCGCATTCTCGCGGCGCAGATCGACGAGGTCTGCGCGCAGCTGGCGCAGTTCCTCGATCAGGCGACGCCGCTTGCGGATTTGCTGCCGAACGCAGAGAAGCTGCACAATATGCTCGCCGACGACGCCGCCATCCTGCGCAGTCTGCGCCACGCTGCAGCGGCGGAGAATGTTCTCGACGCGCTGATGGAAAATCTCGCGCAGATCAAATGGACACGCAAGCCGGCGAAGCCAAAAAACGCCACGCTCGAGGAGGCGGAGATCGACGAAGCGATCGCTGCCCAGCGCAAGCAGGCGAAGAAAGCCGTCGAGAAGCTTTCTGAGCTCGCCGTTCTCGGCGGCAGCGCGCGCATCGACGCCGATCGCCAGCTTGTGCAGCCGCATCTGGCGGCCTTCGCAGCGCTCGTGCGCGCCTACGACAGCGCGTATCAAGCGGCGAAGCAGGCGCGTAGCGGCCTCGACTTCAACGATCTTGAGCACGCCATGTTGGCTCTGCTCGCCGACGACGAAGCGCGGGTAGCGATCCGCGAGGAAGTGCAGTACATTTTCTTCGACGAGTATCAGGATGCCAATCCGATCCAGGAAGCCATCGTCGAAGCGCTCGCCTGGCCGGGGCAGCTTTTCTTCGTCGGCGATGTGAAGCAGGCGATCTATCGTTTCCGCCGCGCCGATCCGAATATTTTCAACCGTCGCTATGCGCGCTACCGCGACACCGACGACGGGCGGCTTATCTTTCTCTCGGAAAATTTCCGCTCCCGCTCGGAGATCCTGGATTTTGCCAACGCGCTTTTCGATGCGCTGATGACGCCGCGTCTCGGCGACGTCGATTACCGCGAGCCTGGACAGGCGCTGGTCTGCGGCGGCAGCTTTGAGAAGGACGAGGAGGCGGTGCAGTGTGTCGCTGTGGCAGCAGACGACGCGCGCGACGCCGAAGCAGAATGGATCGCTGGCGAGATCGAGCGGCTTGTGGCGAGCGGGCGCTACGATTACGGCGACATTGTCGTGCTGATGCGTTCACCGCGGGCGCGGCTGCACGACTTTGAAGAAGTGTTCAAAGCGCAGCACATCCCTTACTACAGCGACAATTCCGTCGTCGGCTTTGAAAATCTCGAGGTGCGGCTCTTTATCGCCATGCTCACAGTGCTCGCTAATGAGCACATCGATACAGCGCTCTTATCTGCGCTCTTATCGCCCTTTGGCGGGCTCAGCGATGCGGAGATCGCCGCCATTCGCCTCGCCATGCCAGAGGGCGCGTTCGCCGAAGCGGCCAGAGCCTACGCTGCAGAGCAGGACGATCTCACCGCGCGCAAGCTCGCTGCGTTTTACGAGCACCTTGCAGACTGGCGCGCGGCGCTGCGCTATGCGCCGCTGGCTGAGGTGGCGCTGCAGATCGTTGAGGAGAGCGGCTACGGTGCATTTCTGTTGGGCATGGACGACGGTGCCGAGCGACAGCAGAATGTGCTCGCATTTATCGACACGATCGCCGAATACGAGCGCGAACATCGCTACGGCTTGCCGGGATTCCTGCATTATGTAGAAACCCTCAAATCCCGCAGCATGGATTCGTCGGCGCCGGGCATCGGGCTCAGCGAAAACGACCGCTGCGTGCGCATTATGAGCATCCATAAGAGCAAGGGGCTGGGCTTCAAGGTTGTTTTTCTGGCGGATATGGCGCGCCGCTTCAATCTTCGCGACAGCGCGCCGGCGCTGGTGGTGGACGACCAGCTTGGCGTGGCGATGAACGTTGTCGATCTGGAGCGCGCCACGACGCATCCGTCTTTTGAGAAAAAAATGCTGGCGGCGAAAAATCGCAGCGAAACTCTCTCGGAAGAAGTGCGCCTGCTCTATGTGGCCCTCACCCGCGCCATCGACCGGCTCTATCTCGTGGCCACATTCAGCGAAAAAGCGCTGGAAAAATGGCAGGGCGAGCGCGGAAAAACGCGTGCCGAGACCGCCAGTTTCAGCAGCCAGAGCTGCTACCGCGACTGGCTGACCACCTGTCTCTGCGATCCGCGCCATCCGCTTTCGCTGGATGCGCCCACGCCGCTGTACAAATGGCGCTTCGTCGCTGCTGACGCTGAGGAAGCGCCGACAGACGACGGCGCGCAGAGCGATTTTCAGACGCTGCTCGATCGCGCCGACGATGCGCTGGTGGCGGAGATCGCCCGTGGCTTCAGCTGCGATTATGCTTACGCTGAAGCGACGACGCAACCGTTCAAGCGCACCGTTTCTCAGCTTACGAAAAGCAACCGCGTCATTCCCGATTACATCCAGGATTGGCCGGCTTACGGCGAAAGCGTGAGCGCGCCGCGCGCCGATGTGCCGGTGCCGGAGTTTGTGCAGGAGCACGTGTCGTTCACCGGCGCGGCGCTGGGCACGCTCATGCACCAGGTTGTGCAGTGGCTGCCGCTGGAGGTTCAGGATCGGGCGACCATCGTGCGCCGCCTCGACGCGCTGGAGGAACGCGCTTTTCTCACGCGCGAAGAGCGTGCCGCTGTCGATGTGGTGATGCTCGTGCGCTTTTACGCGAGCGATTTTGTGCAGCGCGTGATGGCGCGTGCGAAAACCATCGAGCACGAGGTGTCGTTTACGATGTGCATGGATGACATCATGGTTGACGGTCAGATCGATCTCTTCTTCGAGACAGACGAGGGCTACGAAATCGTCGATTTCAAGACCGATCGCGCCATGCACGCTGCGCGTTATCGCGAGCAGCTCGCGCTCTATGCGCAGGCGCTCAGCGCCGCCCGTGGCAAACCGGTGACGCATCGCTGGCTCTACTGGCTACGCTTTGCCAAAGCAGAAGAGGTATGACGAAAAAACAGCCCTGCGGATCGTGTGATTCGCAGGGCTGTGTGCGTCTGGGATTATTCCTTCGCCGGCGCGTTTGTGAGAATGTAGACGGCGATGAGGATGATCGCCATGCCGATGATGTCGTAGAGGGTGAAATGGGTGCCGACCCAGACAAAGGAGAAAATGCTCGCGGCGATCGGCTCGATCGAAGCGACGATGCTCGCCTTCACCGGACCGATCTGGGCGACGCCGGCGAGAAATGCTGTGAACGCGAAAACCGTGCCGACGATGACGAGCCCGCCGAAGGTGAGCACGCTGTCGAGACAGATCGTTGGCTCGTAATCCAGAGGGCGCGTCAAAAGCGTGAGCACGATGCCGCCGATGAACATGCTGAGCCCCGTCACCGGCAAACTGCCCCAGCGCTGGATGATGCCGACGGGGATGATGTCGTGGGCAGCGAGAAAAACCGCCGAGGCCATGCCCCAGGCGAGGCCGGCGCGGGAGATCGCGAGGGTTGTGATGTCGCCGTGGGTGGCGATGAGAAAAACGCCGACGAGAATGCCGACGAGGGACGCCGATTCGCGCCAGGTCGGCAGACGCCGCGTTGTGAGACAGATGTAGAAGAGCACGAACGCCGGGCCGCTGTATTGCAGCACAGTCGCCGTGCCGCTGTTGGTGTGGGCGATGGCTGTGAGGTAGGTGTACTGCACCGCCATCATGCCGATGACAGCAAAAAAGAGCAGCGTCCAGCGGTCGCGCTTGTCGCGCAGAATGCCAAGAAGCGCCCGTCCCTGGCCGCTCGCCAGGGAGATGAGAATGAGCAGCAGCCCGGCAGTGAGCAGACGGATCGATGTGAGCCATTCGCCGTTGGTGCCGTAGGTCTTGAACAGATGCTCGCTGCAGGTGCCGGAAAATCCCCAGCCGATGGCGGCGACGATCGTCAGCAGAATGTACTTGAATTGCAAAATATCTCTCCTTTTTTATTCTTTGCTTATCAGCGTGACAATAACACAGGCGTCAGGAAATGTCAACCTGGCGCCTGGTAGTCAGTAGATGGTATTAATGTAGAGAATAAATTCCTGCTTGTCTTCAAAATTGCTGTTCATCTCAAAGCGCGGCAGATGCGCGAGGTCGTAGCTGCCAGAGAGATTGAGACAGAAGTTGTTGAAGCTGTCGAAGCCGATCTGAAGCCCCACCGCCTGCATCGCCTGGCGCGTCGCGTCGTTCGAATTGCCGTAAGGATAGGCCAGTGCCACGGGCATCTCGCCGGATTCTGTGTAGAGCTTGAGGTTGTTGCGCAGGAGATCTTTGGTGATGCGCTCCCAGTATTCGTCCCAGTCCTCGCTCGGGCGCTGCTCTGTGAACGGATACGTCGTAGAGCCGTCGACATTGAGCTGCGGCACATAGGAATAATACGTTTCGCTCTGGAGATTCACCAGACCGCTGGCCGTCATCTCCGCCAGCTCGTCCCAGGTGAGCAGCGGCTGGTCGTAGTTGTCGTGGTATTCGATGTAGTAGCCAATGACGTTGACCGTCGCTTTGATCCCGTATTTCTGCAGGATCGGGAAGGCCTGGGTGTAGATCTGCTCGTTGCAGTCGTCGAAGGTGATCATGACCGCGCGCGACGGCAGATTTTCGCCGCGGGCGATCGCGTCTAGCAGATCCTGCGGCGTGATAAAGGTGCAGCCGATATCGATCAGCGTCTGCATCTGCCATTCAAACTGCGCCAGCGTGATCCCCGGCGTGACAGGATTTCCTTCCGCGTCCGCATCGACAAAGGTGCGATAGTTGAGGATCGGCAGATGCGTGCCGCCATCGTCGAAATAGCGCGCCAGCTGGATCGTGTTCTGACGCTGGCGCAGCTGGCCGTTGACCAGATCCGCGTAGAATTTTCCCGGCGATTCGTGGAAATAAGCGTATGGCAGCACAAGGGTAAAGACGACCGCGCCGATCAAGAGCCCGATGATAAAATTTCGCAGCGCTTTTAACATGGTTGTCCCTCCTTCGCCGATGGGGTATAATCAAAGATAACCGCTTATCTAATGATAGCAAATTTAGAGAAACAAGGAAAGTGGGGAGTGGAAAATGGCCATCCGATTTCGCGGTGCATTGAACGATTTTTCGCAGCTCGAGTACGGCTACTGCTCGCCAGAGGCCGTGCCCATCAAAGAAGGCGACAATCTGGAGAACGTCATCATGCAGGCCCTGCGCCAGGCGCTGCCGCTCTTTATCCTGACCGGCGCCCTCGCCGTTGTGCGCCTCGTCAAAGGGCTGAACTGGACGGGCGAGTTTTCCTTCGTATATATGCTCACCGTGATGCTCCTCTGGAGCGTGCTATATTTTGCACTCATCGTGCTGCACGAACTCATCCACGCCGTCTTTTTTCCGCGGCGCGCCACCAAGGATGTCTGGCTTTACCAACTGCAGGCAGCGATGGTCTATTGCAACACGCCCGTCACCAAACGCCGCTTCATCGTCATGAGCCTAACACCCGCCGTCCTGCTCGGATTTATCCCCTACGCCGCTTGGCTTCTCTGGGCAAATGTGCCCAACGCCATCCTTTCCATCGCCTGGGGCAGCATGGCCTGGAGCATGATCTTCGGCGGCATCGGCGACTTTTACAACGTGCGCAACGTTTGGCAGCAAGTGCCAAAAGACGCCTACGTCTTCAACTACGGCATCCACACCTACTGGATCGAAGATCCACGGAAGAAGAAATGATCACAGAAAAAGACCGGACACGCGTCCGGTCTTTGGCATTACTGGGGAAGTTTACACCCATTCTCTGCAGCTCACGAGCAGGTCGATCTTCTGCCACTGCACATCTTCGGTGATGGCGTTGCCTTCTTCGACGGAGGCGAAGCCGCATTGTGGGGAGAGGGCGATGTTGTCGCCGACGACGGATTTTGCTTCGGCGAAGCGGGCTTTGAGGTCGTCGACATTTTCGAGTACAGGATTTTTCGTGGAGATGAGCCCGGCGACGAAGCGTTTGTCGTTGTCCTTCATGCCGGCCCATGGCGCGAAGGAGCCGGAGCGTTCGTCGTCGTATTCGACGAAATAAATATCGTACGGGATCTGCATGATAATCGGCGCGACGGCATCGTAGAATCCGGCGAAGAGCGGTTTGCCCTTAAAATTGCCCTTGCAGAAATGGGTGGCAATGGTCATGTCGGCAGGATGATTTTCCAGCGCTTTTGTAGAAACGGTGCGGAACCACTCGAGCACTTGCGCCTGGGTGTAGCCGAGGGCATCAACTTTCTGCAGGAAATTCTCGTCAATGAGATAGGTCCAGGAGGTGTCGTCGATCTGCAGATAGCGGCAGCCGTGGTCGTAGAAATCCTGGATCGCATCCTGGTATGCTTTGCCGATGTCATCGATCAGCGCATCGAGGTTGTCGCCGTAGTATGGTGTTTCCTTGTGGCCGAGCTGCAGCACATGGTCGATGAGGATCATGTTTGGACCGGAGATGCATTTTTTCGCCATGACGCCGTCGTATTTCTGCGCCAGTCCGTGGAGATAATCCCAGGCGTACATTTCCTTGTGGGATTTGTTTTTGTCATAGAAAAATTTGCCTGTCACTTGGCCGTATTCAACCTCGTGCACACCGCCAGCCAAAGGTTTTGTCACGTAGATCGTCTCGAATCCATCAAATTCCTTCAGCCAGTCCAGATGCCACCATCTGCGGCGGAATTCGCCATCGGTGACAAATTGCAGGCCATGGGCCACTTCTTTTTCTACCAGCTCAGAGATCGCCTTGTCTTCGACCGCCGTCAGCTCTTCGCGGGAGATCGTGCCCGCTTTGAACGCTGCGCGCGCTTCTTTCACAGAATCCGGACGCAGGAACGAGCCAACGATATCAACTTTGAAATCAATCATTATAGGAGCCTCCTTCGTATTCATTGGTATTATTATACAGGATCCTGCATGAAAATGGTGTGGGATTATGGAGTCAAAGAAAGATTTGATCGTTCTTGTTTTGCGTCTTGCGCATCGTTATAATGAAAGAAAATGCAGTGAACCATCAGGAGGTGGGCAGATGAAAACGGTGGCGAAGATCGTGATCGGTGTATTGCTGGTGCTTTTTGCGGTTGTGGGTGCGCTGATCGTGGTGATGAATTTTCTGCCGGAGCAGGCGGGTGTTGTCTCCACGACGGCGGAGGTTGAAGCGGCGGATCCGCTGGCGGAGGAAGCGCCTGTTGTGGCGCTGGATGTCGGCGTGACGGAGACGGAGAACGACGTGCGCGTTTTCAATTTCACGCTGGAGGATTTCATCGCGAGCTACAACGGCTATTATTGGCAGGATGAGGGCGTGCGTTATCTGCTGGCGGCGGAGGACTGGCAGCAGGAAAATCTGGAGCAGACGGTGCAGTCGGCGGAGCCGGCGACGCGCTACTACTATCGCGCCGACGCAGAAAAATGGACGCTGCCACAGCTGCGTGTTACCGTGCCAGAGGGCAGCGACAAGGTGGAGGAGGTCGCCGTTTGTTACGACGAGCACAGCTACAGCGAAGCGTCCTACGCGCTGTTTGAAAAAGATTGTTTCTACACACTGAAAACATTTTTCCCAGAGCTTGACGACAGAACGTTGACAGAGATCGTCGAGACTGTCAACCAATCCTCCTACGACCACACCTTTCTTTCCAGCCAGCAGTATCGGCCGGGAACTGCGCAGCTACCGCCGCTGCTTTATCATCGCGATGGCATCGCCGTCTTCGGCTATTTCGCCATCGGCGCGCCGGTGCATTTCTGCGTGATCCCTGTGGACGATGAATCGCTCGCGAATTACGCCGCCAGCGGCGTGGATGTGCGGGAGATTGAGTGAAAATATTTCGAGGCTTCGGCCTCGTTTTTTTATGCCCATGTGAAGTTTCCTTCATATTCTTATTGACGGTGGAGCGGATATCTGATAACATGAAGGTAGCTTCATATGAAGGACGCTTCATATTGTAAAGGAGTGCGCGCATGAAAACGAGAGTGAAAGAATTTCGCACGGCGCAGAAACTGACGCAGCAGCAGCTGGCGGATCTGGTGCATGTGTCGTCGCGAACGATCATTTCCATAGAGAAAGGGCAGTACAATCCGTCGCTGATGCTGGCCTACCGCATGGCGCAGGTGTTTGGCGTGAGTGTGGAGGAGCTGTGCTGTCTGGCTGAGAATATGGCAGAGGAGGACAAGCTCTATGAAGATTTATAATAAGAAAGGTTTTGCCTGGGGGATTTTCTGGCTGGTGCTTGGTGTGAGTGCTCTGGCGGCGGATCTTTGGATCAATCCGGACGATTTTCTGCCGAAAACGATCAAGGATGTGATCATTGATTTCATCATCCTCATCATGGGGCTGGTTGGATTTCTGCGTGCGTTTTCTGCGAAGGCGACGCGCGAGGATATTATTGAAGAAAACGACGAGCGCAACAAGCTGGTGAAACTCAAGAGTGAGGCCAAGACAGGCAACCTGATGTTTTGGGTTTACTGCATCGTTGCTGTTATCGGCGGCGTGGGCTTTACGCTGACGGCAAACGAAGGCTGGGCATTCTTCTGTGTGACGGCGCTGCTTCTGATCTCGATTTGGTTCGTGATCGCGATTGTGACATATATTTACTACGATTCAAAGCTGTGAGGAGGGAGAACAATGACGATCTATAATAAAAGTGGTTTTGTCTGGGGGCTTATCTGGACGATTCTCGGCGTGGCGCGGCTGGCGCTCTTGGTGATTGTGCCGGAAGATTCGACGGCGCAGCTGATCAAGGGCTTGGTGCTCGGGATCTTTATGCTGATATTGGGCGTGACGATGTTCCGCCGAGCATTTTCCAAGCAGGCGACGCGCGAGGATCGCATTGAGCAGCGCGACGAGCGCAACAAATTAGTCACGCTTAAAGCTCAGGCGCGGACGTCGACGGTGCTGCTCTGGACGATCGTGGTTTTCATGGCAGCGGGATTTGTCGGCTATATGGTGACGAACAATGTCGCCTGGGCGTTTGTGTTTACGGTGCCGGCGGTGCTGTTGATCGTCTACATGTTTTCGATCATTGGTTTGACGATCTATTACGAGCATCGCGAGTGAGGAGGGACGATGATGAAACAACCACCGCGACCACGCTCGTACAAGGATGAGCGCGACGAGATGATCGATCGCGAGACGAACGGCGCGGCGCTGGATGCGATCATTACAGGCGCGGAGGTGCTGGCGATTGTGTGCTGGCGGCGCAAAAATCCAGCGTGGAAGGGCGCGCTGGCATTGCTCTTTTTCGCGCTGGCCGGAAAATTCTGGCCGCTGGGCGAAGCGTACGAGGAAAAGGCGTATCGCAAGGCCGGAGTGGTGTGTGGCAGCATTGGCGCTGCGCTTTTGGCGGCGTGCGGACGCGCGATGAAACGCCGCGAGGAAAAATAATTAGCGAAGGAAGCGACTTTCTGCGGAGAGCCGCTTTTTTTGTACCACGCACATACTAAATATTATAAATTTTTAGAAAAAGGCGTAGGCAGGAGCGTGGAAACCTGATAAAATAGTTTCAGGATAAGCTAGAGAAATTGAGAGGAGAAATCACTATGGCTATGGAACGAACTTATATCATGCTGAAACCGGATTGTGTGCGTCGCGGGTTGATGGGCGAGGTGATCGCGCGCATTGAGCGCAAGGGTTTTGCGATCACGGAAGTGAAGATGATGCAGCTGGACGAGGCGATTTTGCGCGAGCATTATGCGCATCTCACGGAAAAGCCGTTCTTCCCTGAGCTGGTGGAATATATGACGTCTGGCCCGGTGCTGGGAATGATCGTCGAGGGCGACAATGTCGTGAAGGGGATGCGCATTCTCATGGGCGCGACGAAATATGAGGAAGCGGCTGCGGGCACGATCCGCGGCGATTTTGCGACGAGCACGACGGAAAATATCATTCATGGCTCAGATTCGCCGGAGAACGCGGAGATCGAGATTGCGCGCTTTTTTGGCTAAAAATGACGGTGCAAAAGCTCAGCGGAGGCTGGGCTTTTTTGGCAATAATCGAGCGAAATCATTGCTTGTTATTTAAAAACCGATTAAAATGTAGATGAGGAGTGATGAAAAATGATCATTACAGCTACGGAGTTTAAGACGAATTTTGGCAAATATCTGGACCAGCTGCAATCAGAAGATATTTATATTACACGTAATGGAAAGATGGTCGCGAAAGTGGTCAATCCTAACGTAAGTGCGGTGGATACGCTCAGTGGTTTACTGGCCGGAAAATTACCCGATGATTTCAATCGCAAACAACTTCGAGAGGAGCGCTTGGCGAGCTATGAAAGTAATGATTGATACAAATATCTTTTTGGATGTCTTACTTTCGAGAGAGCCGTTTTACGAGTCGTCAAAAAAAGTGTTGGTCCTTTGTGAAGATAAGAAAATACAGGGTTTTTTGTCGGCATCGAGCGTGACAGATCTTTTTTATCTGATTCGACGTGCAACACATAGCGTGGAGATTGCTTATCGCGGTTTAGGTGCAGTCTTGGACATAGCAAAGGTTTTGACGGTAACTAATGGGGATGTTTTAACTGCGTTCTTGAGAAAAGCTGCTGATTTTGGTGACTGCTTGCTGGCCGTTTGTGCAAAAAGTAATCGATGCGATGCAATTGTGACGCGAAATAAGAAAGACTTTCAGTCTTTTCAGCTTGTCGAAAAAGTCTTGTTGCCTAGCAGCAGGACTTTTCTTGAGTTCTCAATAATTTCTCTAGGCGTGTTATAAAGTTGTTCATATCGCGGTTTTGCAAGTATATCTGTGTGAGAATAAACAATTTGCGAGACGCTTTACTGTCCCTGATAAGGGGTTTATCTACAGTCTGGAAAGACTTTCAGTCTTTTGATATGACAGTTATTACTCCCGAGGAATTGTTGGGGAAGTTTGAAAAATGACTGCACAAAAGCTCAGCGGAGGCTGGGCTTTTTTCGCGGGAGGGAGAATGATGACGATCACGGAGATCACGACGGATAAAAAACGCTATCTCGATCTGCTGCTGTTGGCGGACGAGGAGAAGCGGATGATCGATGGCTATCTTGAGCGCGGGCGGCTGTTTGTGCTCGAAGATCCGGATCTCAAAACGGTCTGCGTCGTTACAGACGAAGGCGATGGTGTGGCGGAGATCAAAAATCTGGCGACGGCGCCGGCTGCGCAGCGACGGGGATATGGGCGCGCGATGGTGGATTATGTGAAAAATCTCTGTCGCGACGAATTTCGGACGCTGCGTGTGGGCACGGGCGAGAGTCCGCTGACGCTGCCGTTTTATGAGGCCTGTGGTTTCAAACGGGCGGATGTGATCGCGGATTTTTTCACGGAGCACTATGATCATCCGATCGTCGAAGCGGGGCAGCTGCTCAGAGATATGATCGTGCTGGAATTGTCACTGGCGGATGAATCGGAATTTGGTGCAAAAGGATGAGATAATAGAAATTTATAAAATTTTTTAGCGGATTTAAGAAAAAATTAAAGTTTTTACAACGTTCATCCCGTATAATAAGCTCTGGATTGTAACTTCAGAGGAAGGGCTCTCAGAAAGGGATGCACTTTGTATGAAAAAAGGATTAATGATCATTCTCTTCACGGCGGCGATCTGCTGCTGTGTATTGGGAATTTATATGACGATGGACAGCCGTATCGCAGAACCGGCGATCGACGAGGATGCGTCGCTCCTCATCAAGGATAAGGTGACGAAGGACGACGTTGCTGAAGAAGAATCGCAGGAAACAGCGGAGCCTGAGCGCAAGAGCGCTGAGGAGATCGCGAAAAATCTGGAGCTGATCGTGACGGGCTCAATGCTGGATAATGGTTTCGATGAGTCACAGGTGGGCATTGTAGTGCACGATTATGTGACGGATGCGGTGTATGCGGTGAACGCAGACAGCTATTTTACTGCTGGCAGCACGTACAAGGTGCCGCTGGCGATGCTCTATTACGAAAAGCTCGCTGCTGGCGAGTTCACGCCGGCGCACGGGCTTTACTACGATGCGTCTTATTATGAAGAAGGCGGGCCGATCGGCGCGACGTATCTGCCGGGAGATTATATCTCTGTGGAAGAATTGTTGCACGCGGTGATCGTCGACAGCGACAACACGGCAGCGCATATCCTCTACGAAAATCTCGGCGGCTGGGTAGAATTCAAACGCGACGTGGCGAAATACAGCAGCAAGGAGATCGTCGAGGAGACGGACGAGACGTATTATTCCTACTGGAACGAATTCACGGCGTCGTATATGAACGATGTGCTCGATTATCTGTACGATCACCGGGAGAATTTTGAAACGCTCATCGCTGATCTGACGGAAGCGAAGCCGAACGATTATCTCAACGGCGTCATCGGCGGCACAAAAATGGCGCAGAAGTACGGCCAGTACGAAGAAGCGGAAAATGCGCTGGGATTTTCCACGAGCGGCCGCCCGTACAGCATCGTCGTCTACACGAGCCTGGGCTACGCCGGACGCGAGTGGATGGGCGAGCTCAACGCGCTGATCTGGGATTATTTTGCGCAGGTTGAGCTGGAAGAGCAGCCGCAGGAGCAAACAGATGCAGAAGCATGACGACAGAGGTCGTGTCCTTGACGGGCACGGCCTCTGCATTTTATAATATGAGAATATGCGAAAGGAGGAGGACGATGGATCACGTAAAAACGCACGGCGGTGTGCGGCGACGAGCGTTCAGGGCTGCGTTTCCCTGCACGATCCCGATCTTTGCGGGATTCTGGTTTCTGGGGCTGGCCTATGGCATCTATATGCATGTGTCTGGCTTCAGTTTTATCTATCCCTGTCTGATGGCGCTGACAATTTTCGGCGGATCGCTGGAATTTGTCGCGGTGTCGATGCTCTTGAGTCCGTTCGCGCCGCTGCAGACGTTTCTTGTGGCGCTGATGATCCAGGCGCGCCATCTGTTCTACGGCATCGCCATGCTCGATAAATTCAAAGGGCTCGGCTGGAAGCGCTGGTATCTGATCTTCGGCATGTGCGACGAGACGTTTTCGATCAACTATTCAGCGAAGATCCCGCCGGATGTGGATCGCGGTTGGTTTATGTTTTTTGTGACGCTACTCAACCAGTTTTACTGGGTGTCGGGCTCGACAATCGGCGGGCTCGCCGGCAATCTCATCAATTTTAACACTGAGGGCCTGGATTTTGTGCTCACGGCGATGTTCGTCGTCATTTTTCTCGAGCAGCTGCTGAAAGAGCGCAAGCATTACACGGCGATCATCGGTCTCGCTGCTTCCCTCGGCTGCCTGCTCTTTTTCGGCGCGGACGGTTTCCTGATCCCGAGCATGTGCGTGATTTTGCTGTTGCTCGTGGGCTTTCGCAAACCTCTTGAAAAGGCAGGTGGCTGGTCATGACACTCGCCGAACAGATCCTCACGATCGCCATTTGCGCGCTGGCGACAATGGCGACGCGTTTCCTGCCGTTCCTCGTTTTTCGCGAAGGCCGGCCGACGCCGCCGCTGGTGATCTATCTTGGCAAGGCGCTGCCGTCGGCGATCTTTGCCATGCTCGTCGTTTACAGCCTGCGCAATGTGGATGTGCTCGGCCAGAGCCACGGCTTGCCGGAACTTTTGGCCATCGTCGTTACTGTGGCGCTGCATCTCTGGAAACGACAGATGCTTGTTTCCATCGCTGGCGGCACCGTGTGCTACATGCTGCTCGTGCAGCTCGTTTTCTAAAATTGCTGCGTAAAGCGTTCGTCATATTGGCGGCGCTTTTTTAAGTGCGCGTTAAACGCATATCAATGGCTGGTCAAATTTGCAAATCATTGCGACAATTCACCCGCGAATGCTTGTCGCGCTCCGCGAATTTTGCTACACTAGGTACGAACCGTTATTACTCCGGCAGAAATGGCTGGAAATCGTGACAAGAAAGGTGAAAACGAATGAAACATTACGGTAAGAAAGTTCTCTCAATGGTTCTCGCTGGTGCAATGCTCTGCAGTTCGGCGGCGCCGGTGTTTGCGGCGAACGAAAACACCGCAGCGGACGCCGACGACATCGTCGTGCTCTACACCAACGACATCCACTGCACCAACGACGAAGGTATGGCTTATGCAGCCATCGCCGGCTACAAAGCACAGATGGAAGACGCCATTGGCGCTGACAACGTGACACTTGTGGACAATGGCGACGCCATTCAGGGCGCTGTGCTCGGCACGCTTTCTGACGGCGAGTGGATCGTCGACATTATGAACGAGGTTGGCTACGATCTCGCGATCCCTGGCAACCACGAATTTGATTTCGGCATGGATCAGTTTCTGGACATCGCAAACAACCAGGCAGATTACCAGTATCTGAGCTGCAATTTTGTGGATAAAGACGGCACCGCCGTGCTCGATCCATACGCCATGGTGACTTATGGCGATACCGACATTGCCTACATCGGCATTTCCACGCCGGAAACTCTCTCAAAATCCACGCCGGCTTTCTTCCAGGATGAAAACGGCAATTATATCTATGGTTTCTGTCAGGGTGAAAATGGCCAGGAGCTTTACGATCGCGTGCAGGATACCGTTGACGCCGCGCGCGCTGATGGCGCAGATTATGTCGTCGCGCTGGCGCATCTCGGCGAAGATCTGCAGAGCCAGCCATGGATGAGCACGGACGTCATCGCCAACACCACCGGTATCGACGCAGTGCTCGACGGCCATTCTCACACAGTGGAGCCTGAAAAGATCGTCAAAAATGCTGACGGCGAAGACGTTGTTCTCAGCCAGACCGGCACCAAGGCAGAATCCATCGGCCAGCTCACGATAGATACTGCTACTGGTGAAATGAACACAGAGCTCGTTCCAGTCGCAAATATCGCCACCGACAGCCCAGCGTACACCGCTGCGCAGTCCTACATTCAGAGCATCCAGGATAAATACCATGCAGTCACCGAAGAAGTGGTCGCCCAAACCACCGTTGATCTCACCGTCAACGATCCAGCCACCGGTGAGCGCCGCGTGCGTTCTGCTGAAACGAATCTCGGAGATCTTTGCGCCGATGCGTATCGCGAAGTCATGGGCGCTGACATCGGTTTTGTCAACGGCGGCGGTGTGCGCGCTGACATCAAAGCCGGCGATGTGACCTACGGCGACATCATCGCTGTGCATCCGTTTGGAAACATGGCGTGTCTTGCAGAAGTCAGCGGCCAGCAGATTCTGGATGCGCTCGAGCTCGGTTCCATGTATGTCGGCACCGCTGAAAGCGGTGGCTTCCTGCAGGTTTCCGGTCTGAAATACACGATCAATACACAGCTCCCAAGCTCCGTCGTCGTTGACGACACCGGCGCATTTGTAGAAGTTTCCGGCGCTCGCCGCGTCAGCGATGTGCAGGTGGAAAATCGTGAGACCGGCGCCTATGAACCACTCGATCCAAATGCGACTTACACCCTCGCTGGTCACAATTACATGCTGAAGCAGGGCGGCGATGGATTTACCATGTTTGGTGAAGACAATATCAAGCTGCTCCTCGACGAAACCATGGTCGACAACGAAGTGCTCATCGATTATCTCACCGAAAATCTCGATGGCGTGATCGGCGAAGAATATGCGGATCCATACGGCCAGGGCCGCATCACCATCAACAACGAGCCTGTCGAAATTCCTGAAGAACCAACCGGCGATCTGCCATTCATCGATGTGGATCCAGATAGCTGGTATTATGGCGCTGTGGAATACGCGTATGAAAATGGTCTCATGAACGGCGTCGCCGCTGATCAGTTTGCACCACAGACGACGCTCACCCGCGCCATGATGGCCGCTGTGCTCGCTAATCTCGAAAATGGCAGCGCCAATACGTCCGGCAGCTTCAGCGATGTCGCCGACGGCGCCTGGTACGCAGATGCTGTCAACTGGGCAGCGGAAAACGGCATCGTCAATGGCTACGAAGACGGCACATTCCGTCCAGATGCGCCGCTCACCCGCGAACAGATGGCGGCCTTCCTTTATAATTATGCCGCCTACAAAGGCTACGATGTGAGCGCGACGAACGATCTCGCACAGTTCAGCGACGCGGCTCAGGTCAGCAGCTGGGCAGCCGATGTTGTAAAATGGGCCGTCGGTGCCGATCTGCTCCACGGCGTCGGTGACGACAAGCTCGCGCCAACTGGCACGGCGACGCGCGCAGAAGTGGCAGCGATCCTCGCAAATTTCTGTGAGAACGTTGCGGATCTCGGCGCTGACGAAGAAGTCGCCGCCTGACAAACGCGCAATATTTCCCCCGCATGAACGCGGGGGATTTTTTATCTTCTAAGATAAGAATTTGCTGTTTCCATTTCTAGATAAACTCCGCGCATCAACTTATTGACACATCAACAAGTTGCGAGTACAATAACCTTGTTGAAAAATCAATAAGATGCAAAACGGGCGCCACCAAAAAATCCCAACCGGCTCCCGTTGCAAAGATATGGAGGAAATCATTATGGTATTTGAAGCAGTACAGGAACTTTTGGCAGATCGTCTGGAATGTGAACCATCTGAGATCACCATGGACAGCACTTTCCATGATCTCGGCATCGATTCCCTGGACACCGTCGACCTTTTGATGGAACTCGAAGACAAGCTCGACATCTCCATCGAACTCGATGAAAAAGTTGAGACTGTCGGCGATCTCGTAAACTTCGTCGAAAAACTTCAGAAGTAAGAAAAGAGGCGCGCTCATGATCAACACACCGATCACCGAAATGCTGGGCATCGAATATCCAGTGTTTCAGGGTGGCATGGCATGGGTCGCCGACGGCAAACTGGCAGCTGCAGTGTCGAACGGCGGTGGTCTTGGGATCATCGCCGCCGGCAATGCGCCAGTCGATGTCGTTCGCGAAGAGATCCATATCGCAAAATCCTTAACCGACAAACCATTCGGCGTCAACATCATGCTGATGAGCCCATCTGCTGATGAAGTGGCAGCGCTCGTCTGCGAAGAAAAAGTGGCTGTGGTCACGACTGGCGCCGGAAATCCTTCCAAATATATCGAAGCCTGGAAGCAGGCAGGTATCAAAGTCATTCCTGTCGTCGCTTCTGTGGCGCTGGCCAAACTCATGCAGCGTCTCGGCGCTGACGCAGTCATCGCCGAAGGCGGCGAAAGCGGCGGCCACGTTGGCGAGCTCAACACGATGGTGCTCGTGCCGCTGATCGCTGACGCTGTCACGATCCCTGTGCTGGCAGCTGGCGGCATCGCCGATGGCCGCGGATTCGCAGCGGCGTTCATGCTGGGCGCTTGCGGCGTGCAGATGGGAACGCGTTTCCTCTCTGCAGAAGAATGCGGCATCCATGACGAATATAAGAAAAAAATCCTCAAAGCCAACGACCGCAGCACCGCCGTCACCGGCAAACGTCTCGGTCATCCTGTGCGCAGCCTGCGCACCAATTTCACCCGTGAATACACGAAAGCCGAATACGGCGGCCTCAGCGACGAAGAACTGGAAGCCATGGGCGCCGGTGCGCTGCGCAAAGCTGTCAAAGAAGGCGACAGCGAGAACGGCTGCTTCATGGCTGGTGAATCCTGCGCGCTCGTGACAAAGATCCAGCCAGCCGCTGAGATCATCCGCGATGTGATCACGGAAGGCGAAGCACTCTTGAAAGGAGCCATGCAGTGGGTAAAATAGCATTCGTTTTTGCCGGCCAGGGCGCACAGTACAGCGGCATGGGCAAAGATTTTTACGCGTCGAGCGCCGCTGCCAGAGCAGTGTTCGACGAAGCGGAAGCGCTCCGTCCAGGCACCCTCACGCAGTGCTTTGAAAGCGACGAAGCGGTGCTCAAGGAAACCAAAAATACCCAGCCTGACATGTTCGCAGTCGAGCTTGCGACCGCGGCGGCCCTCACAGCGAGCGGCATCCGCGCGGACATGACGGCTGGATTTTCATTAGGCGAGCTGGCGGCGCTGGCTTACGCCGGTGCAGGCAGCTTTGCAGAGATTTTCCAGCTGGTCACCAAGCGCGGCGCGCTCATGCAGCAGGCCGCCGAGGAACAGCCAACGGCCATGGTCGCTGCGCTGAAGCTTTCTGCTGAGGACGTGGAAAAGCTCTGCGCAGAGTTCGCGAACGTCTATCCTGTCAATTTCAACTGTCCGGGCCAGGTTTCCTGCTCCGGTCTCGCTGAGGAAATCAAAGCCTTCAGCGCTGCTGTCAAAGAAGCTGGCGGTCGCGCTGTGCCACTCAAGGTGAAGGGCGGTTTTCATTCGCCATTTATGAAAGAGGCTGCAGCTGCTTTTGACAAGGAGCTTGCGGCAGTCGATTTCAAGGCGCTGGAGATCCCGGTCTACGCCAACTGCAATGGCCTGCCTTACAGCGAGGATGTGGTCACCACCTTGTCGCAGCAGATGGCCAATCCTGTGCGCTGGGAAACGAGCGTGCGCAATATGATCGCAGCCGGCTGTGATACGTTCATCGAGATCGGCCCTGGCGATACGCTCTCGGGCATGATCAAACGCATCGACGGAAACGTGCGCCGCTATACCTGCGGCAGCATCGAAGAAATGAACAAGATCTTAGAAGAGGTGAAGGCATGATCCAAGGAAAAACAGCCATTGTCACCGGCGGTTCCCGCGGCATCGGCGCAGCAACGGCGAAAAAACTCGCCAGCCTCGGCGCCAATATCGCTGTCATCTATGCCGGGAACGAAGCCGCAGCGAACGCTGTCTGTGAAGAATGCCGTGCGCATGGTGTGAAAGCGGAAGCTTTTCAGTGCGACGTCGCCGATTTCGCGCAGACCAAGGAAACCGTTGCCCTTATCAAGGAAGCTTTTGGCACGGTGGACATTCTCATCAACTGCGCCGGCATCACCCGCGACAAGCTGTTGGCGATGATGCGCGAGGACGATTTCGACGCTGTGATCGCGACCAACCTCAAGGGCACCTGGAACATGATCCGCCAGTGCTGCGGCATCTTCATCCGCAACAAAGGTGGCAGCATCGTCAATGTGTCGTCGGTCGTCGGCCTCACCGGCAACGCCGGCCAGAGCAATTATTCGGCATCGAAGGCCGGCATCATCGGCCTCACGAAATCGACAGCCAAGGAGCTGGCGGCGAAAAATATCCGCTGCAACGCAGTGGCCCCTGGCTTCATCGCCACCGACATGACAAAAGATCTCGGCGGCGAAGACAGCCCATGGCTGAATCTGATTCCGCTGGCGCGCGCTGGCGAAGCAGAGGAAGTCGCCGAAGCGATTGTCTTTTTGGCAGATGCCGCTTATATCACCGGGGAAGTGCTGCGCGTCGACGGCGGCATGGCAATGTAAAAGGAGTGTTTGCATGAACGGACAATTACACAGAGTGGTTGTGACAGGGATTGGCGTTGTCTCCCCTGTCGGCAATACCCTCGAAGAAACCTGGAACAATCTCGTGAACGGCGTGTGTGGTATTGCGCCAATCACGCTTTTTGATACAACAGACTACAAGGCAAAAGTTGCCGGCGAAGTCAAAAATTTTGAGCCACGCGATTATATGACGAAGCAGGAAATCCTGCGCAGCGACCGTTTCACCCAGCTTGCTGTCGCTGCAGCCAGCCAAGCTGTGGAAGAAAGCGGCGTCATCGGCACCGTTGATCCTGCGCGCATCGGCGTTTATTTTGGCTCCGGCATCGGCGGCATCAATACGATGACCAAGGAACATGCCAAGCTTCTCAACAAGGGGCCAGCGCGTGTTTCTCCATACTGCGTGCCAATGATGATCGCCAACATGGCAGCTGGCGAGATCGCCATCCGCTACAATTGTCAGGGCGCCGCGATGCCGGCTGTCACAGCCTGCGCGTCTGGCTCCAACGCCATCGGCGAAGCGCTGCGTCAGATCCGTCACGGCTACGCCGACGCTGTCATCACCGGCGGTTCGGATGCGGCTGTCAACGAACTCGGCGTGGCAGGATTCGTGAACATGCACGCGCTTTCCACGTCGGAAGATCCGAACGCTGCCTCCCTGCCATTCGACAAACGCCGCGGCGGTTTTGTCATCGGCGAAGGGGCGACGGCCCTCGTGCTCGAAGAATATGACCACGCTGTCGCTCGCGGTGCGAAAATCTATGGCGAGGTTTGCGGCTATGGCTCGACCTGCGACGCTTATCACATGACTTCCCCAGCGCCAGACGCAGCCGGCGGTGCCCGCGCGATGATCCAGGCGATGGAAGAAGCTGGCTACAGCGAAAGCGACCGCGTTTATGTCAACGCCCACGGCACTGGCACGCCGATGAACGATTCAGGCGAAACCACCGCGATCAAAACGGCCCTCGGCGAAGAAAAAGCGCATGAGATCCTCATCAGCTCGACAAAATCGATGACCGGTCATCTTCTCGGCGCAGCTGGCGCTATCGAAGCGGCTGTTTGTCTGAAGGTGCTTGAGACTGGCATTGTTCCGCCAACGATCAATCTCGAGGAACCAGATCCAGCCTGCGATCTCAACTATGTGCCAAACAAAGCTGTAAAAGCAGAGATCGATCTCTGTCTTTCCAACTCTCTGGGCTTCGGCGGCCACAACGCCTGCCTGGCCTTTAGAAAGGTGTGAGCATGATGAACGAACAAACGATCCGCGAATATGCCGCGCTCATGAAGGAGCTCGGCCTCACCGCCATCGAAGTGGACGAGAGCCGCGACTATTTTCGCCTGGAGTGCGACAAGGGACCGCAGGTGATCACCGCAGCGCCAGCGATGAACGCGCCGATGGTCCGGCCAGAATCAGCACCGGTGGCGACGAATGTGAGCTATAAAACCACCAGCTTTAAATCGCCGATGGTCGGCGTTTTCTACGCTGCGCCAACGGAAGATGCAGAACCGTTCGTCAAAGTTGGCGACCAGGTGAAGAAGGGCGACACCCTCTGCATCATCGAAGCGATGAAACTGATGAATGAAGTCGTCGCAGAAAACGACGGCGTCATCGAAGCAATCTGTGTGGAAAACGGGCAGCTTGTCGAATATGGTACCGAGCTTTTCCGCATCAAGGAGATGGATGTATGAACCAGGAAGAGATCAAAGAGATCCTGCCCCATCGCGACAACATGCTCTTAGTTGACGAGGTGGTGCAGGACGGCGAAGAAGCCATCGGCACCTATCATGTGCGCGGCGACGAATTTTTCCTGCAGGGACATTTCCCTGGCAATCCTGTGGTGCCGGGTGTGATCCTCTGCGAAATTCTCGCCCAGTCCGCCTGCATTCTCCTGCGCGGAGAGATGACCGACGGCAAGCTGCCGATGTACACCGGACTGGACAAGGTCAAGTTCAAGGCGCCGGTGCGTCCTGGCGATACGTTTACGACGAAATGTCACATCAAACGTCACATGGGACCATTTTATTTTGCAGAAGGCAGTGGATACGTTGGCGACACGCTGTGCGTGAAAGCCGAATTTTCCTTTGCCATCGTGGAGCAGTGAGGCTATGTTTACAAAAATTTTGATTGCCAATCGCGGCGAGATCGCTGTGCGCATCATCCGCGCCTGCAAGGATATGGGTATCGCCACTGTGGCTGTCTATTCTGAAGCCGACCGCGATGCGCTGCATGTGGCGCTGGCAGATGAAGCCATCTGCATCGGCCCGGCGGCGAGCACCGACAGCTATCTCAACGAAGCGCGTATTGTGAGCGCAGCGCTGGCGACTGGCGCTGTGGCGATCCATCCTGGCTACGGTTTTTTGTCAGAAAACGATCATTTTGCAGCGCTCTGTGAAGCCAACGATCTCGTTTTCATCGGCGCACCGGCAAAAACGATGCAGGCGCTCTCCGACAAATCGAAGATCAAGAGCATGATGCGCGACGTCGGACTGCCGATCATTCCTGGCACCGAAACGTTGGCGAATGTCGACGAAGCGATCCGCGAAGCGGAGAAGATCGGTTATCCGGTCATGCTCAAAGCGCGCTCCGGCGGCGGTGGTCGCGGCATTCGCATGGTCACTTCGCCAGAGGAGCTGGAGCAGGTTTTTGCGACAGCGGAAGCGGAGAGCCGCGCGGCTTTTGGCGACGGTGCGCTCTATCTTGAAAAATGTGTGTATCCGGCGCGCCATGTAGAATTTCAGATCCTCGCCGATGAATACGGCAACGTCGTCTGCCTCGGCGAGCGCGATTGTTCTGTGCAGCTGCGCCATCAGAAGCTCATCGAAGAAGCGCCGTCGCCAGCTGTCACCGCGGAAATGCGCGACGCCCTCATTGAAGATATCTGCGCAGCTGTCAAAGCCATCGGCTACGTCGGACTCGGCACGCTGGAATTTTTGCTCGACAAGGGCGGACATTTCTGGTTCATGGAAATGAATCTGCGTCTGCAGGTTGAGCACGGCGTCACTGAATTGCTTTATGGCGTCGATCTTGTGAAATGGCAAATCCGCGTCGCCTGCGGGATCCCGCTGGGATTCACGCAGGAGGATCTGGCGCTGCGCGGCGCCTGCATCGAATGCCGCATCAACGCGCGCTCCACTGGCAAAATCACGACGCTGCATGTGCCAGGCGGACCGTTTGTGCGCTTCGATACATTTCTGATCCAGGGCGGGACGATCTCGCCGTTTTACGATTCCCTGCTCGGCAAGCTCATCGTTTGGGCCAGCGATCGCGACGAAGCAGTGCGAAAAATGCGTGCAGCGCTCTGCGAGCTGGTCATCGAGGGCGTGGAAACGAACATCGAAGAACAGCTGGCGCTGATCGGCGAGCAGGATTTTGTGCTGGGCACCTACGATTTGAGATTTATGGAAGGACGGTGAGCTGAATGGCATTCCTGAATTTTCGCAGAAATCCTGACAACGCGCTCGAATCTGGTGGCCGTAAGGTCAGCCAGACGGCAGCTGAAAAAAATGAGATCACCTGTCCGAACTGTCACCGCGCTGTGGATGCGGCGAAACTCGCTGCGACGCTTTCCTGCTGTCCACACTGCGGCCATCATTTCAGCGTTTCGGCGCGGGAGCGCATCAATATGATCTGCGACCGCAACAGCTTTGTCGAGCTTTTCGGCGACATCGTTTCAAAAGATCCGCTGCAGTTTCATGAGTACGGCCAGAAGCTCGCAAAAGCGCAGCAGGCTTCCGGTGAAAACGAGGCTGTCATTTGTGGCACGGCTTCCATCGGTGGTGCGAAATGCGCCTTCTTTGTGATGGAAGGAAAATTCATGATGGGCAGCATGGGCGCCGCCGTCGGCGAGCGCATCACGCGACTTTTTGAACATGCGATCGAAAAACGGCTGCCGGTTGTCGGCTATACCGTTTCTGGCGGTGCGCGCATGCAGGAAGGGATGTTTTCCCTCATGCAGATGGCGAAAGTCAGCGGTGCTGTCTACAAACACAGCCAGGCTGGCTTGCTCTATATGCCGGTCCTCACTGGGCCGACGACGGGCGGCGTCACAGCCAGCTTCGCCATGGAAGGCGATATCATTCTCGCTGAGCCTGGTGCGCACATCGGTTTTGCCGGTGCGCGTGTCATCGAGCAGACGACGCGCAAAAGCCTGCCGAAAGGTTTCCAGACAGCAGAATTTTTGCTGGAGCACGGATTTGTCGACGCCATCGTGCCGCGCGCGGAGCAGCGCGTGACGCTGTCGCGTCTGTTGAAGCTGCACGGAGAAAGGAGCGGCCAATGAGTACAGAAGCATTTGAGAGCGTCAAGATCGCCCGTGACAGCAAGCGTCCGACAGGGCTCGATTATATCAATGCGATGTTCAGTGAATTTTTCGAGCTGCACGGTGATCGCCGCTTCGGCGACGATGCAGCGATCGTTGGCGGCGTTGCCTATCTCGGGCGTCAGCCGGTGACCGTCATCGCCATCGAAAAAGGCCACACGATCAAAGAGCGCAACGCGCGCTTGTCTGGTGCGCCGCATCCGGAAGGCTACCGCAAAGCGCTCAGACTGATGCAGCAGGCGGAAAAATTCCAGCGCCCGATCATCTGTTTTGTCGACACCTCCGGTGCCTATTGCGGCATCGGCGCGGAAGCGCGCGGACAGGGACAGGCCATCGCTGAAAATCTCGTCGAGATGATGGGATTTTCTGTGCCGATCATCTCCATCTTCATTGGCGAAGGCGGCAGCGGCGGCGCGCTCGCCCTTGGTGTTGCCAACCGCGTTTGGATGCTGGAGCATTCTGTGTATTCGGTGATCTCGCCAGAAGGCTGCGCGAGCATTCTCTGGAAAGACGCAAAAAAAGCCGACGAGGCTGCCGACAATCTCAAGCTGACAGCGCAGGACGCTTACCGTTTTGGTTTTATCGAAAAGATCATTTCTGAAAAAGACCTCGGATCGCGCATTTTCTACAAGGATCTGCAGAAAATGCTGATCGACGAATTAAAGATCCTGGCGCAGGAAGACGATCTCAGCGAAAGCCGCTACAGACGTTTCCGCGCTTTAGGAGCACTTTGAGCAGAGGAGCGACAATGAGTATTTACAAAAAATTCTTCAACGAGACTGTCGACGAAAACGGCAAGCTCCTTGATATCGAGATTCATTATCCTGACAATTTCAACTTCGGCTACGATGTCATCGACGCCATCGCAGCGGAAGATCCAGATAAACGCGCCCTCGTCTGGTGCAACACCGAAGGAGAGGAGCACATTTTTTCCTTCGGCGACATCAGCCGCCAGAGCAATCGCATTGCCAATGTGCTGCTGGCTGCCGGTGTGAAACGCGGTGACCGCGTGATGCTGGCGCTCAAGCGTCACTACGAATACTGGTTCACCGTCATCGCGCTGCATAAGATCGGCGCCGTGATGGTGCCTGTTACCCATATGCTGACGCCGGACGACATCGTCTATCGTCTGGAGGCTGCAAATATTCGCACCATCATCTGCACCACGCAGAACGACGTGCCTGCGCATGTGACAGAGGCGACCCAGCGCGTCGGCGGCGAATTCAAGCTCTGGACCCTCGCCGAAGGGACCAGCGGATTTGCTTGTCTGAACACCGCCATGGCCAACGCGCCGGAAACCCTCGAGCGCGTGGAGACGCTGGCGACCGATCCGATCGCGATCTATTTCACCTCTGGCACCACCGATCAGCCAAAGGGCGTCATCCATGACTGCACCTATCCGCTGGCGCATTTCGTCACCGCCAAATACTGGCAGGGAACGCGCGACGGCGGGCTGCATTTCACCGTTTCTGAGACCGGCTGGGCAAAATCCTCCTGGGGCAAGCTCTACGGTCAGTGGCTCAATGAATGCGCCGTCATGGTCTACGATTTTGACAACTTTGAGCCAAAACAGATGGCCAACATCATCAAGAAATATGGCGTCACGTCCTTCTGTGCACCGCCGACCATCTATCGTTACATGACCCGCAAGGCCAATCTCGATTTTCCAGCGCTGGAGCACGCCTCCACTGCTGGCGAATACATGAGCCCGGATATTTTTGAGAAATTCCGCAACGCCACCGGCCTTGACGTGCGCGGCGGCTATGGACAGACAGAAACAGCGCTGCTTTTGGCCAATTACATCGGCGTGCCCTCTCGCGACAGCTCCCTCGGCGTGCCATCGGCGCAGTACCACATCGAGCTGCGCGGCGAAGACGGACAGCCTGTCGCCGACGGCGAGATCGGCGAGATCGTCATCGTTCCGCATAATGGCCAACATCCTGTCGGCGTGCTCAGCGGTTATCTCGACGACGAAGCGCGCTATGAAAAAGCCTGGGCAGGCGGCGTTTTCCATACAGGCGACGCCATTTACCGCGACAGCGACGGCTACTACTGGTTCCACGGGCGTTTTGACGACATCATCAAGAGCGGTGGTTATCGCATCGGGCCTTACGAGATCGAGGAAGTGCTGATGACACATCCAGCCGTGCTTGAATGCAGCGTCATCGGCGTGCCGGACAAACTGCGCGGCCAGGCCATCAAGGCCATCATCGTGCTCGCGCCTGGCTATGAACCATCGCGCGCCCTCGATCGTGAGATTCGCGATTTCTGCAACAGCCAACTGGCTGAGTATAAATGGCTGCGTCTCATCGAATTTGTCGACGCCATGGATAAGACCATCAGCGGAAAGATCAAAAAGGCCGAGCAGCGCAGAGCGGAAGCTGCACGCGCCTGAGTGTTGAGAATAAGGAAAAAGGAAGTGCCGAATGCAACACCGCGTAACCGATTTTATGACATTGGTGGTCGCCGCTTATAAAAAACTCCAGCAGATCAAGAAAAAACAGACCGCGCTCTACGCGGCCTACGACATCAAAAGTCAGCACGTCATGGTGCTCTTTTTCCTCGGGCACCATTCCTCCGGGCTGACTGTCACCGAGCTCGCTAATTTTTGCTGCGAGGATAAATCTGCAACCTCGCGCGCCGTTGAATATCTTGTCGAGCGCGGCTACGCTGTTCACGAGGAAGACATTGCCAGACGCCGCTGGCGTTCCAAGGTGAAGATCACCCCAGCTGGCATGCGTCTCTGTCGCATCATCGACCACGTGTCGATCGAAGCTTCCAACGTTGTCAAAGAAGGCATCTCTGACGAAGATCTGCAGGTTTTTTACCGCGTCTTCCATCAAATGGTCAAGAATATGGACAGATTTCTGTAATAAAAAAGTGTGACACCATCCTGCGTGGCGTCACACTTTTTTGTTATTCTGTCGGGATTTCTTCGCCGTCAAGAATGGCGGCGAGCAGATCGTCGTCGTGGTAAACGAGCTTGAGGGAAAATGGCGGATGCTCCTCAGCGAGCAGGCGCAGAAAAATCCTGTCACCCTGCCAGAGATTGAGGGACGGGATCTCCTTTTTCGGCACCCAGCGCAGCACGCCCTCGCGGCAATCTGTGGCGAGTGTGCCAGAAAAAACATCGGCGGTGAAAAGATGCATGTATTCTGCGTCGTTGTCGTTGTAGCAGAAAGTGATGATGCCGCGGTAGCGCCAGCGCGTGAGCGTGAGGCCCGTTTCTTCGCGCACCTCGCGCAGGAGGCAGTCGTCTGGCGATTCGCCGGCTTCAAATTTTCCGCCAACACCGATCCATTTGCCCTTGTTGACATCGTGGTCCTTTTTAACGCGGTGCAGCATCAGCATCGCGTTGTCCTTTTCAATGTAGCATAATGTCGTCAATTTCATCTCAGATTCCTCCATTTATAATGGAAACAAAAAACCGCAAGCCCAATCGGACCTGCGGTCATCACGGAGAGAAGGGGATTCGAACCCCTGATACGGTTCCCCGTATACACGATTTCCAGTCGTGCTCCTTCAGCCAAACTCGGACATCTCTCCTCACTCAGCGAATATAATTTTAGCAAAGATGGGTGGTGCTTGTCAATGATAAATTGCATTTCTTTTCATTTTTCTTTGCAGAATTTTTACGCGTGCCCTTGTTGCTGCCAGGCTATTGACAGTCGAATTTTCCGGCAATAAAATGAAAGAAATAATCTGATTTTATCTGTGAAAGGGCGGTGGCGCACATGCTGTATCTGATCATCGTCGTCGTATCGTTTGTTGGGGCGTTGATCCAGGGCGTGACAGGGTTTGGTTCGTCGCTGACGATCATGACGCTCCTGCCGTATTTTATGGCGCTGCCGCAGGCGGTGGCGATCAGCTGCGTGATCCCGCTGGCACAGATGGCGGCGTTGGTCTGGCTCTATCGTGCGTCGCTGAACTGGCGGCTCATTTTGATACCGTCGGCGTTTTATCTCGTCGGCTGCTGGCTGACGATCCGCAATGCTTTATCTTTTGATCCAACGGCGCTGAAATTTTCCTTCGGGATATTTCTCATCATCATGGGCATTTATTTTCTGCGCTTCAGCGAGAAGGCGCAGGTTAAAAACACGATTCCGGTGATGATCGCCTGCAGTTTTGTTTCAGGATTGATCAACGGGCTCTTCGGCATCGGCGGTCCGCTGATGGTGCTTTACTATATGGCAGCCTGCAAATCGATGAGCGAATACATTGCCTGTCTGCAGTGCTGCTTTTTCATCACAGATATTTACTGCCTGATCCTGCGCACGCAGGAAGGCATTTTCACCGCCGATCTCATCGGTCCATCGATCGTCGGGATCATCGTCATCCTCATTGGCCAGGCATTCGCCGCGCGCATCGTTAAAAAGATCAACAGCGAGGATATTATCCGTCGCTGCACGTATATCATGGTCTGTGTGTCCGGCGTGATCATGGGCCTGACCAATCTGCCGTTCTGACAAAAAGGAGCGAACACCATGAAATTTACCGATCTGCCGGGCATTGAGCCCTGTTTTTTCAAAAAAGGAGAGATCCTCATCGCAGATGGCGACCGCGTCGATCATGTGTATTATCTGCGCAAAGGTACCGTTTACCGCGAGATCGTCACCGATACAGGCATCGAGAGCATCCTGTCCTGCAAAGAAGGCGGCGGCCTCACCGATTCTCTCATCGGCATCCTTTTGCTCTATGGCACAGAAGCGCCGTACATTTCCGGCAATAATTTTGTGGCTGGCACCGATTGCTATTGCCTGCGGATTCCAGTGGACACCATCAAGCGCTATCTTTACAAACGACCGGAGCTTTTAGAGGAGCTCGTGGGAACAGCTGTGCACGAGTGCGGTTATCTGATGACGCTCTACCTCGGCAAGACCGAAGTGCCGGCGCCAGCTGCGCTGTGTCACTGGATGCTTGAGCGTCTGGAAGTGGATGAAGCGGGACGCAGCTATCTGCCAAGCTATCACCACGACGATATCGCCAAATTCCTCAACCTGCACAAGGTCACCGTCTCCCGCATTTTCAGCGCACTGCGGCGCGACGGCGTGCTGGAAAAAAATAAGCAGGGCTTTCTCGTGCGCGATATGAAAAGGCTGCGCGCGTACGCAGATAATATAATCCATCTCAAATATTCGTAGTCCAGACTACAAGTGAAGAAATAAAATGAATCCTGTTAATTTTTTGATTTTGAGAAAAAAACCGCAAAAAAATTAACCCGGGTTATTGATTAGTGGCAAAGGAACGTATAAAATGGATTTATCAATTGATGGTAAGCGATTACCTAATCTCTAAGGAGGAAAATTTATGAGTTCAACCATCTATCCTACCGGTACTACGATTTATGATCCAGAAAAAGCCTGGAGTGGCTACACCCTGATGCCAATCGGCAAAGTTGGTGCCGTTCTGATCGACATGAACGGTAACGTTGTCAAGGTTTGGAAAGACTTCCAGGGCTTCCCTAACAAGCTCCTGAAGGGCGGCTATGTACTTGGTTCCCTCGGCGTTCGCGACAGCGCGTTCTCCTATCAGGACCAGACCGACCTGACTCAGCTCGACTGGGATGGTAACGTTGTTTGGAAATTCGACCACAAAGAATACATCGAAGATGAAGGCAAGCCAGCTATGTGGATGGCTCGTCAGCATCACGACTATCAGCGTGAAGGTAACCCAGTTGGTTACTACGTTCCTGGCATGGAATGCAAGACCGACAGCGGCAACACCCTGATCCTCTGCCATGAAACCATTCATGACCACAAGATCTCTGACAAGCAGCTCCTCGATGACGTATTCATCGAAGTTGACTGGGAAGGCAACATCGTTTGGGAATGGCACGTTCATGATCACTTCCGTGAACTCGGCTTCTCCCAGGCTGCAAAGAACGTTCTCTTCCGCAACCCTAACCAGCATTTCACCCAGAACGGTGAACTCGGTGACTGGATGCACATCAACTCCATGAGCTACCTTGGGCCTAACAAATGGTATGATGCAGGCGACGAACGCTTCAAACCAGACAACATCATCTGGGATGCACGTGAAGCCAACATTCTTGCCATCATCGATAAGGAAACCGGCAAGATCGTCTGGAAACTCGGTCCAGACTTCACAGAAACCAAGGAAATGCGCCGCATCGGTCAGATCATTGGTCAGCATCATGTTCATATGATTCCAAAGGGTCTGCCAGGCGAAGGCAACATCCTCATTTTCGACAACGGTGGCTGGGCTGGTTATGGTGTGCCTGACCGCATGAGCGTTGATGGTACCAAGGTTGACATCCGTGACCACAGCCGTATCCTCGAAATCGACCCAACCACCCTCAAGGTTGTTTGGAGCTATGTCGGTGGCGATACCCACACCTATGGCATGGGTTCTTTCATCACCAACACCAGATTCTACAGCCAGCTGATCTCCGCTGCTCAGCGTCTGCCTAACGGCAACACCATGATCACCGAAGGCTGCTGCTCCAGAATCTTCGAAGTAACCCCAGAAAAAGAAGTTGTCTGGGAATACATCGCTCCATTCACCAAGGAAAGCCAGGGTCAGTTCGTATATCGTGCATATCGTTACCCATACGACTATGTACCACAGCTCGACACCCCAGAAGAAGTACCAGTTAAGGCGCTTGAAATCGAAACCTTCCGTGTACCTGGCGCTGCTCCTGGTATGCTCGACAACATCACCGAAGTTCCAGAAGCTATGGGCTACACCTCTGAAATGGCTGCCTGCGTTACCGACGACCAGGTCGACGATGCGGCAGAAGAAGTCGATCCAGACGATGAAGTTACCGGCGCTAGATTCTAATCTTAAATCACAGTACCAAAAGTCCACCTCTCGCGGGGTGGACTTTTTTCGTATCATCGTCTATTTTCTGTGAAAAAAACAGCCTGTTTTGCGAAGCATTTTTGCAAAACAGGCTGTGATCTTTTTATATATGCCGCACATCCATCTCCGAAATGATCTCCCAGGCGGTAACGCACCAGCCAGCTCGAGCCAGGCACCCCCGTGGCACATGCGCGGGTCTACTTAGTGCTGCTTCCTTCCGGACCTGACACGGTTCATAGGTGCACATTGCACAGGACCCAGCTGTCAACACCACTTAATGCGGCCAGACCCTAAAATCACACCCCTCGGATGAACGTCGATCCTGCTGTAGCGGATTGCAGGTTACAGGGCACCGCTAACTCCCCATCTAGTACGGCCTATCTATTATACAACGGGACGCCGTAAAAGACAAGTTGATAATTGGAAACAAAAAAGCGCTTCGGAAAAATCCGAAGCGCATAGCCCGTACGGGATTCGAACCCGTGAATACTAGCATGAGGGGCTAGGGAGTTAAACCACTTCTCAAACGGGCCACAGGCGTGTAGCGATTTTGCTACACGCATTATATTACAACTTTGTGCGCATGCTGTCAAGGGATGTTTGTCAGAATTCGCGGTGCAGGATGACGCGCAGGCTGACGCCGTAGGAAATACGCAGACAAACGATGAGAAATGCAGCGCCAATGCCGGCGAGGGCGACAGGGCTCATGGAGAGAAAAGCCTGGATGAACGGCAGGGCGTCAGCGAAATTGATGACGAGGCCAGCGAGCAGCACGGCGACGAAGAAGAAGCCAATGGCGATAAAGCTTGCCAGGCGCGCACGCTCGGCGCCAAATTTGAGCTGCAGCGGCAGCATGAAGCAGATGAAAAGGAGCATGACGCAGGTTGTGCCGACGGCGGTGGCAAGAATCTCATCGGTCGGCGCTTTGTAATCGGCGAAAACGCGGAAAAGCAGGCAGAGCGCGGTGGCGAAAAGGCTGAAGACGACGCCCATGAACACGACGAACAGGTATTTTTCGCGCACATAGGTGCGGCGGTCGATCGGCAGGGAAAAGAGAAAAGTGAGGCCGTTGCTCTGGTCGTCCATGGTGACGCTCATCATGCCGGTGATCATGCCCATGAAGCCGAGGTAGCCGATGACGAAGATGTAGTTGTCATTTTGCGTGAGGGCGAGAACAATGCCGACGAGGGCGATGAGCACCAGAAAGCTTTTTTGTGTCAGCATGTAGCGGAAGTCTTGGATGAAGAGTGCTTTCATAATTGTTCACCTCGAATCATGAGTGCGAAGACATCGTCGATGCTGCTGTGCTCGATGGCGATGTCGGGATAGTTGTCGTGGTAGTATTGCTTTTGGTTCGTGAGGCAGGCGTAGCCGTAGTTCTCTTTTTTGACGCGCTGGATGTGGGCGCGGTCGAGACGTTCGAACTGTTCCGGCGTTACCTTGAGCACGGCGTAATCGGACAGGAGCACGTCGGTGTCTTCGTGGAAAATGACGTGGCCGTCGTGGAGCATATAGAGATCGTCGCAGAGACTTTCCAGATCGCTGGAGATGTGGGAGCTGATGAGGATGCTGTGGGACTCGTCTTCTTCCATAAAAGCTCGTAGTTCGTCGAGCAGATCGTCGCGCGCCAGCGGGTCGAGTCCGGCGGTCGGCTCGTCGAGGATGAGAAGCTTGGCGTCGTGGCTGGTGGCGATGAGGACTTTGAGTTTGGCGGTCATGCCGGTGGAAAACTGGTTGATCTTTTTCTTGAGCGGCAGATTCATCTCATTTGCCCGGCGCAGAAAATTTTCTCTGTCAAAATGATCGAAGAGGGCGGCCAGGATGGGCACGATGTCGTTGATCGTGAGATGGCCGTTGAAGCAGGCGTCGGAGAGCACAACGCCGATGTGCTGGCGGTCAGCGGCGGTGAGCGCATCGAGTGGTTTTCCGAGCACGCTGCCGGAGCCGCCATCTGGACGGGTGAGACCCAAGAGGAGCTTGAAGGTGGTGCTTTTGCCGGCGCCGTTGCGCCCGATGAGTCCGGTCACATAACCAGGACGGACACTGAGCGTGCAGTCGAGATGAAATCCGGCATAGGATTTTTGCAGGTGGTCAAGTGTGATCATAGCGATCCCTCCAAAATGATGTCAAACAGGGCGCGCATGTCCTCGTCGGAAATGCCGAGCCGCCGTCCTTTGAGGATGGCCTGCTCGAGCGCGGCTTCGACTTCTTTTTTCTGCTCCTCTAAAAGGAGTTCGCTGTTGGTCGCGGCCACGTAGGTGCCCTTGCCGTGGATGGTGTGGGTGAAGCCTTCGGCCTCGAGGGCATCGTAGGCTTTTTTGACGGTGAGCGCGCTGATCTTGAGCTCTTTGGACAGAGCGCGCACCGATGGCAGGGCGTCGTTTTCGACGAGGCTGCCGTCACGGATGAGTTTTTTCACTTGATCGACGATCTGTTCATAGATTGGTACCATGAGAGAGTGGTTGATGATGATGTTCATGGAATTCCTCCTCTCGTTGTAAACAGTATAGAACAGTAGCGGACTGTTGTCAAGTGTTATATGCTGTTTGTTTTTCGCGGCGAAAAAAAGTGCCGGCCCTTGCGAGATGTTTCGCGGAGACCGGCGGGGAAATGTTATTGGTCCAGCTTGATGCCCCTTTCTGTGAGTTCAAAAATCAGCGGCGCTGGCTGCATGGCTTCAAATGGGCCGTTGATGGTGAAGATGCTGCTGGAATCTGCCGTTTCTGCTGGATATAAGAAACGCTTCTTTTGGTGCATGTAGGTCATCTGGCTGTAGCCCGCTTGGCGATACCCCTCAGGAAGGATTGCGCGCGGAGCGATCGTATAGGTGATGTAGCCACGCTGGCGCGTGCCCTGATTCGGGAAGATGAAGCTGGCGTAGAGACTAGGAGAAGGCGCAACATTTCGGAAAAGATTGCTCGTCACAGTGCGCATCTCGATGGAATGATAGTCTGCGACGAAGGAATCGTCTCCGTCGTCGTAGAGGATGCGGCCGGTTGGGCCGTCCTCAAGGCGCCACAATTCTGCAGACACTTCGTACGTTGGGAGAATGTTAAGAGCGGCGGTGCCGTAGAATTTCGGGGTGCTCAGCCAGGAAAAATGGTTGAAGAGGACGACGTGCGGCGTTTCCCCGGGAACGAGCACGATGACGTTGGTCAGGCGGAGATCGTCTGGGTCGTTGTCGATGGTGCTGTCGTGCAGCGTAGGGTCGATAACGGTCTGTTCGACGCCGCTAGGATTTTCGCTATTGAGCGTGCGCGCATCGACGACGACCTGCTCAGCGCCACGGCAGCGTGCGAGATCTTCTGGCGTGAGATCGTCCAGAATATCTTCTGGGAAACCGAGGGCGGCCAGATGGGTTTTTGTTTCGCTGGTGGCGGCGGCTTCTGTGCTGTCGACTGTCTGCCAGTCCATATCGTAACTGGAGAAAAAAAGATGACCACAGGTGCAGCCGATGGCAAGAATGCCGAGAATGATCAACGTGAGTGTGCGATCTGAGAGCCTGAGCGGCGCTGGCTGGAGCACGTAGCCGGTGGCGTCCAGCGCTTTCGCCTGTCGGGCGATCATCCAGAGGATGATGATGAGGCTGACAAGCAAAAACAGCAGGGTGTACCCACCGAAGAACTGTCCACGCATTTGCAACAAGGCCATGGCACAAAAGAGCAGATTCCATACGAGCAGCGCCAGCACGCCGATGGCTTTGGAGCGGATCCCGCAGGCTTTCTGCACGGTTCTGAGGCCGCGCCAGAAGCAGAGGAGGGAAACGACGGTCAGGAGCACTTGCAGGGCGAGCGCGATATAGAAAGCGTTTGCAGCGCTTTGCGGATCTTCGAATGGCAGATCAAAAATGGTGGTATCCAGAATCAGTTTGCCGAAGCGGAGAAAGGCCTGGAGCACAGCGAAGACGTAGCAGGCGCTGAACCAGCGGTTTTCATGCTGTAGCGCGCGGAAGCCGAGCAGCATGAGGATCTGACCGATGACCGGCAGAATCAGGTTCAGCCCCAGGCCGTTGATGGTGAAGGTGGAGAGAAAATAACCGATAAGGATGCGGTTCAACGCTTTTTTTCCGGGAACGGTCCGAGCGACGATGTCTTCCGGGGGCAGCTCTGGCAGGCTGCGCGAAAGCAGTGCGTCAAAATCCTGCTCATCCATGAACGATTTTTTCTGTTCACTCATAGTGCTCACCCCCTAACAGTTTTCTCAGGTTTTTCCGCAAGCGATAGAGCCGTCCTTCGACGGCGCGCTCTGTGATGCCCAATTCAGCGGCGATCTGAGCGGTGGACTGAAGGTAGTAATATTTTCTGTAAAATAATTGACGATCGCGGCTTGAAAGCTGGCTCAGCGCTTTTTCGAGGGCACGCTGCTCTTCGTGCCGCAGGATGGTTTCTTCTGGCGTAGGCTCGGATGACGCGAGATTTTCAGAGACTTCTTCGTGGTTTGTGTGGCGCGTCAGTGCGCGCACATGATTGAGCGCGGTGTTTCTGGTGATGGCTGTGAGCCAGGCTTTCCAGCTGCCGCGTTTTGGATCAAACTGGCCGATCTTGTCCCAAACGCGCAAGGTCACTTCTGCGAGGCAATCTTCCTGATCCTGAGGATTTGGCAGGATCGGTGCAATGATGTAGCGCATGAGCGGCCCATAATGCAGCGTCAGGGCGGTTAGCCCGTCTTCGTTCTTCTGCTGGAGCAATAGGATGATGTCCTGCTCGTTCATGTCGTCGCCTCCTTTCGGCTTTTCTTCTATTAAATGATACCCGCGATAATGGGAAAACCCACGGAAATATTGGCGTGAAACGCAAAAATTTGCTGGCGGAAAAAATGAACGGATATTCGGCGGTGTGGTCGAATATCCGTTGCGGTTCAGTTGTTGATGGGGGGATTATTCCTTGAGAAATCCCTGGCGCTGGAGAATGTCGAGGAGGCTTGGCGAAGCGTCTGGCACGGCGGCCATGCGCGCTGCCATTTGCGCGGTGAAGGTGTCGACGGGCTTTTTCGTGTCGCGGAGGTCGTAGTACTGATGTACGATGCTGTCGTAGTCGGCGAGGACGTTCAGCGGATCATCGATCGGCTGGTAGCTGTTTTCCATGAAAATAAATTTGCGCGGCAGGCGAGGCTTGAGCGCTGGCTCCTGATCGGGTACGCCGACGGCGAGTCCGAGACAAGGGAAGGTGTATTCCGGCAGCTCGAGAAGGTCAATGACGGCCTGCATGTCGTTGTTGATGCTGCCGAGGATGACACAGCCGAGCCCCATTGATTCAGCGGCGGTGACCATGTTCATGGTCATCAGCGTGGCGTCGTAGAAGGTTGGGAAGAAACGCTCGGCGCGGCCCATGCCGTCGGCAGGAATGTTCTGCGCGGCGGCGATGCGCGCGTTGCGGTTCATGTCACAGACGATGACGAAGAGGTAGCCTGCTTCGGCGACGTAGGATTGTTTACAGATCTCAGCGAGTCGCTTTTGTTTGGCTTTGTCGGTGACACCGATGATGCTGGCTGCCTGCAGGAAGGTGTAGGTCGGCGTTTGGCTGGCGGCGGAAAGGATCAGATCGAGCTGTTCGTCGGAGAGCGGTGTGTCTTTGAATTTGCGGATGCTGCGGTGGTTCAGTTGATGCTGTAAGGTTTCGTTCATGGTGGTGACATCCTTTCATCGTTTTCTTATGGTATATGATAGCGCAACACGGTGTTTGCGGGCAATAAAAAATCGCCGGAAGGAAAATCCTTCCGGCGAACGAGCTGATGACCGGACTTGAACCGGTGACCTGCTGATTACGAATCAGCTGCTCTACCAACTGAGCCACATCAGCTTAAGCCGACAATGGGACTCGAACCCGCAACCTGCTGATTACAAATCAGCTGCTCTACCAATTGAGCTATATCGGCAAATGCATCTTCTATATACTAGCATTGTCGGGGAAAAATTGCAAGCGCAATCTGTGATTTTTTTATATTCTTATAAAGAAGGTAAGAAGGGGTTCAATTTCTACTAAATAAGTGGTATTATCAGTATATATGTTGTTTGTTGCAGATATATTTTGTAGAATTAGCAAAAATATAAAATATACGTATACGCAGCCCTTGACGTGAGGCCAATAACCGTGGATAATATTGATAAGTAAATAGGAATATGTTATTCAGTTTTTTCATGTGTGATGGGGGGAAGAAACACACATGAAGTCGTGGCCCTTTGGCAGGGCGATTTGCTGCACGAACAAATTTTATTTTAGGAAGGGAAGTTAGAAAATCGATGAAAGCGTCCGATGAAATCTTTGAAAAGAAACAGAACTTAGTGCATGAGATCCTCCGCACCAGAAGAGACATGGGGATGACCCAGAAAAACATCGAAGCAGCATGCGGAGTCAAACAGCCTGTCATCGCGCGTATGGAACGAGGATTGACGGATCCGCAGCTGACCACGATCCTGAAGGTTCTGCGCCCGCTGGGCAAGACTCTGAAGATCGTAGATATTGAAGAAGACAGCGATAAATAACCAGTCACCAAAATGCGTCCGTTAAGGTCGCATTTTTTGTAAATGTTATTTTTGTTATAATATTAACTAAGTAAGAAAACAACGTTGTAAAGGAGGGCGCCCGATGGCGAAAGCGAAGACAAAATACGTTTGCCAGGAATGTGGCTATCAAACGCCAAAATGGATGGGGCGCTGTCCTGACTGTGGTGCCTGGAATACGCTCGTGGAAGAGGTGGTGGCGCAGCCGCAGGAGAAAAAGCCGGGGCGCGCGCATCTTTCGCCGCTTGCTGGCGGTAGCACACGGCCGGAGCTGCTCGCGAAAATCGACACGACGAGCGCTGCGCGCATCGACACTGGGATCCGCGAGCTCAATCGTGTGCTTGGCGGTGGGCTGGTGCCGGGTGAGCTGGTGCTCCTTTCAGGCGATCCGGGGATCGGCAAGTCGACGCTGACGATGCAGCTGATGGATGCGATCGCAGGCTCGGGCGGTGTGCTCTACGTGTCTGGCGAGGAATCGAAGGGCCAGATCCGTAATCGTGCGGAACGGCTGGGTGTCACTTCGGAGCGCATCCAGGTGATGACGGAGAACAATGTGGAGCTGCTGGATGCTGTCGTGCGCGGCGAAAATTGGGATCTTTTGATCATCGATTCGGTACAGACGATCTTCGATCCGGCGGTCCAGTCGGCGCCTGGGAGCGTTTCGCAGCTGCGCGCGGTGACGGCTGCCTGCATGGGCTGGGCGAAGGGCGTCGGCATTCCGACGGTGCTCATCGGCCATGTCACAAAGGATGGCAGTGTCGCTGGTCCGCGGGTGCTTGAGCATATGGTGGACGCGGTGCTGCTCTTTGAAGGGGACCGTCAGTCGCAGTATCGCGTGCTGCGCGGGCTCAAGAATCGCTTCGGCTCGATCAACGAGATCGGTGTGTTCGACATGACTGGCGAAGGGCTCGTCGAGGTTGGCGATGCGTCGCGGGTTTTTCTCTCGGAGCGCACGGCGACGGTCAGCGGCGCTGTGGTCACGGCGTTGCTCGAGGGATCGCGGCCGATCCTGGTGGAGATCCAGGCGCTGGCGACAAAATCCTTCTACGGCCAGTCGCGCTGTATGACGACGGGGATGAAATACGATCGTGTCTCAATGCTCATTGCTGTGCTGGAAAAGCGCGCTGGGCTGCGGCTCGGCGATCAGGATGTCTATCTCAATGTGGTCGGCGGGCTGCGCGTGGACGATCCGGCCTGTGATCTGGCGGCGGCGATGGCGATCGCCTCGAGCTATCTGGACAAATGTGTGCCGCAGGATCTGCTGCTGTTGGGCGAAGTGGGCCTGACTGGCGAGCTGCGCCAGGTGGGTCAGCTGGAGCGGCGGCTGCGCGAGGCGGCGCAGATGGGTTTCCGCAGGGCGATCGTGCCGAAGCAGAAGAAGCGGCTGGAGATCCCGAATATGGAGATCATTGAAGAATCGCTCATTACAAGTGTTATCGATCATTTATGGAGGGAGTAGCATGCAGCTTATTTCAAGTGAAACCAATGCACTCATGGATGTGCTCAAAAAAACGGCTCCAGGCACAGCGCTGCGTGAAGGATTGGACAATGTGCTGCGTGCCAATACCGGCGGGCTCATTGTCATCGGCGATCCGGCGAAGATCAAGCCGTTGACCAAGGGCGGCTTTGACATTGACACCGATTATTCGCCGGCCCATCTCTACGAGTTGGCGAAAATGGACGGCGCCATTCTCATTTCGCCGGATGTGAAGCGCATCATCAGCGCCAACACGCATCTCATGCCGGATCCGGATGTGCCATCTTCAGAGACGGGGATCCGCCATCGCACGGCGGAGCAGACGGCGCGCCAGACAGGGGCGCTCGTTATCTGTATTTCGCAGCGCCGGCGCGTGATCACGCTTTACAAGGGCACGTCGAAGTATGTGCTCAAGGATGTCAGCGTGCTGCTGAACACGGCGAATCAGGCGCTGGGCACGCTGGAGAAATACAAGGACGTGCTCGAGGAAGCGGTGCTGCGCTTGAGCGTGCAGGAATTTGACAATGTTGTCACGCTGCCGGATGTACTCACGGTGGTCCAGCGCGCGGAGCTTTTCAAGCGCGTCGAGCAGATGCTGCGACTGTATCTCACGGAGCTCGGCGACGAGAGCACGCTGATCCGCATGCAGGCGGAGGAGCTTTCGAGCAATGTCGAGGCGGAGGAACGGCTGACGATCCGCGATTATATGATCCGCGATCCGGAGAAAACGGACAAGGAACAGGTCGACGACTATCTCGAGCGGCTGGCGCGGTTTGACAGCGAGCAGCTCTGGGATCTGGATCTGATCGCGCGCTCGCTGGGCCTCAACGAATTCCACGACAAGGACAAGCGCGTTTTCCTGGAATGTCGTGGCTATCGCGTGCTCCACAAGATCCCACGTCTGCCAAATTCGGTCATCGAAAATATGGTCGAGGCCTTTGGCGATTTCCAGTCGATCCTGCTGGCGTCGAACAACGAGCTCGACGACGTCGAAGGCATCGGGCCAGCGCGTGTCAACCAGATCACGCTGGGGCTCGAGCGCATTCGCAGCCAGATCATTACTGACAGCAATTGGGTGCAGTAAGCGCTTTGCTGAGGTGGGAGGTAGCCCTTGCGGCCCAGAGGGCCGCGGCGGGGCCGGCGCGTTTCACTTGCCGGCAGGTAGGGGGTAGGAGGTTTTGGCTAGTGCCATGACCAGGTGAGCGTTTTAGCGCTGCGAACGCTTCTTGCGAAATGATTGTCACGCCTGGCAGGGGCGTAAACCTCCTACCTGCGGGCGAGCGAAGCAAGCCCGTCCGCGCAGCGGCTACCTCCTACCTGAAAAAACTTGAAAGGAGGTGAGAACAGTGAGAAATTCCGAACGACTGATCATCAACGTGGTACGTTTGATGATGCTTTGTATCGGGTTGGCTTTGGGGTATATCGTCAGCTTTCCGGTTTATCGGCTGCTGCATTCGGCGTCGGTGGATTTTGTAGAGGATGTGTCCTATGGCTTTCCGATCGTTTGTGGCGTTTTGATGGTTGTATGTGGACTTATAGGATTTGTTATTGGGAAACCATTGGGGGCGCTGATCGTGCGCGGAACGACGCTTTTGGAGCAGCGTCTCAAGCAGATGCCGCTGCCGGCGCTGGTCTCGAGCACGATCGGGCTCATCGTCGGGCTTTTGATCGCGGCGCTTTTGGCGAGCACGGTCAAGCAGCTGCCGGTCATCGGCAATTATATGCCGGTGATCCTGAGCGTGCTGCTCGGTTATCTCGGGATCTCTGTCGGCTACAGATGGCGCGAGACCATCGACAGCTTCCTCGGCGCGTTCAAGCGTCCGTCGAAGCGCAGTCGGCGCGAGGCCAAGGAGAACAAGAGCGACAAGTGCGACTCTGAGATGGAATCCCTGACCTTTAAGACCTGCGTGCATCCAAAGGTGCTTGACACGAGCGTGATCATCGACGGGCGCATTGTAGAGATCTGCAAGGCCGGATTTTTGGACGGTCCGCTGATCATCACGAACTTTGTCCTCGATGAGTTGCGCCACATTGCCGACAGCAGCGATTCCCTCAAGCGTGTGCGCGGCCGCCGTGGGCTCGATATGTTGAACGAGCTGCGGGGGACCGATGTCGAGGTCATCAATATGAGCATCGACTACGAGGACATTCCTGAGGTTGACGCCAAGCTCGTGCAGCTGGCCAAGGACTGCAACGGTTTTGTGGTGACCAACGACTTTAATCTCAACAAGGTCGCGAGCTTCCAGAAGGTGAAAACCCTCAACGTCAACGAGCTCGCCGGTGCCATCAAAACGGTGGTGCTGCCGGGCGAGAGTATGCGTGTCGAGGTTGTCGCCCGCGGCAAGGAAAACGACCAGGGCGTCGGCTATCTGGACGACGGCACGATGGTTGTTGTCGAAAATGGCAAGCATGTCATCGGCAAAACCGTCGACACGGTGGTCACGTCTGTGATCCAGACGAACGCTGGCCGCATGATCTTTGTGCGCCTGGCGTAGGAGAAAACGATTTGCTGATCCGCAAACGAAATCGCATCGTTTGTGGATCGGTTTTTTTATAGGCGTGGCGGGCGCATTATGCTATAATGGAAAACAGTGAAATCCAAAGGAGGCGGACGCATGATCGGCGCAGTGGTTTTGGCCGGCGGCCAGGGAAAACGGATGCAGGCCGGCATCAACAAGCAGTATCTGGAAATCGAAGGGCGCAGCGTGCTCTCGCTGGCGATCGAAAGCATGGCAGCGGTTGCGGACGGGCTTATCGTCGTCTGTGCGCACGGCGAAGAGGCGCAGGCGCGCGCGGCGGTGTGCGAAAGCGGCGCCCTTGCAGAGCGGGTGCAGATCGTGGAGGGCGGCAAAGAGCGCCAGGATTCGGTGCGCAATGCCCTTCTGGCGATGCCGGAAAGCTGGCAGAAGGTGCTCATCCACGACGGCGCGCGGCCTTTTGTGCCGCAGGAAATGCTCAGGCGCATCCTGGATGCGACGGCGCCAGGCGTCGGTGTGGTGCCGGGAACGCCTGTCACTGACACGATCAAGCGCGTGGATGCCGAGGGCTTTATTGTGGAGACGCCGCCGCGGGAAACTTTGCGCGCAGCGCAGACGCCGCAGTGTTTTATGGCGGCGGAGATCCGCGCGCTGCATCTGGAGATGGCCGAAAGCGGCCGCATTTTTACAGACGATGCCATGCTCTACGAGGCTGGCGGAAAACGCGTGCGCATGGTGGACGGCAGCAGCCTGAGCCGCAAGCTCACGGTGCCGGAGGACCTCTTTTGGGCGACAGAAATGAAACATGCATGGGAGGCTGAGAAGCGATGAGAGTTGGAATGGGATACGATGTACACAGACTGGTCGAAGAACGACGGCTGATCCTCGGCGGTGTGGAGATTCCTTATGAAAAAGGATTGCTCGGCCATTCAGACGCCGACGTGCTGCTGCACGCGATCATGGACGCGATGCTCGGCGCGGCGGCGCTGGGCGATATCGGCCGCCATTTTCCAGACACGGACCCGGCCTACAAGGGGGCCGACAGCATGGTGCTGCTGCAGGCCTGCCGCGAAAAGCTCCGCGCTGCCGGCTACAGGGTGCACAATCTCGACGCGCTGATCTGTGCCCAGGCGCCGAAGATGGCGCCGCATATCGAGACCATGCGCGCGAACATCGCGCGTGCGCTGCAGCTGGACGTGGACGCGGTGAACGTGAAGGCGACGACCACGGAGCGGCTCGGCTTTGTCGGCGATGGCTCAGGCATCAGCGCCTACGCGGTGTGCCTCTTGGAGGCTTGCGATGCATAAGGCTGCAGAACTTTACGCCAAAAGCACCGACCATCCCGAGCAGCTGCCCGCGCTGACGCTGGCCTTTGTTGGCGACGCGGTGTATGAGATCTACGTGCGCACGATGATGCTGCAAAAGAGCGTGAATGCCCACACGCTGAACAAAGCCTGCGTGCAGCTTGTCAACAACCGCACCCAGTCGGCCCTTTACGACGTGCTCGCGCCAGCGCTTGACGAGAAAGAGCTGGGCGTGCTCAATCGCGGGCGCAACGCCAAGGGCATCGTGCCGAAAAATGCCAAAGCGTGGGATTACCGCCGGGCCACTGCTGTGGAAGCGCTGGTCGGCTACTGGTACCTGATCGATGATGCGGCCCGTTTGAAGTGGGCGTTTGACACACTCTGGGCGATGACGGAAGGAGAAAATGATGAGCAGAGCCGATGAGATTTTTAAGCAGAACATTCGCCAGATCCTCGATACCGGCGTCTGGGACACGGATTTTGACGTGCGCCCGCGCTGGAGCGACGGCACGCCGGCGCACACTGTGAAATGTTTTGGGATCGTCAATCGCTACGATCTCAGCGAGGAATTTCCGATCCTCACCCTGCGCAAGACCAACCTGAAGAACGCCGTCGATGAGCTCCTCTGGATCTGGCAGAAAAAATCCAACCGCATCTGCGAGCTGCACAGCCATATCTGGGACCAGTGGGCGGGCGAGGACGGCACCATCGGCAAGGCCTACGGCTACCAGCTTGGGGTGAAGCACCAATATCGGGAAGGCTGGTTCGACCAGGTGGACCGCGTGCTCTACGATCTCACCCATCAGCCGAACAGCCGCCGCATTATGACAAATATCTACAACCACCACGATCTGCACGCGATGAATCTCTATCCCTGCGCCTACAGCATGACGTTCAACGTCAGCGGACGCCGCCTGAACGCGATCCTCAATCAGCGCAGCCAGGACATGCTCACCGCCAACAACTGGAACGTCGCTCAGTATGCAGTGCTTGTGCACATGATCGCCCAAGTCACAGGATTTGAAGCGGGCGAGCTTGTGCATGTCATCGCCGACGCGCATATCTACGACCGCCATCTGCCGATCGTCGAAGAGATCATCGCCCACGACGGCTATGATGCGCCAGCGTTTTCGCTGAATCCAGCGGTGCGCGATTTCTACGATTTCACCGTCGACGATGTGCAGCTCGACGGCTACGATTATTGGCCGCTGGACGTAAAGATCCCAGTGGCGGAGTGAGGAGTTGTTTCTTAGTTAGGAGTTAGGGGTGCGGAGTGAGGAGTTAATTTTTGCAGCCGGTTGCAACGATCGGTGCTGCGGTGTCGGAGAGAACGAAGTTGTGACGCAGTTACGAACGTTCGCTGTGCAGCAGAGTAACTCCTAATTCCTAACTCCGCACTCCTCACTGAATTGAATGGAGGATAATTATGGAATTTATCGTCGCAGTGGATGAAAACTGGGGCATTGGCAAGGACGGCGGCATGCTGGACCATCTGCCGAAGGATCTGGCTTTCTTCAAGAGAAAGACGACGGGCCATATCATCGTCATGGGACGAAAAACATTGGAAAGCTTTCCCGGCGGCAAACCGCTGCCGGATCGGCTGAACATCGTGCTCACACAGCAGGTGGAATTTGACGCGCCGGAGGGCGTGGTGCAGGTCCACTCGCTGCCGGAGCTTGCGCGCACGCTGCGCGCGCTGGGGCGGGACGATGTCTATCTCCTCGGCGGTGCGTCGGTGTACGCCCGTCTCAAGGACGTCTGCAGGGGCGGCTATGTGACCCACATTCGCCACGCTTACGACGGTGCAGAGGTTTTCTTTCCAGATCTCAGCAGGGACGATCGCTGGGAGCTGGCGGAGACCATCGCCCACGCTGAGGACCAGGACAAGGCCCTCGATTTTTGCTACTATCGCAATCTTTCCCCACAACCATTGGAGGCCATGCTATGAGTGAGATATACGGACGCAATCCTGTGATCGAGGCGCTGAAAAGCGGCACCGAGATCAACCGCATTACCATCGCCAAGGGCGCCAGACCCCAGGCCACCCGCGAAATCTACGAGCTCGCGCGTGAGCGTCAGATCCCTGTGGCGCAGGTGGAGCGCAAAAAGCTCGACCAGCTTTTCCCGGGCAAAAACCACCAGGGTGTGTACGCCTCTGTGGCAGAGGCCGCCTACGTGGAGTGGGAGGAGATCCTCGAACGCGCGCGCGCCAAAGGCGAAGCACCGCTCGTGCTCGTGCTCGATGAGCTCGAAGATCCCCACAACCTCGGCGCCATTCTGCGTAACGCCGACGCCTTTGGCGTGCACGGCGTGATCATTCCAAAGCGCCGCTCCGTCAGCCTCACTGGTACCGTCGCCAAAGCCGCCGCCGGTGCGCTTTCATATGTGCCAGTGGCGCGTGTCGCCAACATTGCCCAGACCCTGAAAGCGCTGAAAAAAGAAGGACTCTGGGTCTGTGGCACCGCCATGGACGGCCAGACCATCTACCAGGCGCCCCTTTCCGGACCTCTCGCCATCGTCATCGGCAGCGAAGGCCACGGCATGCGTTCCCTTGTGGCGCAGCAGTGTGATTTTACCGTCGCCATTCCGATGAAAGGGAAGATCAATTCCCTCAACGCGTCTGTCGCTTGCGGTATCGTGCTTTCGGAAGTTGCGCGCAGACAGGAGCTCGGACAATGAAGACCTGGCTTTTCGTCGACGGCTACAACATCATCGGCGCCTGGCCCGAGCTTACTCAGCTGCGCGACGAATCCCTGGAAGAAGCGCGCAAGAAAGTCATCGATTATCTCAGCGAATACGCCGCCGCCACAGGCTACGAGACTGTGCTCGTTTTTGACGGCTGGCGCGTCAAGGGCAATCGCGGCAGTAGCCTCGAAAATCCTTACATCGAGATCCTCTTCACCCCCGAAGGCGTCACCGCCGACATGGCCATTGAGCGGCTCGTCGCCGGACTGCCCAAGCATCAGAAGATCTACGTCGCCACCAGTGACCGCCTCGAGCAGGAAACTGTCCTCGCTCAGGGCGGATTGCGCATTTCTGCCATGGAGCTGCACAACATGGTCTTCACCCAGAAAGAAGCGCAGCGTGCGCGCATCGCGCGCCAGCCGCAGAGCGCCAATCCGCTGGACGCCCAACTCGATGAAGCCGTGCGCCGCAAGCTCCACGCCATGATCCATGGCCAGGATGAAGAAATTGAAAAAAACTCGGCAAAAAATCGAAAAAAGTAGCAAAAAAACGTTGACTTCACAGGATCACCATGGTATTATATATCTCGTCGGCTGGACGGAAACGAAACACCGACAAGCCTTTGGAGGGATACCCAAGTTGGCCAAAGGGGACGGACTGTAAATCCGTTAGCTGTGCTTTCACAGGTTCGAATCCTGTTCCCTCCATTACCCTTTCGGGTAGTAGCCAATGTCGCGGGGTGGAGCAGTTGGCAGCTCGTCGGGCTCATAACCCGAAGGTCGCAGGTTCAAGTCCTGTCCCCGCAATTTTTGCTGATATAGCTCAGTCGGTAGAGCGCCACCTTGGTAAGGTGGAGGTCTCCAGTTCAAATCTGGATATCAGCTTATGGCGATATAGCTCAGCTGGCTAGAGCATACGGTTCATACCCGTAGTGTCCGGGGTTCAAGTCCCTGTATCGCCACGCACCTCTCGCGAAAGCGGGAGGTTTTTTGTTTTGCACAGAGCAGGAAATGCAGCGCATTTCCTGCTTTTTCTCTTTTCAAAGGAGAATTGTTGTGGTAAGGTAGATGTATCGCATAAATACGATTTATTGAATAGCCAGAGAAAAGAGGACCGTCATGCAACTCAACCAATTTCGTTTTCTCATCGCCGTGGACAAATATGGCTCGATCTCCAAAGCGGCGCAGGAGCTTTATATTTCTCAGTCGACGATCAGTCTCTCGCTGATCAATCTGGAAGAGGAGCTGGGGCATGTGCTCTTAAATCGCTCCAAGCGCGGTGTGACGTTGACGCCGGAAGGCAAGGAAGTGCTGAAGCGGGCGACGGTGATCCAGGATGCGATCGAGAGCCTGCGCGATATTTCTGCCGACGAGGAAACGATCATCGGCGATGTGCGTATTGGCGGCTCGAGCCATCTGGCGATGAATATCATCACCGACGCGATGCTGCAGCTCAAACGTCAGTATGAAGGCGTGCATGTTTTTGCGCAGCGCGACGATATTAAGACGACGCTCAAGAAGGTGGCGCAGAACGAGCTGGATCTGGCGTTTGTGCATTACCATGCGCTGCAGGAAACGCTGGTGGAAAATGATCTGAAGCGGCTGCAGCTGGAGTTTCACAAGATCTACAGCGATGCGCTTTCTGTTTGTGTGCGTGAGAATCATCCGCTGACCTGGCAGGAGCGTGTGACGTTTGCGGATGTGATGCGCTACGAGCGGGTGACGATGAATCCGACGAAGGATTTTCTCATGGCGCAGCATTTTGGCGCGAGGGAGCGGGATATGTCGATCGTTGTGCTGACGGACGTGCTGAATCTGCGCAAATATGCAACGCAGACAGACGCGGTGGTTTTTCTGCCGCGCGATGAATCGCTGCGCTCAAACCGTATGTTCCCGTATAAGCTGGTAGCGTTGGAGGTAGAAGGTTTTGATTTCCCGATCACTGGCGGCTGGGTGCATCATGCGACGCATGAGATGAACGCAGCAGAGTGCTGTGTGGTGGAAGCGCTGGATAATATCTGCCAGCAGTACGTAGAAGCGATGGAAACAGAATGATGATCACTCGACGGCGTGTGTTTTTTGGACACACGCCGTTTTTCTATTGCCATTTTTGGGAACAATGTCACAGAGATCATAGTTTTTCTCAATATTTTATATTGATAAACCAGGCTTTTAGATATCATAAATGGGATGTATCATAAAGGCGTGGAAAGAAATCACGTGAGAGTTGATGGCCATCACAGTACGTGAGTCTTTGAAAAGGAAAATACCATCACAAAGGAGAGGTAGTTATGTCAGAGGCAGTTGCAAAAAAGAAAAACACTGCGTACTATATCAATTCTATCATTTCATTGATCATTATTTTTGGCTTCGGCCAGTTGCCTGCTGTGGCGCCGCTTACGCCACTGGGTATGAACCTGATCGGGATCTTCCTCGGTCTGCTCTATGCTTGGGTCTTTGTTGATATTGTCTGGCCTAGCCTGGTCGGTCTTCTGGCGCTGATGCTTATCGGCGGCATGAAGCCGGTACCACTGCTCAATGCGAGCTTCGGTGACCAGATGGTCGTTATGATGTTCTTTATCTTTATTTTCTGTGCGGCGATCGATCAGTATGGTCTTTCCCGTTTCATCTCGATGTGGTTCATTACCCGCAAGTTTGTACAAGGGAAGCCTTGGGCATTCACATTTATTTTCCTTGTTTCGATTTTCGTACTGGGTGCGCTTACAAGTGCTTCTCCGGCAGCGTTGATCGGCTGGGCGATCCTCTATGCGATCTGCGACATCGTGGGTTATAAGAAGGGCGACGGTTATCCAACGATGATGATCTTCGCCATTGTCTTTGCGGCGCAGGTCGGGATGTCGATGATTCCATTCAAACAGGTGCCATTGACGGTGCTCGGTGCTTTCCAAAACATGACAGGCATGAGCATCGACTATGCAAAATACATGACGATCGCCATTACTTGCTGCGTTGTTTGCGCGATCCTTCTGCTGCTCATCTGCAAATTCGTTTTCAAACCAGATGTCGCGAAGCTGGCTAATCTGGACGCGCGCGAGCTCGATAAGGATGGCACCGCGCTCATTCTCACCGGCGTGCAGAAACTGGTGCTTTTCTTCCTGGCGTTGCTCATCATCTTCCTGCTGCTCCCAAGTTTCCTGCCAGACGGCTTCTTCCTGAAGACCTTCCTCAACGGCATCGGCAACTGCGGCGTGGTCATTCTGATCGTTGCGATCATGTGCTTCATTAAAGTAGACGGTCATCCGCTGCTGCAGATGAAGAAAGCGATCAACAACGGCGTATCCTGGGGCATCATCTTCATGCTCGCTGCTGTACAGCCACTGTCCACCGCGATGACGGCTGACGAAAGCGGCATCGTGGATTGGATGATGGGCATCCTGAACCCAATCTTCGGCGGCAAGAGCCCAGTATTCTTCATGGTTGTCATCGGTTTCGTTGCTGCGATCGTCACGAACGTGATGAACAACGGCGCCCTCGGTGTGGCACTGATGCCAATCGTCTGGAGCTATTGCTCGGCCAACGGCATCGACCCTCAGCTTTCTGTTATCATCGTTGTCATGGGCGTGCACCTGGCCTTCCTGACGCCAGCCGCCAGCTCCAGTGCGTCCCTGCTCCATGGTAATGAATGGATTGATACGAAGAGCATCATGAAATCGGCAACGCCGGTTGTACTGATATCCTGGCTGGCGATCACATTGATCACGGTCGGCCTTGGTTCTATCCTGTTCTGATCTGTTGTTCAACCTGTCTGTAGAAAATTTTACGAAAGAGGTGTTGGCGTATGCCACCAATCATTGACAAAGAAAAATGCATTGAATGCGGAACCTGTGCGCAGATCTGCCCGCTGGATGTCATCCGCTTTGTGAAGGATGAAAACGGCAAGAAGCACGTGAAGGTGAAATATCCTTACGAATGCTGGCACTGCCGCGCTTGTGTGAAGGACTGCCCAAAGGGCGCGATCACGATGCGCTATCCGCTCTCCCACATGATGTTCACGATGGAGCTGTCGGATGAAAAGATCGCGGAAAACAAGAAGCTCGCAACTGGAGGTGCTGAATAATGGATGTCAAGGTTCGTGACGAAATCATTAAAACAGAGTATCTGATCATCGGCGGCGGCGTGGCCGGGCTGATGAGCGCGATCACAGCTGCTGGGTTGGGCGTGGATGTGCTGGTCGCTGAAAAAGCGGACACCCGCCGCTCGGGCTCTGGCTGCGGTGGCAACGACCATTTCATGTGCTACATTCCATCGGAACACGGCGACGATTTTGAACGCGTGATCTCCGAGATCAACGAAGGCATGGAAGGTGGCCCTTGGCAGGATCCTGCGATGCTGCGCAAGATGATGCGCCGCACCGAAAGCGTTGTCAAACGCTGGGAAGAATGGGGCATCAACATGAAGCCAACCGGCAAGTACAACTTCGAAGGCCACACGATGCCATCCCGCCAGTGCTACCATCTGAAATACGACGGCGCCAACCAGAAGCGCGTGCTCACGAACAAAGCCCGCGAAAACGGCGCCAAGATCATGAACAAGCTCTATATCAACGACATTCTCACCAATGACGAAGGGCGCGCTGTCGGCGCTGTCGGCTTCATTCTCGCGGATGATGAGCCGGAAGTCGTCGTCATCCAGTGCAAGGCCGTGCTCGTGGCGACTGCTCAGGCCATGCGTATGTATCCAAACGTCAACCCAGCTTACATCTTCAATACCCACAGCTGCCCAGCGGCTGCCGGTGGTGCAGCGATCGCTTATCGCGCTGGCTGCAAGCTCGTCAACATCGACGTACCATACCGCCACGCTGGCGTAAAGGGTTTTGCCCGCAGCGGCAAGGCGACCTGGTTCGGCGTTATTTCCGATATCAACGGCGATTCGATCAGCCCATTCTGCCAGGTGCCTGACCGCAAACGCGGCGACGCCCTCATGGATATCAATCCTGGCGTTTTCACCAAGCGTCTGGACAACGGCACTGGTCCTACCTTTATGAACTGCACAGGCTACACGGAAGAAGACCATGCATACCAGCACAAACAGTTCAAGTGTGAGGGTATCGATTCGATCACCGATTATCTTGACAAGCGCGGCATTGATCTGCACAAGAGTATGGTCGAATTCGGGACATACGACTACTCGCTTTCTCAGCGCGGCATCGATATTGGCCTCGACGCATCGACGAATGTGCCTGGCATTTATGCGGCCGGCATTTGCTGCGGCAATGTGCGCGGCAATATCACGAGCGCGTCTGTCTGGGGCGATGTTGCCGGCGAAAGCGTGGCAGAATATGTGAAGACCGTGGATGAATACGATGTTTCCGGCGATCCAGCCATCCAGAAGCACATCGATTTCTACAACAAGCTAATGAACCGTCCGGAAGGTGCCGACTGGCTGGAAGCAAACTCCAGCCTGCAGGTGATCATGAACGATTACGTTGGCCTGAAGCTGCGCAGCGAAGACATGATGCGTGCTGGGATCAAATATCTTGACGATCTCAAGAGCTATGCGCAGAGTGACATTGGCTGCGAAGACGCTCACCAGCTCATGCGCACGATGGAACTCTTCGATCTGATCGATCTGGCGAAAGCGGTGGCCATCACCAGCCGCAACCGCAAGGAAAGTCGCGGCAACCACAAGCGCATTGACTATGATTACACGAATCCGCTGCTCACCGGCATGTTCCAGACCATCCACCTCGACAAAGATGGCGAGCCGGTGCTGGAATGGCGCAAGCGTGTGACAAAAGAACAATAATTCCCTTTCTGTTGCATCCTTTTCATACTGTCGCCCATGGCGTCTGCTGTGGGCGACGATTTTTAAGGAGGAATTTCTATGATCCAATCCATTGACCAGGAAAAATGTATCGGCTGCGGCACCTGTGTGGAGATCTGCCCGCTGGATACGATCCGCCTGAACGACGAAGGCAAGGCCTTCATCGCCTATGGCGACGACTGTATGACGTGTTTCAAATGTGAACGTCTCTGCCCGGCCGGCGCGATCTTTGTGCATCCTTTCAAAGAAGCGCTGCCAATGGCGTTTGAGTAAGAGGAGGTTTGGAGATGGACGCAAAAGATATTCGACTGAAAACAGATATTCTCATCATCGGCGGTGGATCGGCAGGACTTTGGGCTGCAGATCGCGCCAAGGAGATCGCGCCGGAGTTGGATGTGCTGATCGTGGACAAAGGACCAGTCGACTGGGGCGGTCTGATGAGCATGAGCGGCGGCGATTTTGACGTCATCCTGCCTGGGGAAAACATTGACGACTGGGTGGAAGATCTGGTCTATTACTACGACGGGCTCTGCGATCAGGAACTGGTGGAGGCGCTGCTTTCTCAGTCCTACGATCGCATGAAGGATTACGAACGTCTGGGCTGTCGCTTTTTCAAGAAGGAAGATGGCAGCTACAAGGGTATCCCGCAGCGCGGGCTGCCACATGTGAAGCTCTATCCAGCGCAGTACAAGGGCAAGGGCGGCGAGGACATGGCGAAAAATCTCGTGCGCGAGGTGAACGAGCGCGGTGTGCGCCGCATGGGTCGTGTGCTGATGACAGAACTTCTCAAAGACGGCGAGCGCGTGGTCGGCGCCATTGGCTTTGACACGCGCAGCGGTGACTTCCTTGTGATCGAGGCGCGTGCGGTGATCCTGGCGACAGGCTGGACCGGTTGGAAAACGTCCTACGGCAAAAATACGACGACAGGCGAAGGTGCGGAGCTGGCGTTCAAGGCTGGCTGTAAGCTGGCGAACTTTGAGTTCGGCCGCGTCTGGAATGTGCCGAAGCTTTTCGGCTGGGAAGGTCAGACGGCGCTCTTCCCGTTGGGCGCGAAGGTGGTCAATGGCAAGGGCGAACCGCTGATGGATCCGTATTCTCCGGTGCTTGGCGCAAACACTGATCCGAAATTTACGACGATCGCCATGGCCATCGAGCACCGCAAGGGCAATGGACCGTTTTATCTGGACATCAGCGCAGTCAATCCTGACGACATGGTGCTCTTAAAACCTCAGGACGGCTGGCAGAAGCTGAACTACGACAAGCTCTGTGATCTGGGCATCGATATGTTCAAGGAAAACAGCGAGTGGATCCCACAGCTGACCTGCGGCTTTGGCGGCATCGAGGCGGATCTCGACGGTTACACGGGGGTGCCGGGACTTTACGCAGCTGGCACGGCGCGCAGCCTGGACCCAGGCGTCTACATGGGCGGCTTTGCGCTGGAGACGACGGCTTCTGGCGGCTATCGCACTGGGGAGACGATCGCGAAGCTGCTCACAGATGAACCTGCGCAGACAGTGACCCTCGATGAAGCAGCGATCGCTGAAAAGAAAGCGGCGCTCTTTGCGCAGATGGGCGAAGGCGGCCTGGCACCGCACGATGTGCTGCGGAAGATCCAGGAGGTGCTCTTCCCATACGAGGTCTCGATCATCAAGAGCGAGCGGTCGCTCTCCGAGGCACTGGAAAAACTCCAGACGATCCAGCGCGAGCTCTTGCCACAGATGAAGGCGGCGGATCCGCACTATCTGCTGAAGCTCATCGAGGTGCGGGGCATCGCCTTTATCAGCGAACTCTATCTGCGTGGCTCGCTCCTGCGCAAGGAAAGCCGCGCCGGCCATTTCCGCGAGGATTATCCAACGCGCAACAACGACGAATTCCTGGCCTGGCTGGTCTGGGAAAAAGCGGCGGACGGGAGCACCCGCTACCACAAACGTCCGGTGCCAGTGGAACGCTACAAGCACCCGATCACGAAATACTACTCAGACAATTTCACGTTCTCAAAGCTTTTCCAGGAAAAGCTGGAGAACGACTGCAACTGACAATCCTGCTTTCCTTTCCTATATTCCGCAAAAACGACGCGTAGCAATCGCCGCGCGTCATTTTTGTGTCTGCGGTTAAAATATTGGTTCAGACAATGCAGTATCAGCTTTTGTGAAAGTCGGCGTGACCGGGAAATTTGTGCTACAATATTTTTTACCCAATACCCCCAAGGATATATCCATGGGGC
>OMNT01000086.1_pt1 | contig 94035 bp, 96 predicted proteins | sample 1672551 | NCBI WGS metagenome assembly OMNT01 (sample SAMEA3136698, study PRJEB25190) | human gut metagenome | reverse complement strand
AGCGCGCGTTTTGCTGGCTAGGCATGTCTCCGCACATAGCTCACCACGGCGAGGGCGGCGAAGAGCACGAGCTCGACAGCGCCGGCGATGCTGGTGGCGATCGGTGTCCAGCAGATGAGATCGCCGAGATGGAGAATGTTGTAATACCGCGTGGCATAGAGGGTGCAGGCCTGCAGGGCGACACCGGTCGACGGCAGGAAGGTGTTGACCCAGTCGACGACGATGGCGGGCAGCGTCATGTAGACGAGCACTGGCAGGAAGCAGAGCAAGAGCGCGCAGCCGGTGGCGGCGACGAGATTTTTCAATCGCGAGGAGAGGAGCAGGACCGCACAGACTGTGGCCAGGATCGTGAGCAGCGCGAGCACAGAAAACAGGATCTGCAGTCCGCCGAAATCAAAGGGCAGCGGCGTGAGCGGTCCGAAGAGGGCGAGCATCTGCGCCGAAGCGTCGGTGACTTCCCAGCCGTAGAGGCTGTTGGAGATGCACCAGTAAAGCGCGAGACAAACGCTCGTGAGCACACCGCAGATGAGCAGGCTGGCAAACACGCGCGTCCAGCCGAGACGGGCGCGCCCATTTTTCGTGCAACGCTGGATGTCGTCGGCGCCGGTCTGGTAATCGCTGGAAAACACCGGCGCGGTGATGAGGGCGCAGCAGAGGAGCAGTACGAACGAGAGCAGGATCAGATAGTCCAGCGTCGTGGCATCGGCGCCAGGCACATAGTTGAACGGCGTATCGACCTGGGCGTAGAGATCTACGAAATAATCGCCTACGCCGGACACAGCGGGATATTGCGCCTGCGAGATGGCTGCGACGCGCAGAGGGCTCGTTTCATAATAGCTCGTGACCTCGTCGGGATCAATCTCGAGCCACGGCTGGGTCTGGCCGTTTTTGTCCGGGTAGAGATCGCCAAGATCGAAGAGCAGCCCTTGCACGGCGTTGATCTCATCGTAGGCTTCGTCTGGCAGATCAAAGGTTGTCTCCGCGTTGTAGCGGGCGAAGACATCCTGGTAGGTAATGAGCGCCTGCTGGACTTTTTCTGGAGAGACGGTTCCGGCGATGCCCTGCTCGAGATTTTTGTCGTAAGCGAGTGCATCGAGGCCGGTGAGTGGATTTCCTGCGGTGTCGTGGCTCATGATGAAGCTTGTCGGCACCCAGGCCATGAAAATCGTGAAGGCGAGCATGAAGCAAACAACCGCAATACTGCGGCGATTTTTCAACAGCCGTTTCAGTTCGAGGAGAAAGAGACGCATGGGATCACATCCTTTCGTGGGATTCGTGAGGGAAGAGACAGAGAAAGAGGTCTTCGAGCCGCGCCTCCGTTGGCGAGGAGCCAGGGATCTCCGCGCGCTCGGCGAGATAGCGCAAGCTGGCGCTGCCGTCAGGCTCGCTTTTGAGATTCACGATCGTGAGCGCCCGTTCCCAGCGTGGCAGATCCGCAGCCGGCACGCGCGCTGTCCAGACTTTGCCGGCGACTTCGGCGACAAGATCCGTCGTCGTGCCGCAGCCGACGAGACGCCCCTCTTTCATGATGGCATTTTGCATGGCGATGTATTCCACATCGGCGACGATGTGCGTCGAGATCAGCACGATGCGTCCCTGGGCAAATTCTGAGAGCAGATTGCGGAAACGCACGCGCTCGCTCGGATCGAGCCCGCTCGTCGGTTCGTCGAGGATGAGGATCTCCGGCTCGTTCAACAGTGCCTGCGCAATACCGACGCGCCGCTTCATGCCGCCGGAGAGCTTGGCGATGCGTTTTTTGCGCACGTCCGCCAGTCCCAGTTGCTCCAGCAGATCGTTGGTGCGGCGTCGCGCGTCGCGTTTGCCGATGCCTTTGAGCGCAGCCATGTAGTCGAGATAATCGCGAACCGTGAAGCTCGGATAGAAGCCAAATTCCTGCGGCAGATAGCCGAGACTGTCGCGATACGCCGCGCCGAGACGGTCGATCGGGATGCCGTCGGCGCGGATCTCGCCAGAGGAGGGCTGCATGATGCCGCAGCACATGCGCATGAGCGTCGTTTTGCCAGCGCCGTTGGCGCCGAGCAGTCCCCAGACGCCCGGCGTGAGTGTGAGAGAAATATCGTCGACAGCGCTTTTGTCTTTGAAGCGTTTACTAACGCGGTCAATGGTCAGTTCCATAAGAATCTCCTTTCATCAGGAAAGCTGCAGCTCGCAGAAATGATCTGAGCGCAGAATGCGGCGCAGCGTCAACAAACAATAGCCGAGCAGGAAAACGCAGAGTCCAATTCCCGGCCAAACCAGCGCAGACAGCGCCAGTGTCTGGCGGCTGAAAAAACTGAACCCGCAGCAGAGTAGCACACACCAGAGCACGCTGCCGCCGCAGAAATGCGCAGGCGTCAGCCGTCCCAGCAGCGTCAGACAGCCGCTCGCCGCCAGCAGAAATGGCAAGATCAGACAGAGCGGGAGCAGCCGCGCATCCAGCGGCGTCAACCAGAGCGTGTAGCACCAAAGCGCAGCCAACATCGCCAGATCGCCGACGCCGACGAGAATGAGCTTGGCCGCCAAGAGCCGCAGAGAGGAAAAATACGTCGCCGCTTCCATTTCGTGCATCCGGCAGCGCGCCGCTTCGTAAAGAACCGGCAGCGCCGTCAGCATCACCAGCACCGAGAGACAACAGAGACACTGCACCAGCAGCCGCGGATATGTAAAATACGTCATGCCAAAAGCGTTGCTCAGTCCGACATTGGCTGCGAGCAGACAGAGCGCCTGCACAAGCCAGATCTTCCAGCCGATGAAGCGCACCTGCGTGCCCAGAAAAGCTGCAAATCCGATGCGTTCCACAGCGCCCTGCTGGCGAACCATTGAACGGACGCGGGCAGACGTTTGCTGCCTGCCGATGTCTGTTGCGCCAATTTCGTGGAGCGCAGCGCGCAGTTCGGTTTCAAAATCATGGTTGCTCATCGTTCGGCCTCCTTTTCATAGATCGTTCGCAAATTTTTCAGCGCCGCGCGCAAGCGCGACTGCACCGTGCGCAGCGGCAGCTCCGTGATCTCTGCGATCTCTCGCAGCGTCAGATCCTGGGCAAAACGCAGGAGCACGATCTCGCGCTGCGCTTCTGGCAGCGTGCGCACAAGCTCGCGCAGCGCTGCGCGCGACTGCGCCTCAGCGAAATTCGCATCTTCGCAGATTGGCTCCGGCGCATTTTCCAGCGGCACATCGTCAAGAGAACGGCGGCGCGCCATATCGATGCAGGTGTGGCGTGCGATCTGATAAAGCAGCGCCCGCAGTTTGCCGCGGCCTTCGTAACGCCCTGCGTAGCGGATGAAGCGCAGAAACGTTTCCTGCGTCGCATCCTCCGCCAGCGCCGCTGTCGGCGCGTGCCACCGGCAGTAGCGCAGGATCTCCGCATAATAGCGCGCGACCAGCGCCTCCGCCGCAGCTTCATCGCCAGCCGCCATGCGCCGCACAAGCTTGTCTTCCTCGCGCACACGCCACACCTCCTTTCAGTCGAAAAACGTTCTTCAACTATGATAGCGAATCAGCAGCGAAAAATGATCACCCGCCGGTGAAATTTTTGCAAAAAAAACAAGCCGAGAAATTGTAAGCAGCAATTTCTCGGCTTTTCGCTTGGTGATTTATGGAAAGGGCATCAGCGGCAATAATGGGTAATTGCTTTGCTGACGTAGGCAGCGGTGCCAGCGGCGTGGCGGTCGATGCTGGCGCGGAAGCGCGCGTCGGCGGTGTACATCTGGCCAAGGCCGGCGAGGATCTCGCTTGTGCAGATGTAATAATTTGCGCTGATGTGATCCTGCAGGCGTTTTGCGAGCGCCTGGGCATCGTCAGATTCTGGCGCCAGTCCGTGCGTCATAGCGGCGGCAAAATCAGCGAAAATACCCGCCATCTCAGCGCTGAGCGTCTGCCATTTTTCACTGCTGTAGTTTTTCGTTTTCATTTCATGCTCCTGCCAGGCGTCGCTTGCGCCCCAGCGTTCCTTTGCTTCGGCTGCGTAGGCGTCGCGCTTGGCTTCAAACGCGCTGTTGTCGAAAGCGTTCATGTCGATCACTCCTTTTTCGGCGCTGTCGATGGCGGCAATGAGCCGGTCCAAACGATTGCGTTTCAGGATCAGCAGCTCTTTCTGCGCCGCCAGCGCCTGTGTTTTGTCGTAATTCGGAGAAGCGAGAAGCGCAGCGATCTCTTTCAGCGGAAAATCCAGCTCGCGGTAGAAAAGGATCTCCTGCATCCGCGCCAGCGACGCGTCGTCATAATACCGGTAGCCGCTCTGTGCGTCCACAGAGGCCGGCGCGAGCAGGCCGATCTCATCATAATAATGCAGCGTGCGCACGCTGACACCGACGAGTGCGGCAAATTCTTTGATCTGTAGCTTCATCTCATCATCTCCTTGCGACTAGCATATACCATGACGCTGCGTGAGGGTCAAGGGATTTTTGCGAAAATGCGTGGCGAAAAAAATCTGAGCAACCAAAACGAACAAAATGCGTTGGCGCTGGTTGGTTGGAAGTGCGCGCACGCTTGTGTAGAATAGATGCAGGAGGTGTGAAAAAGATGAATGATACGAACGAACAGAAAAATCATCTTGCGTACAATCTTGCGACGCTGCGCAAGCAGCAGCGGCTGACCTTGGAGCAGGTCGCTGAGCGCATCGGTGTGACGCGGCAGGCGGTCGCGAAGTGGGAAACTGGCGAGAGCATGCCGGATTTGATCAATTGTGATGCACTGGCGACGCTCTATAATGTGTCACTGGACGATCTGGTGCATTTTGACCAGGAAGCGACAGGCATCGGCGTGCCGCCGAAGGACAAACACCTTTTCGGCACGGTGCAGATCGGGGAGCGCGGACAGATCGTCATCCCGAAAAAAGCGCGGGAGCTGCTGGGCTACAAACCTGGCGATATGCTCGTTGTTCTCGGCGATACAACACCGGGAGCGAGTGGATTGGCGCTGATGGCCAGCGACGTTTTTCTGAGCGCGGCGCAGTGGGCCATTGATACGCTGGGCGGAAAGGGGGAAAGATCATGAGTATGTTGCGCGTGCAAAATTTATACAAAACCTATCCGTCGTTTGCGCTGAAAGATGTGAGCTTTTCGCTGGAATCTGGGCGCATCATGGGGCTTATCGGCAAAAATGGCGCGGGCAAGAGCACGACGCTGAAAGCGATGCTGGGCATGGTCTCGCCAGACAGCGGCAAGGTGGAAATGCTGGGGCGAGATTTTTACGCCGACGAAGCACAGTGCAAACAAGCGCTCGGTGTCGTTCTCGGCGGCATCGATTTTTACAAGGAAAAGCGGCTGGCGCAGATCACACGCGTCACAAAACGATTTTACGCGCGCTGGGACGAGGATGCGTACGCGCGCTACATGCAGATGTTCGCGCTCGACGAGGGAAAGCGCGTGAAGGAGCTTTCCGAGGGGATGAAGGTGAAATATCTGATCGCGCTGGCGTTGTCTCACCACGCGCAGCTGTTTATTTTCGACGAGCCGACGAGCGGGCTCGATCCGGTGGCGCGCGAGGATCTGCTTGCGCTGTTTCGCCAGCTCGTGCAGGATGGACGGCGCAGCATTTTGTTTTCGACGCATATCACGTCCGATCTTGAGAAATGCGCCGACGACATCACGTACATCAAAGATGGACAACTCATCGCCAGCGCCAGCAAGCAGTCATTTATCGGCAGCTTTCAGCATTTGCGACGTTCAAACGAAGACGTACTGACGCTCGAGGAGATCATGGTGCGAAACGAGGGGAGGATGTACGATGTCGGAGCTTTTTGTTAAAGAATGGCGACTTGCAGCGCCGGCAGTGGATGTGATGTTCGTGTTCCTTGGCGCGTTGGTGCTCGTGCCGGCGTATCCTTATGGCATGGTGTTTTTCTTCGGGATGCTGGCGGCATTTTTCTCCTGTCAGTTTGCGCGGGAAAATGCAGATATTTTCTATACCATGCTGTTGCCTGTCTGCAAGCGCGATGTGGTGAAAGGGAAGATGATGCTCATCGTGAGCATCGAGCTGGCACAGCTTGCGCTCACCATTCCTTTCGCGATCGTGCGCACCGAGCTGCTGCCGAATGGCAATCCTGTCGGCATCGAGGCGAACGTCGCGTATTTTGGCTGCGGTCTCGTGATCTACGCCGTGTTCAATCTCATTTTTCTCAGCGTGTTTTTCAGCGACGCCGTAAGCGTCGGCAAGGCGTTCATTTTCGCCGTCGTTCCGGCGATGCTGCTCATTCTGTGTATGGAGGCTGCTGTGCATCTACCCGCGCTCGCCTGGCTGGATGGCTTGTCGCTGAGCGATCAGCTTCGCCAGCTGCCGATTCTGGTGATTGGCATGGCGTTCTACGTTGCCAGCACAGCGCTGACTTATCGCATCGCGGCGCGGAATTTCTCACGCGTCGATCTCTGAGTAAGCAAAAACCGTATCGCCGTCACGATTTCATGGGGCGATACGGTTTCTTTCCTTATAGATCTGTGAGCAACGCCACGACATCCTCGATGTGCTGGATGCGGTAATCGCCCTCAAGGACTAGCTTCGCGTCGCAGTCGATGTTTGCGGCGCCTGTGCGGTCGAGGTAGATGGCGGTGAGGCCGGCGTTTCGTGCAAAGCGCATGTCGTTTGCGCTGTCACCGACCATGGCGACTTCCTCTGGCGTGAGGCTGCAGCGGGCGCAGAAGACCATGGCCATATCCGGCGCTGGTTTTGGGCGGGCGACGCGGTCGGCGGTGAGGATGCAGTCGAATTTTTCGGCGACGTCCATTTTTTCCAGCGCGTGCATGGTGGAAGCGAAGCTGTCGGAGGTGGCGACGCCGGTGCGGATGTTTTGCGCGTGCAGGGCATCGAGCACATGCGCGAGATCGCCGGTTGGCTGGCAGACGCCGTCGCGCAGGCAGGCGATCTCAAGATAGGTTTCGGCGAGTCGGGCGAAAAGCGACTGGTCGATGACGTCGATGTTCTGCGCAGCGAGCACGTCCATGCAGGCGCGCACGACGTCGGCGTTGGTGCCGGCGACGACGGGGGATTCTGCGAGGAGCGCGTCGCCGTCGAATCCAGCGGCACATTCGAGTGCATGGCGCAGCGCCTGGTCGTTTTCGCGCTTGAGCTCGCGCAGCATGAAATCCACTGTGCGCTGCACAGGCGCGCGCCAGAAGGTAGCGAGATCGAGCAGGGTGTCGTCTTTGTCAAAAAGTACGCCGCGGATCATTTTTGCTCATCCTCGAGAAAATGCGCGTTGGTCCAGGCGATCTTGCCAGCGTAGTCGACGCATTCGATGCGCACGTAGGTTTCTGTGCCGCGCAGAGAAAATTCTACATGGCGCAGGCCGTCGCGCGTCGGCGCGATGACGGTGCCGCCAGCGTTGATGTAGCCGCCGCAGATGAAGTTGACACGCTCGCAGGCACTGCAGTCGATCCAGACGGTGTTGTTTTCTTTAATGCCCCAGTTGTAGATGGCAGGGCCGGAGGAGGAGTAGTAATTGCCAAGGAGCATGGCTTCAATGATGGTGTCGTGGGTGAGCTGGTCGGCTTTGACGCTGATCCAGCCGCCGCAGGCGTCGTCGAAAAGGCCTTCGTTGTGGTTGTCGTCTGAGGCAAAAGCGAAGAGCTGTCGGCCACTGCGCAGGATTTTGTCCCAGTAGGTGGTGTCGAAGCCGGTGTTTGATTCGTTGACGGTGCCGTAGTTGTAAATTTCTAGCGCCCAGATACCGTCGAGGTCGCAGAAATCTTCGGCATCGACGCGACTCCAGATGGGATGGTTGTAGGTCACAAGGCAGCCACGGGCGGTGAGAGTGTCGCGCACCTGTTCTGCGACGGCGAGTCCGTTCCACTGATCTTTGTAAACGGGCACTGGCAGGTATCCCTTGTGGGTGAAGTGTTCTTTGGCAGCAGCCTGCATGGCGCTGGTGCCAAGGATGCCGTGCATGTGATGGGTTTTCAGCCGCTGGCCGCTGGCGCTGTCGGTGAGGTTGGCAGAAGCTTCAAGGCCGGGCAGGATGATAAAATCGTTTGTGTTGAACTGGGCGCGGTAGTCGGTGTAGCGGTCGTGCTCGCTCAGGCAGAGAAAGTGGTAGCCCTGGCTTTTGAAGAGGGCGACGGCTTCCTCAGGGGTGAGATGACCGTCAGAATTGGTGGTGTGGCTGTGGAGGTTGCCCTTATAGAACTGCCCGTTTTCGGGAAAGATGGTGATGGTTTTAAACATTGACAGGTTCCCTTTCTACGCCGCGGATGGAGATACAGTCGTGCTCAGGGATGGAAAGCCAGACATTGGTGCCGACGTCGTGAATGTTGAAACTGCGGAAGAGGGTGTCAACATAGAAGCTGATGTCGCCGCACTGCACCGTGTAACGCAACACGTTGCCGCGAGGCACGCTCTGGGTGATGGTGCCGTGGAAGACGACGGTGTCTTTTTTGTCTGTTGGTTCATCGAGAGAGATGGAAATGGTTTCCGGACGGATGGCAACAGTGTTGCCTGCTTCGATCGGCAGGCGGGTAGCTTTGTAGAAAGTGGTGCCGTCGATCTGATTGTAGCTGCCAATGAAGCTGGCGGCGAAGGTGGAGACTGGTTTCGTATAGACGCTGACTGGGCTGCCTGCCTGTTCGATGCGGCCGGCGTGGAAAAGTTCGATAACGTCGCTCATGACCATGGCTTCGTCCTGGTCATGGGTGACGAAGACGGTAGTCAGTCCGAGCTCGAGATGAATTTCGCGGATGCGGGTTTGCAGTTCCTTGCGCAGTTTGGCGTCAATCGCGGAGAGCGGCTCGTCGAGGAGCAGCACCTTTGGCTCGGTGACGATGGAGCGTGCCAGGGCCACGCGCTGCTGCTGACCGCCGGAGAGATTGGCTGGATAGGATTTTTCCTTGCCTTTGAGATCGACGAGCGCGACGGCATCGCGCACTTTCTTTTCGATCACGTCCTGTGGCTGTTTCTGCATCTTGAGACCGAAAGCGATATTTTGTTCGACGTTCATATTTGGAAAAAGGGAATACTGCTGGAATACCATGCCGATGTTGCGCTGGCTGGCAGGCATGTGGGTGATGTCCTGCCCGTCGAGGATGATCTGGCCGCTGGTGACGGTTTCAAGCCCGGACAGGCAGCGCAGCAGAGTGGACTTGCCGCAGCCGGAAGGGCCGAGCAGTGTGACGAGCTCGCCTTTGTTGATGTCGAGATTGATTTCGTTCAGAACGGTGTTTTTGCCGAATTGTTTCACTACGTTTTTAAATTCAATATAAGCCATTAGTTACGGCCCTCCTTGGAGTCTTTTTTCTGAAGCTTGAGCATGAGACCGGTGACGAGAAAGACGACAGCGAAGATGATAACGACGATGGCGCTGGCCAGCCCGCTGGACGTGTACATGTTCTCATTAAGGTAAACAGAGACGTTTTCGTAGTTGTTGCCGGCGATGTTGTTGGCCAGTACGAAGTCGCCGAAGACGATGCTTTCAGCCAACAACGAGGAAACGAGAATACCGGAGAAGATGTTTGGCAAGATCACCTGTACGTACGCGCGGAAGCGGCCGCAGCCCAACACTTCAGCAGCCTGGATGAGGGTTTTTGCGTCGATGGCGTTGAGGCTGTTGCGCAGACCCTGATAGATGTATGGCAATACCAAAATTGAGTAGGCGCCAAAGAGCATGATCATGCGGTTGGAGAGCGGGCCATCTACGCCAGCGTAAATAGAGATGACGGAAATTGAGAGGATGACGCCCTGTAGTGCGTAAGGGATCATGCAGACGACCTGCATATACTTGCCGAGCTTGCGGTTCATAACGGTGATTGGATACATCGCCAAGAGCAGCAGAATAATTGTGATGATAACACTGACGGCACAGAGAATCAGCGTGCGGCCGATGGCCAGCCAGAAATCGCTGTCGGAGAAAAGTTCCTGATAGTTGCGCAGGGTGAAGCCGGTAGGAAGGATGCCGGTCCACTCTGTAAAGAGGGAATAGATGAAGGTGGCCACGAATGGCACCAGAAGATAGAGGGCGATGAGAATGAGCATGATTTTCGCCGCGAGGCTGGTTTTCTTCTTCATACGAGATCCCTCCCTTTGAGATTGCGTTTGGTAAAGTAGTTATTGACCAGCGTGGCTGCGACCATGAGCAGAATCAGTACCACAGCCAGCGCGCCGCCAGTGGCGCGGTCGATTTCGACGTCGCCTTTGTACTTCGATGTGATCTGCAGCGCCAGCAGTGCGTAGTTGTTGCTGACCAGAGCGTAGGCGCTGGCGTAAGCAGCGAGGGCGTTGGCAAAGAGTACAGAGAGCGTACCGAGAATGCTAGGCAGCAGATTTGGGATGGCGATACGGGCCCAGTAGTCAAAAGGGCGTGCATTCAAAAGCATCGCTGCTTGGCGCCATTCCGGACGAATTCCGGCGAAAGCAGGGATGAGCAGCAACGTGGCAAGTGGAATCTGGAAATAGATGTACATAAGCATCAGCCCATTGCCGCTGTAGAGGTCGAAGTTTGAAAGAAATGGAATGTTGTAATCTTTTGCAAGCAGAGTGAGCACACCTGTGTTGCCCATCAGTACCATGAAGGCAAACGCCAGCGGCACGCCGGAGAAGTTGGACATCATATTCAAAAGCATTGTAAACGTGCGCTGCGTGCGTGCTGAAGAATCGGTGGCAAAGCGGGCGCCGATGAAGGCGACGATGATGCCGACGATGGCAGAGATCAGACTGATCTTGATGCTGTTGATAATGGCTTGCTGATAAAGTGGGGTGGTAAAGATTTTGATGAAGTTTTCGAATCCGAAGGTCTCGCTTTCCTTGCCGATGAGACTGCTGTAGACCAGCTGAAGCAGCGGCAGCAGTTCATAGAGAATGACAACAATGGCGAAAGGAAGAAGTGCGAGGTAGCCGATGTATTTGTTTTTCATTGTATCCTCCTGAAAACAGGCACCCGTGTGAGCGGATGCCTGTGTCTTCCTGATGGTGTCTTGCGAATGAGAGACTATTGAATCATTGGGATGATGTTTTCCTGCCAGTAGGTGATGAGATCCTCAGTGACACCGGTCCATTTGTCGTAATCGATGGTCTGAACCTGATCGCCGTACTGAGATTCGTCGATCATATTGGCTTTGACATCTTCTGGGATTTCAACGTCCTCACGGATTGGAGTAGCATAGCCCTTGGCAAGGTTGATCTGTCCTTCATCGCTGAGGATGTATTCGCGGGTCAGGCAGGCTGCTGCTGGGTGAGGGGCGTTCTTGTTGATGATCGTTGCGTAAGCGGAGCGGACAGAAGCGTCCTGAGGAATGTTGACAGTGAAAGAAGCGTCTGGGTTGTTTTCAACTGCGTTGTCGCGATAGTTCAGCGCATTGTAGTCCCAAAGCAGTGCGCAGGCGATTTCGCCGCTTTCGATGCGGGCTACAGAAGTGTCACCGATATCCAGACGGCCTTCTTCAGCGAGCTGGCCGAGGAAGTCGTAGGCTGGCTGCATATCGTCGATGCTGCCGCCCATTGCATAAGCGATGGCGAGCACGGCGTGCTGAGCCTGTGCAGCGGCGGAAACGTCGCCAATCGTTACTTTGTAGTCGCCTTCGAGAATGTCAGCGAAGCTGGTTGGCGCGTCTGGCACCTGTTCGTCATTGGTGATGATGGAGATCGTGCCGTAGTAGCCGCTTACCCAGTCACCATCGTCGTCCTTGGCCCAGTCAGGAATGCTGTCCCAGTAGCTGGTCTTGTATTTGAGGGTGACGCCCTCTTCTTCAGCGACAGGCCCCCATTGCTGACCAACGTCACCAATGTCCTTGGTGCCCTTTTCGCCTTCTTCTTTAAACATGGCGATCTCTTCAGAGCTGGACATATCGAGGTCCGTATGTTCAATGCCGTAAAGATCGGTGATTTCTGTCCAGGTTTCGATCCAGTTTGCCCAGGTGTCCGGCATGCCGACAGAGGCCACTTCGCCTTCTTCCTTGGCCTGCGCTTCGAGATCCTCGAGGGACATGCTGTTGTAATCGACGGTGGTTTCTTCCGGTGCGGAAGCTTCGTCGCTCGATCCGCCGCAGCCAGCGAGGCTGACAGTGAGCGTTGCTGCCAGGAGCATCGCGGTGATCGTTTTGATACCTTTTTTCATCTTGTTCGTTGTTCTCCTTTCAAATCTGTAAGATGATGTCATGGGTATAATCATACCTGCTCCTTGTAAAATGCCCAAGCGGCCCCGTGTTAAATGTAGGAAAATGATGACGGACATACCAGCGGTGTATATTTTAACAGAAGTACCGGCGAAAATTTTTTCAAAAGAGCGCCGGCGCCGGCATTCCGTCCGGAGTGGACAGCTCCCCTTTTTGTAAAATCTTGTTGCACGCGCAACAATGCTGCTTAACATCCCGCTCTGTCGGTGCAGCGCCGCGATGCGCCTGCCTGCGCATTGGTGGAGGCTTGCAAAAATATGAAGAAATGCGAAAAACATAATGCAATCTCGACGAAAATTCGGTATACTAGTAGATAGGCTAGAAAAAACAGGGAGGTGACTTTCCTTCATTATGATAGAGATCATTGCAGACAGCACCTGCGACATGACGCAGGAAGAATTAGAACGTTATCATGTGCATCTTTTGCCGCTGCACATTCTGCTCGGTGACGACGAATATCGCGACGGTCCTGGCTTTGATATGCAGAAAATGTACGCCTGGGCAGATGCCCACCAGTCGACACCGAAAACCTCAGCGCCATCCCTCGAGGATATGATCGCGCTGCTTGAGCCGATCCTTGCGCGTGGTGGTGAGGTCATCGGTCTGCCGATCGCAGCACCGCTCTCTTCGTCGGGAAATGTGATGCGCGTCGCTGCCGAAAGTCTCGGCGCCGCCGACCGCGTCCACGTTGTCGACACAAAAACCCTTTCCTACGGCATCGGCATCATGGCCATGAAAGCATCAGAAATGGCGGACGCCGGCGCGAGCGTGGACGAGATCATTGCGACGCTTGAAAGCATGGCTGAGCGTGTACACGTCAGCTTCGTTGTCGACACGCTCACCTACCTTTATCGCGGCGGTCGCTGCAGCGGCGTTGCTGCGCTCGCTGGCAATGTGCTGCGCATCCATCCGCGCATCGCTGTCACCGACGACGGCAGTCTGGCGCCGGATCACAAATACCGCGGCAAGCTGCATCATGTCATCGACGCGTACATGGATGACATCATGCCGCATCTGGAAAACGCCGATCCTGAATACGTCGCCATCGTTTATTCCGCCGGTCTTGATCAGAAGATCCTCGATGGCGTGCGTCAGCGCGTCGAGGAGATGCATCGCTTCAAAAAGATCATCGTCGGCCAGGCTGGCGGTGTCATCACCAGCCACTGTGGCCCGGGCACATTCGGCATGGGCTATTTTGACGCCAAATGAAAAACAAACGTCTGAGCAGGAGCGCTCAGGCGTTTTTGTTTGCATAGCGCCGCGCGCTATCTTATAATAATAGCTAGAACATTTAATGAAAGAAGGCGTTCTTCATGAAATATGTCGTATTTGGCGCCGGTGGTACTGGCGGTATTCTCGGTGGCCAGCTCGCAAAGGGCGGCCAGGATGTGACGCTGATCGCTCGCGGCGCACATCTCGCAGCCATCCAGGAACAGGGCGGCCTGTTCATCGATCGTGTCTGGAATGGAACGAGCGAGACCATTCCGGTGAAAGCCTGCACCGCTGAGGAATATCAGGATACACCGGACGTTGTCCTCGTCTGCGTCAAAGGTTATTCGCTGGACAGCGTTGTGGCGTTTATCCAGCGCGTCGCCGGGCCGGAAACTGTTGTGCTGCCGATCCTCAATATCTACGGCACTGGCGGAAAAATGCAGGAGATGCTGCCGGATGTCGATGTGCTCGACGGCTGCACCTATCTGTACGCCGAGATCCAAAAGCCTGGCACCATTCTCCAGAGCGGTCCGTACTGCCGCATCGTTTTTGGTCCGCGCGATCACAATCTGGACGATCTGCGCTATCAGCAGATCAAGCGCGACTTTGACGCCAGCGGCATCGTCGGCGAGCTCACTGCGCACATTCAGCGCGACGCTTTGCAGAAATTTTCCTACGTTTCGCCAGTCGGCGCCACCGGCCTTTATTACAACGCCGTCGCTGCCGATATGCAGAAGGACGGCGAAGCGCGCGACTGCTTCATCGCCATGGTCCGCGAGATCAGCGCGCTTGCCGACGCCATGGGCTGCCCGTTTGACCACGATGTTGTGCCCGATGACCTCGCCATTCTCGACGGCATCGCGCCAACGGCGACAACGTCCATGCAGCGCGATATCGCCGACGGCCACGCTTCTGAGATCGACGGGCTGATTTACGAAGTCGTTCGTCTCGGCGAAAAATATGGCGTCGCCGTGCCAACGTACACCAAAGTAGCAGAAGAAATGAAAAAACGCGGTCTCGCCTGACCGCATCCGAGAGAGAGGAGGCGCACCATGACCCCAGAAGAGATCAATGCCCTAGTTGCCAATCAGCGCGCCTATTTTAACAGCGGCGCAACCCTCGATGTGGAAGGCCGGCTGCGCGCGCTGCGCACCCTGCGTGCCGCCATCGTTACCTACGAAGATGTGATCGCCGCCGCGCTCGAACGCGATCTCGGCAAGAGCGCCACAGAAAGCGCCATGACCGAAACCGGCATGGTCAAGAGCGCGCTGAACCACATGCTGCGGCACACCGCCCGTTACGCGCGCACCAAACACGTGCGCACGCCGCTGGCGCAGATGCCCGCCCGGAGCATGCGCAAACCGTCGCCGTTCGGCGTCGTGCTCGTCATGAGTCCGTGGAATTATCCGTTCCTGTTGACGATGGAACCGCTCATCGAGGCCATCGCCGCTGGCAACACCGTCGTCCTCAAGCCGAGCGCTTACGCGCCAAACACCAGCGCGCTGCTCGAAAAGCTTATGAACCAGTATTTCGATCCGCGTCTCGTCAGTGTCGTCACCGGCGGCCGCGAGGAAAATCAGGCGCTGCTCGATGCGGCGTTTGACCATATTTTCTTCACCGGCAGTCAGCACGTCGGCAAGGAAGTCATGCGCAAAGCCGCCAGCCATCTCACACCTGTGACCCTCGAGCTTGGCGGCAAAAGTCCGTGCATCGTTGAGCGCAGCGCCAACATTCCCCTCGCTGCTCGCCGCATCGTTTTCGGGAAATTCCTCAACTGCGGCCAGACCTGTGTGGCGCCGGATTATATTTACTGCGACGCCGCCGTTTACGACGATCTCATGCGCGCACTCGTCGCCGAGATCCGCACCCAGTTTGGCGATGCGCCGCTGGAAAATCCAAACTACGGCCACATCGTCAACCGCAAGCATTTCGACCGACTCTGCAGTCTCATCGATTCGGAAAAAATCGCTTATGGTGGTCGCACCGCACCGGACGATCTACAGATCGAACCGACCATTCTGCGTGACGTAGAATGGGGCGATGCCATCATGCAGGAGGAGATTTTCGGTCCGATTTTGCCAGTGCGGCGTTACGAGAATTTCGGTGATGCCATCGATCAGCTCAACGATATGCCGCGACCTCTGGCGCTTTATATTTTCACCGAGGATAAAGCCATCGCGCGTCAGGTGATGACCCGTCTGCAGTTCGGTGGCGGCTGCGTCAACGACACCATCATCCATCTCGCGTCCAATAATCTGCCGTTCGGCGGCGTCGGTGCCAGCGGCATGGGCGCTTATCACGGCGAGACCGGTTTCCGCACCTTTTCCCATGAGAAGAGCATTGTCGACAAGGTCACCTGGTTCGACCTGCCGGTGCGCTATCAGCCATACGACCGCGTTAAGGATCGCCTGATCCGCTTGTTCATGCGCTGAAAATAAAAAAATCGACTGTCAGCAGGCAGTCGATTTTTTGTTGGGTCAATGCTGCTCATTCGGGCAGGCGATGTCGATCATTTGCTCGATCATATGATGCAGAAGCTGTGCGCGGTCGTTGTCGGCGGCGCGGTAATACACTTCTTTTCCTTCGCGGCGGCTGGTGATGAGCTGCGCGCCTTTGAGCTGTTTGAGATGGTGGCTCACAGCCGGGCTGGACATGCCCACCATGGCAGAAAGATTGATCACACATTCTTCGCAATGGCAGAGCAGCCAGAAAATACGGATGCGGTTGCCGTCGGCCAGCTGTTTGAAGATCTCAGCGACCGTCTGAAAATCGCCGGTCTCGGGCATTTGCTCGAGGGCGCGGCTGGAAAACTGTCCGTGATCGTGGGGCAGTTTGATGTTGGTCATGAGGCATTCCTCCTATGGCCTTTATTTTAGCACATCCCTGTCTGTGGTGAAAGAGCGTTATTTTTCGCCGGGCGCGTCGTGCGTGTGGTCGAGGATGCGGATATTTTCGCCGACGTCTTTTTTCACGATCTCCTGCATGCGTTTGGCAAATGGGCAGGGATAGCCGATCGGTGTGCCTTTGGTGATGCAGGACGCGAAAACAATGGTGTCGGCGCCGAGACTGACGAGATTTCTGGCGCGCAGCACAGATTTCTTCCCGGGACAGCCGCCGCAGTCGATGAAGCCGACGATGTCGAGCGGCTCGTCGGCAGGAACGTCGGCGAAAACGCCGCTGCGTTCGCGGATGGCTTTGAAATCCAGCACGCCTGGGCAATAATCTCTGGTCTGATAGCAACGGATGATGCCAATTTTCATAAATAATTCCTCCTGATAATTTTTAATCGTCCGCCGTCCAGTGGGCGGCTTTTTCATGATAGCGCGAGAGAATGTCAGCGAGACTGATGCGCCGCATTTCGTCTTCGGCGCGCGCTTGCACCTGGTCGTAGCAATCGCGCAGCGCCAACTGGATATTCACACCGACGCCGCAGGCCGGATTGGTGTGCGTGTCCTGGTGGAGCAGCGGTTTTTCGCCTTCAACGGCGCGGTAGCAGTCGAGCAGATTGATCTCCGATGGCGGTCGCGTGAGCGCCGGGCGCGCGTGACCGCGCACGCTCGTGAGCAGCTCGCCCCGGCGCAGAAGGCCCATGAGCTGGCGTACATAGCTGGCGTTGGTGGCGATGCTTTTGGCGATGGCGTCGCTTGTGAGCGGCTGGCCATCTTCGGCGAGGGCGATAAAGCAGAGAATGTGCACAGCGTCGCTGAGCTTGGTGGGATATTTCATAGCAAGCCTCCTTTTTGACTCTGATGTTAATTTTATTATAACAACATATTGACAGAATGGCAAGAGGGATGATAGAATGATGTTGAAATAAAAATAACAACAAGAAAGGGACGATCATCCATGAGTTTCTATGAAGAGCTGGTCATTGAGACGCAGCGCAGAAATTATTCGAGATATTACAGCGTTTATGCCCGCGGCGGCACGCCGTTTCAGCTCACCGATAAACCATCGCTGCCTTACGAAGAACAGATCGCAGCGTTTGCCCGCGAGGTAGCGTCGGCAGATGCGGTTCTCGTCGGTGGCGCGTCGGGACTTTCGGCGTCAGGCGGCGGAGATTTTTACTACGCAGATACAGCCTCGTTTCGCGCGCATTTCGGCAAGTTCGCTGAGAAATATCATTTCGTCGGCGCGTTCAACGGCATGCGCGCACCATTTCAGAGCCGCGCGGAGTTTTGGGGATATCTTGCGACATTTTTACACACCACGCAGACAGCGCCGCTGCGCGCACCGTACAAGGATCTCGATGCGATTCTGGCGGGAAAAGATTTCCACATCCTCACGACGAACCAGGACACGCAGTTTGTCAAGCTTTATCCGGAAAGCAAAGTCAGTGAGATCCAGGGTGACCACCGATTTTTCCAGTGCAGCCGCTGCTGCACCGATGAAACCTGGGATGCGGTTGTGCCAGTTCGCGAAATGATCGCGTCCATGGGCGAGGGCACGGAGATCGATCCGGAATTGATCCCGCGCTGTCCGCATTGCGGCGCTGAAGCGTTTCCGTGGGTGCGCGGCTACGGGAATTTTCTTGAGGGCAGCAAGTACGAAGCAGAATATCAGAAAACGAGCGACTACATCGAAGCCCACGCCGACGAGCGGCTGCTTTTCATCGAGCTTGGCGTCGGTCGCCTGACGCCGATGTTTATCCAGGAGCCATTTTGGCAGCTCACGGCGAATCTGCCGCAGGCGCGCTACATCAGCGTCAACGATAAGTACGATTTTCTGCCCCAGGGCATCGAGGACAAGGGCATGAGCATTGTCGGCGATATTGCTGCTGTGCTCAGCGATGTGCGCGCAGAAGTTGAAGGAGGTGCGCGGCGATGAAGGCTATTTACGAACGCATCGCTACAGAGATTCGCACGGCGGAGGCGATCATCGTCGGTGCGAGCAATGGGCTGTCGATCACAGAGGGCTTTCATCTTTTTGCGGACAATCTGTGGTTTCAGACAAATTTTGACGATTTTCGCGCGCGCTACGGCTGGCGACGCATTCTCGACGGGATGTTCCATTCTTTTGCGACGGAAGAAGAAAAATGGGGATTCTGGAGCCGACTGGCCTATCTGGCCAGCTATCAGAAACCGGTGAGTAATGTGATGCGCCAGCTGCGCGCGCTCACAGCCGACAAACCAACCTTTGTGCTGACGTCCAACGGCGAGGATCATTTTGTGCCGGCAGGATTTGCTGCAGAAAACGTGTTTGAAATGGAAGGAACGTTCACCCACAATCGCTGTGCTCGCGGCTGCTCGGAGGATGTTTGGTCCAATCGTGAGGAAGTGCTGCGGCTGGCGGCGGCTGAGCGCGATGGGCGCGTGCCGACGGAATTGCTGCCGCGCTGTCCGCATTGCGGTGGACCGGCGGAAGTGGATATGGCGTCGGGTCAGGACTATTTCCGCTCGCGCCGCTGGCAGGAAAAAGCGCAGGCTTTCGAGCGCTTTGTGCAGGATGCCCAGGGAAAGCGGCTGCTCGTTCTCGAACTCGGCATTGGCTGGCGCAATCAGCTGATCAAAGCGCCATTGATGCGACTTGTGGAAGCGACGCCAAACGCGCGCTACGTAACCTTCAACAAGGGCGAGATCTATATCCCAGACACCATCGCAGAAAAATCCATCGGCGTCGACGGCGATCTTGGCGAAGCGATCGCAGGCGTTTACGAGTGCTGGCGCGCGTAAGTGTCGCGGGGACAACAGTTTTCGTCGGAAAATATGCGGCGGTGAAGATTTTTGCACAAAAGCTATTGACGAAGCTGGAAAAAAGGCGTATGATAGAACCATCAAATAAAAGATTGTTTAATCGTTAATTCGTAGCGATTGAAAGGAGTCTATTATAATGAAGAAAACGTACAAAATTGATGTGGACTGCGCCAACTGCGCGAACAAAATGGAAGATGCAGCCAAGAAAACACCGGGCGTGAAGGATGCGACGGTCAATTTCATGACGCTGAAGATGATCGTGGAATTTGACGAAGGCGTAGATCCAAAAGAAATTATGCCTGTTGTGCGCGAAAACTGCAAAAAAGTGGAAGACGCCTGCGAAGTTTTCCTGAAATAAAGCAGAGCACCTCGCGGCGCGGCTGTGAGGTGCTTTTTCTTTGGCAAACGATTAAAAATATGTTTAATCGAAAAGAGGAGAGAAAGGATGAATAAAAAACAGAAAAAAATGCTGGCCCGCATCATCGTGGCTTTTGTGCTGCTTGTCGCCTTGCACTTTGTGCCGGTGGAGGGCGCGCTGCGGTTCTGCTGCTACATGGTGCCGTATCTCATTGTCGGCTATGATATTTTGCTGAAAGCGGCGAAAGGGATCAAAAATCGCCAGATGTTTGACGAATGTTTTCTCATGGCGGTGGCGACGGTCGGCGCTGTGGCGCTGGCGCTATATTCTGGCAGCGGTGATTACACAGAAGCAGTCGCTGTTATGCTGTTCTACCAAATCGGCGAGCTCTTCCAGAGCGTTGCCGTCGGCAAGAGCCGCAGAAATATTTCTGAGCTCATGGACATCAGCCCAGACTATGCCAACATCGAGGTGGATGGTCAGCTGGAACAGGTCGATCCGGATGAGGTGGAAATCGGTAGCATCATCATTGTGCAGCCAGGCGAAAAAGTGCCGATCGACGGTGTTGTCCTCGAGGGCGCATCGAGCCTGGATACGAGCGCGCTCACTGGCGAGAGTGTGCCGCGGGACATCGCCCAGGGTGAGGAGGTCATCAGCGGCTGCATCAATATGACGGGCGTGCTGAAGATCCGCACGACGAAGGAATTTGGCGAATCGACGGTGTCGAAGATCCTCGAGCTTGTGGAAAACGCCAGCTCGCGCAAATCCAAATCGGAGAATTTCATTTCCAAATTCGCCCGCGTCTACACGCCAGCGGTCTGCTATGCGGCGCTCGCGCTGGCGTTTCTGCCGCCGTTTGTGCGCATGCTGGCGCTGGGCGTGGATGCAGATTGGGGCACGTGGATCTATCGCGCGCTTACATTCCTCGTCATCAGCTGTCCATGCGCGCTGGTGATCTCGATCCCGCTGAGCTTTTTCGCCGGGATCGGCGGTGCCAGCAATGCGGGCGTGCTCGTCAAGGGCTCGAATTATCTCGAGACGCTGTCACAGGTACGCACCGTTGTGTTTGACAAAACCGGCACGCTGACGCGCGGCGTTTTCGAGGTGGTCGATATCCATCACAGCGAAATGGAGCGGGAAAAGCTGCTCGATCTCGCGGCGCATGCTGAGAGCGCGTCCTCTCATCCGATCGCTGGCAGCTTGCAACGCGCTTACGGGAAATCCATCGACCGCAGTCGCGTCACGAATATTCAGGAGATCAGCGGCGGCGGGGTGATCGCGCATGTGGACGGAGTGCCTGTCGCTTGCGGGAACGATAAGCTCATGGCAAAGGTTGGCGTAGAAGCTGTGGAATGTCACAGCATTGGCACGATCGTGCATGTCGCTGTGAATGGCGAATACGCCGGACACATCGTCGTCGCTGATGTGGAAAAACCGCACGCAAAAGAAGCGATCGCTGCGCTGAAACGCGCCGGCGTGACGCGAACAGTCATGCTCACCGGCGACCGCCAGGGCGTTGCGCAGAAAGTTGCCGCCGATCTCGGCGTCGATGAGGTACACGCAGAACTTTTGCCAGCGGATAAAGTCGACCAGGTCGAGGCGCTGCTCGCTGCGAAATCTGAGAAAGAAAAGCTCGCCTTCGTTGGCGATGGCATCAATGACGCGCCGGTGCTACGCCGCGCAGACGTCGGCATCGCCATGGGTGCGATGGGCTCGGATGCAGCGATCGAAGCGGCGGATATCGTGCTCATGGACGACGATCCGCTGAAGATCGCCAAGGCCATCAAAATCAGCCGCAAAACCCTGCGCATCGTTTATCAGAACATCGTTTTCGCCATCGGCATCAAGGGCATCTGTCTCGTGCTCGGCGCCGTCGGCCTCGCGAATATGTGGCTGGCGATCTTCGCCGATGTCGGCGTCATGGTCATCGCCGTGATCAATGCGATCCGCGCGCTGTTTGTGAAAAATCTCTAACCTCTATCATATTTCGCAACGCAGCGACCGTTCGCCGACAGAGATCTGTTGGTGAGCGGTCGCTGTGTTTGCGCAGAGCATAAATAGCGTCAAACTACTATTATTAGCAGGAGTTTTGGTGTATAATAGAAATACTTACAATCAGAGGAGGTCATCATTATGAAGATTGGAATCATCCGTTGCCGCATGACCGAGGATTATTGCCCAGGAACCTCGGATTTCAAAGCGATCCGTGAGCGCAGCGGCGTGTTCGCCGATGTGCCAGCTGACGAACCGATCGAGCTCGTTGGCTTCAACAACTGCGGCGGCTGCCCAGGGAAAAAAGCTGTGCTCCGCGCACGCGAGCTGGTGAAACGCGGCGCCGACACGATCGTTTTTGCTTCCTGCATCCAGAAGGGAAATCCGATCGGCTATCCGTGCCCATTCGCGAAAAAAATGAAGGACATCATCGCCGCCGATCAGAAGGACGCCGTACAGTTTTTGGATTGGACGCACTAATTTTAGGTAGAAGGTAGGAGGTAGCCTGCTGCGCAGGGCCGGATCGCTTTGCTTCCGGCAGGTAGGAGGTTTTCTGGAGAGAATTGAAAAGCAGCAGCTTTGCGCATTACGTTCAACGTATACGCAAGACTGCTGCTTTTTGTTTTACGAAACCTCCTACTTCCTACCTGCCAGCAAGTGAAACGCGCTGGCCCCGAAGGGCTACCTCCTACCTTATAATTTCTTCTCAAAGAAAATATGTCCATCCGCCTGCACAACGCCGCTGACTTTGATCGACGCGACGCCGACGCGCTCAAAGCCGAGATGCTTGAACATCAGCACAGCCGGCAGATTCTGGCTGCCGCATTCGCTGCGCAGCACCGTGCAGCCGTTTTCGCGGCCCCAGTCTTCCGCGAACGCGATAAATTCGCGGGCGAGCCCTTTGCGATAGTGGCGCGGACGGGTGTTGACCATGTGGATCACAGCAGCGCCATCCGCCGGCACTTTCGTCAGCCAGTCGATGTTGTCGAATTCCGGTGGCTGCTGGTTGTCGAGAACGATCATCGCGGTGATCTCGCCGTCGTCCTCCCGCACATAGAGCACGCCGTTTTTGACAGCGTTCGTCAATCCCTCGGTGCTTGGGAAGATCCCGCGTTGGTTGATCGTATAGGTTTCGTACTTTTTCTGATACTGAAAATGCTCGTCGAACAGCGATTCAATCTGTGGCATATCGTCGAGTGTGCCCTTTCTGATCATAATGAATACCCCCAATTTTTTATGCTATCTATCATTTTATCATATGTAACCGATAAATAACAGGGCTCCACGAAAAAAGACACGCCAAATTGCGGCGTGTCGATTTTTTACAGTGTTTTCAGCGCGAGACGGAAGTGCAGCGTCAGATGTTCGCCGTTCTGTTCGGCGCTGGCTGTGAGGGTTCCCTGCATTTCTTCGGCGAGGGCGCGGGCGACGGTGAGTCCAAGGCCGGTGCTGCCTTGGTGGCGCGAATCGTCTGGCGTGTAAAAACGCTCGAAGAGCCGCGGCACGTCATCCAGCGCTAGGGTGTTGCTGTCGTTCGTGAAGCAGAGGATGAGACCTTCGTCTGTTGCTTCTGCGCTGAGGGCGAGCTTGCTTGCGGCGTAGCGGCTGGCGTTTTGCAGGAGATTTTGAAACACACGGGCGAGCGCTGCTTCGTCGCCGAGCACCCAGAGCGGATGCTCCGGCAGCGCCACGTCGACGGCGAGATCGCGCTCTGCCAAAAGCTGGTAATTCCCGACGAGGGCTTCGCGCAGAATGCGTCCGGCGTCAACGCGCGACAGCGAGAGATGCATATCGTCGGCGGCCAGGCGCGAATAATCGTAGAACTGGCCGACAAGGTTTTTCATTGTTTCTGCTTTCTGCTCAAGAATGGCCATTGTTTCCGCAAGCTCTGGATCGTGCGCGATGGCAGCACCATGGTTTTGCTTGAACAGCTTGAGCTGGCCGAGGATGACCGTCAGTGGCGTGCGCAGATCGTGGCTGATCGCTTCGATCTGTCGCTGAAACGCGCGCTCGCGCTTGGCGTAGCTCTGGCGCTCGCGCTGAATGTCCGCAAGCAGCGCGTTGAAGTCGTCCAGGAGCGCGGAGAGCTCTGCGTCTGGCAGCGGCAGATGGAGCATCTGATTTTGGCTCAGATCCTGACGCACGAGGGCGAGCTCGGCGCGCGTCTGGCGCAGCGCATTTCTGAGCGTGAACCAGCGGTAGGCGAAATAACCGCCTGCCGCTGCGAGGATGAGAATGATGATGGTGGATAGCATGGCGCTCCCCTCCCGATGGATGGTTTAGAGATCTTGCTTCCGTAATGATACCACGCCAAGCAGGCCGAAGACAAGGATGCCGACCACGCCGCTCGTGAGCGCTTTTTCGAGAATGTCCGGCTGTTCCCACCAGCGGATGATGCTGTCGGAGGTGAAGAAATTGCTTGGCAGCCAGCTGGCGATGTGCGCGAAGATCTCAAACTTTGCGCCAAGGATTCTGCAGATCGTCGGGAAAAAATTCCAGACGGCGATACAGGCGACGACAGCTGTCATCTCGCGTTGGAAGATGGCGATGAAAAATACTGTAGAAACAAGCCCGGCGATGGCCAGGAGATAGACGTAGGCGGTCGAAGAGAGAAAATCGCCGATCGTCCAGATCTCGGTGCGCGAAAGCAGAAGCTCAGCGCTGGCGAGCCAGACAGCGAGCACGACGGCCATGATTGCCGTGGCGGCGAGCAGCGCTGAGATGCACTGGCCGATGAAGATCTGTGGGCGCGTGAGTCCGAAGGCGACGGTGTTTTTGAGATTGCCGTTTTTGCGACGGCTTTCGTAGAGCGTGAAGGCGACGACGGCGCCCATAATCACGTAGAGGAACGGCTCAGAAATATTCAGCGCGTAGCTGAAGGATGTGTGGCCGTAATAATTTACGCCGCCGCCCCAGAAATGGAGCACGAGATTGATGACGAGAATGCCGGCTGAGAGGATCGCAGCGGTCACATAAGCGGCGCGGGTATGGGTGATGCGGTAAAGTTCGGAGCGGATGTAGTTGAGCATGGGGAAAAGCTCCTTTCGGCGGTTATTGACTCACCAGAAAAAAGGCAAAGGTGAGCACGTAGAGACTGAAGGTCAGATAGAGACTTTTTCTGTGGTGGCGGATGCCGTTGATCCCTTCGGCAAAGAGGGCGCGAAGCGCAAGCAGAAGCGTCAACGCCAGAAAAAATATTGAGAGAATGATGGAAACCTGAGCAAGCATGGCAGCGTCCTTCAGAGATCGCGTCGGCGCAGAGTGATCCAGCCGAGCACGCTGAAGAGGGCAGTGCCGACAGCGCCGCTGACGAGACATTTGCGCAGGCCTTCCGCCGAATACCAGGGCAGGCTGATGCCAGGGTCGGCGACATTGACGCTCCAGGTGCCGCCGAGGGCTTCGCCGCTGGCGACAGTGGTTGTGGTGGTCGTTGTTGGGATTTCCTGCAGGAAGCGGTAAGGCATCCAGTTCGCGATTTCAGCGAGCAGATCGAAGCGCATGCCGAGGGTGTTCAGCACTGTCGGCAGGATGCACCAGATGGCTGCCCAGGCGAGAGCGGTGAAAATGTCGCGTTCGATCAGCTCCATGAACAGCACGATGGTGATGGCATTGGCGCAGGCAATGAGATAGAGCACCGGCACCGACAGGAGCACATCCTTGATTGCCGGCCAGTCGCTGTGAGTGAGCAAGAGCTCGGCAGAGCCGATCCAGACAGCGAGCAGCACGGCGAGCACGAGGGTGGAGAGAAGGATGCTGATGATACATTTTCCGGCGAAGATCTGCACGCGGCTCACGCCAAAAGCGATGGTGTTTTTCAGATCGCCGTACTTGCGGGCGTTCGTGTAGAGCAGGCCGGGGATGATCGCGCCCATGATCATGAAGAACAGCGCCGAGGACAGCCAGGCACCGTAGGAGATGCCGGTGAGGCCGTTGTCGGTGCCGTAGGCTTCCCAGTCGAAAAAGGCGAGAAAGCAGTTGAACGCGATCGGTGCAGCGCAGAGGACGAGCGTTGTGACGTAGAGCCCCGGGCGGCGGAAAAGGCGATACAATTCAGCGCGGATATAATTTAACATGAGGATCCCTTCCTTCTTGTGTGACGGTGGCGCAGGCTCAGTTGGCGGGTGGTGTCGGTTTTCATTGCGCACCTGCTTCCTGGCGCAGTGCCATGTAATAATCCTCCAGCGAGCCCTGGACGGTCTGCATGCCGAGGATGGTGATGCCATTTTCCGTGGCGAGCTTGCTGTAGAAAGCGGCTGGTCGGCGCGGCGCGAAAATGCGGAGCACGCCGTCTGGCATGACCTGCAGCTGTTCGTCCGGGCAGGTGCGCGCGAAGAGCGCTGCGTATGCGTCGGTGTCGCTCACTGTTAGCGCGATGTAGTCGGCGCACTGGTCGTGCAGGCTTTCGGCGCTGATCTCGCGGACGAGTTTCCCGCGGGCGAGAAAGCCGTAGTGGGTGGCGATGTGTTCGAGCTCAGCGAGAATGTGGCTCGAAAGCACGATCGTCATGTTTTCTTCCTCGTTGAGATTTTGCAGAAGCGTGCGCACTTCGATGATGCCCGCTGGATCCAGCCCGTTGATCGGCTCGTCCAGGATGAGCAGCTGTGGCTTGGCGAGCATCGCGATCGCCAGTCCCAGTCGCTGGCGCTGGCCCATCGACAGACTGCCGCATTTCGCCCGGCGTTTTTCAGCCAGGCCGACGAGGGCGAGCATTTCGTCGGCGCGATGTTTGTCGGAAATGCCGCGCTGGATGCTGTAGTAGCGCAGCGTCTGGGCGACGGTCATATTTGGAAAACAGCCAGTGTCTTCGATGAGACAGCCGATGTGTTTGCGCGCCAGTCGCAGATCGCGCTCGCTCGTCTGTCCGAGCAGACGGATCTCGCCTGAGGTCGCAAAGCTCTGACCCGCGAGGATTTTGAGCAGCGTCGATTTTCCTGCGCCGTTGTCGCCGACGAGGCCGTAGATCGCGCCCTTTGGTACATGGACGTTGACGTTGTCCAACGCGCGCAGCTTGCTGTAATGCTTCGAGAGATGGGTGGTTTCGATGACGTTGGTGTTCATATCGTTTCCCTCCAAAATAAAATACGTTTGTCCGGGTCATTCATTCCTTAGTGACAAACGTATTGTACGATATGGGTTATAAAGAAGTCATAAAGACGGCATAAAGAAGTCCTAAATTTGCTAAAAAAGTTGTAAAGATTGCTGGAAAAAGGAGAATGTGATATTATTTAATCGGTGCTTGCCACGACGGTAGGCGGTTCCTTGGTTTCGATCTCCTCGAAAGCGGGGTGGTGCATATGGATATTCAGGTTCTTATTGAGTTTGCGTCATTATTGATTGCAGCCGTAGGACTCGGTATTTATATAGAACGTAAAAAATAGCCGCCCCCCGACCAAGGATTGCGGCTATTAAACCAAAATATCCGAGGATACCGTCTACCGGCGGCACCATCTTTGTCTTTATTGTAGCATTGCATTCAGAAAAATACAATACCATGCAGCTGCCGGGGCTGCATTTTTTATTGCAGCTTAAAGCCGATGCCGTAGACGGTCTGGATATAGTCGGCGTCAGGATCGATGGCCTTGAGCTTTTTGCGGATGTTGGAAACGTGGACGTTGACGGTGTTGTTCTCGCCGTAGTAGCCGCCGTGCCAAACCTGCTCGTAGAGGCTTTCGCGGGTGTAGACTTTTTCCGGCTGGCGCATCAACAGCTCGAGGATGTCGAACTCGTGCGCCGTCAGCGCCAGCTCCTGACCGGCGAGCGTCGCTTTGCGTAAGCTGGGCGAAAGGGTGAGGGCGCGATGAGTGAGCGGCTTATCGCTCGTGGCTTCTTTGCCGACGCGGCGCAGCGCCGCTTCGATGCGCGCCAGCACCTCCTCTGGTTCGAAGGGCTTGGTGATGTAGTCGTCGGCGCCGAGCTTGAGCAGCCCGACCTTGTCGCCGACGGCGGTTTTCGCCGAGAGAATGATCACCGGCGCGTCGCAGCTGAGTTCGCCGCGCAGTTTTTCCAGCAGCGCTTCGCCGCTCATTCCCGGCAGCATCAGATCCAGCAGGATCAGATCCGGCGATTCGTGCTCCAGTCGCAGCGCAGCTTCGCTGCCGGAATAGACCTGCGCCACCTGATAATCGGCCTGACGCAGCATTTTTGCGAGCAGATTGTTGATGTCGGCATCGTCCTCAACGACGAGAATCGTGTACAGCATGGAAAGCCCTCCTTTTTCATCTGGCTACATTATAAATCCTCGCGCAGGAGATGACAACTGACAGCTGAGAGGGTAAAATGAGAGTAGCATTCAACAAGGAGGACATTCCAATGAAGATGACGATCGGACACTTTCTCTTTCGGCGTCTGCGCGAGATCGGCGTGAGCCATATTTTCGGCGTGCCGGGAGATTTTAATCTGCAGCTTCTGGAGCAGCTCAGCGAGATCGATGGGATTGATTTTGTCGGCACCTGCAACGAGCTCAATGCGTCCTACGCCGCCGACGGCTACGCGCGCGCCAATGGCATTGGCGCTATGCTGACGACGTACGGCGTCGGCGATCTCAGCGCGATCTGCGGGCTGGCCGGCGCTTGCGCGGAGCATGTGCCGGTGGTGCTGATCAGCGGCACGCCGCCACTTTACGCCATGGAAAGTCGTCTGCGCGTGCACCATTCTCTGGCGGAAGGAAATTTCGACAACATCAACAACTGCCTCAAGCAATTCACCGCGAACACTGTGCGCTTGACGCCGATGAACGTCGCCGACGAGCTCGACCGTGTGCTCACAAGCTGCTGGCGCGATAAATTGCCAGTGACGATCCAGGTGCCATCGAATATTTCCTATCTCGAAGTGGAAGTGCCAGACGCGCCGCTCGTGCTCAGCATGCCGCCGAGCGACAGCGAGCGACTCGCCAGCGCCGTGGCGCGCATCAAGACCCTCATCGAGCGTGCGCAGCATCCGCTTCTGCTGATCGACGCCGATGCCGATCGCTGCGGACTGGCCGACGATCTCTATGCCCTCGCCGTAAAACGGCGCATTCCCTACGTCGCTTTTCGCACTGGCAAGGGCATCCTGCCAGAATCGGATCCTCTCTATCTCGGCATGTACAACGGCAAAGCCTCCGCACCGGAAGTGGCCGCTGCGCTCTGGCGCTCCGATTGCCTCATCGCCACAGCGCCATGCTTTGTCGAATCAAGCCCCATGGCAGCGCCGGGAAACAATCCTGTCTCCGCGCAGATCTACATTCGCGATGTCAACGTCACCATCGAGGGCGACGTTTACGAAGGCGTCGCTGCGCGTGAGCTCGTGGAGCAGATGAATCAGACGCTCGCACCGCGCACAGACGCTGCGCCAATCCTGCACGAAGCTGCGCCGCAGCGCGTCACGCCAAGCGCCGACGCACCACTCACGCAAGGCTATTTCTGGCGGCGCATGGCAGGATTTTTCCGCGAAAACGATCTCGTCTGCGTGGAAAATGGCACCTCCCTCACAGCGCTGCTGGAAAATCGCTTTCCCCGCGGCACGCGTTACATCGCGCAGCCAATTTGGGGCTCCATCGGCTATTCGCTGCCAGCGCTGCTCGGCGCCATGACCGCCGAGCCGGAGCGTCGCGCTCTGCTTTTCATCGGCGACGGATCCTTTCAGCTCACCGCCCAGGAATTATCGACCATCCTCGTTCGTGGATTGCGCCCCATCGTTTTTCTTCTGAACAATCGCGGCTATACCATCGAGCGTTATATCCTTGGCATGGATGCCAATTACAACGACGTCGCGCCGTGGCGCTACCACGCGCTGCCGCAGATCCTTGCGCCTGGTCAGGATGTTTACAGCGTTGAAGTGCGCACAGAGGAAGAACTCGAGACCGCGCTCGCAGCAGCAGAAAAAGGTGAGCGCGCCGCCTTTATCGAGCTCCACCTTGATCCAGCCGACGCGCCCGACGCCATGAAACATTTCGGCGCTATGACCGCAGAGCTCGATTACGGACCACGCGGACCACAGCGCTAGAAGGATGGAGCGTTGTTCAGGCTTTCCTGTCCGAATTTATCATAAAAAGGAGAATTGAATGAGAATCATCGCAGGAGAACGTCGGGGCGCCAAGCTCGAAGCCGTCCCCGGCATGAATACCAGACCAACCGCCGATCGCGTCAAAGAAGGGCTCTTTAATATCATCCAGATGGAGATTGCAAGCGACACACGCGTGCTCGATGTGTTCGCCGGCACCGGCGCTCTCGGCCTTGAGGCGCTCAGCCGCGGCGCAAAGGAGGCCGTTTTCATCGAGCAAGCGCCGCAGGCGCTCGCCGTGCTCAAGCGCAACATCGCCAAATGTCGCTACGAAGATCGCGCGCGAGTGCTCAAGGGCGACGCGCTGAGCCTTTTGGCCACACTCCAGGGTCAGCAGTTTGATCTCATCCTGCTCGACCCACCCTATCAAAAAAATTTATACGCACCGGTCCTTTTTTCCGTTTTGAAATACCATTTGCTAAGCGATTATGGTATACTAGTATCAGAACACTCGAAAACTGTCCCCTTTTCCTGGGACGATGAACGATTGAACTTGTATAAATCGAGATCCTACGGAGAAACCGTCCTGAACTTTTTTCAGGCACAATGACAAGCTGGAGGGAAACGACATGGAAATTTTGGATTTAATCGACAAACTCGCCTTCATGGCAGAAAACGCAAAGCAGCCACTGCTCAATAAAGACCAGATCATCCTCGACGAAGGAGAAGTCTACGAACTCATCGATTCGCTGCGCGCGAGCATTCCAACTGCGATTCAGGATGCACAGTGGATCAAGAAAGACGAAGAGCGCATCATCGCTGCTGCTCAGGAAGAACACGACAAGATCATCCAGGCAGCCAAGGATCATGCCGATCTGCTCGTCAGCGAAGACGAAGTTGTCCGCCGCGCCAACGCCGAAGCGGAAAACATCGTTGCGCACGCAGAAGCTCAGGCGCATGAGATCATCGAAGGCGCATTCATCTACGCCCATGATCTGATGGACAAGCTGGAAAATCAGCTCACCGTTTATTACGAAGTGGTCCAGGAAGGACGTGCCGACATCCAGAAGTCCCTCGACTCCATGCAGCAGAACAAACCGGCCGCTTCCAACCTCGAAGTCCACACCGAAGAGTAACAAGCAGCGCGTTTTCTCCAGGATCCGCACCATGCAATCAACACCAGCGCGATTTTCGTCGCGGTGGTGTTTTTTTGACGAGCTTAAAGAGGTGTATGTAAAATGAAAAAGATTCTTTTTGTCTGCCACGGCAATATAGCAAAAAGATTCTGAAGTCCGCTTGTATCAAGGAATTGAGCGATGAATAAAGTGAATATACACCACATTTACACCAGTTTTTGAAATATAGGAAGAAATTATTGAAAGAGCCTTGATGTGATTGCGTGAAAAATAATAACGCAGGAAGTATGATTTGAGAATACGAGAATTAATATGCAGCACCGTGAATATGCGTTGTAGCGTTAAAACCTGTGAAAAGATAAAATGGTTGCTAAAAAATAGCATCTAATCAGAAGTGTATGATAGGTTTTCGAAGAGGAGTAAATCATGATAGAATGGATTAATAAGAAGAACGGGGGTGTACCATGGCTGAATTGGAAAAAGAGAACGGACAATTAGAAAATGTCGATAGATCTGTACAGATAGAAGATGTTTACAGGCAAGTGCGCGGTTACGTTGTTCATGCACAGCAGAAGGTTTATAAAGCTGTCAATAGCGCGATGGTCGAAGCGTATTGGCAGATCGGCAAGGCTGTCCATGAAGCATGTGGTGAAAATGACCGTGCAGCCTATGGCAAGCAAGTTTTGAAAATTCTTTCGGAACGGTTGACGGCTGAATTTGGAAGAGGATTTAGCATCTCAGCTTTACGTACGATGAGGCAATTTTACTATACATTCCCAATTCAACACACACTGTGTGTTGAATTGGTCGCATTATCGGTTGCTCATGCGCGTACAGGATGAAAAAGCACGGAACTTCTACACCGAAGAAGCCGTAAAGTCAGGTTGGAGCGTGCGCCAATTGCAGCGTTAGATCAACACAATGTACTATCAGCGGATGCTCGCCAGTCAGGATAAGCAGAGCGTCGCCGCAGAGATCGAGACGACCGTGCCAAAACCAGAGTATGAAAAGATCGTCAAAGACCCCTACGTGCTGGAATTCCTCGATCTGCCCAAGAATGAGCATTTCTATGAATCCGACATTGAGCAGGCGCTCATCGATCATCTGCAGAAGTTTTTGCTTGAACTTGGCAGAGGTTTTTCTTTCGTCGCCCGTCAGAAACATTTCAACGTCGAAGGCCGCCATTTCTACATCGACCTCGTGTTTTACAACTACATTCTGAAATGTTTCGTCTTGATCGATCTCAAAACAGAAGATCTCACCCATCAGGACATCGGCCAGATGCAGATGTATGTCAACTACTACACCCGTGAGCAGATGAACGAAGGTGACAATCCACCGATCGGCATCCTGCTCTGTGCCGACAAGAGCGACATGCTCGTACGTTACACCCTGCCGGAAGGCAACACACAGATCTACGCTTCGAAGTATATGGCCTACATGCCATCCGAGGAAGAATTGAAGCGGGAATTGAATCTGGACGATTTTCAAAAATTGAATGAATAGTATCTTTGGCATCCTCAATCTGCTCAGTAAAATGAAGTGGGCTAAGGGCTAAATGACTAAGCGCGCGTAAAATCAGTCGTAAAACAATACGATAGATTTTGCGCGCGTTTTTACATTACAATCGATGATCGTAATGCTAATGAGAGAGGAAACGCGCATCCAATGAAAACCTGAATCCAGGCACGCCAAAGATGTTTGTCGGATCTCCTATTATTCCGATAGGCGCTTTGCACTGTTCCGAAATCCTTGCTATTGTTCCGCTTGTGGGGTATAGTATGAGTGAAGCGAGGTGAGATGTGAATGTATATGTCCGTGAAGCAAGCCGCAGAGAAATGGGGGGTTTCTGATCGACGAGTGCGCACCTTGTGCGCTGAAGGAAAAATTCCTGGGGTCATCCGCGATGGCCGCGCTTGGAAGATTCCTGAAAATGCGGAGAAACCTGAGGATGGTCGCTACAAATCGGCGGAAAGCCTTCTGGAAATGATTGACCGCAAGAAAGCAGAACTGGACACCAGGCGGCCATTGACGGAAGGCGAAGTAGAGCGCCTTACAGAAGAATTTGTGGTAGAGTATACGTATAACTCCAATGCGATTGAAGGCAACACGCTGACATTGCGGGAGACAGATCTCGTTCTGCGAGGGCTTACGATTGATCAAAAACCACTCAAGGACCATATGGAGGCAGTTGGTCATAAAGATGCTTTTTATTTTGTACAGGATCTGGTAAAAGAGCAGGAGCCGCTGTCAGAAAGCGTGATAAAACAGATCCATTATTTAGTGTTGGCAGATAAAAAAGAAGACCGCGGCGTTTACAGACGGGTTCCCGTGAGAATCATGGGCGCAAAACACGAGCCAGTACAGCCCTATCTTATTCAACCGAAGATGGAGCGATTGTTAGAAGATTACAGAAACAACACCGAGCATATCATTACCAAACTTGCACGGTTTCACATCGAATTTGAAGGCATTCATCCGTTTATAGATGGGAATGGTCGAACAGGGCGATTGCTTGTTAATTTGGAATTGATGAAAGCAGGCTACCCACCAATCGATATTAAATTCAAAGATCGGGTCGCCTATTATAATGCGTTCGATGATTACTACGAGAAACATCGTTTAGATGTTATGGAAAAACTATTCGCAGAGTATCTGAATGAACGACTAGAAAGTTATTTGATGATGCTAAAAGAATAAGAAATCCCAGCCGAAGGCTGGAAAATTTGAAGGGATATGCTCTATACATGCGAGCATATCCCTTCTTTCTATTTACGTGAGTGCTAGCGGCTTGTTGTTGTCCTTCTGATTGCGCTTTACCTTAATTGTTGTGTACATCATGCGAATGTCGCCCATGCTGTATTCACCACCGCCCCAACGCCGATACCCTTCCGGGGATCTGTACCAGCAGCTTTTCTTTCTGTGCCACTTGAAGCCCAGCTCTTTAAGCCGCTCCTTATGGGGCTTCGTGTTGCCGAATACCCACACAAAGCACCCTATGATTTCGATCTCAATCCCGTCCAATTTCAACAGCTCAGCAATCAACCACTGAAATTCTTCCGGCGTCTCTTGCGTCTCCTTCTCATACATTTCCCCATCCTTATTAACGTGTACATTTTTCACTCGCTCGAAAAGCGTTTCATACTCAGCATTAAGAATCTTCATCTCTTCATCCGATCCGTCTACATCCGGATGCAATTTCAAGCACAGTCGATGATAGTCTTTCTTCAATTCTTCCAATGTTTTAATATTTTCGTTGAGATATTTCATATAAACTGTCCTTTCTGAAAATCAAAAAATCGTTTTTGAAAGCTCTTGAGCTTGAGTGGGGAAAATAAAATTTCCGCCATCTGGTGGTGTTGCGCGATCCTCCTTTCCAGCTCGTCATCGTTTTTGATGAGTCTTTCGCTTGTTGTGGGTTTGAGGTCGTTACAGCAAAAAAGCCAAGGTTCTGACAAGGGACAAGGCACGAGCCGCCGTAGGGCAGCCCCTGTAGGTTCTTGGTTGTTTTGCTTAACTCAGACCGAATGACCACTAAGTGAAAGACGCAGGAACGAATGAGCGAAGGAGAAGCGGCAGCAACACCAAAAAGATGGCGGAACACGGAAAAAGCAAGTGACCAACCGGACACCTGCTGACGACATAAAAGATGGTTCGATGAATTTAAAGAAAGAATTATGATATTATTGAACTTATATTGCTAGCGCATCTTTGTTATGATAGAATTTATATATAACTATTTTATGCTTAATAATAAAGGAGATGATGATTATGGGAGATCTGGTAGATAAATATATTTTGCTTGCAGCTTCTGCGAATGCACCGAAAGAAACAGGCGTACATAGTATGTACAATGTTGTCAGCTTGAGTTTGCTTGTGGAGCGAGATACGCATTGTATTTATAAAGCAAAGGTCAACATGCCGTCGGAACTGACGCAAGCGTATTTCGCCGATCTACTGGAAGGATTCTGCGTGCTCGATGCGCCAGACGCCCTTTACCAGGAGATTCGCAAGAATGTGTTGATTCCGTCAGCGGGTGCTGTGATCCAGGCGCTAAAGATGGCGTTTCAGCGCTATCGCGATAAGATTGAAGAAAAAAATGAATGATCTTTGTAAATTTGTGCTTGACATATAAATATGATTGTGGTTTACTATAAGTGTAAAAAGATTATAGGAATATAAATCGTGGCGAAAGTTGCGATTGGAAACTTTTCATTGTTAAATACGATCATGCGTGACCCGTGTGGTTTTTCCCTTTAACAGTTTGAGAAAGTTAGGACCAAAATAATCGCGGAGAGAGGATCTCCATGCGATTGTTTTGGTCCTTTTTCTGTTTCCCTATAATTGAAAGCTATTCTATATTTTTTAGGAGGAATTCAAAATGGGATGCTGTGAAGTATTAAGTCCACAAGAAGAACGTATTATCTACCACAAAATTGCCAATCCAAGAAAGAGAACCAATGCTTTGCTGAAAGGCTTTCGCGATCTGAAGCCACGCATCGACCCTCAGCGTGCGGTGCTCTTCACCGAAGGAATGGCCGCTCATGAAGAACTGCCACTGAACTTGCGCTGGGCGAAAGCTTTTAAGCACGTTTGCGAAAACATCAGCGTGGTCATTCAGGATAATGAACTGATCGTTGGTACTTGCGGTGGCCCTGGCCGTTACTCGATCCTTTATCCTGAGCTGCGTGCTGGCTGGTATGAAAAAGGTCTGAAGGATACGCAGAAGAAGGATGCTTACGAAATCTCCGACGAGACCATTGATGTGCTGCTGGAAAAAGTTGTTCCTTATTGGAAGGGCCGCACCAGCCAGGAAATGTATCTGAATCTGATGGACCCTGAAACCCGCGATATCATCTATGGCGATGACGATTATGGTTCCACCGGCATGATTCAGGATAACTCCAACGTCAGCTCCACGCTGAACTGGCCAGGCAACTATGACTATGTCATGGAAAACGGCATGGCACCACTCAGAGAGGAAGCCAAACGTCGCATCGTTGAAATTCGTGAAAAGACTATCGCCGCAGATTACGATAAGCTGCCATTCCTGGAAGCTGTTGTTGAAGTTTGCGACGGTATGGAAACTCTTGCGTATCGCTACGCTGAAAAAGCACGCGAGATGGCTGCTGCTGAAACAGATTCACAGCGCAAAGCCGAACTGGAACAGATCGCAGAGAACTGCGAATGGGTACCAATGCATGCACCACGTTCTTTCTGGGAAGCTGTTCAGTGTCAGTGGTTCATCCAGATGGGTTACAAGCTCGAACAGCAGAACGCCGGCGGCATCGGTTCCGGCCGTATCGATCAGTATCTCTATCCAACCTACAAGCACGACAAAGAAGCTGGCATCATCGATGATGACCGCGCCTTGGAACTTCTCGACTGCCTGTGGATGAAGATCGCCAGCAATGTTATTTTCAATGCTACCAACGCCGGGAACTTCTGGGAAGGTTACGCGCATTTTGAAGTCGTCATGGTTGGCGGCCAGACCCCACACGGTCAGGATGCCACCAATGAACTGACCTACCTCGTCATTCGCTCCAAACGCGAATTGCCAATTCCTTATCCGGATCTCGCTGTTCGTCTCCATTCCGGTTCGCCAACAGAATTGCTCAGAGCCTGCGCAGAACTCGTCAAGGACGGCGCTGGTTTCCCTAAATTCTTCAACGATGAAGAAATCGTTCCGTGCATGCTGCAGAATGGCTGCACCATCGAGGAAGCGCGCAACTATTCGCCAGCTGGCTGCACCGAGATCCGCGTTCCTGAACGTGACTGCTACATGCCGCTCGGTGGCCATGTAAACCTTGCTGCCGCGCTTGAAATGGCAATGAGCGATGGCTGGGTGCATTTCGGTGGTAAGTATTATGAAAAGAAAACCGACGTGCCACATGCACCAGAAGACATCAAGTCCTTCGATGACCTCATGGAAAATATGTATGCAGCCATCGACTTCTACTTTAAACATTTCACCAAACGCCAGATCGCCATGGAACTCACCGATCCACAGCGTCTCGCTGCACCATTTATGTCCATGCTTCACCCAGTTACCCGCAAAGCCATGATGGACATCCATCAGCGTAATGTTACTGGGGCTGTTTATCACGACACAGGCAATGCCACCTTCAATGGTTTCGGTACCGTTGTTGAATCGCTGGCAGCTATCAAGAAAGTGGTATTCGACGACAAGAAGATCGATTTCATGACGCTGAAGGATGCCCTCAACAAAGACTTCGAAGGCTACGAAGTGCTGCAGCAACTTCTCCTGAACGCACCAAAATATGGCAACAACGATCCGTATGCTGACGGCGTCGCCCGTGACTTTGATGCGCTGATCATGGAAGTTTCCCAGCATTATCAGACCACCATTGGCATCCAGAAAGTAAAATACGTACCAATTACCGCACACGTTGGCATGGGCCACAAGACCATCGCTACCGCAAATGGTCGTCATGCCGGAGTTGCACTTTCCGAAGGCATCTCCCCAACCCAGGGCTCCGATATCGAAGGTCCTATCGCAACCCTTACTTCCATCCATAATGCAATGAGCCGTGCATATTCCAATACCGCCTCCCGTTTGCTCAATATGAAGTTGAGCCCACAGGCTGTTGCCGGTGAAAAGGGGACCGAAAACCTTGTCCGACTGCTCCGTACCTGGGTTGACCTCAAGCTCTGGCACATCCAGATTGCTGTCGTTAACAAAGAAACGCTCCTGGCTGCACGTGAAAATCCAGATGAATACAAAAATCTCATCGTTCGCGTTGCCGGTTACAGTGCATACTTCACTGAGCTGAGCCCAGGTCTCCAGGAAGAAATCATCAACAGAACAGAACACGAAATGGTAGGGTAAAGTCGCTCCGTATTGCCGGAAGCTGTCACTTTACGGCAGCTTCCGGCCTTTTTATAAATAGTGGGAATGTGATAACAATGGAACAATTAAAAGGTAGAATATTTAATATCCAACGTTTTTCCGTGCATGATGGGCCGGAGATTCGCGATCTCGTCTTTTTCAAAGGCTGTCCCTTACATTGTGCCTGGTGCTCAAATCCAGAGTCGCAACGCTTCGAGAAGCAGATTGCATACAAAGACAGCAAATGCATTGGCTGTGGCCGCTGTATAGCGAACTGCCCTCAGGGAGCGCTGAGCCGCAACAACGATGGCAGTGTGCATGTGGACAAGAGCAAGTGTGTCAACTGTGGGACCTGCGTGCGCGTATGCTGGGCAGAAGCCATGCATCTTTTTGGAAATGACTACACTGTCGATGAGCTTTACGCCAAAGTGCGCAATCAGGCGCTGACCTGGCGCAGCGACGGCGGCGTCACCCTTTCCGGTGGCGAAGTGCTCGCTCAGGCGGATTTTGCGTCAGCCTTTTTGAAAAAGCTGAAAGCCAACGGTGTCAATACCGCCATCGAGAGCTGCTTCTATGCACCATGGGAAAACGTGAAAAAAGTGGCGCAGTATTGTGATCTCGTGTTCGCCGACTGCAAATTTTTCACGAACGAATTGCATCAGCAGTGGACGGGCGTCGACAATGCGCTCATCAAGGAAAACATCCTTCGCTTCAAACAAGAATTGCCAGACGTTGATTTCATCGTGCGTACACCGGTCATCCCTGGCATCAACGACAGCGAAGAAGAGCTCGGTAAGATCGTGGAATTTTTGAAACAGGTGCCAGGACTGACAGACTATGAGCTCTTGCCATTCCATAATTATGGCAGTGTAAAATACATCCAGCTTGCCATGGATTATGCCTTGGCTGACAAGGAAGCACCGGATAAAGATGCAGTCCTTGCATTGAATAACCAATTCCGTCGAGAATTGGGGCTGTCAGAGCAGTGGTAAACGTTTTGTCATAATGCGTAGATGGTGCGCATTAAGGTAAGGGGGAATAATCATGAGCACTGCGCAGAAAAAGATTAATCTCAATATTGTACACTATATCATCGTTTTATTTTTGATGTTTGGTTTTCGCTATATCTCGCCGTTCGGCGGCTTGAATGAAATCAGCATGCAGGTTATCGGCGTCTTCGCTGGGATTATTTATGGTTGGATCACGCTAAGCATCGGCTGGCCGTCGATCCTTGGGCTGGTCGCGTTTGGGCTCACTGATTATACGAACATGACCGATCTTCTGGTGAGCGCGTTTGCCAGCCAGACCGTTGTAATGATCATGGGCCTTTTGCTTCTGGCGGCATTTATTCAGCAGGCAGGGCTGACGACAGTTATTGTCGATTTTCTGCTCTCACGCAAAAGCGCCAAGGGTCGGCCTTATATGGTATTATTCTATTTCCTTTTGGCTGGTTTTGTTGGTGCGATTTTGAGCCAGCCGCTAGCCGTCCTCGTCATCTTCATCGAGCTCTTTTTGGAGATTATGAAAAAGACAGACATCAAGCCATATAGCCGTGCTGTGCCAACATTTTTCGTTGGCAGTGCTTTTGCTATCGTTATCGGCGACGTGTCGCTGCCTTTCAAAGGCTGCGCCATTCTCGGGATCGGGGCGTATGAATCGATCACTGGTCAAACCTTCGATTTCTTCAAGTATACGCTGTTCATGTTTCCAATGTGCATTCTGATGATCGTGGCTTATTGTCTGTTCTGCAAGTACATTCTGCGCATCAGTCTTTCTGGCTTGGAAGGATATGTGCATGACCGTAGTAAAAATGGCACTGTGACGCATCGTCAGAAAATCTCGCTCATTGGCGTACTCATTGCGATGGCCATGCTTTTGGTGCCAAGCATTTTGCCTAATTCCTGGGCGATTACGCCGATCATCACCGGCCTCGGGCTGGGCGGCTTGACGCTGCTTCTGTGTGCCATTCTCATGATGGTTAAGGTAGAGGGGAAGCCACTCATGGATCTCGGCGAAATCGCTTCTCAATATCCATGGAATGTGTATTTTGTCATCGTTGTGTTACTGCCGGTTGCCGATGCGCTTTCTTCAGATGCCGTCGGTCTTAAACAAATTCTGAGCGCAGCGGCAACTTCTGCGCTGTCTGGGCTTCCAGGCGTGCTAGTGATCTTCCTCGTCGTGCTGATCTCGGCCGTCGTAACGAACTTTGCCAACAACATGGTTGTTTGTTCCGTGTTTGTGACGATCATTTGCTTTATGGGAGATGCTCTGCCGTTTGATCCGGCGGTTCTCAGCTGCCTGGTCATTCTGGGCACGAACCTGTCGATGTTTTTCCAGCAGCCAATCCGATGAACGCCATCATTTTTTCGCAGAAAGACATCGTTACTTTCCGTCAGGAGTTTACACATGGTTTGATTTCCTGTGTTTTCCTGTGCGTGTTTATCTCCGTGGTCGGCTATCTTTATGGTTCGATCATTTTCTGATCATATTTGAAGAGGTGAATGACAATGAAGTGGGACATTATCCCGATCAACACCGGAGCGTTGCGCTCCCATCATGAAAATCTCGTTTATGGAGCCCCGGTAGAGACTGTTAAAATTCCTTGCATCGTTTGGATCTTGAAAAGCCGGGAAACCGGCGAAGTGATTTTGGTTGATGCTGGTCCGACGGACGATCAGGCCTGGGCCACCAAATATCATGTGCCATTAGAGCGTGAAGCTGGCCAAACTCTCGAAGAAGAATTGGTGCGTCACGGTCTCAAGCCAGACGATATCCGCACTGTGCTCGTCACCCACCTGCATTGGGATCATGCCTATGGCCTGCTCAAACTTCCGAACGCAGAAATCATCGTGCAGCGCCGCGAGATTCAGTACGCCGTAGCCGCGGAGCCGCTCGTCGAAGCCAAACGCTTTGAGACGGATATCAAAACCGTGTTGCCGTATTTTCTCCGTTGCTGGACACAGATGACTTTCATCGATGGCGACACTGAGATCCGACCGGGGCTGGAAGCCGTCTATCTTCCAGGCCATTCTCCAGGCTCCATGGGCTTTCTTGTCGATACAGAAAATGGTAAATACATCATGCCGGCAGATCTAGTTAATCTTGAAGAAAACTGGACCATGCGCAAGATCTGTGGCGCAGGTACCAATCTGGATGAAGCACGTGATTCTCTAGTTAAGGTTGAACGCATCGTCGCTGAGACCGGGGCCACCGTCTTGCCAAGTCACGATTACTGTTCCTTTGAGCTACTACAATGAGAGGTGAACGATCATGACGACACAAACCAAAACTGCGTCAAAAATAAAAATTTCTCCAAAATACGTTTTCCACGTTGCTTTAACACTATTTTTCTTCTTCGGGTTTCAATATCTGCCACCAGTTCTCGGGTTGAATCAGCTCGGGATGGCTGTAGTCGGCATTTTTCTCGGAATGCTCTACGGCTGGATCGCATTGAGCACGTTCGTTTGGCCATGTCTCGTTGGCATGCTTGCGCTCTGCTCCTGCGGCTATGATTCGATGAACAATCTGTTCGCGATCAGCTTTGGGAATAATCTCATTCCATTCCTCATTTTTATCTTCGTTTACGTTACCTTTCTAGAAAGAGCCGGTGTCTGCAATCGCATCAGTAACTGGTTCCTCGGCCGCAAAATTGTTGCTGGCCATCCATGGGTGTTGATCTTCTTCATTTTTATGTCTGCCTATGTGATGGGCATTTGCACCTATTCCTATCCGGCTGCGCTGATTCCTTGGGCCATTTCTTACTCCATTTGTGAAGAAGCAGGCTACAAAAAAGGCGACAAATTCCCAGCTATGCTCGTGCTCGGTATTTCCGTCGCTGCTTTCTGCGGTTATACCGCGCTACCGATCAAACCGACCGCTGCCCTCGGCCTGACATTGCTCGACACTACGACCAACGGTGAATACACCATCAGCTTTGTACAATATTGTGCATTCATGATTCCGATGACCATGATCGCCATCTTTATCTTCATGGCACTTATGCGCTTTGTCTTCAAGGTGGACGTTGCCAATCTCAAGAACATCGACAATCAGCGTTTCGCGGAAGCCAGTCGCGAGCCAATGAGCCGTATGGAAAAAGTCGCATTCGGTTCCATGGTTGCTTTCATCATTATGATGTGCCTGCCAACGCTGCTCCCTGCTGACTGGGGCATTACGCAGCTCTTTGATGCCTGGGGAATGAACGGCCCGCTGTTCATCGTTTTTGTGGTACTTGCTATTTTCATGATCGATGGCAAAGAAATCCTCGATTTTTCCAATGTGGCCAACGCTGGAAAAATGAACTGGAATGTCATCATCATGACCGCTGCCTGCTTCGCTGTTGCTGAAGCCATTGGCGATGAAGAAGTTGGCATCATGAACATCGTCTTCGACGCTGTTGGCCCAGCCCTCGAAACTCTGTCGCCAGCTGTCTTCATCATCCTGTCTTTTGTGCTCATGAGCATCATGACTCAATTTCTGCACAATCTCGTGCTCTGCTCTGTGATGACACCGGTGCTTGTTCAGTTTGCCTTGATGATAGACATCAATCCAGCCTATTTCACTATCATCCTCATCTATGCTTTCAGTATTGCACTCTGCACGCCAGCCGCTTCCGGCATGGCCGCAATGACCCACTCTAATGAATGGACATGGAATAGTCTGAGCTATAAAGCACTATGCTTGCATTTTGTGATTTCACTTGTCGTGATCTCGGCAATTTTTGTTCCACTTGCGATCCTCTTGGCATAATATGATGATTTCTATAGCCAAAGTGGCGTCCGCTTTTTGTGCAAAGCACGAGATCGGACGAGCGACTCTTAATAATCTTTACAACAAAATCTATCTGTAGAGGAGAATATATCAACAATGAAAGCTGCTGTTTATGAAAGAAATCATACGTTACAACTTCACGAAGGAACGGTTGTTAAACCGGGGCCTGGCCAGGTGCGTTTGGAGATTGCATACTGCGGCATCTGTGGGTCGGACTTGCATGTGTTGAGTGGGTCGGAGGATGCGCGCATGCATCTGCCATCGGTAATTGGGCACGAGTGCTCAGCGGTGGTGGCTGAGGTGGGCGAGGGCGTGACAGACTACAAGCCCGGCGATCATGTCGTGGTGATGCCGGTGGAAGCCTGTGGCGAGTGTGATGCCTGCAAGCGTGGCCTGGAGCATGTGTGCCAGCATCTGAAAGTGCGTGGCATCGAAACGCCAGGAGCTTTTCAGTATAGCTGGACAGTGGATGCGGATGCGCTCTTTAAAATTCCAGACGATCTCGATCTCAAACATGCAGCGCTGGCGGAACCGCTCTCTATCTGCTGCCATGTGGTCAAGCGTGGCCAGGTGAAGAAAGGCGATTACACGGTTGTCATCGGCGGCGGCCCGATCGGCCTGATGACGGCGCTCGTTGCCAAAGCCGAAGGCGCGCATGTGGTTGTTTCCGAGGTCAATGAAAACCGCGTGAATAAAGCGGCTTCCTTCGGTCTGGAAGTGGTTAATCCGATGCAGACTGATGTGGTTGCTTATGTCCAGGAACAGACCGATGGTGCCGGTGCCGACGTGGTTTTCGAGACGTCGGGCTCGCAGCCTGGGGTGGATACGATGGTGCTTCTGCCAAAGGTACACGGGCGTGTTGTCCTGGTTGCGATTTACGGCCATCCGATGACAGTGGATCTGAAACAGCTGTATTATTATGAAAAAGATCTAACCACTGCGCGTATGCAGGAGCCGGAAGATTTCGCCAAGGCTGTGCAGTTGTTGCACGACAAGGCGTTCGACGCCGACCAGATCATTACCGCAGTGCTGCCGTTGACAGACATTCAGAAAGGATTTGATCGTGCAGGCGATCGTGCTGGTCACGAGGTGAAGGTGGTCATCGATTGCCACGTTGATTGAATGCAAGTCGACGTTTACGGGCTATTGTGAAAAAAGGGGGGATCTGTATGAGCGTATCTGCTGCTATGTTGTTTTTTGCCATGGCTGCTGTGGGTTATACGGTGACAGGGATCGTGGGCTTCGGTGCCAATCTTCTGATGATGCCGATCTTGTCGATGGTTTTTCCGCTCGAGCAGTTGGTCTTGATCTTTTCCTTGATCTCTTTTGTCAATGCAATTTATCGTGTCTATGAGAACCGAAAAGGCATCATCGGGCATGTGTTACTCCCTACGATGGTCACCAGCCTTTTGGGGACTACTCTTGGTATGTGGATTTTTCAGATCCTTCCGGAAGTGAGACTCAAGTTGCTTCTGGGCGCCTTCGTTTTGATCATGGCTCTCTACAATCTTGCTGGTTATTGGCATACGTCTGACATCAAACGTTTGCGTCTTTCCAGAATGCGCCGACTCTTTTATGACGTCATTCTCTTTGGAGCAGGTTTCTTCCAAGGTTCTTTCGTTTGCGGGGGGCCCCTCTATGGGATCTACTGCAGCCATCATTATGGAAATGACAAGACCTGTTATCGAGGAATGAATTTTGCGCTTATCTCTACAAATAGTATTTTGCTGGTTATATTGAATGGGCAGCAAGGTCTCTATTCTTGTAATCTTATACTGCCGACAGCCCTCGGATTGTGTGGATTGATCATTGCCATTCTGGTGAGTCGCATTTTGATGCGCCACCTTAAAGAGCGCACGTTTTATTTCTTGATTCAGGTTGTGCTCCTGGTCAGCGGTGTCAATCTCATTATACAGTCCCTGGATAAGTTTATCATCTGACGAATGTGAAGCTTGGAGGATTCTATCAATGATCAGAAAACCATTTTTGGAAGAAAAAGAACACGTGCAGAGCGGTGACGGCATCGCCACCTTCCGCCATATTTTGAAAAAAGAGGAGCTTTACGGCCACGGCCGTATGTTTGCGGAGATCGTCATCCCGACCGGCGCATCCATTGGGAAACACCGCCACATTGACGAAACAGAGCCGTATTACATCCTTTCCGGTGAAGGCATTTACCATGACTCTGACGGCAGCGAACACATCGTCACCGCTGGCGATGTCTGTGTGCTCGAAGTGGGCGCGGAGCACTGGATTGAAAATCGCGGCGCGGAACCGCTGCGTTTCATTGCGCTGATCTACAACGCAAAAGGAATTTTACGATAAAGAGGTAAGAAGATGTATCCAATAACGAGAATGAGAAGATATCGTCGTACAGAAAACATCCGTCGCATGCTGCAGGAATACCATTTGCACGCAGCGCAGCTGATCTATCCACTGTTTGTGGTGGAAGGCGAAAACAAAGTGGAAGCCGTCGACTCCATGTCCGGCGTCTATCGCTACAGCCTCGATCGTTTGCTCGACGAAGTGGCGCGTGCCACAGAGGCTGGTGTGCAAAATTTTATCCTATTTGGCATTCCAGCCGAAAAGGATGAAGTTGGCAGCGGCGCGTACGCCGACGACGGCATCGTGCAGAAAGCGCTGCGCCTGATCCGCGCACATTATTCGGACGTTGTGCTGATCGCTGACTGCTGCCTTTGTGAATATACCAGCCACGGCCACTGCGGCCTCGTGCGCGACGGGCAGATTCTCAACGATCCAACCTTGGCTCTGCTGCAGAAGACAGCTGTTTCCCAGGCGGCCGCCGGCGCAGACATCATCGCGCCATCCGACATGATGGATGGTCGCATCGCTGCCTTGCGCAGTGCGCTCGACGAAGCGGGCTTTGAAGATGTCGCGATCATGAGCTATGCTGCCAAGTACGCGTCGGCGTTCTACGGCCCATTCCGCGATGCTGGCGGTTCAGCACCGCAATTTGGCGATCGCAAAACCTATCAGATGGATCCAGCCTGCGGCATTGGCCAGGCCGTGCAGGAAACGGCGCTTGATGTGGCGGAGGGCTGCGATTATATCATCGTCAAACCTGCGCTGGCCTATCTCGATATCATGCGCATGACCCGCGAACAGTTCGATCAGCCTATCGTTGCTTATCAGGTTAGCGGTGAATATGCCATGATCAAAGCCGCCGCACAGAATGGCTGGATCGATGAGCGCAGGATCGTGGAGGAAATGATGACCAGTTTCCTACGCGCCGGCGCTCAGATGATCATTACGTACCACGCCATCGATCTGGCCAACTGGCTGAAGGAGGAAAAATAATCCATGGAACCGATTCAAGTCAAGATCCTCGATCTTGGATATATGACATTTTATAAGAAGGAACTTGTTCGCACCGATGATCTGCAGGAAATGATCCAGTCACCGGCGCTTGCCATTTTGATCAAGCATCCGACCGCCGGATACATTCTCTATGACACCGGCAACGACGACAACTGGCAGAACACCTACTCGGATCACATCAAAGAAGTGTATCCGATCACCGAATGCATCACCATCAAAGAAGCATTGGCCAAGGAAGGTCTGGCGCCGGAGGATATTGATGTGCTCGTGCTCTCTCACCTGCATTTCGATCACGCCGGCGGTATGAAATATTTCGCGAACACCAAAGCCGGCGCGCATACCCTCGTCGCCGCTGCTGAGTGGGACGAGGTCGCGCACGCAGTGCCACAGGCTAAAAACCAGCAGCAGGGCGCTTATCTCGGTGAGCTGTTCCTCGATCTGCCGGGTGTCGCTTACGAGCCGGTCGCAGACGAAAACATCGAGCTGGCAGAGGGCGTGACCCTGTTCACCCAGCACTGTCATACCGCTGGGCTTCTCGGCCTGTGCGTTCGTCTTGTAGATCGCACCGTGATTTTCACTGGCGATACCGTATACACGCGCGAATCCTATGAACAGGAGCTTCCTCCTGGTGGTAGCATCAACAAAACCGACAGCGAGTTTACGGAGAATATCGCAGCGTTGAAAGTCATGCAAAAAACTTACGACGCCGAAATGTTTTTCGGCCACGACTATGCCCAGGCCCGTGCTTGGGAGAAAAAAGGTTGGATCGAATGATTGTTCTGGCTTCATAGCAGAGGCTGTCGCTTTGCGGCAGCTTTTTTATATTATGATGTCAAGGAGGTTATCATTGAAGAGATTTTGTTGCAGTCCTGCAGGCTCAGGGCTTGAGTGATCTTGATGCCGATTTCCTCGAAACTTACGATTGGAAGATTATGTACATTGTCAAAGTAGCTGACATTTATTGGAGGTCGTTCTATTGCAGAAAAGGAAATGGCTGAAAATGAAGAGCTGAACCGCTTGGTGAAGAACGGTCGTGTTGTGTATTTAAGTAGCATGTTTATTTTCAACCGTCCACGTTATGTAGAGGTTAACTCGAAAGGGGGAATTGAAACCTACCGAATATGCGTTGGAACACGCTGACAAATGTTGCTTTGTTATGACAGTACAGCAAACATGGAATCAAGATGATAGCGAGTATTCTTATATGACCTATTTTCTTAATCGGCCAGCAAATCCGGGTAAGAATAGTAAAGCCTCTATCATTCTGGATGATTCACACAATAGTTATTTGACTCAGAAGATGGAAGAGCCTGAAAAGATAAGGAATGGAATCGATGAGATGATTGAATTGCTTGAGCAAAGAGTAAGTGGCGTATTTCTGGATAAAGTCGAAGAGAAGGAACTATGGATGATAGAAGGTTTTTACTTACAATTTTGTACATTTTTTGGATATTGCACGATGTCCTGAAGGTGTTTGCAGAGAAACAGTAGGAATTTCGGAAGGAAGTAACGAGTTTTATTGAGTCATATATAAGAAAAACACCTCAAAAATGATCATGCATTCATGTGATTTTGAAAGGAGATAATGCTGATTATGAAAAAACAACCAGTATGTCGTCAATCGGGACTCATGCCCCTGCTTTATAAGGTAGAAACCATCTGGGGGACAGAAGCCCTAACAGAATATTGGGAGCGCGTTCTGCGTTACTATAGACAGTTTTACCGTCAAAAAGCTGTTGCCAATTACCGCCTCATGAAGTGGTTGCATGAAAATGCCGCATCTCTGAAAAAACAACCACTGGAAAACTGCTTCAAAGATTTGGAAGAAGACATTAAAAACGGATTCATCTACAAAAAAACACTGTGCGAGCCTAAGTCTAAATAGTTGGTTCGAGATTCATCAAAGGAGACTGAAGAAGAAAACGATGAAGAACAGGGTGTTTTCTGGTGATAACAAGGTCATTCAACTAGATGGGATGGTCATTCTATCAGAAGATACCGTACCGATCTGGGAAAAATCAAACCTGACGCTCAAAGAAGCTGCGGCCTATTCTGGCATTGGTGTGAACAAGCTGCGTGAACTCAGCAATGACGAGCGCTGTTCCTTTGTACTGTGGGTAGGTGGCAAGCGCCTCATCAAGCGACGTTTGTTGGATGAATTCATAGAGCAGATGTACTCTATTTGATAATCGGTGAAAAAGGGGCCTTGGTATGATACAATGAAAGTGTCATATCAAGGCTCTTTCCATTACGGAAAGGAGTTTGAAAATGTCTGGACGAAGAAAAGATCACAAAGGACGCGTCTTGAAAGAAGGAGAGAGCCAACGCAAAGATCATAAATATCAGTTCCGTTACAGAGATCTTCATGGAAAGCGGCAAACCATTTATGCCAATGATTTGAACACACTTCGTGAGAAGGAAAAAGTCATTCGTAAAATGCTGGATGAAGAGATTGATTATCCTGCTGGAAAGATCACTGTCATTGAGCTTTTGGAACGTTACATCCGTTTGAAACAAGGTGTTCGTTACAACACGAAGGTGGGGTATAATTTTGTGCTGAACCTGGTGAAGCAAGAAGACTTCGGCAACATGTACGTTCGTGACATTAAGATGTCAGATGTGCAGCTGTGGGTCATCAAGCTTCATGAGGACGGCAGAGGATATAGTACTATCACCAGTGTGCGTGGCGTGCTCAAGCCTGCTTTTCAGATGGCGTGCAATGAGGATGTGATCCGGAAGAATCCATTCGCGTTCAAGCTGACGGATTATGTACCGAACGATTCAAAGAAACGTGCCGTACTGACGGAAGAGCAGCAGGAGATCTGGATGAGCTTTATCCGAGAAGATCGGACATATTCCAAGTATTACGATGAGTTTGTCGTGCTTTTGGGAACCGGAATGCGCGTCAGTGAATTCTGTGGGCTTACAAAGAGCGATCTGGATTTTGAACAGCGGCGGATCCGTGTGGATCACCAGCTTGTCCGCGACCGAAACGGCAGATATTACGTCGAGAAAACAAAAACGGAAGCTGGGTGTCGTTTTATCCCGATGACGGAAGAAGTTTATCAGAGCTTGCAGAAAATCATTGCCCGGCGCAAGCAGCTTAAAACGGAGATGGTCGTAGATGGGTACAGCGGATTTATCTTGCTGGATAAGAATGATCGGCCAAAAGTAGCGCTACATATTGAAAACGAGTGCCGTTGGGCGCTGAAAAAGTACAAGAAGCTGCATCCTGAGCAACCACTCCCGCATATAACCCCGCATGTGTTTCGACATACATTCTGCACGAATATGGCAAATGCAGGGATGAACATCAAAAATCTACAATATTTGATGGGGCATTCTGACGCTGGCGTGACAATGAATGTTTACACCCATATGAGTTATATACAGGCTGAGGCGCAAATGGCAGAAATTCTGTCGTTTCCGACCAAAGAGACACAAGCTATTTCGGGGTAAAAACAGCGGTACGTTTTACACCAGATTTACACCAGTTCAGGGAATTTTGGCGTAGATTTACGGAGATTTATGTACGATCTGTATTTTAGGAAGACGTCAAATAAAACGCTGCAAAGCCTGTCGTATCAAGGGCTTGAAGGCTTATGAAGGGTTGTATGCAAAATGAGAAAAATCCTATTTGTATGCCACGGCAGGATTTACCGGACGTGAAAAAATGCCTGTAAATCAAGCACTTCCTGTGTTTCTATCTCAGTTTTACCAATGATTTACCAATATTTCTGGAGAGCCAGGCTTGCTACCTATCACACCAGAATGAGGAGATCAACAACATGGAAGAACTCAAAAATCATATTTACGATGAACATAATGGTCTGCGGTATACGCTGGTTGGCGACTACTACATCCCCGACTTGGAATTGCCGGAAGAAACCCGGCCTATTGGGATTTAGGGGCGGATGCACAAAGACTATTTGGAGCAGTACCATCCAGCTCTGTACAACGAACTGATTTTGTCCGGCAAGCTTTGGACTTATTTGGCTGATCTGAACGAGCAAGCACAAGAGCGGATGAACTGCCTCATCAATCAGATGAAAGCGGCAGAAAACATTACTGAAGAATTGAAAGCCCATGATCTAATGGTGTGGGTGGGTACCATGAACAACATCCGAAACCGGGCAGAAGAAATTGTTCGAAGCGAGATAAGTTATCACTAAATCGTTATTTGAAATAACCGCTAAGCAGGGAGTGCTCTTTTGGGAGCAGTCCCTGCTTATTTTATAACATAAAATCTTTTCGTTCACGGTGAAGAAATGCATGAAGTTGAAGTTATTGTGTAATAAATTGCAAATCAATGTTGCAAGCAGGTGCTTTTTCGACTAAAATTAGAATAGTTACTTGCTATGTACACTATGAATAGGAGCAGATTTGAATATGAAGATCAGTTATAAAAAATTATGGATGCTGCTATTAGAGCGTGATATAAGCAAAATGAAGTTCCGGGCGGACCTGAAACTGGCCACTGGGACCATGGCGAAACTGAACAAAGGCGATGAAGTAGCCCTTTCTGTATTATTGCGAATCTGTAAGTATCTCGACTGTGATATTGGAGATATTTGCGAAGCGGTACATGATAGCCAGAAATAGAGTGCTGCTTTATACGAAAATATAAAATTACCGAAAATCGGAGGAAAATAAAATGGCCAGAGGTGCGGCAAAGCCCAAAAAAGAAGTTTCTATGGAGGAAGCGCTGTGGAAATCGGCAGACAAACTGCGTGGTTCTGTGGAACCGGCAGAGTATAAACACGTCGTTTTGAGCCTTTTCTTCTTAAAATTTGCAAGCGATAAATTTGAAGCCCAACGCAAGTTGATTGCGGAAAAATACGGCGAAAAGTTCTTGGACAATGTTGCTTTCTATACCAAGGACAATGTATTCTTTCTGCCGGAAGTTAGCCGATGGAGCTACATCATGGAGAACGCCAAACAGGATGATATTGCTCTGAAAATTGACACTGCGCTGTATACGATTGAAAAGGCCAATCCCTCTTTGAAGGGCGCTTTGCCGGATAACTACTATTCACGGCTCCACATTGACACGGCAAAGCTGGCATCGTTGCTGGACGAAATCGACAAAATCAATACTGGTGACGCAGAAAACGATATTATCGGCCGGATTTACGAATATTTTCTGAGCAAATTTGCGCTGGCGGAAGGCAAGGGTAAGGGCGAATTTTATACCCCAAAGTGTATTGTTAATCTGATTGCTGAGATGATTGAACCTTATGACGGCATCCTGTATGACCCTTGCCGCGGCTCCGGCGGTATGTTCGTGCAGTCCATGAAGTTTGTGGAGGCGCACCACGGCAACAAGAAGAAGGTGTCCATCTACGGGCAGGAATACACCAACACCACCTACAAGCTGTGCAAAATGAATCTGGCTATCCGAGGCATTTCTGCCAACCTGGGCGAAATGGCGGCGAACACATTCACCAACGACCAGCACAAGGACCTGAAAGCGGACTATATTATGGCGAACCCACCCTTCAACCAGAAGGAGTGGAGAGCTGCCGATGAACTGGTAGACGATCCTCGTTGGGATGGCTATGAAGTGCCGCCCACCAGCAATGCAAACTACGGCTGGATTCTGAATATCGTCTCTAAGCTGTCCCAGAACGGCGTGGCCGGTTTCCTGCTGGCCAATGGCGCTTTGTCCGATGACGGCACTGAGCTGAAAATCCGGCGGCAGCTGATCGAAAACAATCTGGTGGAGGCCATCATCATCCTGCCTCGCAGCCTGTTCTATACCACCGACATCAGCGTGACCCTCTGGATTTTGAACAAGAACAAAAAGGCCCGTGTGGTAGAGGAGAACGGCGAGGTGAAGCGCTACCGCAACCGGGAGCGGGAAATCCTGTTCATGGATCTGCGGCAGATGGGCAGCCCTTACGAGAAAAAGTATATCGAGCTGACCGAGGAAGACCGGGCAAAGGTGACCGGCGTCTATCACGCATGGCAGCAGGAAGGCTATGAAGAAACCTATCAGAATGTGCCGGAGTTCTGTTACAGCGCCAGTTTTGAGGAAGTGGCGGAAAAGGGGTTCACCTTGGTGCCCAGCCGGTATATTGAGTTTGTCAACCGGGATGAAGCCATTGACTTTGATACCAAAATGAAAACCTTGCAGGCCGAGCTGAAAGAGCTGCTGGCAGAGGAAGAAAAGTCAAAGGCAGATTTGCTGGCCGTGTTTAAGGAGCTGGGTTATGAGATCAAATTATGATGTTTTAGGGAAACATATCAGACTGGTGGATTTCCGCAATAAAGATGAAGTAACCAGTACTGTGTTGGGCATCAGCATCAACAAAGAATTTATGCCTTCTGTTGCAAATGTAATTGGAACAGATTTAAGCCGATACAAGTTGATTCAAAAAGGGATGTTTGCCTGTAATCCTATGCACGTTGGGCGAGATGAAAGGCTCCCGATTGCGCTTTACAAAGATGACATTCCTGCAATTGTTTCGCCTGCCTATTTCATGTTTGAAATCATCGATCCGACTATTCTGGATATGGACTACTTGATGATGTGGTTCCGGAGGCCAGAATTTGACCGTGAGTGCTGGTTTATGACGGATGGCAGTGTCCGTGGAGGTATTACCTGGGATGATTTGTGTCGTATTAGAATCCCCGTTCCTCCCATTGAAAAACAGCACAGCATTGTAAAGGCATACCAGACCATCACCGACCGGATTGCACTTAAGCGGAAGATCAATGAGAATTTGGAAGCAGAAGCACAGGCATTATTTACTTCTTGGTTTATTGACTTTGAGCCATTTGAACACTCCATTGATGAAGAAGGCTCTCCACTACCACCTTCGGATTGGGAAAATGGTATTCTGGAAAGTTGTATTGATTTTATCAATGGTTATGCGTTTAAGAGTGAAGACCTTCTTGATGAGCCCGTTTCCGATTGTTATGATGTTTTTAAAATGGGGCACATCAAAAAAGGTGGTGGCCTTAATTACGATGGTACAAAAAGTTGGATTGGGCGAGAGTTTTGTGCTGACTTAGAACGCTTTGTACTTAATTACGGTGACATTCTTATGGCTATGACAGATATGAAGGAAAATGTTGCACTTCTCGGTCATACAGCTCTTATGGATATAGATGATAAATACATCGTAAATCAGCGAGTTGGATTATTACGACCAAATGGTTTTATGGGAATAAGCCCATATCAGCTATATCTACTAACAAATAATGCAACTTTTCTCAGAGAGTTAAGACGACATGCACATATAGGTGTTCAAGTTAATCTTTCCAAAGAGGACATTGTGAATTCAAGAGTTGTGTATGCACCAAAAGAGATCAATCAGTCATTTGCCAATAAGGTGAAGCCAATATTTGATTGCATTTCACATAATAATGCAGAAATATTGAAGCTAACTAAGATTGCGTCACAAATTCAGTCACAATTAGGCCACTGAATTACCATTTTGAGGGGGAAAATGCGTGACAAACTTTAATGAACATTCTCTGGAAATGGCAATTATGGAGCTGTTTCAGGATGAGGGATACCTTTACTTGAACGGCGAACAGATTCACCGGGAGCGTTCGGAAGTTTTGCTCACGGATGATCTGCGGCAATACCTTTTAAACCGCTACGCCAAGGACGGGCTGACCGCCACGGAAGTAGACGGCATCCTGTTGCGATTAAAATCCATTTCCGGCACTATCTACGAAGCTAATAAGGCATTCTGCAAGCTGCTCTGCGACGGCTTCATTCTCAACCGGGAAGACCGTACCCAAAAGGATTTGTACATCCAGCTGGTGGATTACGACCATCCCGAAAATAATGTTTTCAAAATTGTCAATCAGTTTGAGACTGAGGGTGTGGGCGGTCAGCTTCGCATCCCGGACGGCATTGTCTTTCTCAACGGCATTCCGGTAGTGGTGCTGGAGTTCAAAAGTGCAGTCAAAGAAAACACTACCATCATGGATGCCTACACCCAGCTCACCGTGCGCTATCGTCGGGATATTCCAGAACTGTTCAAGTACAATGCTTTCCTGGTCATCAGCGACGGTGCAAACAACAAGTATGGCTCCTTCTTTGCCCCTTACGACTTTTTTTACGCCTGGCGCAAAATCGAGGCCGATGACAAGGAGCTGGATGGCATCAGCTCTCTCGTAACCATGGTGAGCGGCCTTTTCCGTAAAGACCGGCTGCTGGCTGTCATTAAGGATTTTATCTATTTTCCGGACAGCTCCGACAAGGACGCAAAAATTGTGTGCCGGTATCCGCAGTATTTTGCGGCAACCAAGCTGTTTGAAAACATCAAGAAGCACTTGAAGCCGGAGGGCGATGGCAAAGGCGGCACTTACTTTGGTGCTACCGGCTGCGGTAAAAGCTATACCATGCTGTTCCTTACCCGAATGCTGATGAAAAGCCCGTATTTTCACAGTCCCACTATTCTGCTCATCACTGACCGCACCGATCTGGACGACCAGCTTTCCAAACAGTTCATTGCCTCCAAAAAGTATATAGGCGATGAAACGGTGGTAAGTATTGATTCCCGCGAGGCCCTCCGGCAGGAGCTGCAAGGAAGAACCAGCGGCGGCGTGTACCTGACCACCATCCAGAAATTCACCGAGGATCTGGAACTGCTGACCGACCGAACGAATGTGATCTGTATTTCCGACGAGGCGCACCGCAGCCAGATCAACCTCGACCAAAAGGTAAAGGTGACGGAAGACGGCGTAGAACGCAAATACGGCTTTGCCAAATATCTCCACGATTCCCTGCCCAATGCTACTTATGTCGGTTTCACCGGTACGCCGGTGGATGGTACCATTGAGGTGTTTGGCCCCGTGGTAGATTCCTACACCATGACCGAATCTGTCAAGGACGGAATCACTGTCAATCTGGTGTACGACGGACGGGCGGCCAAGGTTACTTTGGACCAAGCCAAGGTCAAGGAAATCGAAGATTACTATGCTCAGTGTGCGGTAGAAGGTGCAAACGAGCATCAGATTGAGGAGAGCCAGAAAGCAGTGGCCCATATCGATGCCATCATCGGCGACCCGGACAGGCTCCGCGCAGTAGCCGAAGATTTTATCCGCCACTATGAGACCCGTGTTTCCGAGGGGGCTACCGTTGCCGGGAAAGCGATGTTTGTCTGCTCCAACCGCAAAATCGCCTATGATTTTTACCAGATCGTGGTTGGGCTGCGGCCGGAATGGGCGGAGAAAAAAATCTGCCCGGATGGTGTGGAACTGAGTGACAAAGAGAAAAAAGAGCTGAAACCTATCGAAAAAATAAAGCTCATCATGACCCGAAACAAGGATGATGAGCCAGCTCTTTATGAAATGCTGGGGACCAAGGATGACCGCAAGGAATATGACCGGCAATTTAAGAATGTGAAATCCAACTTTAAAATTGCCATTGTGGTGGATATGTGGCTGACGGGATTTGATGTACCAGCACTGGACACCATTTACATCGACAAGCCCATTCAGCAGCACACCCTTATCCAGACGATCTCCCGTGTGAATCGTGTGTACACCGGTAAGGAAAAGGGCCTGATCGTTGACTACATCGGCATCAAGAAAAACATGAACCTCGCCCTGAAAAAGTACACGAATTTTGAGAGTGAAGAGTTTGAGGGCGTAGAACAGTCTGTCACCATTGTCAAGGACCAGCTGGAAGTGCTGGGGCAGATGTTCCATAATTTCAACAGCAGCGACTTTTTCCATGGTACGCCGAAAGAACAGCTGGCTTGTCTGAACCGTGCGGTGGAATATGTCCAGCTGACCGAAGAACTGGAACGGCGTTTTATGGCTGCTGTGAAACGCATGAAGCAGGCATTTAATCTGTGTGGGTCCAGCGATGCCATCTCGGATACGGAGAAGGACTATATTCACTTTTACTGTGCAGTGCGGTCTATCCTGTTCAAGCTCACAAAAGGCGATGCACCGGATATTTCCCAAATGAATGCCCGTGTGCGTGAACTTCTGGAAGGAGCTATTCAATCTGATGGTATTGAGGAACTGTTTGAAACCGGAAAGCACATTTCTGTGGACATATTCAGCGACGAGTACATCGACAAAATTAACGCCATCCAGCTGCCCAATACCAAAATTAAGGTCTTACAGCGGCTTTTGTCCCAGGCTATCGACGAGTATAAAAAAGTCAACCGCATTATGGGAATGGAGTTTTCAGAACGCCTGAAACGTGTGGTGGACCAATACAACAACCGCCGCCGGGATGAGGCCTTCGCCAACGAAGTTCTTGATGATGTGGCGGAACAGCTTGCCAAATTGCTGGAAGAATTGAAACTGGAAAAGGACTCCTTTAAAGCGATGGGAATCGACTACGAGGAAAAAGCCTTCTATGACATTCTAAAAGCTGTGGCCAAGAAGTATGAGTTCGAGTATCCCGAAGATAAGATGATTGAGCTGTCCAAGCGTATCAAGGTAATTGTGGATGACAAAGCAAAATACACAGACTGGTCTACAAGAGAGGACATCAAAGCTACCCTCCAGGTGGATTTAATTCTTCTGTTGGATGAGTTCGACTATCCTCCAGTCACGATTGATGATGTTTATAAAGAAGTCTTGGAACAAGCCGAAAATTTTAAGAAGTATGCAGGTTAAACATACGGCGAAATAGGTGAAGCATACTTTGGAGGTGAACGAATGAAAAAGACCGATGAAGAACGAAAACTATTTTGGGATACATTGAATGGATTGCATGAGAACTCGCAGGAATATTGGGATAAATTAAGAGCGGTTTATAAGCCGCCCGAAGCGCTGTGCCGATTTCGGTCAGTAAACCAAAACACTTTGCAGCAATTGCAAGAGAATAAGTTGTTTTTCTCATCAGCAGATAGATATGATGATCCGTTTGATACCTATTTTTATATTGATTATGCAAGAGTTAGAAGTGGAATTAACTCTTTGAAAGCCTTGGTGCATACTGAAAGTCCACAACAAATTGCGTCAATCTTAGAGAAAAACGGATTCCAACATCTTGACAACGATTTCTTGGTTTCGATGATCGAAAGCCTAAAACAGACTTCTCCTAACCTGCCTGAAATGGAAAAGGATTTGTCAGAAGTAAGAAAAAAGGTTCAACAGCAGCTGTTTTCTATTTGCTTTTGCGATGATCCTCTTAATGAGAGCCTTTGGCTGAAATATGCTGATAATCATAGTGGATTTGTCATGATTTATGATATGCTTGACCCCGATGTGTTTCAATGCGGAAGAGAAGCGCACTGCGGAAATTGTTTTATGAATCAGATAAAGCCAAATGTTTATCCAGTCTATTATTCTGATGTTAAATATGATGCAACCAGATATGCTATTGGTGTACAAGCGTTCAATGTGCTTCCTCCGCTGATACGAGAAAAACTATCTGGTTTTATAAATTTAGACTGGGAAATCGAAAAAATCTCGCTAATTAAGAAGAAATGCCATGAATACGATCAGGAATGGCGTATGTTATGCCCAATCGTGGGACCCAATCGCCCTTGTATCAAAATGAAACCCAGTAGTATTGCCCTTGGTCTGAGAATGCCAGAGTATGAGCGTAGATTGGTCATTTCTGCTGCAAAAGTGGCAGGCATTGCCTCTATCAATGAAATTATTATCGGCGACAACGACAATCTGACGATGAGACCTATTGCTGAATAGGTATAACATCTGAGAGTTGATCGTATTTCAGAAAAGGCCGTTACCCACACGAGGGCAACGGCCTTTTCTGCTATCTACGCTTTTTCTTTTTTGCTCCATGGTAAGGCTGTGTCCGAGCCTTACCTCTCATATTGTTGGGATTCTTTAGCAGCTTGGACAAACTCAGTATCCGCATAAACGCCGAGAAATCCTCGGACGCAATCTTGTCAAAGGGAATCTGCATCTGGTCACAGAACTCGTGGATCACCCGTTCCTCATTACTGCCCAGCTGCATAGCACGGTCAAACTTTTCCTTGACCTCCGTGAAAGTCGGCTGCGGATCGGCGGTAGTGCGGTCGGTAACATGGGACTGACGAATGTCCTGGACGATGCTGTCCAAATCATCATGGATCGTGTGGCTGAAAAAGTCGCTCTCCTGCACCTGTCCCAGCTCCAGCGTGCGGACATATAGGTCGTTATCCCCTGGTGCATGGTTGCGGATCACTTCCTGCCGGGTGGCCTCCAGCACCAGATTCATCTGGGCAATTCGCATATCGGCGATCCGATCAACGAAAATCTCAATATCCGTCATCAGCCGCCGAAAATTCTCATGTGTGGCAATCTCACACAGCAGCCGGTTGTTGATTTTTCCGCTGCTCAATAATGTAACCATATCATCACTCAAATGCAAGGCCTGAAGCTCTGTGTTTGGGTGATTTTTATTTTCCGATAACCCCATCAGGTAATCGGTGGACACCCCATAAAATTCCGCCAGCGTAGCGATGGCAAAGGGACTAATGTCCTTATAGTCGTCGCTCTCATATTTGCTGAGAGCAGATTTGGAAAGCCCAGTCTGCTCGGCCAGCTGCTCCAGCGTCAAGTGCTTATCCACCACCCGCAAGTCTTTTAACCGTTCAGGGATAGACAGCTTCGTGTGCATCTAAAATCCCCCTCTCATCAGGAAAATCCTGCCGTTTTTAACCATTATACCATGATTCCATAAGCGTGGAAATATGCTGATTTTAAGCCGTTTTCCATCGTTTTGGACATACGGGAGAGGGCCTGTTTTTTCGGTAAAATGAGTTTTGTCAGGAGACACAGAACCTTGAAAACTGAATGACCGGCTGCAAGGGGTATGACCTTTGGGGAAGTGACGCCAAGACAGGAGCGCACCAAGAAGGACAATACGCCGGGGGAAATCCGGGCAGGAGCGATTGCAGGCAAACCGGCAACTGACACATGAAAATAAACTTTTAGGAGGTTGATTTTTATGAAGTTGAGTATCCGAGAAAAGAAAGTGCTGTATGCCTTTGCCTGCCCCAATCACCACAACACGGTGACACGGCTGAAATGGCTGACTGCCTTAACCGTTGACCCTCAGGCCAAACATCGGATGCTGGAGCTGGCCCGGAAGATGGAAACGGAGATGGAAGAAAGCTGGTACACCGGCTTTTATCATCAGCTCCGTGCAGAGATGGACGAGTATTACCATGCCAAGCGCCGCCTGCGTTTGGTAAAGGAAAACACCGAGTATGAGGAGGATCTGTATGACGAAGCTGTCTAAGTATGAGAAAGAAACTATCATCAACTGGAACGAGGCGGAGGACACCGCCAGCATCTACACCTTCAACGCCGATCTGAAGCGCAGGCTGGCCGAGTTCAGCCGGAAGTATCCCAAGCTGTGCCGGTTGGAGCGCAGCACTACTGAGGGCAGCGTGACCTATGTGATGGACAAGTCCCGGCTGTCTATCCGTCTGGTGCCACCGTACAGCGAGGAGCGGCTGGCTGCTGCCAGAGAGTACGCCAAACAGCACGGATTTCAGGTTTTGCGGACGGACAAGGAGAGCGCCTGAAATCAGGTCAATTCACGAGAAAATGACGGGTCTGCACCCGGTATTTTTGCGGTGAATTGGTATCGTAATATCCCCGGGGTATCCCCCCTGCTGGGAAATGCGACAAAAGGAGCATTCAGAGCCGGAGGAGCTGACAGAAACCGTACAAGTGGTGGAAGTCAGCTTCTCCGGGCAGGAGTACAGAGGGCGGCAAGCCCTTTGTGCTGGGTACAGGGGTGCAGCGCCCTGTTGGGGTCAAGGGGCAAGGCCCATTGGCGGGTTGAGGGCAGCCGCCCCATCGGGTCAAGGGTGAAACGCCTTGCCCAGGGAGAGTTGATGCCTTGCGTCAATTCGTACTGGGTATTACCTGACGCAGAAATCCGCAGGTTTGGCGGCTTCGCCGCTGCTTCCCCTTCGGGAAAAATCAGCAAAGATTGGAGGGATGAAAATTGAAACTGACACGGCACAACGGACGCTCCGGCAAGCATGGCACCTATAATCCTCGGCACAATGACCGCCGGTTTGATGTGGAGAACAGCGAACACATTGATGCCCAGCGAGCCAAGAAAAATGTGTACTGGGACTGCTACCGTGGCTTCACTACCCCGGAACTTCGGGAGAACCCGGAACAGCCGGATTTCAGCTTTGAAGAAATTGAGCGGATGTATTACTACGAGCATTACTCTGACCATGTGGATGCCCAGAACGCCCGGAACGAGAAAACTCGGCACACCGAGCGCAACCGCACGGTGGAAGATCTTTTGAAAAACAACAAGACCTGCCCAGAGGAAAGTATCTACCAGATTGGCACCATGGAAGAATCCGTTCCACCGGGTACGCTGGCACTCATCGTCAGCGAATTTTACGAGGAGTTTGAACGGCGCTTTGGTTCTCATATCCACATTCTGGACTGGGCGCTGTATCTGGATGAGGGTACGCCCCACATCCATGAACGCCATGTGTTTGACTGTAAAAACCGGTATGGGGAGCTGTGTCCCCAGCAGGAAAAGGCATTGGAAGAACTGGGATTTGAATTGCCTGATCCGAGTAAGCCCAAGGGCAAACACAACAACCGGAAACAGACCTTTGATGCAGTATGCCGGACACTGCTCTTTGACATCAGCCGCAAACATGGAGTGCATCTGGAGCAGGAGCCGTCCTATGGTGGGCGGGCGTATCTGGAGAAGCAGGACTACATTCTGATGAAGCAAAAGGAGCAGCTGGCCGTCCAGGAACAGAAGCTGGAGGAGCTGATCCTGAAAATCGAGGATGTGGAAACGCTGGTGGAGGCAGTTTCGGATATTGCCTATGACAAGGCGGTGGAGGTTGTCGCCGATACTGTCCGGCAGGAAACCCATAAGGAGGACATCCGGTTGGTGGAGGAAACAAAAAGCTGGGTACTCTCGCCGGAACGGAAAGCGCCGCGAAAAGAGCGTGAGTATGCCGCCGCCCGGCTGGATGGGGTGATCTCCAAAATCAAAAACGCCATGCAGTTTGCCCTGACAAAAATCCAGAAGAAGCTGATGCAACCGGAGATCAAGCAGGCTGGTAAACAGCAGATTCAGGAAAAGGCCAAGGAATCCATTCTTGCTTTCCTGAAAAAAGCCAAGCAGGACAGCGCACAGAGAGAATCTAACCGGAAAAAGCAGCAGGAAAAACAGGATATGGAGCTTTAAGGCATCTGATTTTGCGAAGAAGTCAGATGCTTTTTTCTTGAGGAGGTGAGAAACATTGAACAGCGTAACTCAGAGTTTAGTGCCTGCAATCCAGCAGGCCGAAAGTGAGGAATTGACCGTTGAGCAGGTGCGGGAAAATCTCTCCGTCACCGAGAAAGGACAACCGGCCAACACCATTGGAAATTGCCGCACGGTGTTTTGCCAAGATCCGCTTTTGCGGGGCGCAATCCGGCTAAATCTGCTGACCGACCGTGTGGACATTGTGCGGGATCTGGGCTGGCGCAGAAGCACCAGCGCCTTAACCGATACCGATGTCAAATATCTGCTCCTTTACTTTGAGCAGAACTATCGCCTGACCAGTGAAAAGAAGCTGATGGCGGCGCTCTCCATCGTGGCAAACGAAAACTGCTATCACCCTATTCAGGATGTGCTGAACAGTCTGGTTTGGGACGGCATACCCCGGATACGCTCCTGTCTGCATCACTTTCTGGGGGCAGATGAGAGCGACTATGTAGAAGAAATGCTTAAGCACTTCCTGCTGGGAGCCATCCGTCGGGTATTTTATCCAGGCTCCAAGTATGAGGAGCTACTCTGTCTGGTGGGCGGCCAGGGAGCTGGAAAGTCCACCTTCTTTCGATTCCTGGCTATACAAGATGAGTGGTTCTCCGATGACCTGAAAAAGCTGGATGATGACAAGGTGTTTGCCAAGCTGCAAGGCCATTGGATCATCGAGATGTCGGAGATGCTGGCCACCAGTAACGCCAAGAGCATCGAGGAGATCCGCTCCTTTATCAGCCGCCAAAAGGAAACCTATCGCACCCCCTATGAGACCCAGCCAAAAGACCGGCTGCGGCAGTGTGTGTTCGGCGGTTCCTCCAACACACTGGACTTCCTACCCCTTGACCGGGCCGGAAACCGGCGGTTTCTGCCAGTGATGATTTACCCAGAGAAAGCGGAGGTTCACATTCTGGAGAACGAAACCGCTTCCAGAGAATATCTGTTGCAGGTGTGGGCGGAGGCTATGACCATTTACCGCAGCGGCGAGTATTCCATGAAGTTTTCAAAGGAGATTCAGAAGCAGCTGGTGGAGGTTCAGAAGGACTTTATGCCGGAGGACACTGAGGCTGGGCAGATTCAGGGGTTTCTGGAACACTATACCGGCAATGTGGTCTGCTCCAAGCAGCTATTCAAGGAAGCGTTGGGACACGCCTTTGAGGAGCCGAAGCGTTGGCAGCTGCACAACATCAACGAGATCATGAACACGGTGGTGACGGGGTGGAAGCCTTTCTCTAACCCCCGGATGTTTGCTGGATATGGGCGGCAGCGTGGCTGAGAACGAGAGAGTTCCGGCAACGAACTGCCCGACAACGAAGATGGATTTGTGGAGCTGAGCGAGGAAGAAGTCCGTCAGCTGGAGCTGCCAAAGGAGTGGATTGCCTGATTTACGGGGTTTGTTGCCCAGTAGGTTGTCGGTTGGTTGCTGACTTTGTTGCCATATAAATAGGGGTGTAGACACGATAAATGCCCGTAAAGCAAGGCTTTTTGGTAGGTATCTGTTCTCCGACAACGAAAGCAACGAGATTTCACAAGAAAATTTGAAAAGTAAGAAACGATGGCCAGACGATAGGTTACAGATTTTTCGGGGGTTGTTGCCGGGCCTCGTTGCCGATGTCCTTTGTCTGGCTTTTCTGATCTATGGAGGTAGCCTATGGGAAATGAAAAGACAATGACTTGCAGTAAGAAGTGTTTGGATATTCCGGTCTGGCGGCGCTATACCCTGACCATTGAGGAAGCCGCCGGATATTATCATATCGGAGAGGGGAAGCTGCGGATGCTGATTGATGAGCATCCCAACGAGGATTTTTATGTGATGAATGGAAACCGTGCTTTGATCAAACGGGAGAAATTTGAGAGGTATCTGGATCAGGCCACTGCTGTATAATAGCCTTCCAAAAAGTCGATGGCAGACTGCCATTCTTTTATGGCAAAGCTATACGGAGAGCCAAACTTGTGCTATGATAAGAGTGCAAGTCTGGCTCTCCTTTCTTTTAGAGGAGAGATTTCAATGAGTGAAAAAAGACGAGATAATCGCAATCGGATTTTGCGAGAAGGCGAGTATCAGCGCAAGGATGGGAGGTATCGGTTCCGCTATCTCGACGAGGATGGCAAAGAGCAAAATGTGTACAGCTGGCGGCTGGATAAAAATGATCCTATGCCCAAGGGAAAAAAGCGAGAGCCTTCCCTGAGAGAAAAGGAAAAGCAGATTGAAGCGGATCTGTTCGATCACATCGTAACCAACGGTGGAAAGCTTACGGTTTTGGAACTGGTGGAAAAGTATGTGTCTCTGAAAACCGGCGTTCGCCATAATACGGTCGCAGGATACAAGACGGTAATCAACATCTTGAAAAAAGAGTCATTCGGCAGGCAGCGCATTGATAAGGTGCGCTTGTCGGATGCCAAAGCATGGCTCATCAAGCTTCAGAAGGTGGATGGCCGAGGGTATAGCTCGATTCATTCGATTCGAGGCGTTCTCAGACCGGCATTCCAGATGGCGGTGGATGATGACCTGATCCGCAAGAATCCGTTCGGATTTGAGCTGGCATCGGTAGTCGTCAATGACTCAGTGACGAGAGAAGCCATCAGCCGGAAACAGGAAAGGGATCTTCTGAAGTTTATCAAAGAGGACAAGCATTTCAGCAGATACTACGACGGGATCTATATCCTCTTTCACACAGGGCTTCGTATCTCGGAATTCTGTGGACTTACGATCCAAGATGTTGAGTTTGAGGAAATGCGTATCAAAGTAGATCATCAGTTGCAGAGAACATCACAGATGGAGTATGTGATCCAGCAGCCGAAGACAGAAAGTGGCATCCGCTATGTTCCGATGACCGAGGAGGTAGCATCCTGTTTCCGCCGGATCATCGCCAACCGTGCGGTTCCCAAAGCGGAGCCAATGGTAGATGGATACGTTGGTTTTCTGTTTCTGGACAAGAACGATATGCCCATGGTAGCGCTTCATTGGGAGAAGTACATGGAGCATATTGTCCAGAAGTATAACAAGATTTACCGCATCCAGATGCCGAAAGTAACCCCTCATGTGTGCAGACACACCTTCTGTTCCAATATGGCAAAATCCGGGATGAACCCCAAGACATTGCAGTACATCATGGGGCATGCAGACATCAGTGTAACACTGAATACCTACACCCATGTGAAGTTTGATGATGCCAAAGATGAACTGCTGCGTGTGGCAAACGCTTAAAATTGCCCGTTGGTAAAGCGGCTTTCTTTACCAACGCCTTTACCAATATTGCAGGAAAAAACATGAGAAATCCTGAGAAGATTTGAGAAGATATCTTCAAAACAGGTGGAAGCTCAGGCTACACGAAAAGTGTGAAAAATCCTGTAATATCAAGCATTTGAGAAGAAATACAGGATTTATGAGGAGTTATAAAAAGATGATAAAAATACTTTTTGTGTGCCACGGCAATATCTGCCGGTCGGCGATGGCGGAGGCGATGTGTCGGGAAATGCTGCGGGAACGCGGGATTTCGGATGTTGTGGTGGATTCGGTGGCGACGTCGCGGGAAGAGATCGGCAATCGGATGTATCCGCCGGCGCAGGCGAAGCTGCGCGAAAAGGGTGTGCCGATCGGTGAGCATCGGGCGCGACAGTTGACGCGAGCGGATTATGACGACTGTGACTGGCTGATCGGAATGGATGCTGCGAATATGCGCAATATGGCACGCATCTGCGGCGGTGATCCGGCGCGGAAGATGCACCGTTTGCTGGAGCTTTGCGGCGAAGCGCGAGACATTGCGGATCCGTGGTACACGGGCGATTTTGAGCAGACGTACGAGGATTTGTCGCTGGGGCTGGAAGCGTTGTTGGCGCAGCTTGAGAAGGATGAATGAAACGTGGTGATAGCCATAGTGATTAGCTATGATTACTGACATTTTTTGTCCAACATTTTGCTGGTGAAATTGTATATAATTCTACTTTAGAAAATGATAATAAAATGAAGGAGTAGAAGAAATGAATTTGACAACACCATTTCGTTATGATTATGTTGGCAGTTTTTTGCGCCCAGAAGAGTTGAAGCAAGCGCGCGCGGATCACGAAGCGGGGCACATTGATGATGCAGCGCTGAAAGCTATGGAAGATGCAGCAATTACGGAGCTTATCGCCAAGCAGAAAGCGGCTGGCTATCACGTGATCACTGATGGCGAGTTCCGTCGCTCCACCTGGCACTTGGATTTCATGTGGGGTTTCGAGGGCGTTGGTCATAAGGCGACGGAGCGTGGGCTGCAGTTTCAAGGAGAGGCGGCGAAGATTGACGACACGTTTCTGACTGGGAAAATTTCGCTGAAAGAGCATCCTTTTGTGGAGCATTTTAAATTTGTTAAGCAATTTGAGGATGAAAATACTGTAGCCAAACAAACGATTCCGGCGCCAGCGCAATTTCTGGAACAGTTTATCATGCCAATGAATGCGGAGAGTACGTACCAGATCTATGACAGCGAAGAAGAACTGGTGGCAGATATTGTGGCGGGCTATAAGCAAGTGATTCGTGCACTCTACGATGCTGGCTGCCGCAATTTGCAGCTTGATGACTGCACCTGGGGGCTGTTGGTGGATGATCGCAATACGCAGTTTTTTGCGACGGATGAAGCTGGGCTGGAACGTATCAAGAAGCTGTTCCTGGAGATTAACAACCTGGCGATCGCAGATAAGCCGGAGGATATGATTATCAATACGCACATTTGTCGCGGAAATTTCCATTCCACCTGGGCCTGCAGTGGTCCTTACGATGCGATTGCGGAGCTTGTGTTCGCAAAAGAAAATGTCGACGCGCTCTATCTCGAATTTGATGATGCGCGCTCCGGCAGTTTTGATTGTTTGCGCGAATTGAGTCCGGATAAAAAGGTAGTGCTCGGTTTGGTGACGACGAAGTCGCCGGTGCTCGAAGACAAGGAGAAGGTGATCGCGCGTATTCGCGAAGCGGCGGAGATTGTGCCGCTGGAGCGTCTCTATCTGAGTCCGCAGTGTGGGTTTGCGTCCTGCGAAATTGGCAATAAACTGACAGAAGAGGAACAGTGGGCAAAGCTTGCGCTTGTCAAGGAAATTGCCGAAGAAGTTTGGGGTTAATCTGGATACAACAAAAACGGCATGGCGCGCCATGCCGTTTTTGTTATGTGATTTAACGTCTGGTGAAGATGACGCTTTCTGTGAGGCCGTTTGCGCCGCTGATGGCCTGCACATCATAGCCCATCACTTCTGCGACGAAGCGGATCGGCACCATGGTGCGGCCGTCGCTGTTGATGTACGGCGCGGCGTCCATCTGATAGACGGTGCCGTTGACGGCGTAGTGGTTGTAGCCGATGGTCATGGTGAGCACGGTGTCGTCGAAGGTGGTGGTGATGGTGCGGACGTGGCTGTCGTAGGCGACTTCTGCACCGAGCAGCTCACCGATGGCGCGATATGGCACGTAGGTGCGGCCACTCTGGACGACGGCGGCGGTGTCGATCTCGACGGTGCGGCCGTCGACGTCGATGACATTGGCGCCGATATCAAAACGCATGTGCTCTGGTTTGTATTCGTATTCGGCGAGCGGGATCACAACGGGCGCGTCGTTTGGATCGAGGCGCAGCTGCAGGGTGCTGCCGGTGGAGAGCAGGCCGCTGACGCTGAAGCGTGCGATGCCGTTGGCGTCGGTGAGGGCGAGCACGTTGGAAACGGTGACGTTGTTGGAGGTGGTGTTGATATAGACTGGCACGCCTTCGCCGACGGAGAGCCCGTTGTCACGCAGGAGCGCGAGCTGCACGTCGGTAGCGCTGGAGCCGCTGTCGACGGAGATGGCGGTGGACAGGGTCTGGTTGCGTGGATCAGAAATAAGGAAGGAATCCACGCCGATGCCGCGGATCTTGGTCGAGACGACCATCATGGCGACGTCGTTTGCCGGGGTAGCATCGACGGTGACGGTGCGATCACTGACGGTATTACCGCTGAGCTCGTATGGCCAGTAGTTGGTGACGGCGTTCGGATCGATGGTGCCGGTCGGCATGTAGAGAGCGTGGAGCTCGTAGGTGCCCTTGGTGTCAAGGGTGAGATTGAAGCGCTGTGATTGGATGAGCGCTGCGGCGTCCATGATCAGCACACCCTGGCGGCTGGTCTGGTGCATATAGACATTGCTGCCGAGGGAGAGCTCGATGACGTCGAGTCCGTCAGAAACGCGGTCGTTTTCGTCGGTGGCCCAGATGTAAACTTTTCCGGTCGGGTTGGTCGTGAGGGCGTTTCCATTGGCATCGCGCAGGGTGATGGTTGTGGAAAAGCTCTGGTAAGGATCTACGCTGACACCGCCGGTGCTGATCGTGGAACGGCTCGCGGCGGCGTCGGCGGCAAATGCGTCGCTTTCCAGGCAGACGCTCGCGGCAAAGCAGATCAGCACGAGTGCAAAAAGCTGCAGTATGCGTTTATACATGATCGTTCCTCCTTTGTTTTTCGCTACCTTTTATTTTAGCAAATATTTGCGCAAAGGTCATGACAATAAAATGACAAACGGACCATTTCCGCTGAGAAATGGTCCGCGCTGTATTTAGCTGATCTGTTGGATGAAGAGGATGGTTTTGTCTGGCGCGAGGGCGCTGTTGCCGTAGCCGCTGATGTAGAAGGAATGGTCGCCGTAAGCGTAGGTGCCGGCGAAATAGCCTTCGTCCATGCCGTAGAAAGCGAAGCCGCTTTCGTTTGCTGGCGCAGTGCCAACTTCGAGGGCGATGCCGAGCACGGCGGAAAGATCTTCGACGCTGAGCGTGCTTGGCGCATTTTTGATGACAAAACCGAGATCTGCCCAGACGACGCCGGTCGCCACAGCGGTGGTGGATGGGAAGGTTGGCATATCCGGGATCTCGACGGTGTATTCAGTGTCTTCGTCCTCATCATCGTCGGTGGTCGTGGTCGTTGGCGGCGTGGAATCATTGCCAGGCGTGGTTGGCGTGGTGGTTGTCGGCGGGACGGTCACTGTTGGCGGCGTGGAGGTTGTTCCGTCGCCGGTGGTGGTGTCTCCTCCGGTGGATGGATCGGTGGTGCCGTTTGGTGTGGTATTGTCGTAGCTCATTGGCACGACGCTGTAGCTCTGGCTGCCGGACAGGAGCGGCGTCAGATCATAATCTTTTTGCGCCTGAGCGGACAGTGGGACGGTTTCGCCCTGGAACTGCACGGCGAAATTGCCGCCTTCGCCGCGGAAGACGATGTATTGATCGTCGCCGATGACGGAAAGGGAGCCTGGTCCGTAGGTGCCGGCGAGCTCGGCGTAGGTCTTGCCGACGATGTTGAAGGCGTCACCGTTGACGCTCATGCTTTCAGCCATGGTGCCGTCCTGGCCGACGCGGCCAGCGATGTAGTTGGATTCAAACGCCGGATTTGTGATCAGTCCGCCGGATTTGTCGCTCGATGCGGCGAGCTGGATGTGGTCGGCGTCGGTGAGCACAAAGATGTAGGTGTTGCCGTTTTCGTCTTCGTAGGTGTATTTGTTGTCCGCAAAATCAAGCGGATAAACCTTGTCGCCGATGGTCCAGCGATACTGGGCGGTGCCGATCTTTTCGATGACGCTGCCTTCGTTGTAGTGGCGCCAGTGACCAACGATGGTATCTTCTGCCAGGCTGGTGTCCGGCGCGATGGTGTCGGCGTTTTTGACTTGCTCCGCTGGATCGGTCTGCGGTGTGGTGTCGAAGAAATCGGTGAAGAGATACACAGCGGCGATCGCTGCGAGCAGGATGCCGATGATCAGCGCGGTCGCTGTCAGAAGTTTTTTGCGGCGCTCCTGCATTGGATCTTCTGAAAGATCGTCGCTGTCGCCGTCTTCTTCGAGCAGGAAAGCTGGCAGCTGTGGTTTGTTTGCGGCCTCATTTTCTTCTGACGATTCTTCGGCGTCTTCTGAAAATTCTTCGCCAGCGTCGTCGGTTTCTGCGGCTTCTTCATCATGCGCTTCGCTGTCCTCTGGCGATTCCTCGTCAGAGGCTTCGTCGTTTTCCGGCGACCCTTCGTCGGTCGTATCTGTATTTGCAGCAACTGCATCTGGTGCGGTTGCGGTTTGTTCTTCTCCGGCTTCTGCTTCGTCCAGCGCTTCCGTCAGGGCATCTGCGGCCGCCTGCGCCTCGTCATCCGGTGCGGTTTCTGTTGGCTTTTCGTGCAGCGCTTCGAGTGGCGGCATCACGCGCGTCATATCGCTGACGTCCTGGTCAAGGGGCTTGCCGCATTTTTTGCAGAAACGTCCGTCCTGGCCGTCGGCGTGACAATGTGGACATTGCATGGGATCATCTCCTTTGCTGAAGGAAATTGTTAAAGATCTATTATGTTCATTATCACAAAAAATTTCCTGCGGTGCAAGGCTTTCGTGTCTGGATATGGTAAAAACGATCGCGTTTGTGCTCGCGGACAGTGCGTGCTATACTGGTAACAAGTTCAATGAGAAGGAAGGAATCTGTAATGGAAGAAAAAGACATCACCCGCTCCTGCATCGACTGCCATGTTGTCAACTGTCGCCGTGGCGAGGAAGGAAAATATCCTGATTTTTGTCTCACCACCAATGTTCCCGACGAGATCCAGAACCGCGCCATGGATCTTCTGCGCGAGCCGGAGAACAATCGCATCGCTGTTTCCGCTGCCGAAGTGGAATATGAAGGCTACGGCAAGCGCACGCGTGTCGAGGAAGTCATCCAGTTTGCCCGCAAGATCGGCGCGCACAAGCTTGGCATCGCCACCTGCGCCGGGCTGCTCGACGAATCGCGCACGCTGGCAAAGATCTTGCGCACCAACGGTTTCGAGGTCTACGGCGCTGTCTGCAAAATGGGCGCCAATCCAAAGGTTTCCATCGGCATTCCGAAAGAATGTGAAGCCGTCGGTGTGAATATGTGCAACCCGATCATGCAGGCGCTCGCCCTCAACGAAGCCCACACCGATCTCAATCTCATCATGGGCCTGTGCGTTGGTCACGACAGTCTCTTCATTAAATATTCCGACGCCCTCGTCACCTCCGTCGTCACCAAAGATCGCGTGCTCGGTCACAATCCATGCGTGGCGCTCTATCAGTACGACAAATACTACAAGCGTCTCCAGGAACCGCAGGATTGAGGAGGCACACAATGACATTCCGAAACGCCACGATGGACGATTTTGACATCGCCTTTGATTTTATCGAAAAGCTCTGGACCTACAACACCTATGACCGCGACGAAATCCGCCGCGTTTACGCAGAGGTTCTCGCTGACGAGAACAGCTTCGCATTTTTCCTCACAGACGACGACCGCGTGCTGGGATTCTGTCACGGCGCATTTTTTAACACCTTCTGGCTCAGCGGCCAAACCTGCTATCTTTCGGGCCTCATCGTCGACGAGCGTGAGCGCGGCAAAGGCTACGGCCGTGCGCTCATGGACCACGCCCGCGATCTCGCCAGCCGACGCGGTTGCAAGGGCATCGTTCTCGACAGCGGCCTGCCGCGCACAGACGCCCATGCGTTCTACGAACACTACGGCTTCGAGAAAAGCTGCTATGGCTTCGATTATTATCTTGAGGTGTGAGTGCTTGATGGATATTGCATAGAAAAATAGAGCGCTTCGCAATCGTTGCGGAGCGCTCTTGTGCGTTCGTAGAAAATTTACGCCAGCTTGGCGTCGAGACGCTGGGCGATGGCGTCGAGGAATTCTTCGCTGTTGACGGCGTGCTTGTTTTCGATGGTGGAAAGGCTCATGAGGTCCTTGGTCATGGTGCCGCTTTCGATGGTTTCGATGGTGGCAGCTTCGAGCGCGTCGGCGTATTTCTGCAGGGCGTCGTTGCCGTCCATTTCGCCGCGCTTGCGCAGCGCGCCGCTCCAGGCAAAGATGGTGGCCACGGAGTTGGTGGAGGTCTGCTCGCCGTTCAGATGTTTGTAATAGTGACGCTGTACGGTGCCGTGAGCGGCTTCGTATTCGTAGTAGCCCTGTGGGCTGACGAGCACGGAGGTCATCATTGCCAGGCTGCCGAAAGCGGTGGCCACGAGATCGCTCATGACGTCGCCGTCGTAGTTTTTGCAGGCCCAGATGAAGCCGCCTTCGCTGCGCACAACGCGGGCAACGGCGTCATCGATGAGGGTGTAGAAATAGGTGATGCCGGCTTCTTCGAAACGATCCTTGTAATCGCGATCAAAGATTTCCTGGAAAATATCTTTGAAGCGGTGGTCGTAGATCTTGGAGATGGTGTCCTTGGTTGCAAACCAGACGTCCTGCTTGGTGTCGAGGGCGTAGGTGAAGACGGCGTTGGCGAAGCTGGCGATGGATGCATCGCGGTTGTGCATGCCCTGGATGACGCCAGGCTCGGTGAAGGTGAAGATTTCTTTTTCTTCCGTGCGGCCGTCTGCGTAGTCAACCTTCAGGCTGGCGGTCGCTGGACCGTCAACGCGCAGCTCGCTGTTTTTGTAAACGTCGCCGTAAGCGTGACGAGCGACGGTGATCGGCGCTTTCCAGGTGCGCACGAATGGATGGATGCCGTCGACGAGGATCGGCGCGCGGAAAACGGTGCCGTCGAGGAGGGCGCGGATGGTGCCGTTCGGGCTCTTCCACATTTCCTTGAGGTTGTACTCTTCAACGCGGGCAGCGTTTGGCGTGATTGTTGCACACTTGACGCCGACGCCATATTTTTTGATCGCTTCCGCAGCGTCCACGGTCACCTGGTCGTTTGTTTCGTCGCGATATTCAAGACCGAGATCGTAGTATTCGGTTTTCAGATCCACGTATGGCAGGATCAGCTTGTCTTTGATCCAGGCCCAGAGGATGCGTGTCATTTCGTCGCCGTCCATTTCAACGAGCGGCGTGGTCATTTTGATTTTTTCCATCGATAGAGACTCCTTTGCTGATTTTCAAGATTTCCTTATTATTTTACTTTAATTGCGTCTGTGTGTGCAACAAGTCTTTCATTATTTTTGAAAGGTGTTATAATCAGAGTAGGAAAGAAGGACATTTTGCCTCAGTTTTTTAAGGAGGATTCCATATGAAAAACCATCCGAAAATTCTCGCCGTCTGTCTTTCGGCGGCGCTTTTGACAATGAGCATTCCGCCGGGCTTCGCTGCAGAAAATGCTGGTCCGGTCGATCCGCCGACGGTCACCGATCCGTCAGATCCTGCAGAGCCGGAAACGCCGACCGATCCATCTGAGCCAGCAGATCCATCCGAGCCGGAAGAACCGGAGCAGCCATCTGAGCCTGAGGATCAGGACGATGAGGAGACGTCGCAGCCGCCGAGCGTCACAACGACGGAGCCGGCTTTTGACGACAGCCATCAGCAAGCCGACGGCACCACCGTTGTCAGCGGCATTCTCCTCGTCAACAAAAAACATCCGCTGCCGGCAGATTACGCGCCATCTTACACTGGCGGCGCTGGTCAGAGCACCAGTCTGCAGGGCGAAGCGGACGCGGCCGCCAAAGCATTTCTGGCTGCCTGCAACGCGCAGGGCAACAGCATGTACATCCTTTCCGGCTACCGCAGCTATGATGTGCAGGCAAATCTTTTCGCGAATTACGCCGCCATGCATGGCGAAGCGCAGGCCAACACTTTTTCGGCGCGCGCTGGTCAGAGCGAGCACCAGACAGGCCTCGCGTTTGACGTCGGCGACGCTTACCACAGCGGCTACAATCTGCAGACATCCATCGATCAGTTCCCTGGCGTGCAGTGGATGATGGAGCATTGCGCCGAGTATGGGTTCATCCTGCGCTATCCAGAAGGAAAGCAAAACATCACCGGCTATCAGTACGAGCCATGGCATTTCCGCTATGTTGGCGTGGAAGCCGCTAAGGACATCATGGCCAGCGGGCTCACGCTGGAAGAATATCTCGGCGATGTCCAGACAACGGCGTCGAATGGTCGGCAGATCGCCATTGGCCGCAGCGACAACAACCTCACCATCGACGGAAAAATGACCACCGTTTCCAGCTACAACATCGAAGGGCTCAATTATTTCCGCCTGCGCGATCTGGCGACGATCCTCGCGGACACCGACGCAGAATTTAATGTCGGCTACGACGACAGCCAGCGCCTCATCACTGTTGAGAGCGGCACGCCGCTTGATGGCGGTGGCACTTTGATCCAGCTTGACCGCAGCGATATCGCCGTGAAAAATAATATGACCGTCATGGTCGACGGGCGCTATGTGACGCCGACTGCTTACAACATCGACGGCTTCACTTATTTCAAACTGCGCGATCTGGGCGAGATCCTGAACTTTGGCGTGGCCTGGGATGAAGCATCCTGGAGCATGGTCATTACCACTGAAGAAGCAGAAAATCAGTCTGTGATCGACAGTCTCCTGCCGGAAACGACAGAAAACGCATGAACAACAGAGCCGGACAAGCGTCCGGCTTTTTGAGCAGTTACTAATGATGGAACAGAAAGGACGGATTCCCATGTTTGAGATTGAAAATATCGCTCAGGAACTCAGCATCATCCTCGACGAAATGGTCGAGCGTCAGGCGCCACAGGATGACGACATCTTTGTCATCGGCTGCAGCACCAGCGAGGTTTGCGGTAAACGCATTGGCAAAGCCGGCAGTCCAGCCGTCGCCGACGCGCTCTTCCCAGTGCTGCGCCGTTTTGCGCAGGAGCACAATCTGCACCTCGCTTTTCAGTGCTGTGAGCATTTGAACCGCAGCCTCGTCGTTGAGCGTGAGACCATGCGCCGTTTCGGACTCACCGAAGTCAGCGCCGTGCCACACGTTCACGCCGGCGGCTCGATGGCCAGCCACGCTTATCGCCATTTCACCAATCCTGTGCTCGTCGAAGGCATCCAGGCTGGCTACGGACTGGACATCGGCGAGACCATGATCGGCATGCACATGCGCCCAGTCGCAGTGCCAATGCGTCTCGCGCATCGCAGCATCGGCGAAGCCCGCGCCAACCCAAGCTTCTCCCGCCCACGCCTCATTGGCGGCGTCCGCGCTCGCTACACGCTGGAAGATGCGGATGATTTCGGGAAAGAAGAGTGACCCGCAAATAACGAAGGAGGAAAACCATGTCTTTCCAACCAAATTTTTCAAATTTCTACCCGCCGAATGTGCTGCCGCGCGTTGAGCTGAAATATAAAGCCAAGGATCTTCTGCGCGGCAACTGGCCGGTGCTCATCGGTGTGACGCTGCTCTTTTTGCTGCTCACTGGTTTTCAGGTGAACTATTCCTACGGCGTCGATGACGGCACGCTTCTGACGACGCCGGAAGACGCCAACATGGCGCAGATCCTTGCGTCGTACTTTAGCACTACGCTCTCTGCGCTCAGCAGCGCCATCGCCAGCATCGGTGTCGGGCGTATCGTGCTCGCCGTGATCGTCGGGATCATCTCAGCACTTCTCATCGATGGTGTGCTCACCTATTGCTACACCGCCTGGTTTATCAAGCTCGCCGAGATCGGCCACAGCCGTCCGCTCACCTTCAGTGATTTCGTCGAAGGCTTTTCCAGTGGCGTGACAGCGATGCTCGCTTATATCTGGCAGCAGCTCTGGCTCACCATCTGGAGCCTGATCGGTCTGCCGGGATTTTTGCTGATGACGCTGCAATTGCTGCAGGTCAGCGGCAACGACACCGCGCTTTATGCGAGCGTCGCCACCGGCGCGTCCAGCTTTGCGGTGCTCATTGGTAGCCTGCTCTATCTCGCCGGGATGGTCATCGTTCTCATCATCACCATTCGCTACGGCTTTATCTTCCAGCTCGTCGCCGACGGTCGCGGCAAAGTTGGTCCACGCCAGGCGCTGCGTTATTCCTGCGCCATCACCAAGGGCCATCTCAAAGAGCTCATCGTGCTCGAGCTTTCCTGGATCCCATGGTATCTTGCTGTCGCGTTTTCGTTTGGCATCGCAGCGTTTTATTTCATCCCGTACGCCAACGCTACGCAGGCCCTCGCTTATCGCTGGCTGCGCGATCAGGCGTTCCAGGATGGACGGCTCGATCCGGCAGCCCTCGGTTATAAAAAAGCAGGCGCGCAGACAGAAGCGCCGGTTCCTGCCGACGGTCCCGTCATCGACGTGTGAGGTGCAGCCATGAGTGAACAACAGCCGCTCTACGAGCGCGACGAAACCCCGCAGCCAGAGACCGCTGCACAGACAGAGAAGAGGCAGCCGAAGAATAAATGGACAGCGTTTTTTGTCGCCATCGGCATACTCGCCGTCATTTTCTTCATCGCATTTTTCGGCTTCGACGGCACAGGCGGCGTTGCCAGCCAGCGCAACGCCAACAACGTCGAAGTCATCGACATCGCCGGCGAGATCGCCGAATCTGGCAGCACCTACAACCAGGCCTTTATTGAAAAACGCATCACCATCGCGCAGAACGATCCGAACAACGTCGCCATCATGCTGCTCATCAATTCACCAGGCGGCGCCGTTTATGAGAGCGACGAAACGTACCTGGCGCTGATGGATTATAAGGAAGAAACTGGTCGCCCCGTCTACGCATACTGCGAAGACTACTGCGCGTCCGGCGGATATTACATTGCGTCCGCTGCCGATGAGATCGTCGCCAATCGCAACAGCTTCGTTGGTTCCATCGGCGTCATCTGCGGACAGTTTGTCGACGCCACTGAGCTTCTCGAAAAACTTGGCATCGATATCACAACCGTGCACAGCGGCGCCAACAAGCTCATGGGCAGTTCCTACGAATCGCCGACTGAAGAGCAGATCGCCATTTATCAGGAGCTCTCTGATGAAATCTACGATCGTTTCGTCGGCATCGTCGCCGACAGCCGCGACATGAGCGACGCTGACGTGCGCGCGCTCGCCGATGGCCGCATCTACAGCGCTCAGCAGGGTGTGGACAACGGTCTCGTCGACGACATCATGACCCAGGAAGAATTCGACGATCATCTGCGCGAGCTCCTTGGCGACGACATCAGCTTTTACCACCAAACCTACGAGCAGGAGACCACCAGCCTCATCTGGGAATTTCTGAATAACGCCGTCAGCGCCATCCGCGCCAACGGCGACGAAGTGACTGCCAGCCTCCAGGCCATCGACGAAATGACCTACGACGAGCCAATGCTCATCTACGAGCCGTAGGCAGAAAAATCGATCCATGCGGAGCGCTTGTTCTTTCTTGCGAGCGCGCCGCGTTTTTATTTCGAAAGGGTGATCGCTATGAAAAAACTCATGCCTTTTGTTTTGACGATTGTCTGTATCGTAGCGCTGGCAGTGTGCGCCAGTCAGCTGCTTCCAGAAAAAACGGCGACGGTGCTTGAGGAACCACCGGCTTTGACGGTGAGTGCTGGGGAGCGAACGGTAGCAGCCAGATTGGGCACTTACAGTTGGCAAAGCGAGAGGGCACGCGGCGGAAGTCTCGGCGTCACATCGGACAGTATACATCCGCTGGCTGCTAAAGCATGGATGACGCCTTTGGAGGTGGCGGGCACAGAGACCGTCTCGCTGGATTTTGCTGTCGCGCCGGATGCGGTCACGGTGCGCGCATGGGACGCTGGGCTGCTCGTGCAGGATGTGCAAAAGACTGACGAAACGCCAGCTGACATCAGCCCGGAAGATGATGCGCAGGCTGTGAGCCTGACGGTTTCGGGCAGTGCGCAGGATGGCTGGACGCTCATATTGTTGCCGCAGCCGGCTGTTTATGAAATCAGCGCCGAATGGACGCGCAACAGCGACTACGGCGGCGAAGCATTTTACAGCTTTTACACACAATCGCAGCCGTAACGCTTGACATCCCTGTCCATGGATTATAAAATTAAAGATAGCTATGAAAGGGCTTGTCAGTGCGCGATCTGTTCAGAGAGCCGGTGGTTGGTGCGAACCGGTGGAAGCGAGCTGACTGTCCACCCTGGAGCATTGGCGTAATGGCCACGGCTGGCAGCCGTTATCCTGCTTTTGAGTGATGACCATTTGTCATAATCTGGGTGGTACCGCGGAATTTCTCCGTCCCTGTCTTGTGCAGGGACGGTTTTTTGTTTTCGGAGAGGAGGAATGTCGGTGAACATCATTTTGGAGGAACGTCTTTGCGATGAGGCCATGGAACGACTGGCTGATGCTGGCGCAGAGATAACGGTGGACGCCACGCTCGCTGATGCGGCGGCGGCAGATGCTGTGATCCTGAGCGGCAAGGCGTCGCTCGCTGATGCGCTTTACGCGGAGGATGCAGCGGTGCGTGTGCTTGGGTGTCTGGGACCGGAGAACACAAACTTTGACCGGGCGCGCGCCACCCGCGCCGGGATCATGGTGCTGGAGCCGCGCTACGGCGAGGCGGCGTCTGTGGCTGATGATGCGTTGTATCTGATGCTCTCTATGGCGCGCGAGCGCAAGGAGGGCGTGGCGATCGAGCTGCGGAACAAAACGCTGGGCTTTCTCGGATTCCCGCCGTTGGCGGCGGAGATCGCCGGACGTGCCCGCGGCTTTGGCATGGAGCTGCTCTGCTACGATCAGGATCTCAACCGCGGCCGCGCGGCGCTCTATCATTGTGAGCGCACCAGTCTGGTAGATCTTTTCGTGCGCAGCGATTTTGTCGTGCTTTTGGCAGCGCCGGCAGAATGGAACACGGCGCTCGTTGGCAAGGATGAAATCCAGCTCATGAAAAAGGGCGCGGGGCTCATCTGTCTCACAGATCCGCAGATCTTTCGCTGGGAAGAGCTGGTGCGGGCGCTGGACTGGGGCTATCTCGAATATTTTGCCATCGATCTGCCGCGCAATCAGGCGGCGCTAGCCAGGGATGTCTCAGCCTATGGACGCGTGACGGTCGCTGAAGCGGCGAACACGCGCGAAGCGCGCATCGAGGGCCAGGTGGAGCTGGCGCAGGATGTGGTCGCGGCGCTTTCTGGCGCGCAGGTGGACACGGCGACGAACATTGCGCGTGTGCACACGACGAATCTCAGAGAAGGAAGCCTCTGGTGTGCGCTGGGACGCTTGCTCGGCGTTTTTATGGGCCAGCGTCTGGAAATGCTGCCGGATGTGCTCGAGATCGAGGAAAGCGGCGCGCTGCCGGTGACGGAGAGCGACGCTGTCGTGGCGTCGGTGCTCGCCGGATTTGCCGAAGGCCTCGGCGAAAAGAAGATCAATTTTGTCAACAGCCGCCTTTGGGCGGAGGATAAGGGGCTGACTGTTGCGCTCAAACAAAACGCGTCGGCTCTGAAGGCGCAGCTGCGCCTGTCGGTGGAAACGCCGACGCGCCATCTGCAGGTGGCCGGTGATCGCGCCGGCGACGAGGACAACATCGTTCAGGTGGACGATTATTTCCTGCAGGGGCATCCGCACGAGCACATTCTGCTCGTGCCGCATGTCAACCGGCCTGGTGTGATCGGGCAGGTGGGCACGCTGATGGGCGAGAAGGATGTGAACATCGCGGAAATGGTGCTGGGCTACAAGCAGCAGGACCGCACCACGGCGCTCATGTGGATCCAGGTGGAAAAACCGCTGGATCGCTCGATCAGCGAGGAAAGCCGCAAGCTTGCAAGTGTGTTGAGTATGGAGTATATTCATTTACCTGTTGTTGAATAAATTTATTTTGGGAGGAAACCATCAATGTTAGATATCAAACTTATGCGCAAAGAACCAGAACGCGTCGCTCAGGCTGTCGGCCGTCGCGGCAAAGAAATTGACATGCAGCCATTTTTGACAGCAGACGAAAAGCATCGCGAAGTCATCGCGCAGATCGAAGAGTTGCAGAGCCAGCGCAACGCGAAGAGCAAGGAAGTCGGCCAGCGCAAGCGCAACGGCGAAAGCGCCGACGATCTGATGGCGGAAGTTTCTGCCATCAACGAAAAGATCAAAGTCCTCGACGAAAGCAAGGATGCTCTTGAAAAAGAAGTGCGTGATTTCGTTGTCAGCATTCCAAACATGCCAGCCGACGACATTCCAGACGGTGGCGAAGACGATTACCGCGTTGAACGCGTCTGGGGCGAACCACGCAAATTTGATTTTGAACCAAAGGCACACTGGGATCTCGGCGTCGACCTCGACATTCTCGATTTCGACCGTGCTGCAAAAGTCACCGGCAGCCGTTTCACCTTCTACAAAGGCCTGGCTGCCCGTCTCGAACGCGCGATCATTTCTTTCATGATCGACATGCACACCGACAAGCACGGTTACACCGAGCTCATCCCTCCATACATGACCAACAGCGCGTCCGATTTCGGCACCGGTCAGCTGCCAAAATTCGCAGAAGACATGTTCCATCTTGAGAACACCGATTATTATCTGATCCCAACCGCAGAGGTTCCTGTCACCAACTACCACCGCGACGAGATCCTCAGCGAAAAAGATCTGCCAGTGAAATACTGTGCGTTCAGCCCATGCTTCCGCAGCGAAGCAGGCTCCGCTGGTCGTGACACCCGCGGTATCATCCGCCAGCATCAGTTCCACAAAGTTGAAATGGTTAAGCTCGCGCATCCAGATCACAGCTGGGAAGAGCTCGAAAGCCTCACGCAAAATGCGGAAGATATTCTCCAGGCGCTCGAACTGCCATACCGCGTCATCTGCCTGTCTGCTGGTGACATCGGTTTCAGCTCCGCCAAGACTTACGACCTCGAAGTCTGGCTGCCAAGCTACGGCAAATATCGTGAGATCTCCAGCTGCTCCAACTTCCTTGATTTCCAGAGCCGCCGTGCCAACCTGCGTTTCCGTGACGCCGACGGCAAAGTGCGCTTCGTGCACACGCTGAACGGCTCCGGTCTGGCTGTTGGCCGCACGCTGGCTGCGATCCTCGAAAACTACCAGAACGAAGACGGCAGCGTCACGATCCCTAAAGCCCTCGTTCCTTACATGCACGGCTACACCGAAATTCGCTAAGGTGAGAAGCGCAAATGACAAGAGACTTAGATTTTTCACGCATTCACCGATTTGTTTTTGACGACCTGCATCTGATGCTCGATGTGAACAGCGGTTCCATCCATGTCACCGACGAAACCGTCGACGCCTTCCTCGATGCCCTCGAGGAAGGTCAGACGTGGGAGGACGCCATTCGCATCACGGCTGCCACCTATGGCGAAGAGGATGCGCGCGATGTCGCCGACGGGATCGCAGAATTGATCGACGAAGGCATGCTCTTTTCGGACATCAATTTCAGTGAGTTTACGCCGCACACCGAGCCGATCGTCAAAGCCCTCTGCCTGCACATGGCCCACGACTGCAACCTGCGCTGCGGCTACTGCTTCGCCGACAGCGGCGCTTACGGCGGCGGTCGCTCGCTGATGAGCGCAGAGGTTGGCAAGAAAGCCATCGATTTTCTCATGGAAGCGTCGAAGCATCGCACCCATGTCGAAGTCGACCTTTTCGGCGGTGAGCCGCTGCTCAATCTGCCAGTCTGCAAAGAAGTGGTGGAATATGGCCACAAGCGCGCAGCTGAGCTCGGCAAGGTTCTGAAGATCACCCTCACCACCAACGGTGTGCTTCTTGATGACGAAGTTGGAAAATGGGTCAACGACGAACACATGGACGCCGTCCTTTCCCTCGACGGCCGCCAGGAGATCCATGACAACATGCGTCGCTTCGTCGGCGGTCAGCCAAGCTACCAGACCTGCGTCGATCATTTCAAGAAATTTGTCGAGACCCGCGGCCAGCAGTGGTATTATGTGCGCGGCACCTACACCCACTACAACCCGGATTTCGCAGCAGATGTCATCCATCTCGCCGACGATCTTGGCTTTAAGGAAATTTCCATGGAGCCGGTTGTTGCGCCGGCGGATATGCCGTACGCCCTCACCGAGGACGACAAACCGATCATCCTCGAAAACTACAACATCCTCGCGCGCCACTATCTCCAGCGTTGGCGCGAAGGAAAAGGCTACAATTTCTTCCATTTTAATGTGGATTTCGCTGGCGGCCCATGTCTGCCAAAACGTCTTTCCGGCTGCGGCAGCGGTCACGATTATCTCGCTGTGAGCCCAGAAGGGGACCTCTATCCTTGCCATCAGTTTGTCGGCGAGGAAGACTATAAAATGGGGACCGTTTTCACCGGCATCCAGAAACCGGAGATCGCCGAACGTTTCCAGAAAGCCAATGTTCTCACCAAGCCAACCTGCATGGATTGCTGGGCGCGTTTTTTCTGCAGCGGCGGCTGCCACGCGAACAACATCCGCTACGGCGGCAGTATCAACGAGCCGTACGCTTACGGCTGCGACTTGCAGCGCAAGCGCATCGAAGCGGCCATCTATGTGCAGACAGTGAAGCTGCTTGAAGGGAGCGAAGACTGATGGACGCGCTTTTGCCACCATTCGCTGAACCGATCGCGCAGCCACACATCGCTTTCCAGGGCATCGAAGGCTCTTTCAGCGACGGCGCTTGCGCCAAGGTTTTTGGCGCAGATGTCGACCGCGTCGGCCTGTCACATTTCCAGTACGTCGTCGATGGCGTCGTCAACGGAGAATACGACTACGGCGTGCTGCCGATCGAAAATTCTTCCACCGGCAGCATCAACGAAGTCTACGATCTGCTTTACGCCAAGCCTTGCTACATCGTCGGCGAAACGGCGCTGGAGATCACGCAGAATCTCATGGCCGTGCCCGGTACAAAGCTGGAGGATGTGAAGTTTGTTTATTCCCATCCACAGGGACTCGGCCAGAGCCAGCGCTTTCTGCTGCAGCATGGCATTGAGCCACGCCCATACGCCGACACAGCCATGAGCGCGCGCTACATCGCCGAGACCAAACCGGAAGGCGGCGCCGCCATCGCTTCCAAGCAGGCGGCAGAAGTTTACGGGCTGGAAATCCTCGTGCCACACGTTAATTTCAACTACTCAAACATCACCCGTTTTGTCGTCATCCGTCGCGAGCCAGAGCTTTCTGCTGGACAGAACAAGGTCAGCATCGTTTTCAAAACGGCGCACCGCCCAGGCGCGCTGTTGGAAGCGCTGCGCTTTTTCGCCGACGGCCACTACGACATGAGCCGCATCGAATCGCGGCCTGTTATCGGCAAACCGTGGGAATACAGCTTCTACATCGATCTGCTCGGCCGCTGGGACGACGAGAATTTCATCGAATGTCTGCGTCAGGTGCGCGAAACGACCGTCGATTTCCGCGTCCTCGGCACCTACGAAGCTGCTGAGCAGCATTATCTCTAAGAGAAAGGAGACCGAGCCATGAAAGATCTCTTTTCAAATATCTCAGGCGTGGCAGAGGTGCGCGAAAACGAGCCGCTCGCCAGCCACACCACCTTCCAGATCGGCGGACCATGCGATCTCATGGTCTTTCCGGAAACGCCAGAGGCTTTCGCCGAGGTGCTCTGCGTCTGCCGTACAAACGACATCGACGCGCTCGTGCTCGGCAAAGGCAGCAACATGCTCGTCAGCGACAAAGGGATTCGCGGCGTTGTCATTGCGACCGAACGCCTGCAGCATCTCGTTGTCGACGGCTGCAGCGTTACGGCGTCTGCGGGCCTGTCACTGATCAACGTCAGCAAAGCGACCGCTGAGCTTGGGCTCACTGGCCTCGAATTTGCCAGTGGGATCCCAGGCAGCATCGGCGGCGCCTGCTATATGAACGCTGGCGCGTACGACGGCGAGATGAAAGATGTCGTCACATCCGTCACAGTGCTCGACGAAAGTGGCGAGATCCGCGAGATCCCTGCCGATGAGATGCGCTTCAGCTATCGCCACAGCCGTCTCAAGGATGAACCGCTCATCTGTCTGGCTGTGACCATGCAGCTGGCGCACGGCGAGAAGTCAGAGATCCTCGCAAAGATCGCAGATCTCAGCGCGCGCCGCGCTGATAAACAGCCGCTGGAAATGGCCAGCGCCGGTAGCACCTTCAAGCGTCCGCCGGGACATTTCGCCGGACCGCTCATCATCGACAGTGGCATGCAGGGCTACCGCGTCGGCGGCGCTCAGGTTTCGACAAAACACGCCGGATTTCTCGTCAACACCGGCGGCGCCACCGCTGACGACGTGATCACGCTGATCCACGACGTTCAGGCGGCGGTGCTGAGGAAATTTGACGTTCGTCTCGAGACAGAAGTTCGCTTCATCGGCGAGTGGAACGAGCACCCGCTTTACCACGAGATTTTAAAAGTAGAATAATGGAAGATCACCGTCACCGGGAACAAGCGCCCGGAACGGTGATCTTTTTTTGCGGAAAAAGTGTCTCCATGCAATGTATAAAAAATAGAAAAGCGCGCACCTTCAAAATATTGAAATTATTTCAATAAGAGTGTTGACATAGCATAATGGTGGGATTAATATATTGACAATGCTTCAATATCATGAATAATCGGAAAGATATTGAAGTGCGAAAAAACGTCCGGACTGTGCACAACGTTTTTTCGAGGGGAAGGAAACGATCGTTTGGATCGTGTTTGGCGGCATGCGATGCGCGCCGCCAAAACAAGAAAGGAGATTACATATGGGAACAACATTAATCAGTGCCGACAACACATGGGCGCTTATGGCGATCACCTGCGGCTGGGTTGCGTTTTCGATCTGGGCAGAGCAGCGCTTTGTCTGGGCGTCGAAGCTCTCAGGCGCGATCATTGCGCTGATCGGTGCGCTGGCTTTGACGAATTTTGGCATTATTCCAACACACGCACCATGGTTCGACGACATCATCTGGGGCTACGTGGTGCCGCTGGCGATTCCGCTGCTGTTGATGCAGTGCGACCTGCGCAAGATCTGGCGAGAATCCGGCAAGCTGCTGGTCCTGTTTTTGCTCGGCTCCTGCGGCACGGCGATCGGCGCGATGGTCGGCTACACGCTGCTCAAGGGCCACATTCCGTATCTCGAGGGGATCGCCGGCATGATGACTGGATCGTACATCGGCGGTGGCGTCAATTTCGCGACGCTCTCCAATGCGTTCGACATTCCTGGTGAAATGGTCGCGGCGACGACGGTCGCTGACAACTGTCTGATGGCATTCTATTTCTTTGTGCTCGTGGCGATTCCGAGCATTGGATTTTTTCGCAAGCATTTCTCACATCCATACGTGGATCTGGTGGAAAATGTCGGCGTCAGCGACGAAGCGAAAACGCTGGCGGCGTCGTACTGGGATCGCAAGCCGATCTCGCTGCGCGACATCGCTGTGGATGTGGCGATCAGCGCCATCATTGTCTGGGTGTCGAAGATCATCGCTGGTTTTCTGGCAGATGTCATTCCGACGAGTAACGCTGTGCTGAAAATGATCAACGGACTCTTCGGCAACGAATATCTGATCATGACGACCATCGCGATGATCGTGGCGACGGTTTTCTCCAAGCAGATTGAGGAAACAGCCGGTACGCAGGAGATCGGCACCTATCTGATCTATCTCTTCTTTTTCGTCATCGGCGTGCCAGCGTCGATCCCACAGATCCTGCGCGAAGCGCCGCTGCTCTTTGTGCTCTGCGCGATCATGGTCATCATCAACATGCTGGTCTGCTTTATTTTCGGCAAGCTGCTCAAGTTCAATCTTGAGGACATCATCCTTGCTTCCAACGCCAACATTGGTGGGCCGACGACAGCTGCAGCCATGGCGATCTCCAAGGGCTGGATCAATCTCGTTGGCCCGATCATGCTCATCGGCACACTGGGCTATATTATAGGAACCTACGCCGGGACGTTCATCGGCCAGTTTTTGGGCGCGTGACGTTTCCCTCCATATATACACACTGTCTCAATCATGAAAGAAGGAAATGACATTGATTTTTGATGGACATACCGATGTTTTCACAGGCGTGCTCCAGCGTCGCCTGAATGGTGAACGGGACGTCCTGGCGCAGGAATTTTTGCCCAAACTCCGCTGCGGCGGTGTCGAAGGCGGGTGCTTCGTTTTCTGGGCGGATCCGCCCTACGACAAGGAGCCGGCAGCGCGCATTGCGCAGATGATGCAGGCCGCCAGCGAGGAGCTGGCAGAATGCGCGGATGCTGTGCTCGTGCACAGTCTTGCAGAGATCGAAGCAGCGAAAGCAGCCGGTAAATTTTACATTCTCGCTGGCGCTGAAGGTCTGTCGGCGATCGGCGACAGTCTCGAAAGACTTGATCGGTTCTACGATTTCGGCGTACGCCATGCGATGCTCACCTGGAACGAAGAAAATCTCCTCGCCAGCGGCGCCAAAGGCGACCCTACGCATGGGCTCACGGCGTTTGGCCGTCAGGTCGTGCAGAGAATGGAAGAAAAGCGCATGATCGTCGACGTTTCTCATCTCAACGACCGTTCGTTCTGGGATGTGATGGACGTCGTCACCAAACCGGTCATCGCGTCGCATTCCAATGCCCGCGCGCTGGCGGCGGTGCCGCGCAATCTCGCGGACGATCAGCTGCGAGCGATCGCCGAAAGCGGCGGCTTTGTCGGGCTGAATGCGTTCAACGAATTTGTCAGCACAGATCCAGCGCAGCAGAATATGGATGGCTTTGTGCGCCAGGCGGTTTACATCGCTGAGACGATCGGCGTGGAGCACATGGCCTTCGGCTTCGATTTCAGCGGATTCATTTCTGAAGCGGCGATGCGCAGCTTCAGCAGCCAGGATTCTCCAGCCACTGAAGGGCTCGAGGACTGGACAAAACTGCCTGCTTTTCTTGACAAACTGCGCAGCGCAGGATTCAGCGCAGACGATCTCAAAAAGATCGCGCACGGAAACTGGCTGCGCGTGATCGGCGAGATCCTCGGATAAATGAAAAAGGAACGTTTTCCTGTCAGTGGAAAGCGTTCCTTTTGTCTTGCTCAGAAAAATGCCGGCGTCATCGCCCAGATCGAGATGCAGTCTTCGTCGCCGCGGTTGATGTATTTATGAGGCACGGTGCTGTTGAAATAAATGCTGTCGCCTTCCTCGAGCACATACTCTTTGCCGCCTAGGAGAACGACGAGCTCGCCCTTGAGCACATACCCGCATTCCTCGCCGTCGTGGGTGAGGGGATTTTGCTCGTACGCGCAGCCGCTTTTCAGCGTGATCTCTGTCATATCCAGCAGGCGCTCCGGGGAAGCGGGACTGAGCAGCTTGTAGTAGCTGCTATTACTGTGGAGGATGACGGTGCGGTGATCGTTTTTGCGGATGATGACCTTGTCATCGACGTCGTCTTCGTCGAAAAAATAGTTGATGTTCGTATCCAACGCCTGCGCCAGCCGCCAGATGCTGACGACCGACGGGATCACCATCTCGCGCTCGATCTGGCTGATCAGCCCGGTGCTGACATCCGACAGCTTCGAGAGCTCGGCGATGCTAATGTTTTTATTTTTGCGCAGCTCGCGCAAACGGCTGCCGTGAAAAAGAGCCATGACAATCCCTCCGCTCATCAATAAGATCGATCATTTGAATTTATCATAACACGATTTATTCTTCCGGGGCAAGCCCCTCTTGCTCAGTCTGGTGTGCGCCCTGTATAATGGTAAGCAGAAAATCTGAAGGTGAGCGCGCGATGATCTTTGACGGACATTGTGATATTTTTACGGATGTGCTGCGGCGTCGGCTCTGCGGAGAAACGCAGGTGCTGGCGCATAGTCATCTGCCAAAGCTGCGCGCTGGCGGCATTCGCGGCGGCTGTTTTGTGCTCTGGGTCGATCCGCCGTTTACGGACGATCCGGCAGCGCGGATGGCGCAGCTCTTGTCGGCAGTTGCAGCAGAAATGGCGGAATGCAGCGAAGCTGCACTGGTGACAAGTGCGGCGGAGATCGAGGGCGTCGCTGCGGCGGAGCGCTTTCCGATCTTGCTCGGCGTCGAAGGCTTGTCGGCGATCGGCGAGGATGTGGACGCGATCGATCGGCTCCACGCATTTGGCGCGCGCCACGCCATGCTCACCTGGAACGAAGCAAATGCGCTTGCCACCGGCGCCAAAGCAGATCCGTCCCGCGGGCTCACGGAGCTTGGCCGACGGGCGCTGGCGCGGCTGGAGGATTTGCACATGCTCGTGGATGTGTCGCATCTGAACGATCGCTCGTTCTGGGATGTGCTCGCTACTGTGCATGGGCCGATCGTCGCCAGCCATTCCAACGCGCGGGCGCTGGCGGAGCATCCGCGCGATCTCACAGACGACCAGCTGCGCGCCATCGCTGAGACCGGCGGACTCGTCGGGCTCAATGCCAACAAAAATCTCGTCAGCCCCGATCCGGCGCAGCAGACCGTCGATCATTTCGTGCGCCACGCTGTGCACATTGCGGAACTGGTTGGCGTGCGTCATCTCGCCTTCGGCTTCGATTTCAACGAATACCTTGCCGACGACGCCACAACCAGCTACAACGACGGTGGCAATCCGAATGTGCCCGGCCTCGAGGACGCGAGCCGCACGCCGGTTTACGTCGAAGCGCTGCGCCGCGCCGGATTCAGCGACGATGAGCTGGCGCAGATCAGCTGGCAGAACTGGCTGCGCGTGATCGGCGAGGTTGTGGGCTGACGATTTTGAACAAGGGTGTTTTGCGAAAGGAGAACAAGATGACGAAAATATTTCTTCGCGGCTCCGGCCATCAGGCGGCGAGCTGGCGCGAAACCATTGCGCAGATGCCAGAGGGCGCAAATATCCTGCGACCAAATCTCGCCGCGCTTCTCGAGGGAAAACCGGCGCGCTTTGACAATCTCTCTGCTTCCTTCGCGGAATATTGCGCGAAGGCGCGCGAACCGATCGATCTCTGCGGGCTGTCTCTCGGCGGGATCGTGGCGCTCGCTTACGCGCTGGACCATCCGCAGAAGGTGCGCTCGCTGGTGCTGATCGGTACGCCCCACAAGGTGCCGAAGGCAGCGTTCGCGCTGCAAAATCTCGTGTTCCGCTTTCTGCCAGCGGCTGCTTTCCGCACGATGGCGTTTGACAAAGCGGACACCTTCGCCCTCGGAAATTCGATGCGCGCTCTGGATTTCAGCGCACGCGCGCACGAGATCGGCTGCCCGACGCTCATTCTCTGCGGTGAAAAGGACAGCGCCAATCTTGCATCGGCGCGATTTTTCGCCGCGCATATTCCGCAGGCAGAATTTGAGGTGATCGCAGGCGTCGGCCACATCGTCAATGAAGAAGCGCCGGCGCAGCTGGCGCGAATCCTGACGAATTTTTACGCAGCGCTCGACTGAGCAAAAAATACCGCTCCGTGAAAAAATCGCGGAGCGGTTTGCATTTATTGGGTCCTTTCTCTGGCGTCGGCGAGGAGCTGCTGAAATTCCGGCTCGTTGCGGAGAAAATCGTATTCCGGCTGGGTTTCCAGCTCGCGGATGAAGGCACTCGTGAACGCTGGTTCGACGCCCGGCAGCTTGCCGGCCTCGCCGAGACGGTAGAAGAGCGGCGAATCGTCGCCGTTCCACGGCGTGCGCAGCACGTCAAAAATGCTGCGGATGTGGCTGAGCGCCGCTGGCGCGTCTTCGCGGTGGAGGGCGGCGACGAGCTGCGGCGAGACCTGATCGACTGGCCAGAGCGCGAAGAGGGCGTAAAGCTGGCTGGAAACGTCGGCGATGGCCTGGGCTTTGTCGGCGTGGCCGGTTTTCGTCTCAAATTCGATGAGCTGCTGCAGATGGCCGTGGAGCATCACGATCTTTGCGAGCACCTGCGCTTCTGTTTGCAGCGCTGCGCCATCGTGATCGCCGCGGTGGGCGAGCAGCCGTATCTGGAGTATGTCCTTGTCGAAAGTCGCGTCTGGCAGCCGGGCGACGAGTTCCTCGGCGCGGTCGTAGTTGCCCTCGGTGATCTCCAGCATCGCCAGCTGGTAGCAGGCCGCTGTGCGGTAATTCGCGTCGTCGCTTTCGCTGGCGCGGGTGAACCAGTCGCGGATGCGCGCGTTGTATTTCTCGCGCCCTTCCGGCGGAACGGCAGAGAGCGTGAGACTGGCCGAAAGCAGCGTTGCGCAGGTGTAGAGCAGCGGCGTGCAGTGTGGATAATCGCGGATCTTTTCCTGCGCATCTGCGAACGCTTCGGCGATCTCGCCAGACATGGCGCGCTCGTAAAGGGCGTTGACAAAGTTTGCGATCTCGATCTCCGTGAGCTCTTCGTGGAAGGAAAAGAGTGTGTTCATGTCGATCTCCAACAGCCGCGCCAGCGCCGGCAGGAGTGTGATGTCTGGAAATGAGCCAGCGCGCTCCCATTTATTGACAGCCGGCGCTGTCACGCCCAGTGCGTCAGCGACCTGCTCCTGCGTGAGGTTGTGGGATTTGCGGTAAGTGCGGATCTGTTCACCAATGTTCATGATGATGACCTCCTGTGAATTTTTCAGGATCCTGTTGTGTTCATTATACAGGAGCGCCGCCGGAAAAACCATTGAGCCGTCGTCAGGATCGCGGTTAAAAATTTTAACCAGCGCTCAAAAAAAGACGCCCCGCGAGGGACGTCTGAGTGGTCAGCCGATGCCAATGAGCGCCAGACAGAGCTTGAGCACGCCAGCGAGGACCATCACCGGCACAGCGCCGATCTTGGTCTTGCGCAGGAGCACGACGGAGAGCACGAAGAGCGCGATCATGAGTCCGTTCGTGCGGGCAAAATCGATGGCGCCGATGACGGCGTCGCTGCCCCAGAATGCGGTGACGAGGATCGACACGCCGGCAGAGCCGATGAGGGCGACGGTGGCCGGGCGCAGCGTGGCGAGAATGCTCTTGAGGCCGCTGGCGTTTTTGTATTTGAGATAGAGGATGGCGAGGATCGTCACGATGATGCAGCTTGGCGCCACACAACCGGCAGTCGCGACGATGGAGCCGGGGATGCCTGCGACTTTCGTGCCGACAAAGGTGGCGGCGTTGAGGGCGATCGGCCCCGGCGTCATCTGGGAGATCGTGACCAGATGAGTAAACTCGTTCATCGAGAGCCAGGCGTTTTCGCTGATGACCTGCTCCTGGATCAGCGGCAGCGCTGCATAGCCGCCGCCGAACGCGAAGAGCCCGACCTTGAAAAAGCTCACGAAAAGCTGGAGATAGATCATCGCTCCGCCTCCTTTCGCAGGAGCAGCGTGCGGATGATGCCGAGCACGATGCAGACGAGGACGACGTCGATGACGATGACGCCGAAGAAACAGGTGACGATGAAGGAAACGACCATAATCAGATCGGCGAAGGGCGAATGCCCTTTGACAACGCCGGCGGCCATGTCGTAGACGACAGAAGCGATGACCGCGCCGACGCCAGCCTGCATCCCTTCGAGCAGTTGGGCGACAACGAAATTATCGGCGAAGGCGTCGTAGAAAAAGGAAATGATCGTGATGATGAGAAAGGGCGGCAGGGCCGTGCCGACGACCGCCGCCAGTACGCCGGCGAGACCGCGCAGCTTATAACCGGTGATGACCGAGCCATTGACAGCGATCGGCCCCGGTGCCGACTGGGCGATGGAGACCATGTCGAGCATTTCATTTTCTTCGAGCCAGTGATATTTATCGACGAAGCGGTCCTTCATCAGCGTGATGATGACGTAACCGCCGCCAAAAGTGAACGCGCTCAGCGTGAACGTGGCGCAGAACAGCTTAAACAGCGAAACTTTTTCTTCCATAGAACTCCTCCTTTGTGCAGTCTATTCAGTATAGACCTTTTCGCGTATATTGTACACCAAAGGATTTTTTATCGTCGTAAAATGAACACAGCCGCACGCGTGAATACGTGCGGCTGTGACGAAGTGAAGTTTGCGCGTTTCCGAAAAACTCCTCACTCCTAATTTCTAACTCCTAACTAAAAAACCGCCACTCTGCCAAGTGACGGTTTTGCTAGCTTTTGCTGCAATTTTAACTGAATCTTGAAGGAACAAACCGCTTATCGGCAGTGCCCTTTCTGTTTATAGTTTACCATCCGCCAAAATTTCTGTCAATGTCGGCAGAAGATTTGTAGCGGATTTTTTGCGCCAGAGATCTTTCTGTGCGAGCGCAACGCGCTTTCACATTTTACAAAAAACAACTTCTCACTCCTCACTCTTCTCACCGTACCTGGCTTTTGCGGTAGACGCGGTAGAGCAGCGGCAAAAGCGCCAGGGAGAGCGCGCTGTAGAGAAGGAAGAGCAGCGGCACAGCGCCGACGACATGGCCAAAAAGGGTGTAGAGGTTGAAGTCGTCAAGCACTTGAGCGACTTGCAGAAGCTGGTCCGGCAGCAGGCCGAGAATCTGCGGCAGCACTTCCCAGCTGGAGAGGATGCTTTGGGCAAAATTCGCAGCGAGCACGAGCACGTACGGCACGATGACGGCCACCACCTGCGAGCGGGTGAGCGCGCTCACGATCATGGCCAAGAGCGCGAGAAAGAGCGTGCCCACATAGCCGCCGAGCACGGAGAGGGCGTAGGCCTGGCCGATCGTCAGGTTGTAGAAGGCCTTCCACTTCAACAGTTGAAAAGCGCCGCCTGCGCCGTCAGCGCCGAGAAGCGCAAGCCCCACGATGGTGTAGACAGCGATCGCCACCCAGTAGATCACCGTGGTGGTGACGAGGCCGGAGAGCAGTTTTGCGCGTACGGCCTTGCCGCGGCCGAGCTTGGTGGAGAAGAAGATGGCGTTCGCTTTCAAACGATGCTCACTCGGGAAGATGCCGCTGACGAGGAAGATGATGACGAAGAGAAGAAACATCACCAGCGTTGGTGCGTAGTAAATCAGCGTATCCCAGCCGTCGTTGTACTCGTAGTAGAGGGGCGTTTCCATGGCTTCGTATTGGTTGATGAGGAAGTCTGCTTCAGCAGGGGAGAAGAAGATATCCGGACGCGCGAGCCATTCTTCCAAATTTTGCACGCGGCGCTCGTAAAGCTGGCCGGCTTCGTCAGGCGTCAGGGTGTCGAGGCGATAATAATCGTACTCATTGAAGCCGCCATAGGTTTGCGCAATGAGGCTGCGAATGGTGGCGTAACCCTGGGTGTCATGGTAGGCCATGTTCTGGCGCTGAATGTCGGTGGAATTGTAGTCCTCCGAGGAGATGATCTGCTGATTGACGTCGATGGCGCGCGTGATCATCGCCTGGTCGATCGGTCCGGCCCATTCGTTTTTCGCGTCGCGCAGGTCGCGCGCAGCGGTCGGACCGGTATGAGAGTCGCCATTTTCGTCGGTGTAGCTCACCTGCAGCGTGGCGCTGTAGCAGATGACTGCCAGGCCAATGGCTAGCACGATGAGAGCGATCTTACCGCCGGTGCGGCCGAAAATTTTCTTCAGTTCATAGCGCAGCATCCTGCTCACCTCCTGTTTCTCCGAAATGATAGAGGAAAACATCTTCCAGTGTCGGTGTTTCAAGCACAGCGTCGGGCGTCGGACGCACTGGCGCGACAATGCGCAGCTCGGCGCCGTCGTGACCAGCCTTGATGTTGGCGACTTTGAACTGCGCTACATAGCGGCTGACCTCGGCGCGTGGCACCTGACAGCGCCAGACCTGGTCACGCATGTTACGGATGAGCGCTTCGGCGCTGCCCTGATCGGTGATGCGTCCGCCGTTCATGAGCCAGATTTCGCTGGCGATGTATTCCACGTCGCTGACGATGTGGGTCGAGAGCAGCACGAGCCGATCTTCCGAGAGCTCGCTGATGAGATTGCGGAAGCGGATGCGCTCGTTGGGGTCGAGGCCCGCAGTCGGTTCGTCGAGAATGAGGATGTGCGGATCGTTGAGCATCGCCTGAGCGATGCCGGCGCGGCGCTTCATGCCGCCGGAAAGCCGTTTCATCTTGCGCGTGGCAACCTTATCCAGACCGACCTGGCGGATCAGTCGTTCCACGCGGTCGCGTGCCACCACCGGACGCACGCCTTTGAGAGTGGCGATGTAACGCAGATAGTCGCGCACGGAAAAATCCGGGTAGAAGCCAAATTCCTGCGGCAGATAACCGAGCAAGTCGCGATAAGCGGCGTCCATTTCGAAGATATCCTGGCCGTCGCAGGTGATGCTGCCGCTCGTCGGTTTGAGCAGCGTGCAAAGCATGCGCATAAGCGTTGTCTTGCCGGCGCCGTTGACGCCGAGCAGGCCGTAAACGCCGCTGGTCATTGTGAGGGTGACGCCCTCGACAGCGGCAAAATCGCCGAAGCGCTTGCTGATATTATTCATACAGAGTTGCATGTGGGTTGACCTCCCAAAGTTTGGTGGATCGTTTGATCCAGTGAATGATGGTGAAAGCGAGAAAAACCATGCTCACCCCGAAAAGCGCGAGCCATACCGGTGTGGCGATGGCTTCGTAAAGACGATCGTTGAAGAGCAGCAGCGCCCAGAGCCCGCTCCAGAAGAGGCAGGCACCAATGGCTGCGAGGCTGCTGTTTGAACGTGCGTTGGAAAGTGCCGCGAAGCACAGGCAGGCTGTCACGGTGAGCGGAAAGAGAAACTGCGTCAAGAGCGTTACGAAGGACAGCGAGAGCGTATGCGACACGGCGCCGCAAAACACAGTCAGAATGGTGATGTCCACGAGACCGGTCAGAAACATGCGCGCTGCGTAAATGTGGCGCAACGTGTAGTGGGTGGTGCTCTCGATTTCCATGCATTGATACGTGCGGTTTTTCGCCAGCTCAGGGATGAGCAGAATCACAAAAAGCGAAGCCGTCAGCCCCAGGCTGCGGGCGATGAGAAGGTTATCGGCCATCTGCGGCAACGCCCACCAGACCAGCGCCAGTACCAGCGCCTGCGCCAGCCACCAGCGTTTGTGAATGAGCGCAAGCTGAATGCGCAGGAAAGTGTGCGTGGCCATCGGCATCTCTGATTCTGCGCGCACAAAACTTGCGCGTGCGGCAGCGATCGTTGCCTGCACATGTTCCTCGCGTGGTGGGATGGTCGTGTGTTGGCTGTCAGTGTTCAGCAGTTCGTCCAGCGTCATGATCGAGCGCCTCCTTTCCGATGCATTCCTGAAGTTTTGCTTTCGCCTGGCGCAGCCGGTATTTCACCAGCGGCAGGCCGATTTCGAGCACGTCTGCGATCTCGCGCATTTTCAGCCCCTGATAATAGTGGAGAATAATGACTTCACGTTGCTCTGGCGCAAGCTGGGCCAGCGCCCACTCTAACAGCAGATGCGTGCTCGTCGCTGCTTCTTCGTCCGGCGCAGCGCCGGCAGCCACCGTGAGCATTTCCGTGTCGAAGGGCACTGGGCGCCGCTTTTTGTAGTGGTTGCGGCAGAGATTGGCAGCAATCGTGTAGAGATAGTTCTTCGTCTTTCCCTGATAGCGATATTCCGACAGCTTCGCAAAGAAACGCACAAATGTCTCCTGTGTCAGATCCTCCGCTTCCTTGCGGTCTGCGCAGTGAAAGGTGCAGTACTTGAGAATGTCGCCATAATATTTGCGGACGAACGCGTCAAACGCCGCGTCATCGCCCTGCTTCATTTTTCGAATTGTGAAAAGATCTGCGTCCACGACATCCTCCTTTCCTGCATGAGATTGCAAAACGTTTTGCCCGCCATTTTGGCGGCTCTACATACTATAACAACTTTGAGAGAAAAAAAGATAGCCGCCGCGGGAAAATTTTTTTCTGCGCGACGCTGACCGCTGACGGCGCACGTCCGCCGCAGAAATTTTCTGAAAACCGTCGCCCTCGGCGGCAGCCTGTGGTATAATGAAACAAATCTCACCACACACAGCAAAGGAGGCGGCTCAGCCATGACCATGCACCCATTCTGCGGCCTTGACAGCGGGCGAGGCCGTGCCATAATCCTACAGACAGACAGACAGACAGACAGACAGACAGACAGACAGACAGACAGACAGACAG